>Ga0316628_100003219_pt1 | contig 12502 bp, 14 predicted proteins | sample OWC_Aug_M2_C1_D5_FD_207648 | JGI IMG/M metagenome (GOLD analysis project Ga0316628, IMG submission 207648) | Wetland soil microbial communities from Old Woman Creek delta, Ohio, United States - OWC_Aug_M2_C1_D5_C | ecosystem: Environmental > Terrestrial > Soil > Wetlands | place: USA: Ohio...
TTCTTGTACCGGAAGGGCACCCCCGCCGCCGGGATCTTGATCGCCTGGTTCACGACGATGTTGTCGGCGTCGGCCCGCGTCACCACCTTCCGCTGGAATTCGCGACCCCCGATCGAGATCAGCAGGAGGTCGCCGGCCGCGACGTTCGTGAAGGCCGCGTTCGCCGAGACGGAGGTCACGGCCGTCGTCGCCACCCCGCTCGTCGTGATGTTGAGCGGCACCGCGAAGGAGTTCCAGGGGTCGACGGAGTGCCGTCCCAGAGCGTCGTCCGCGCCGGGGATTCCGTACATCGTCCAGGCGTCGGCCGAGTTCGACGTGTAGCCCAGCGTGAAGAACTCGTCGGACTCTCCGGTCATCGTTCCGGTCGTGATGCTCGTGACCGTCTTCAGGTAGCACGACGACCCCGTCGGGCCGACCGTCACGGTGAGGGTCTTGACGCCATCGTCGTCTCCGGCCGTCCAGGCCGACCATGTGCAGGTACGCGGATACCCCAGGCAGTCGGTCCCGTTGACGGTGATGGTCCCCGCGGTCATGTTCGTGTCGGAGATCGTCATGTCGATGAGGCGGCAGGAGTCGGGCTGCGCGGTGATCGTGTAGTTCACGCCACCGACGGAGGTCCCGTTGTCGACGATCACCCCACCCGCGGCCTCGACGATCTGATCGGCGTCGGCCGCCTCCCCGTCCATGTCCCAGGAGTAGGCGAGGACAGCCGTCCTGACGCCGACGTCCTGGCCGTGGGCCGGGAGGGAAACGAGCGCCGCGAGCAGCAGCGCGTACAGCGTCAGCTTCTTCATCCTCGTCACTCCTTCTGTCCCCTTCACTTCATCAGATGGCTGATAAACAGGACCAGCCCGGCGGTGAGCAAGGAGGCCCCGCACGTCAGGACGATCGCGAGCATCCAGAACCGTCCCCCAAAGTTCGACTCTGAGTTTTCGGTCTTCTGGAGGCGCGCCAGAATCGGCTCGAGTTGATCCCGCCGGACGTAGAGCGCCCGCTCCTCCAGGATCTGCGCCCGGAACTGGTTCATCCCCTCCAGTCGCGCCCGCAATGCTCCCTCGGCTGCTTCGAGCGCCCGCTGAGACGCCTGCCATTGCAGGTTCTGCGCCTTCTGGCGCTCCTCTAGTAGCGACTCGATATACTCTCGCAGCGTTACCTCGGACATAGGGCCTCGTAGCATTTACTCCGTGGGAGGATGGACGCCATCGAGTGGTCTCTTCGGCGGGAGTTCGAGCCTGAGCCTGCGCTGATCCTCCGTCTCCGCCCGCTTCTCTTCGCGCTCCTCCTCTGTCCAGACGCGCTGGAACGCTCTGTTGTTGCGCAGGTAGCCCCCGAGATAGATGATGGCGACCTTCACTCCGACCCCTGCCACAGCGAGGAGGCCCGCCTTCGTCAGCACTACGTCGCCTGGCGTCATCCACACCGAGTAGACGCCGAGGCCGAAGCCAACTCCGGCCGCCTCGAGCGCGCCCAAGAGGAACGTCTTGAGTTTTGGATTCATCATGACCTCTGCTCGTAGAGTGACGAGAGCACTATCACCGCGGCGAACGGAATCCCCGGCAGGATGACGGACCACAAGACCGGGGCCTGGAAGTAGAAGTGGACCCCTAGCAGGACCCAGAAGGTGACGAAGATGACGCGCCGAACGATCCAGTACGGTTTCCGCAGCCGCAGGCTGAACCAGTCCACCACCTGGCCGGTGAGCGTGCGCTTGTGCAGGATCACCGCCGCGAGCTCGCAGACAAGAAAGATGCCGAGCCAGAACAGCCAGATGAGGGTCCAGGTGTCCATGGTCCGCTCCTACTGGTCGATCTCGAACGTCGAGACCCCGCACACCGAGCCGTCGAAGTTGCACGCCTTGAGGTAGCCCTTTCCGTGCGCCGTGGCCTTCCACCACTCACCGGAGAGGAGACGCCCGTCCGGGTCCTTGACGTAGGTGGACTCACGGCATCCTGCCTTCACGTTGTCCGGATGGAGCTGATTCACCCCGTCGATCACGATGTAGGTGTCCCAGGTCACGGGGCACTGCTCTCCGGTCCCAGTACAACGCGCCATTGAGAACGTCGGGCAGGGCTGCTCGAGGAACTGTGCCTCGCAGGCGATCCGCTGAGGATGTCCCTCCGGCGCCACCGGGCCGGGACTGGGCGGATTCGCACAGGCTTCCGGCCAGTTCATTCCGGGCTGGCAGTAGTAGACACTTCCGAAGGCTGCAACTGGCGTCCCGGAGATCCACTTCCCGGCCTGCGGGTCCAGGCCGGCACCAGCCACCGTGCGCTGGACCTTGATGGTGGGCTGCTTGCCGGCTGCCGCCATCTGCCGTGCGGTCGGAGTCCCCAGCGTGCAGGTTGGCAGCGGGGGCGGCGAGCCGCCCTCGACGACGCGCTTGAAGCGCCGCAGTGTGTCGTAGAAGGCGCCGTCCTCCATGTCGTCCCGCCACAGCGCCCAAACGAGGCCACTGGAGCGCGCTTGGCGAAAGTACGCCTCCTCCTGGTCGGGAGCGCCCGCCGGGTTGCGTTCGTTGTTCACCGTCCAGTGACCGGCGATCGGCTCGAGGAGGGCCTCCCTGACGTGCGTGATCGAGTAGTCGACTCCGGGCATGACGGCCCGCACGCTCGTTCCGATGGGATGCACGAAGCCGCAGCCGGTCCGCTGCTCCTCGTCCCGGATCACGTTTCGGAGTTGGAGGAACCACTCCGCGTTCTCGCCCTGGATCCCCTCGCCTTCGTTGTCGACGGCCCAGTAGGTGTTGCCGAAGCAGCCGAGCTCCTCGACCACCTTGCGCGCGAATCGCTCATGCTCGGGGTGCCACGTCCGCCCGCACGCCTCGATTGCGTCCGCCGGCCACGGGACGTAGCGGTTGCCGGCCTGGCTGTACTTGCACCCCCAGGTGTCGATCGCGACGACCTCGACGCGGCCGCCGAGCTTGTACGCGTGATAAGCGTAGTCACGGGCTGCCTGCCAGAAGGCCTGGTTCCAGTCCAGGCCTCCTGGCAGATATGGCCCGCCGATGTCCATCCAGTCGCTCTCCGTCTCCTCGTCGGCGTAGAACGGACCCATCCGGAAGTGCCAGGCGTCGGCGAGATAGGCGTGGGTGAAGTCCATCCACTCTGGCGAGGCCAGGGGCCAGCGGGCGTTGATCTCGACGCCAGCGACTCGGACCGGCCGGGGGCGCCGCACCGTGGCCTTGGCACCCTCCGGCACGATCGGAGTCCGGCAGCACGCGATCGCCTGGAAGAGGTCGACGCGCTTCCCGGCCTGGTCGACGACTGTCGCCCCGTTCGTCTTGAGGAGGCGGTCAGCGCCGACCGGGATCCCTTTTGGGGGTGTCCCTCCAGGCGGCGGCGCCTCGCCGGTCGGCGTCACGTAGAGCAGCCGGTTCGGCGTCTCTGCCGGCACTCCCGACAGCTTGTCGGGGGTCGACTCGGAGATGAGTCCCGCCTCGACCTCGGCGGGCGTGGCACTGCGATGGAGCTCGAGGTAGAGCGCCGCTCCCCCTACGACGTGCGGCGTCGCCATGGAGGTTCCACTCATCGTGGTCGTCCCGCCGCCGGGCGTGTCGCTCTCGATGTCGACGCCCGGGGCGAAGAGGTCCACTCCGGGGCCGTAGTTCGAGAAGGAGGCCATGCCGTCATTGCGATCCATCGCTCCGACCGTGATCGCCTGGACGACGCGGGACGGGGTGGAGTTCCTGGAGTCCGTCGATTCGTTCCCCGCCGCGGCCACGAACACCGTGCCGCTCTCGATCAGCCGGCACACCGCAGCGTCGAGGGCCGGCGCCGGGCTACCGCCCCACGAGGCGTTGACCACCTTGCGCGTCCCGGGGCCGGGGTCGTGCGCCTGGATCCACTCCAGAGTGCGAATCGCGTCGGTGTCGGAGCCGCTCCCGTTCTGGTCGAGGAACCGTGCCGAATGAACGATGGCGCCCTTGGCGACGCCCCAAGTGGTCCCGGCGGCGGTTCCAGCAACGTGAGTGCCGTGACCGTGGCCGTCTTCGCAGCCGCCGATAGTCGAGAAGCAATCCGGAGACAGCCGGGATCCGAGGTCGGGGTTCGGCGAGACCCCGGTGTCGTTCACGTAGATGTGGATGTTCGTCCCGGAGAGGAGCGGCGAGAACTTCCCGTCTAGGCCGGCGCGGGCGTCGATCCTATCGAGACCCCAGGAGAGTCCGATGGCCTTCTTTCTTCCCTCCTGCTGCACGTACTGGACGTCCGGGTCCATCAGGACACTCAGCAGCTTCTTGGGTTCGATCTTGGCCGCGAAGCCCTCGAGGACACGCGCGAACGGCTGGACGTCCTTCAGCGCGAGCCGGTTCGCCACGCTCTGGACGAGCGCGCGAGACCGCGCCCCGATGCCGCGCTTCAGGACCACGATGTAGCGGTCCTTGATGGCACCGCGTACCTTGACCATTCCGGTGAGGGCCGGCGGGTTGGCGCAGTCGTAGGCTTCGGCTGGAGGCGGCGTAGGCATGCAAGTCGGGTCCGGGTTGGTCGGACACGGATCAATCAGGTCCGGAATCCCATCGCCGTCCTGGTCCGGCAGGGTGATCCCGTCGCAGTTGGGCAGAACGGAGACCAACACTCCTCCGAGGATCCACGACAAGACGTTCCGCTTCATCGGCTTCTCCTTCACGATGCGAGGTCCCCGTGGCCCCCACCTTCGAGGGCCTGACTCTTCGCCGCAGCCTCCATCTCGGCTTCCTCGGCCCGGAGTGCGTCGGCGTTCTTGATGAGTTGGTCGATGTCCGACATGAGCGTGTCGATCACCGACAGGGCGCCCGCGCAGAAGTCGCGGCTGAGCTTGCCCTGCTCGTCGTTCGCCCACTGCGCGAAGAGTTCGTCCTTCTTCCGCTTCAGGAGACGGTCCAGCGGACCGAGTTCGGATAGGACCCGGGCGAGTTGGTCGCCGTCCTGGATCTGCTCGTCCTTACTGAATACCAACAGGCGCCTCCTCTTCTTGCGGCTGCGGTTGCGGCGGCGTCCGGGGGTCCATCTGAGATGGCTGGAGGCCCGCGGACTGCTCGATCTGGCGCTGGACGTCTGGCGGCGCGGACCCGTAGGTCACGTTCTGGGGCGGCGTCTGCGGAGGCGTCGGCTGCGGGTTCTCGAGCGCCTGTAGTTCCCGCTGTTGGTTCACGAGGGCCGCCTGGACCTGGATCCTGGAGGACTCCACGCCCTTCATCACGAGGGCGTCTCCGGCAGGGGTGACGATCTCCGCGGCGCCCTTCACCCCGAGAATGGAGATGACCTTCCGGAGTCCGGAGCGGATCTCGGACCCGAGGAGGGCCGGGATGCCTGGGGCAACCTGGATGCTCGCGCCGAACTGGATGAAGTCCTTCAACTGCTGCGCGTTGAGCTGGCGGTCCTGGCTCCGCGAGGCCCCGCGGAACTTGATGTTCATGGACACCGACTCGGCGAACGTGTCGCGCGTCAGCTCTTTGTCGACCCACGGGTCCTTCTGGTCCTCGCCCAGCATCCGTCGGCGGAGTTCGAGCATCTTCGGATCGGCGGCGGGCCACTTCTGGGCGACGAGGGAGAGGCCCTGCGGGATCATCGGGTTGAACTCTTCCTCGATCCGGATGGCCTTCTGCGACCAGCGGACGAGGGCTTGGGTGAGGCGCGACTGCGACTCCGTCGCGCTCACCCGGCCGACCGTCGCCTGCTGGCCCCGCACGTTCTCCCCGGTCGAGAGCATGAGATTCTGATCGTTGAGGATCATCTGGGTGATCTGCACGAGCTCGGCGAAGCCGGGGACGGAGTCCCATCCCTTCTTCCACTGCGAGACGTCCGCCATCTCATGGATCGCCCCGGGGGAGATCATCTTCGTGGCGTCCGGTATTCCCGACGCCCGGCCCTTCAGGAAGACCCCGAGCGTGCTGAGCACGAGGTTGTCCATGAGGAGGTCGCGGAACTTGAGCCGATCGTAGAAGGCTTTCTCGAGCTGGGCGTAGTCAGAGAGGCCGGGGGCGCGGCCGTCGAGCGGCGTGTTCCGGATCGGGAGGAAGGGAAGCTGCCGATGCCAGTAGGGGTGCGCCGTCGACTTCCCCACGAACAGCTTGCGATTCAGCCAGCAGAGGTAGGGCGCCTTCTTGTCGTGGACGCGCCACACCTCGAGGATCTCGCCGGCGTTCTGCCACAGCGGATCGTTCCCGTTGAAGGAGAGGCCGATCCTTTCGTTGATCTCCTTCTCCCACTGGGAGACCTGACTGTCGTTCCCTGCGGCGCCCTTGCACTTCTTGACCTTCTGCTGGTCGAAGTCAGGGTTCGACTCGATCCAGGGCCAGGGCTTCACCACACGCTTGATGAACATCTCGTGCTGGGTCCAGTCCTCGATGTTCGGGTCGAAGTAGTAGTCGAAGTCGGAGTTCCGCTGGAACCAGGGGCCGCGGTACTGGATGACCTCCTTCTCGGCAGGAGTGACCGACTGGGCGATCTTGGGCAGGCTGGGGTTTCCGACCGCTGCCTGCTCGATCCACATCCGGTAGCCCTGCGGGTCCTTCTCAGCGTCGGGCAGTTGTGGCAGGCCGCCCGCCATGGCGGCGTTCACCGCCTGGTCGTAGGCGATCTTAGTGGCGCGGTCGGCGCGCTGCACCATGTTGTACTTGATCTCGCGCCATCTCGTCTCGACGACCGTCCAGCCCTGGATGCTGGACTTCGTGAGGATCATCTCCTGCTGCCGAGACCACTGGTTCATCCGGAGGAAGTAGTCCATCGCCCGGGTGAAAGCCTCGCCCTTCCAGACGTCCTCCTGCCCGACGCCCTCCGCGGAGATCGACGGGTCGATGCCGTTCAAGATCGACAGGAGCACGGCGACCGACGTCTGCGTCTGGTGGAACGGATCGCCCAGCCAGGTGTTCGACCGCCACTGTTCGTTCTGCTTCCGGTTGTCCTTCCGTTCGCCGAGGTAGAGTCGGTGCCACCGGCTCATGTTGGACTTCGTCGTCTGGAGCGCCTTGTCGAAGTAGCCGAAGCGGTCCTCGACCTCCTTGACGAGCTTCTTCTCTTCGTCCTCGGTGAGGCCCGGACCCTGTGGAGCCTGCTGGCCGTAGCTGTCCTCTGCCACTAGTCGTCCTCCGGGACGGCGCCGGCCATCCGGGCCACCGTGGCGGGATGGGCGCCCAAGAACCAGCACGACTCGCAGTCACGGCGACGGACGAGGCCCGGGAGCTTCTTCTTCGTCCCGTCCGGCATCGTGGCGTGGACCCAGCGGACGAACTCGTGCGCGGCCCCGGCGCCCATCCCGGTGAGGACGCGCTGCCGGAGCGTCGAGGTCCGCAGGGCTTCGGCGCCGACGTTGAAGACGAACGACGTCAGGGCGTCCCACTCGTTCGGCGCCAGGTAGACGCCATGGAAGAGGTCGTCGACCGAAGCGCGGGCGACCCGGAGGTCGGAGTCCAGCAGAGCAAGGCCCTCCTCGCGCGTGATGGCGGCGGGGAAGTACTCGCCGGCTTTCAGGAGATGGCCGAAACCGATCGTGGGCTTCCCGACAGGGTCTGGGTAAACCGTGGCGGAGAATGCTTCAAAGGCCGCGACGACCGACGTCAGGAGGTCCACTCTCACCTCGGGCACACCACCGGCGTCCTAAAAGACGCTACGACCCTGACGTAAGGCTACTGACGCTAGGAGACTGACGCCGTGCGCCTTAGTCGGAAGATGTGGCGCGGCGTGACCCCATAGGTTCGGGCCAAGTAGGTCCGGGGTAGGAAGGACTGGACGATCACCGAGACCTCGGCGGGGGTCAGGCGGGCGACCCAGACCGGCTCGATCAGGACCATATGCTCCGGCCGGACGCACGCCTTCTCGCCGCAGGAGATGCCCACCAGGGAGTCCGGCGGGATCGGCCCGACCCAGAGCTCGTAGGCGACGCGGCGGGCCGAGCGTAGGTGCCCGTGGACCCTGACGCGGCCGAATCCGCAGTCGGAGAGGTTCCCGCGCCAGTACCAGCAGGCGGGGGTCTGCTCGACGTGCCGGAGGAAGCGGGCGGCGTTCATTCGCTTCTCGGAATCCTCCAACGGCGCCAGTACGCGCGGCCGGCTTCACACATCGGTCCGTGAATGGCGTGAAAGAGCTTCGTACCTCGAGCCAGGCAGAAGCAGCACAGGTACTGCTTCGAGGCCCCCGCCACCGAAAGGCCGAATGGGATACCGAGGAGAGCGACGAAGAAGGTGCGACGAGGTATTGTCAAGGCTCCCTCCTCCAGGAACACGGCCCCGCGTGGCCGTACCGCAGCGCGCAGTAGGCCTCCTCTGGGGGCGGCGAGATCGCCCGGCACTGCTCCTCCGGGAGGTACTCCAGCCGCACCTCCTCGGGGTCACGGCGGCGCCGTCGCTTCAACATGAGCGTCACCTCGGCGTGGTAGGCGTCCGTCGCCCTGCTCATGGTTCCCCCCCCGTGAGGTAACTCTCCACGACCTGGGTTTCCTCCTCGTCGAGTTCCGGCATCTGGAGTTCGCCGTCGGCCGTGGTCGCGAAGAACTCTGCGTGCTCGAGGGCCACCGTGTTGACCAAGGCGTACCCCAGCGCATCGTGGAGGTGGGAGTAGGCGTTCGGGGCCGGCTCGTTCGGCTCAGGTTTCGCGTCGGTCGCCTTACCGTAGACGATCTCCCCGCAGAGACCCCGGATCAGCGTCGGGCAGGCCGGGTCGATGAGGATCCCGGGGCGGCCGTCCGGTCGCATCTTCGCGAGTGATCGGATGATCTCGTAGCGCGACCGCTTGAACGAGTAGGGGGGCATGATGACGATGTCCCCGAGCGCCAGGATCTCGGCTGCCACCTGTGGCTCGTCCGCCTTCGTCAGACCGGGGCCGCCACGTATGAACTCGTGGCCCCCCATGTGGACGAAGGAGTGTGTCCCGCCGAACCAGGGCATCGGCGGATAGGAGCGGTCCAGTTTCATCTCCTCGATGAGCTCGTAGCAGCGGTTCGTGCCGGCGGCGTTCGTGTGCGCCCGGAGGCTGTCGTAGGAAAGGAGGCCCAGTTCGTACTTGACGAGGTCGCGGAAGGCGTACATATCAATGTCCTTCCCCGGGATCTCGCGAAGGACGACGAACCGCCTCGACTTCTTCGACCACTGGCCGCACATGAACGCTGGGTTTCGTTTGCCAGCGTCCCAGCCGCAGACGATCGGCGCCGCGATGAGGCGGTCGATCCGCTGGATGTACCGCTTCGGGTTCTCGGCGAATGCCGGATAGAACGGGCGGCCCGCGGTCGATTGCCGTTCGAGCTTCACTTCTCGCCGGAAGTCCGCGAGCGAGGGGTACGGACGCGCGGCGTCGATCTCCCACGCCTTCGACCGCTTCGCCGGATCCGCCGTGTGCTCGATCCGGAGGATGGTGATGTTCTTCGCCTCGTTCCTCCGCATCGTGACGCCCTTGACGTGGGCGTACCGCTTGCGGATCTCGAGGAGCTTCGGGTGGATGTGGATGGGATCGTCTTTCAGGTACTCACGAAAGACCCGCTCACCCTCTCCCCCCGGCGCCGGCGTAGACCAGAAGACGACTTGGCCGGCGCGCGGCAGCATCGCGGTCAGGATCGCCTGGAGCTCGTCCTGCCAGCAGCACTCGTCGATGAGGCCCGTGTTGTACGTCTGGCCCCGGGCATCGGCGGCCGCGGCGTTCTCCGGGAGGCCGAGGATCGAGGACCCGGTCTTCGGCCAGGTGATCTTGTTCTTCGGCCGGAGCGTGAGCGGGAGCGCGACCCTCACCCAGTCCGGCATGAGCAGCCAGACCTTCCGGATTTTTTCATCCAAAAGTTGGCTGGCCTCCTCCTCCTTGTGTTTGCTGAGCAAAATCTTCCACGCCTGCTTGAACGCTCCGTGGTGCAGCGACTTCAGGAGGATGATGGACGAGACGAACATCTGGCTCGACTTCTCGCAGGCCAGGTATTGCTCGGCGTCGAGGAGTTCGTCGATCAGGTGCAGGTAGTCAAGGTGCTTCGGGAATGCCTTGATCGGGTTCCTCTTGTCCCGCTGGTCGATCGTCCGGATGATCGGAGTCTCCCCGTCGTCCGGGTCGACCGCCGTGTAGAACGTCCACGAGTTCTCCGCCCACTTCGCCAGGGCCTCCTCCCGCGCCGGCGTCAACTGGAGTTCCGGCCGTTCGCGGAGTTCCTCCTCTTCCTCTTCGACCTGGCCCGTCACCAGATCCGCCAGCGGATCCAGCGAGTAGCGCCTTCCCACTCCGATCACCCCCCTTCGCCGCCAGTTGCTTCTGTCGCATCTTCCGAATGTCCTCGCCGAGACGCTTGGCGAGGGGCGCGACTGCCGCGAGCCACTCCCCGTGCAACTTCCCGGCGACCGTCAGCACCTTGACTGCCTCCTCGAGCGTGATCTTGTCGTCGCTCGCCTGCTGGAGGAGCTTCGTCACGACCGTCCCAAGGAGGCGCTCCTTGAGCAGGATCTCCTCGGAGATCACGTCGCCCATCCGCGCGAGGTCAGTCCGCATCTCCCGCGCCATCGCCCGGAAGGAGTCCACCTCCTCGTCGGTGATTAGCCGGAGATGGTTCGGGCTGGGTTCTCTCTCAGTCACGTCTCACCGAAAGCCCCGGGGTAGTGCCGAGTGCTGGCTTGACCCGCCCCGGGGCAGCCCGACACACGCTAGCCGCGTCTCGCGATAGGGCCTCCTTTCCGAAACTCATGGCTTGCTCCGCTCCTGCTGCGTGCCAACCCAGAGGACGAGCGCCCGCTCTCTGGGAACGGAGCGTTCCTCGTCGTCGGAGCGTAGGATGGATCGAACCTGCCCAATACGGCGGTCGATCTGGTCACGCTGCCATGCCAGGTGATCAACCTCCGCCTCCAGTGCTTCGCGCAAGTCGCCCGTCATGGCTTGCCCTGCGCGGCGGCGAGGGCGGCACGGGCAAGCTCACACTTCGGCGCGTGTCCGTACCCGGCACGTCGCCTCGCTTTGTAGTCGTCGCAGAAACAAGGTTTGCCGTCGTCCGAGCGGATCACACGCGCCGTAGCGAGTAGCACCTCGCGCAGCCGGGCCTCGGCCCGCTCTCCTACGAGGCGGGCGTCAGCCCTCTCCTGCGCGGCGATTCGGAGCCTCTCCCGCAGCCGCTCCACCTCGGCCTGCAACGCTCCGATCTGCTTGTCCCGCCCGGCCAATAGCCTGGCACCGATCTTCAGCCCGGCCCGTGCCTCCGCGAGCTGGCGACGGGTCTGCTCATGCTTCGATTCGGGCCACCCACGGAATCGTGCGAGCGCCTTCCACTTAGCAGACCATTCCCGCGCCTCCGCGAGCTGGGCCTTGAGGTCAATCGCCCGCTGCCGCAGCCCGATTTCATCGCCGCAGATCGTACACATCGGCTCCGCGCAGGCGTTGCACCGATGACAGCCGTGGCAGATCGAAACGTATATGTCGCCCGACTTGCCGCCGTCCGGCGTGCGCCCGCATCCGACACACGCCCAGCGTTCGCGCAGGTTCTCCAAGTCGTCCAGCACCGCTAGCCCCGCCTCCCGGTACTCGCGCGGCAGCGTCCCGCCCGTCTCCGGGTCCAGGTACTGAGCCAGAACTTCCTCGGGGCTCATCGGTGCCTCCACCGTGCAGTGACAGCCATCGTCGCCAGACTGAGCAGCAGGACCGCAGCCGCGAGCACCGCGGCCTGCGGGAGCGACTCGAGGAGCGCGGCGCCGAAGTTCATCGGGGCACCCAGTTCCCCGGCTCGACGCAGGCCCGCTGAATCGCCCGCGCTGTCTCAGGCGAGGTGCCGGCGCTGACGAAGTCGCCGCCGACCGCCGGCCAGATGAACCACATCAGGGCCTTCGCCTTGATCCGTCGCGCGATGAGGACTTGCGGGCGGGGGTCTGGGATCGGATGGCCGGTATTGTTGAACGCCTGCCCGACCATCATGTTGGCTCCACTGATCTTTAGGGCTTTCTCAAACTTGGCGAGGTCGGTGACCCAGCTTCCGGTTGCGTCCTCTCCGAATCCGTCGAGGCCGTAATAGGTGACCACGTTCGCCCTCCATGTCTCGCGACACCAACCGGCGGTATCGACCATGCTCGTGGCGACTCCGTGCGCCTTGAGCCACTCACAGACCGATGTGAGGTCGGCTCTCGGGACTCGTTCTCCCGGTTCATCCATCACGTAGTACGAATGGAACGCTCCTCGCGACTGGAGTTCGGCGATCAGTGGAAGCTGCGCCGTCAGCCGCGCCTGCCAGTCTGGCGTGAGGACGAACAGGTTGCCCTGCGCGCGGAGGTATCCGAAGCCGTGGAGGATGGCCTTCATCCGGCGCTTTCGGAGCCGCTCCGCAACTTGGGCGTACTCGGCCTTGCCGGAGCCGTCGGCGATCCACGTGTATGCGAGCGTGTGGCCGACGGGGATCTGATCCAACCAATCCCCGTAGCCGCCAAGCGTCCAGTAGTAGCCGCTGGGCGGGATTGGGCCGAGGGACGGACGGCCCAGGATCCAATCGAGAATGTGGCTGAAGATGTTCACGCGACCTCCTTCGGCCGCTGCACCCGCCGGACCTTCCGGCCCTCGGCGACCTGATCCCGGTGCGCCGCGCA
>Ga0316628_100003221_pt1 | contig 12501 bp, 7 predicted proteins | sample OWC_Aug_M2_C1_D5_FD_207648 | JGI IMG/M metagenome (GOLD analysis project Ga0316628, IMG submission 207648) | Wetland soil microbial communities from Old Woman Creek delta, Ohio, United States - OWC_Aug_M2_C1_D5_C | ecosystem: Environmental > Terrestrial > Soil > Wetlands | place: USA: Ohio...
AAGAGCTCAACCGCTCCCGCGAAGTGTTCCTTGTGGACCGGAATGTCAGAGGCCACCGCCACGGCGCCGCACGCCAGCGCCTCCGCGAGCGGGAGGTCGAAGCCTTCGCCCCGGGAGGGTGCCAGCACGACCATGGCACCCGCGTAGAGGGCCGGAAGGTCAGCGTCATCCACCCATCCCAGGCGCCGGACCCACGGCGGGGGCTGCTCGAGTGCGGGTACGGGCGCCCGCCCCTCACCCACGAGAACCAGCTCGAGCTCGGGGTGGCTCTCGCGCAGCGTCCGCACGGCCGCCAGGGAGAGGTCGAACCCGCGCCGGGGCTCCAGCGAGCCCAGCTGCAGCAGGTACGGCCGGGAGAGGCCCAGGCGCCGGCGGACCTCTCCGGCGTGACCGGTTTCCGGCGGAGCGAAACGTGTCCGGTCCACGCCGTACCCCGTGAGCACGATGCGCCCGATGGGGATCCGGCAGCGTTCGGCAATCGCCTCCGCCACGCTGCACGAGCCGGTCACGACCGCCGCTGCCCGGCGGGCGCCGCGCGGCAGCAGGAGACGGAGCGGGCTCACCCACGCCCGCGGGAACCACTCGGGGTGCTCCAGCACCAGCACGTCGTGGATAGCCACCGTGACCGGACAGCGCGGCGCAAGCGGTGGGTAGTAGAAGGGGAAGTGGAACACCGCGAATCCCGCAGAGGTGGCGCGCTGCATCGACCACAGCACCCACGGCAGCGTGCGACGCCGGGTATCCGGCCGCAGGACGGTCAGCTCAGCGTCCGGGTGCGGCAGCGTCCCCCAGCCGGTGAGCAGCCCTTCGAGGTACCGGGCCACCCCAGCCCGCGGGGGCAGCAGGCTCTTCCCGTCCACACCCACCTGCAGCAACGCACTCACGGGCGCCTCCGCACACCCCGGCCACGGGCGGTCGTCGCCGGTTCTTCACCGCGCGGAAGTCGCCCGGACGGCATCACGACGACACCACGACCACCCTGGGCGAGCGTGCGGCTCGCCGAGCCACCCTCTCGGCGAGGCTCCCCGGGCCGAAGGCGAGGGCGCGGATGAGGTGCGAGCGAAGGCGATGCCGAAGCCGCGCGGCACCTCCGGGCGGCCAGAGGGTGCGCCCGTAGCGCTCCTCCAGGATCTCTCGCTCGCGCCGGCTCGCCGGGTCTTCCGCCCCCCCAATCGTCTTTGCGCCCGCGTGCTTGCGGTGCGCACCCAGGGGAGCTTGGAGGTAGACCACCCTTGGCGAGAGGAGCGCCACCCGCGCCAGCAGGTCCGTGTCCATGTGCAGGCGGAGCGACTCGTCCGCTGCTCCCACCCGATCCAGCAGGGAGCGCCGGAAGAAGACCGACTGGTTGTACGGCCAGAAACCCTCCAGCCAGCGCGCTGCGGGCACCGGGCACACCCCGATGCTTCCGACGGGGAGGCCACGCTCATCCACCAGCAGCGTGTCGCCCACCACCACCTCGCCCTCGGGATGGCCGATGATCGCCAGGGCAACCTGCCAGAGGGCCGCGGGGAGGTAGAGGTCGTCCGCGTTCTGCCAGCCGAGCCACCCGCCGGTCGCCCGGCGCACCGCAAGGTTGAGAGCATGGCTCTGGCCGCGGTCCGGCTCGCTCTGCCAGTACGACACCAGCCCGGGGCCGCGGGCGAGGAACTCCCGGCTGCCGTCGGTCGAGCCGCCGTCGATGACGATCTGCTCCACGTGCGGGTAGCCCTGCGCCTCGACGCTCGCCACGCAGACGCGCAAGAACTCGAGCTGGTTGAGCGACGGCGTGAGGATCGAGAAAGCAGGCAACGCGTCCGGCATTGCCGCCTTGGCCGAGGCGCCGCCCACGCTCACCGCCCTCCCCGGGGCCTCGCCCTGGTCGGGGACGGCATGGCCGGGGTTGCGACAGTCGCGTCCGGGGCGCCGGCTCTCACTCGTACTATTCTAAGCTTGCGCACGTGGAGCGGCAGCCTGAGGCCTTCAAGGCGCCGCTAAGGCGAGCCCCAGAGGATGCGAATCGGCTTCGACGCCCGCGCGGCCTTCCTCGACCCCCACCGGGGTTTCGGGCGCGTGACACGCTCGCTGGCCGATGCGTTGCTCCGGCTCCTGCCCGGCGAGGTCATTCTCTTCGCACACGAGGGGTCGCCGGTACCCGACACCTGGCGGGAGCGCGCCGCCGAGGTCGTTCCCCTCACGCGCCCCCGTCGCGCGGCGCTCATCTTCGACCCGCTCGCCTGGAGTCTCACGCTGCGCCGCCACCGCGTTGAGATGTTGCACCTTCCGGCGTGGGGTGTGCCTCGTGGCCTGCCGGTGCCGGTCGTCGCAACGTTCTACGATGCGACCCCTTTTCTGTTCCGATCGCCCCCGGAACCCTGGCGGCGTGCGCGCGCCCGCATGGCCATTCGGTCTCTCACTCGTGCCACGGCCATCCATGCGATCTCCGACTATGCGAGGCGCCAATTCCTGGAGAGCTTTCCCTTCCCCGAGGAAAGGGTGGTCGCGGTGCCCCTTGGGGTCGAGGCTTGTTTCACACCGGCTTCCCGCCTTGAGCCGCCCCGCCATCTCCTGTTCGTGGGTGGAGGCGACCCTCACAAGAACCTCGAGCTCCTTCTCACGATTCTGAAGATGCCGGAGGCGCAGGAGTTGCCCCCGCTGGTGGTTGCGGGGCCTGCGGCAAATGACATCCGTCTTGTTGATCTCGTGATTGAGGGGCGCGTGCGGCCGGTCCCCAGTCCGGAGGACGCAGAGCTTGTCGCGCTTTACAGGCGTTCCCTCGCGTTGCTGATCCCCTCCCGCAACGAAGGCTTCGGCCTCCCCGCCCTTGAGGCGATGGCGTGCGGCTGCCCGGTGATCGCCGCCCGTGCCGGGGCGCTGCCGGAGATCTGTGGGGACGCGGCGCTGCTCCTGGCCGTCGAGCGCCCGCGGGAATGGCTCGACGCGCTGCTCGCCCTTCAGCGCAATCCCGCCAGGCGGAGCGCCATGCTCCAGGCGGGGCTCGCACGCGCAGGAACCTTCACGTGGGAGAGGACCGCGCGCGAAATCGCCGCCGTCTACCGGGCCGCGACCCTGGCCGAGAGCTCACGCAGCTGAGGCTTAAGCACCTCGTCGCGCGCGGCGGCCACGGCACGGTAGTCGCCGGGAAAGTCAGCGAACGGGTCGCTCCTGGTGCGCGCCGCCCACAGCAGGCGAAAGTTCTCGAGCCATGAGCCGTCGCGGTCCAGGACGCGGCCCGAGCGGTACTCCACCTCCGGAAAGTCGTCCACGTGCGGCGGCACGTCGCCGACCAGCGATGCCACCTCCTGGGGCCCGAGCAGAAGCATGGCGGAGAGGCTCCCGACGCCGCGGACGCCGGCCTCCGCGAGCGTCGCGACCAGTGCCGGGTCGCCGAGCGCCTGCCACCGGAGGCGCACCGGACCGGGCGCCACAGAGCCCGTCACCACGGTGAACTCGTTGAGCACGACCGGGTCGTACCAGATGCAGGTGGAGGGAAACACCTCCCAGAACGCACGCACGATGCCGAGGTACGACTCCGGGGTCAGCGAGTAGAGCGGCAGCCACATCGAGACCACGCCTCCGCGGCAGAGGTGCTTCCGGCAGAGCTCGAAGTACTCGCGGGTGTAGAGGGAGGAGTTTCCCGCGTATACCGGGTGAATGGAGTCCGAGAGGATCACGTCGAAGCACTCGCGTGAGGCCAGTAGCACGTTGCGCCCGTCGTTGAGGATGATCCGGACGCGCGGGTCACGCAGGACGCCGTGGTTGATCTCGCCGAACACCTGGTCAGAGACCGCGAGGACCTCGGGCGAGATCTCCGCGATCGCGATCTTCCGGACGTGGTGCTGCGCGACCGCCCATGCCGTGCCGCCGGAGCCGAAACCGATGTGGAGGACGCTCTCCGGGCGCTGGTGCAACAGCAACGGCAGGTGACCCTGGAGCCTCTGGATCGCCCGCAGCTCCGGTGAGGTGCCGGCGACGTTCACCCCGTTGAGCTCGAGGGAGCGCCAGCTTCCACGGGCGTCTTCGAACCCACGCACGACCACCGTGGCCGAGGCGCTCTCCCGGAGCGTCTCGACCGTCCCGTCCGCGACTACCGAGGCCCCGCGCAGCACCGTTCCGCGCGGGATGAGGGCGCTGGCGACCAGCAGCGCCGCGGCAGCTGCGACCCCTGCGACGCGCACCCTCCGAGAGCTCCCCAGCGCCACCCCGGCCATTGCGCTCGCAGCACCCAGGCCGAGGATCAGGCTCTGACTCCCCACGAGCGGGACCAGAACCAGCGGGCCCAGAACCGTGCCCGCGATGGCGCCGAACGTGTTCGCTGCCGCGACCGCGCCGGTGCGGCCGCCCTCGGGCGCCGCCGACGGGAAGGCGGCGACCGAGAGGGGAAAGCTCGCCCCGAACGCCAGGGTGGGTGGCAGGATGAGTGCGGCAACGGCGAGCGCCAGACCGATCTGCAGGCCGACAAATCCCCTGAGGTGGCCGTGTACGGCGATCCAGCCGAGGATGTCGCCGAAGTTGGCGAGGATCGGGATCTGGACCCCCATCAGGGCACCCAGGAGCACCTGGCAGGAGGCCAGCGCCCGCGTTGGTCTGGGCGCCAGCCAGCGCGCGAGCGCCGCACCGCCTGCGATCCCGGTTAGGTACACCGCGAGGATGAGCGCGAAGGCGTAGACGCGCGAGCCAAGGTGCAGGAGGAGTACGCGGGTCCACACCATCTCGCTGGCGAGGGCCACGAAGCCGAAGAGCGCCGGGAACAGCAGCCACGGCCGCCACGCTGCCGGCGTGACCTCCGCTGCGGCGGGTGCAGCCTGCGGGATGCGCCCCTCGGCGAACCACGCCACGCCGGCCACCAGCAGACCGACGCTCGCGAACGCCGCCAGCGTGCCGCGCTCGCCCACCTCCGGCAACGTGATGAACCCCGCCAGCACGACCCCGGCCACTGCGCCGAAGGTGTTGGCCGCGTATAGGCGCCCGACCCGCCAGGCGAGCGCCGTCCCCCGTCCGATTCGCGCCACCAGCAGCGGCAGCGTGGCGCCCATCGCCACCGTGGGCAGCGCGAGAAACGCCCACGCGAGCGCGAACCTCGCCAGGAGCGGGAGCCCCCACCCGGCGAGGGGCTCGGGTCCGAAACGGGCGGCCACCCCCTGGAGCACCTCCAGGGCGGGTGCGGTCGCGAGCGCGGCCAGGGCAGCGACCGCCTCGGCCACACCGTACAGGCGCACGTGCCGGCGCAGGCGACCCACGAACCGGGCCACCAGCGCGGCTCCAGCCGCCATCCCACCCATGTACGCTGCGACCACGACCACGGCCGCCCAAAGCGAGTTGCCCACCACCAGCCCGAGCGCGCGCACCCACACCACCTCGTAGGCGAGCGCCACCATGCCGGAGACGAAGAACAGCACCGTCACCAACGCCGCCATGCCGCCCCCACCAGCAGACACAGGCTCACGAGGGAAACCGCTGCCCCCACGGCCAGCCACGGGGGCCGGTAGCGCGCGGTGACCACGTGCGCGCCGGCGCCTACGATCACCCCGTGGAGGATCCCCACGCCGTTCACCTCGGCGGCGGGCCTGCCGTCCACCAGCAGCCGCCACCCCGGGTCCGGCGTTTCGATCCAAAGAAAGACCCCGCCACCCTCACCGACCCGCAGACGCCAGCCCCGCTCGTCGTCACCACCCTCTCGACCGAGCACGTCCCCGCAGTGGACCAGCGGTTGCCCTAGCGGCGGCAGGGCACGCACGATCGATGCCTCAGGCCACGCCTGGGGGTTGTCGTAGACGTGGAACTCTCCCTCGCGGCAGATCTCCGAGAAGCCGGTCATCGGGTACTGGGAGACGATCCTGCGTGCACCCAGCGCGTCGACCCACCACCGGCCCGCCGGCCCGACATCGGCCTTCTCCAGTTGCCCGGCGAGCCGGGCCGACTGGAGAGGCCCGAACGTCCTCACCATCCGCCGCCCGTCCCGCATCGCCACGTACCCCCAGCCCAACGAGCGGAACCGGCGATCGCGGTCGATCCCGATCCAGTTGAGCTGCTGCCACGACGGCGGGACCATGTAGACCCGGCCCGCGCTGCGCTGCGCCGCCAGGCACATCACGGCCGCTTCGCGGACCGGCCCGATCTCAAGCGCCGGGGCGCCGTTCACCCCGATCGTCACGGCCCCCAGGAGCGCGGCCGGGCCGGCCACTGCCGGCAGCAGGGCCGCGCCGGCGCACACGGCCCCGGCCACCGTCGGCCAGGTGGATCCGCCCAGCAGCAAGCCGTCCACCGCCGCAGCCACGGCAACTGCCGCGCCCACCCAGGCGCGCGGACGCCGGGTCCCGGCCGCGGCAGCCGCAGCCACCACCAGCGCCACGACCGCGGGGAAGAGCAGGCGTCCGGAGTAACGGACCAGCCCGGCCGTCGCGAAGTTCCAGACCTTCAGCCCCCACGGGTACCACGGCAGCACGCTCGCCGCGATCAGCCCCCACCCCCACCACGCGAGGCGACGCACCTGGGCACGCCGGTCGAAGGCCGCGATCCCGCCGAGCAGGAGCGCCCAGAGCGGGAACGTGAGGTCGGGCACGAAGCGGGCGCCGATGCGCTCCGGCATCATCCCCCCGGGCACGGCCGCTCCGACGAGCTCCCCCGGCAGGACCACGCCTGCCATCCCGCTCTGGGGATCGGCACTCGGCCCGCGGTTGCCCCCCCGAACCCAGTACGCGAACGGCACCGCCTGCACCGCCACCAGACCCACGGCCAGCACGAGCGCCGCGAGCACGCGGCGGCGCGGTGCCAGCGAGAGCGCGACGAGCCCCGTCAGGAGCGTGAGCTGGGGCTCTGCAGCGAGGTAGGAAGCCACGGCGAACACCGCGACCAGGACCGCCCGGCCCTCGAGCGCGGCCCAGCACACCCACGGCATCCACGCCAGGGAGTCCAAATTGTTGAGCACCCCCACCGCACCCAGCACCGGCCCCGCCGCCACCACGCCCCACCCAGCGGCAACCTCCAGCCACGCGCCGGCCCCCAGCCGGCGGGCGAGCAGGCCGCACCCTATCCCCAGGAGCGCCAGGTGCAGCCCCGCCTCGACACCGACTGCGATGGCCGGCCGCAGAACCGTCGCCAGCCACGCGGGGGGGTAGAGCAAGCCGCTCTGTGGGTTTGCAAAGTACGGTTCGCCGCACCCGACGTTCGGATTCCAGAAGGCCCCGTGGGTACCCGAGAGCACCTCGGCCGTGCGCTCGCGCAGCGGCACGAAATAGGCCGGGATGTCCCGTCCCGACACCGGCCGCCCGAGCAGCGCCGCAACCGCCACTGCGACCCCCGGCAGGGCGGCGAGCGCGAGCCGCCACCCCGGCCTCACGGCGTCCGCCCGGTGGCCGCCCGCAGGCGTGCCACGATCGTGGGGTCCGCCGAGGCGAGCGCGCGCTCGTAATCGCTCACGAAGGCGACCCCACGCGCACGCCGAGCAGCCGCCTCCGCGTGGCCCAGCGCCTCTCGTGCAGCGCCGATCTGTCCGGCGGAAAGGTAAAGGACCGATTGCTCGAGCCAGGCCGCGACAAGGTTGGGCTCCAGCGCCGCAGCGGTCCTGACGGCCTGCCAGGCCCCGGCGGTATCGTTGACCAGCCGGAGTGCCTGGCCCTGGCCCAGCGCCGCCAACGCATCGTTCGGGTCGGCGCGACGGGCGCTCGCGAACGCGTTCGCGGCGGCCCACGCGAGTTCCGCCTCCCGACGCAACGATGCGCGCGTCAGCCGTACGCTGCCCAGCACCCGCCAGCCACGGCCGTAGAGCGGGCGCGCCGAGCACCCAGACCAGGCGAGTGCCTCGCCATCCGCGAGCGCGTTGTCGTCGCGCGAGCGAGCGTGCAGGATCGTGTCTGCGCGATCGACCAGGACCTCGGGCGGTTCGCCAGCCCCCCAGTCCGGCACGGCAAGCACGGCTCCGGCGGCCACCGCAAGGACGCCAACGATCGCCACGCGACCTGCGCTTCTTCCGCGCTGTGGACCCCGCCGCGCCCGCGGGAGCGCACCTGCCACCGCCAACGTGGCCGTCCACGCCACCGCCGGCACCATGAGCTGGGAGTTGACCGCCGAGGTGACGGCCAGCGCCGCGAGCACGCCCCACCCCCACCGGCTGCCGGTCGACATCCGACGGACGAGGCTGACCGAGAGCCCGACCAGCAGCATCGTTCCGGGCAGGCCGAGCGTCGCCGCAGCCTGGAGGAGGTCGCTCTCCGCCAGGTCCGGGATGCGTGAAAAGCGGGCGTACTCGCCGTCGCGCGGAAAGTTGTGCGCCATGGCGGCGTCCGCGTACCCACCCGGTCCGCACCCGAGGGGGAGTTCCGCTCGCGCCACTCGGAGGGCGACCGCCCAGATCCGCACGCGCTCCCAGCGGAGGGGGTCGCGGTCCGAGTGCAACCGGAAAGCCAGCCCGAGTCCTGCTACGACGACCAGAACCCCTGCCGCCAACCGGATCCTGGCCGCGCCCCGCACCGCGCCCATCCACGCGAGGGCCACCGCCGCCGCCCCGAGGAGCGCGCCTCGCGACCCGGAGGCGACTACGCCTCCGGCTACAACTGTGAGCATCACCGCGCGTAGGCTTCCCGGCAGCTTCACCAGGGGGACCAGCGCGAGGGCCAGCAGTGCCACGGTGGCGGCGAGGTTGGGGTTCCCGAACGGACCCGCCGGTCGCCCCGCCGCCAGCAGACGCTCGGCGATCAGCCACCCCGCCGCGCTACAACCGGCCGCCACCACGGCCGTCCGTCCCCACGCGGCGACGCGTGGCGCAACGCACACCCACGCGAGGCCGAGCGCCACGGCGCCGACCGTCACGCACGCGGCGGCGTCGGTGACCGCAACCGGCCGTAGGGCGGCGTCCAGGCAGCACCACGCGATCAGCGCAGCCATCCACGCCCGCGGATCGTCCCACCCTGCGGGTCCGACGCGGGCCGCGATGCAGAGCCCGGCCACGAGCCCGACGGTGAGCACCGCGACCGCACGCGAGGGAGCCATGCCCACAGCGGCCAGCACCCACGCCATCGCCACCGGCACGAGCAGCGCGGGCACGTTCTTCAGCGCGCCGGCGAGCACGAGTCCTCCAGCTCCGCAAGATCCTGTCGCCACGGTGCACGCCGCCGCGCCTCGCGCGCCCACACCAGCGCCTCGCCCGGCCGCCCCTGCATCAGCAGCAGCCGACCGCGCGCCTCCGCCCAGCTTGCGGAGGACGGTCTCACCCACGACCGCGATGCCAGTTCCGCGTCAACACCCGCGAGCACCGTCGGTGCGCTCGCTCTCTCCATCGCGACGCCGGCCGCAACTTCCAGGGGCGTGACCGTCCATGGGGTCCAGCGGGCGGCCACCAACGCGGACGCCACCGCCTTCTCGGGCGGCGAGGAGAACGCCGGTGCAAGCTCGACCTCACCCCGCCAGGCAAGGGCGGCCAGCAGGGTCCCGCCGGCGAGCGCCGGCACGAGGAGCCAGCCGGGAAGGCGCCGCTGCGGCACCACCCACACGCGGCCCGCCAGCGCTCCCGCCAGCACCGCCCAGGGGAGCAGCACCTCGGGTACGTACGCGGAGAAATCAAGCAGGTTGTGAAGCGGGACCACCGCCACGGAGATCGCAAGGCCCGGATGCGCGGCCCACCCGGCGCGCATCAACCGCACGAGCGCCCACCCCCCGGCCGCGACAACGCCCGCGCCCGCGAGGCCGAACTCGGCGAGGAGCTGCAGGTACGTGTTGTGGGCGAAAGGCGTGATGTTGCCTGCGGCGGTGGGTGCGAGCAGCCCTGCCTGCCCGACGCCTCCCAGCCCGACCCCGAGCCAGGGGTGATGGGCGAAGACCCACGCCGTCGTCCGCCAGTTCACCCAGCGCAGCCTGATCGGCTCCAGGCTCAGGAGGTCGGCGCGGGTCGCGACCGTGAAGCCGGCGATTACAAGGAGGACGACTACCGCGACCGCCGCTCCGCGGCCGCGCACCTTCCCGAGCAGGAGGAGGAGCAGGAGCGCCCCTGCCACGATCACGGCCGCAGCGGAGCGCGTGAGCGCCACGGCGGCAGCGATCGCCACGATGGCAACACCGTAGCCGGCACGCAGCCACCCGGAGGAGCGCCACGCCCGCTCCGCGAGCAGCGGCGCGGCCAGGAGCAGGAGCGCTGCGTAGTGCCCCGGGAGGGTCGAGGTGCCGAAGACCCTCCCGCGGCCTAGCCGGATCGTCGCGGCCTCCCGCCACTGCGCCGGCAGCGCGTCCACGAAACCGCGCACCCGCTCGAGCCCGCCCAGTGCCTGATCGAACCCCACGACCGCGGTCAGCGCCAGGCCGACGGCCACCAGGCCCAGCAGCCGATCGTCCGGCACGGCCACGCGGGAAAGCGAGAACAGCAGTACCGCGGATACGAGCAGAAGGGAGAGACGGAGCGCCCCCTCGTGGTCCGCGGCCACCACCCACGAGAGCGCGACGAGCGCAAGAACTGCGCCGAAAAATCCAGGGCCCACGAGGCGACGTTCCCGTGGGGGGATGGCGAGAACCGCCACCAGGATCACGAGCCAGAGGAGGGGCGAGAAGGCGGCGTAACGCGCCGCGCACCAGCCGGACACCACCCCGGTAGCCGCGACGACCAACGGCAACCGGAGTGATCTCATGACAGAAGTCTAGCCCGGATTGCCGGCGCACAGCGCGAGGGCAAAACAAAAGGGGGGACTTTCGTCCCCCCTGCGTGCAGTGGCCTGTGCGTGCTCAGTTCGTCTGCATGCCTTCCGGCCATGCGTAGAACTGACCGTTCGAGAACACGATGGCATCCCCGAAGTCGGTCTTCGGGCCCTGGGCCGCAATCGCGCCCGCGTTGCCCTTTGCCTTCGAGTAGATCGTGTAGCTGGTGCCGGCAGTGGTCAACTGCACCACCATGGACTGGTTCCACCCGTCGTTGGTGGGCAGCACCTTGATGAACGTCGGCTGCAGGTAGGGCACCAGGTCCGTCACGGTGGCGGCGGCGATCTTCGGGTAGTAGTTGAAGTCGACCGAATACGCCTCGAGGGCGGTGCCGATGCTGCGGATGTCCGCCATCGTCCTCTTCTGCCGGCCACGGTTGATGGCGTTCAGCAGGTTCGGGATCGCGATGGCCGCGATGATGCCGATGATCGCCACGACGATGAGCAGCTCAATCAGTGTGAAACCCTTTTGCCTTCTCATGAGACCCTCCTCTCGGGGGTGACTCTACGCAAGCCCCGTGCCACTCGCGACACCCCATCCACCTCCATTCGATAACGCCTGACGTCACTACCCGGAGTTTCGAGTGCCAAACTACGGCACCTCAGTCGATCCGTGCCCCCTCCCCCCACCGCACGAACGAGCCGGCCACCAGCACGGTTTCGTCGCCGAACTCCTTGGTCGGTTCGGCCACCACAGCACCGGGTAGACTGCTGACGTGACGCTCCGCGACAGGTTGCCACTCGCCCTCCTGGCGGTGTTCTGGGGTGTCGTCTACCTTCCCCACCTGCTCACCGGTGAGATCCTTCCGGCACGCGACGTCGCCGCCACCCAGATACCGTGGCGCACGGTCTGGCGCCAGCAGGTGCTCGCCGGGATCCCGCCGCTCTGGGACCCCAACTCGAACGGCGGCCGGCCGATGCTCGCCAACCCCAACGCCATGGCGGCCTACCCGGGAACAGTGCTGTTCGTGCTCATGTCACCCGAGGCCGCCTCCGCGTGGCACATCGCCCTTCATCACCTCCTTCTGCTGCTCGGCTGCTACCGGCTGGCGCGCCGCACCGGGGCCGCCCCCGCTTCGGCCGCGCTCGCCGCGGCCGCCGTGGGGACCGGCGGCCTGGCCTGGTCCAGCATCACCTTCCTCAATTTCCAGGCGTCTCTCGCATGGGCCTTTTGGGCGCTCTCGACGGCACTCCCACCGCCAGTACCCGGAGCCGCCGCCGTGCGGCGCGGCCTGAGCGCGGGTGCTCTGATCGGGCTTTCGTTCCTCGGAGGGGAGCCGGTCACCGCGGGGCTCGCGGCGCTCGCCTGGGCAGCCGTGGTGGTGACGGCCTGGCGGCCGCTCCCGCTGCCCGGTCTCCTCGCCATGTGCGGCGGGGCCTTCGCTCTCGCGGCCCCGGTGCTCGCCCCCCTGCTCGCGATCTTCCCGGAGACCGTGCGTGGCGCTCTCGCCCCGGCGGAGGGGGCCCTCAGCGCCGATACCCTCGCGCCCCGCCGGATCCTGGAGCTCTGCTTCCCGAACCTCCTGGGACCGCCGCTGGCCGACGTCCACGCCGGTTTCTGGGCGGCGCCATCCTTCCCGTGGCAGCGCTACTACCCGTTGATCTTCCTGGGGACAATCCCGCTCCTCTGCCTCCCGTTCGCCCGGCGTGCGGGGAGGCGGCTCGCCCCGTGGTGGGTGATCGCTGCCGCCGGCGTGCTGGGCGCCGCGCTGCTCTCGGCCCCGGTCCTCGCCAACCCGGCGCAACGGCTCCCGTTCCTCGGGTCGGTGCGTTTCGCCATCAAGTTCCTCGTGCTCGCCACACTGGCGCTGCCCCCCCTGGTGTCCGCCGGCTGGGAAGGGCTCGC
>Ga0316628_100003223_pt1 | contig 12500 bp, 6 predicted proteins | sample OWC_Aug_M2_C1_D5_FD_207648 | JGI IMG/M metagenome (GOLD analysis project Ga0316628, IMG submission 207648) | Wetland soil microbial communities from Old Woman Creek delta, Ohio, United States - OWC_Aug_M2_C1_D5_C | ecosystem: Environmental > Terrestrial > Soil > Wetlands | place: USA: Ohio...
GCCGCGGCCCCGGCCACCAGCGCCTCCGGCACCCGCGCGGTGCGATATACCCCGGTCCACATCTCGCAGTGCTCCGTGGACTCGCGGACGAAGCGCTCGTATGTCAGCGCCCCGTCCCACAGGTGCGCGAAGGGCCATCTCACGGCGTCGCTCCTCCCGTCCCTTCCGAAGATTCCCGGCCTTCTGCAGACTACTGCTACCGTAGATAGCACTCGGCTTCCGCACCGTCCATAGAGGAACGCGACAGTGACCCACGCCAGTACGAAGCAGCAGGTAGGAGCCGCATGCTTGCCGGCCGGCACCGCGGCGCTACGCGCCCTCGCGACCATCCTGCTTGGCGCCGCTCTCGCCAATCCGGCGCCGGCCCAGGACACAGGCACCGAGGTGCGGTTCGCACGCTTCCCGGCGGTCTCACCAGACGGCCGCACGCTGGCCTTCTCGTGGCGCGGCGACATCTGGGTCGCGCCGATTGACGGCGGCCAAGCGACCCGCCTGACCGTCCACCAGGCCTACGATGCCTGGCCCGTGTTCTCGAGCGACGGGCGGCGCATCGCCTTCGCCTCGAGCCGCGACGGCAACGACGACGTCTACGTCACCACCGTGGAGGGTGGCCCGCCGACGAGGCTCACCTGGCACTCGGGCGCCGACCAGCCGACGGACTGGGCGGACGGCGACCAGTCGGTGATTCTTCAGAGCCGCCGCCAGCAGTCCTTCGGCCGCGAGGCGCAGACCCTCCGCGTGCGCGTCACGGGCGGCCTCGAGCAGCACGTGATGCGGGCCATGGGCGGCGAGGCCACGGTCTCGCCCGACGGGCGTTACCTGGTCGTGACCCGCGGCTCCGTCGAGTGGTGGCGGCAGCGCTACCGCGGCTCGGCCAACACGGACCTCTGGCTGTACGACACCCGCAGCCGCCAGTTCCGGCAGCTCACCACCCATCCCGGCAACGACTCCAGGCCGCGCTTCGCCTCCGACTCGAGAACCGTCGTCTACCGCAGCGACGAGGACGGGCACTTCAACGTCTGGTCGCTCGACGTCGAGACGGGCGCGAAGCGTCAGCTCACCCGCTACCGCGACGAGGGCATCCGGTTCCCGAACGCGGCGAAGGGCGCCCCGGTGGTGGTATACGAGTACCGCGACCGCCTGTGGCGCGTCCCCCTCGCGGGCGGCTCGCCGCAGGAGGTCGTTCTGCGCGCCCCCGCCGACAATCTGGGAAACCCGATCGAGCGCACCACGTTCAACCGCAACGCCGGCGACTTCGCGCTGTCTCCCGACGCCAGGCAGGGCGCGATCGTCGTCCGCGGCGAGCTGTTCGTCTTCGACATCAACGAGCAGGGGGAGTCGCAGAACTCCGGCGAGGCCAACCGCGTCACCGACACGCCGCAGCGGGAGAGAGACCCGCGCTGGTCGCCTGATGGCCGCTGGCTCTACTTCGTATCGGACCGCGAGGGGCAGGAGGACGTCTACCGCGTCCGCTCGGCCGACACCATCGACACGCGCCTCAGCCGCGCGCTCCGCACCCTGACCGAGCGCCTCACCACCGACGCTCTCCCGGAGACCCGCCCCACGCCGAGCCCCGACGGACGCACCGTGGCCTTCGTCCGGGGCAACGGCGACCTGTGGCTGATGGATGCCGACGGACGCAACCAGCGCCGCCTGGTTCCCGGCTGGGACGCGGGCATGAGCTTCGCGTGGTCGCCCGATTCGCGGTGGATGGCGTACTCGCAGGACGACGAGGACTTCAACGCTGAGATCCGCATCGTCCCCTGCGATGGCTCGCGGCCCGCCGTGAACGTCTCGCAGCACCCCGACAACGACCTGGCGCCGGCGTGGAGCCCCGACGGGCGGTTCCTGGTCTTCTCCTCGCGGCGCCAAGGCGACGAGTTCGACGTCTGGCGGGCGTACCTGCGCGCCGCCGACTTCGAGATGTCGGACGACCAGCTGCGCGAGAGCGTCGAGGGCGCCGGCGGCGGCCGCCGCGCCGGCCGCGACAGCACCGCGCGTCGCGACTCCGTGCCGCCCGTGCAGATAGACTTCGACGGCATCGAGAGCCGCGTCCGCCGCATGACCACCCTGCAGGGCGACGAAGCCAGCGTGTGGATCTCGCCCGACGGCAGGACGTACCTCTTCACGGCCACCAACGCCGGCCAGCGCGACCTGTGGACCATGAGGTGGGACGGCACCGAGCCGCGGGCCGTGACCCGCGGCGGCGCCAACCCGCAGGACCTGTCCTTCACCCGCTCCGGTAGCCGCGCCTTCTGGCGCACCGGCCGCGGCGAAATCCAGTCGGCGGTGCCCGCCGGCACGGACCTCAAGACCGCGGCCTTCCGCGCCCGCATGGCCATCGACCTCGCCGCCGAGCGGCTGGAGAAGTTCCAGGAGGCGTGGCGGACCATGCGCTATCAGTATCACGACTCGACGTTCGGGGGCAGCGACTTCGACGCGGTGCGCGCCCGGTACCTGGCCTACGTCCCCTTCGCCCACACCGTCGAGGACTTCAACGCGGTGGTGCAAATGGTGCTGGGTGAGCTGAACGGCTCACATCTCGGCATCACGGCCCCGGCCCCCGACACGCCACCGCCCGGCACGGGCGCCCTCGGCGTGGTCTGGGACGAGTCCTACCGCGGCCCCGGCGCGCGCGTGGAGCGCGTCATCCCGCGCGGTCCCGCCAGCCGCGCCGAGAGCATGCTGAGCCCCGGCGACGTCGTGCTCACGGTGGACGGCGACTCGATCGCGGCCGCGACGAACGTGTGGGCGCCGCTGCTCGACCGCGTGGGCCGCCGCGTCCTTCTCACGGTGCGGGGCGACGGCGCCGCGCCCGCGCGCGGCGGCCCGGCCCGCGGTGCGCCGGCAGGACCGGCCGCGGTGCGCGACGTCGTGATCAGGCCCATCTCCCTCGCCGACGAGACGACGCTCATCTACGAGGAGTGGGTGGCGCGCCGCCGCGCCATGGTGGACTCACTCTCGGGCGGCCGGCTCGCCTACCTGCACATCCGCGGAATGAGCCAGCCCTCCCTGGACCAGTTCGAGAGGGAGCTGTACTCGGCGGCGCATGGCAGGGAGGGGCTGGTCGTGGACGTCCGCTGGAACGGCGGCGGCTCCACGGCCGACCTGCTGCTCGCCATCATCAACGTGCGCCGCCACGCCTACACCATCGCCCGCGGCGCGCCGGCCTCGAGCCGCGGCTACCCCCAGGACCGCCTCATCATGTCCTCGTGGACCGGCCCGAAGGGACTGCTCTGCAACCAGTTCAGCTTCAGCAACGCCGAGATCTTCTGCCACGCGTGGCGGACGCTGGAGATGGGGCCCATAGTGGGCGTTCCGACGTTCGGCGCGGTCATCTCCACCGGCGCCACGACCCTGATTGACGGCTCCAACCTCCGGCTGCCCTTCCGGAGCTGGTACACCATGGCGGGAGTCAACATGGAGCTGAACGGGGCGTCACCCACGATCGAGGTCGGTGAGACGCCGCAGACCGAGGAGGCAGGTGAGGATCCGCAGCTGGTGAGGCTGGTGAGGGAGATGATGAGGGGGAGGGACAGGCAATAGGTGATAGGTGATGAGTGATAGGTGATGGGTGATGAGTGATAGGAGAGAAGTGGCCGGGGCGCAGTGCTGACGGCTGATGGCCGGCGGCTGCCTTCAGCAGCGCGCCGCCAGGTACTCCCTCACGACCCTCCGCACGTCGTCCATCGTGAAGCCGTGCTGGCCGCGAAGGTCGCGCAGCGGAGTGGTGCGGGAGACGTTCGACGGCAGTCTGAGCTGCAGGATCAGGTGCTCCGCGGGCACGCCCGTCGCGCGGGCGGCGGCTTCCAGCGACATGCTCCCGTGGACCTCGACCGTGTCGGACTCCACCGAGCAGACACTGACCGGAGCCCCCGGTGTCAGGGCTTGAGGCGTGCCGGGCTGCGGCGCCGGGGCGGTCTCCTGCCCGCCCTCCGCGGCACCCTCTCTCTCGTGGCCCTCCGACGAGCCACCGCCCCGCACCGGGCTCAGGAGGGGCGCCACCGCCAGAGCCAGCGGCACGGCCACCGCGGCCAACCCCGCCGCGACCCGCGCCCTGCCGCGCGGTGAATCGGGCCCCCCTCTCACCGCCTCCACGATCCACCCCCAGTGGAGCACGGTGTGCAGAACGAGCGCGACTAACGCCGCCACCGCGATCCAGAAGTGGACGGCCCCCCAGTCGTGGCGCCCCAGACCCCACACAAACAGCGAGGACATCCCCTTCGGCAGAACCCACTTCATCAGCGCGCCCGTCGCCACCAGCAACACGAGGAGCGCAAACAGCACGCCGTCCACCCAGAAGTTCAGCCGTGCTCTACGCATGCCTCCCCCACGTCAATGAACCCGCCCGAGCCATTCGGGCGGCTGCGCGTCGCCTCCTGACCGGCGCAGCCACGCCGCGTGCGGAGCATGATCAGGCCGGGTCGCGCGCGGCCTCCGCCACCCTCCCCGCCTCGACCGCGTCGCACACGGCCCGGGCGACCGCGATGTCCTGCACGGCCACGCCGGTGAGATCGGCCACGGTGACGTCCCGGTCGGACGCGCGGCCCGGCACCCGGCCGGCGATCACGTTCCCCAGCTCCACCACGTCTTCCGGACGCACGCAGCGCGAGCGCACCGCGTGCGCTATCTCCCCGCGCTCGATGCACTGCGACACGCTGTCGGCGACGACCAGGTCGGCGCGCCGCAGGATGAGCGGGTCCAGCTCCTGCTTGCCCGCCGAGTCGGCTCCGACGGCGGTGATGTGGACGCCGGGCCGCAGCCACTCGCGCATCAGCAGCGGCGCCCGCGCGGCCGTGGCGGTCACGACGAGGTCGCACGAGGCCATGATCTCCGCCGGACTCGCGGCGCAAGCCACGTCGAACCCCTCGGCGCGCATCTCCGCGCCGTACGCCGCCAGCCGCCCCTCGTGCCGCCCCCAAGCGAGCACGTCGCGGCACGGCGTCACCGCCGCCAGGCAGCGCAGCTGGAAGCGGGCCTGCGTTCCCGAGCCCACGATGCCAATGTGGGAGATGCGGCGCGGCCCCAGGTGCTGGGCGGCGATCGCCCCCGCTATCCCGGTCCTGAGATCGGTGAGGTAGCCCTGGTCGAGCAGGATGCCCTGGAGCTCCCCGGTGCCGCGGTCGAAGACCAGCATCAGGCCGTTGCTGGACGGCAGGCCGCGCTCGGGGTTCGAGTAGAAGCCCGAGGCGATCTTGACCACGTAGCGGGGCTCGCCCTCGATGTAGCCGTACTTGATGTGCACGTCGCCCGGGGCGTCGGGGATGAGCAGCTCGCCCACCGGCGGCACGACCGCCCGGCCCTCGGAGTAGGCCACGAAGGCCGCCTCGACGCGCGGCAGCAGGTCCGCGCCCCGCAGCGCCTCCCGGATCTCGGGGAGCGTGACGATGCGGGGCCGGACGCCCGGCGTCGTCACTTCCAGTGCTGCCGGATGAACTCCTCGGTCTCCGGCAGGCCGCCCTGGAGAATGAGGTAGCCGTTGTGCGGCTCGCGCGGCGTGATCTCGTGGTTGACCGGCGCGCGCATCATCCGCATCACCTCGTCGTGGTCGTCGGTGTGGCCGAGGACCCACGAGAGCTTCATCAGCGCCGTCTCGGGGAGCATGTTCTCCAGCTGCACGATGCCGATGTCGAGCAAGTCGCGGCCGGTGTCGTACACGAACATCTGCACGTAGCCCCACAGCGTCTGCACGGTCATCACCACGTGCACGCCGGACTCGATGGCCCGCTTCAGCGCCGGGTAGAGCGGCTTGTTCACGTGGCCGAGGCCCGTGCCCGCGATGACGATGCCCTTGTAGCCCTTCTCGACGAGAGCGTCCACCAGATCCGGGTTCATCCCCGGGTAGTAGTAGAGGATCGTGGTGCGGTCGTTGTAGACCGGGTCCACCTTGACGCGCCGCGACGGATCGCGCTTCAGGCAGTCGTCCGTGAGGTACGTGAAGCTGTCGCGGGTCACCATCGCCAGGGGCGTGGCGCCGACGGTGCGAAAGGTGCTGCGGTAGGAGCTGTGCATCTTGCGGCAGCGCGTGCCGCGGTGCAGCAGCGCGTACCGGTCCGACGTCGGCCCGAACATGCAGATCATCACCTCGGCGATGTCGCCGTAGGCGGCCGTGCGGATCGAGTGGATGAGGTTGAGGGCGGCGTCGCTGGAGGGCCGGTCGCTGGAGCGCTGGCTCCCCACCATCACGATGGGCACCGGCGAGTCCTGCACCATGAACGAGAGGATCGCCGCGGTGTGGCCCATGGTGTCGGTGCCGTGGCCGATCACTATGCCGTCGGCGCCGTTGGCTATCTCCTCTCCGATCGCCTTGGCCAGGGTGATGTACTGCTCCATGGCCATGTTCTCGGAGAAGATGCCGAAGATCTTCTTGGTGGTGAGGTTGCAGATGTCGGCCAGCTCGGGCACGGCGCCGTACAGCTCGCCCGGGGTGAACGCGGGGATCACGGCGCCGGTGCGGTAGTCGAGCCGCGAGGCGATCGTGCCGCCCGTGCCCAGGAGGGTCACGCTGGGGAGGTCCGGCCGCCGGGGGAAGTCCTTCTCGGGGATCTTGTAGACGGCCTCCTTGTAGCCGACCTCCGTCACGCTCCTGACCCGGTCCACGTGGATGCCGACGTTGTAGCCATTCTTGAGCTTGATCACGACGTGGAGGTCGTCGAAGCTCCCGCTGCGCGGCAGGATCACGCCCTCGAAGACGCTCCCCGCGTCGTTCACCAGGCGCACGTCGCTCCACACCCTCACGCCCCACTCGCCGAGCCGCTGGCGCGCGAGTCCCTGGTAGCCCTTGAGGGCGTCCACCGGAGGGGCGGTCATGGAACGTCTCCCGCCGCTGCCGACTGCCGCTCCACCGCCGCCGCCACATCCGCCGCGCTCACGCGCCCGCGCAGCGTGGCGAGCAGGCGGCCCACCAGGAAGCGGGCGACGCGCTCGCGCGTGCCGTCGTAGGACTCGGCCGCCGCCAGCCGCCACTCTCCCGGCAGCGAGTCCCGCCACGCGCCGGGAGCGGCACCCAGCCCCTCCGCCTCCACCAGCTCGGCCACGCCGGTCGCGGGGCTCGCCGCCATGAGCCGCACCAGCCGGTCGCGGCTCTCCCACAGCACCGGCCGCTCGCCCACCAGCCGGAAGAACTCCAGCCAGCGCTCCTCGGGCACGGCCTGCACGCCCACCCCGTTCCGCCGCAGTCCCTTGAGGCGCTCGCCGAAGAAGAAGCAGGCGCGGCGCAGGTCGGCGCCCGCCTCGGCGACGACCCGGTCCACGAGCCGCGCCCCGCCGCGCCGGATGAGGAAGTGGATCGTGTTGCGCGGCACGCCGACCGCGGAGTACTTCGCCTCACGCTCCCACGGCCGAGCGGGCAGGCCCGTGCCCAGACGCTCCACGCGCTCGCGCGTGACGCGCGTGGGGGGGCTGTCGGTGTCCGGGTACATGCGGTCGGGGCCCGGTAGAATCCGCTCGAAGTCCGTGCTGCCGTCGCGGAAGGGCTGGCGCGTCTCGTTGGGGATGCCGTCCGACGCGTCGGCGTAGCGCAGGCGGATCTCGTCGGCCGCGGTGATGGTGTCCTCGGTCGGCCCCCACACCACCACCACCGCGTCGTTCGCGCCGCAACCCATACGGGTGCACACCTGCCGCAGCTCGGCGGGCGCGCCTTCCCCGCTCGGCCACGCCTCGGAGTGGTAGAGGATGGGCCGCTGGTCCAGTCCCGCCACGACGCGCACCCGCCCCGCCAGCTCGTGCGCGAAGTCGTATCCGGGCTGCGTCGGCCAGGTGAGCGTGCCGGCCAGGCCCTTGAGCAGCACCGCGCGGACAGAGAACGGGCCGGCACCCAGCTCGAACCCCGGTCGCCGGCCCGTCTCCTTCACCCACCGTTCCCACGCCTCGGGGCGCAGGACGGTGAGCCCGGAATTGGCGAAGACCTCGGTCACGTCCGCGTGCTCGACCCTGATGTCCGCAGCCGTCTTGAAGCCGCGGCGGTGCAGCTCGTCGCGCAGTGCGAGCAGGTTCACCTGCCGCACCGCCTCGCCGTGCACCAGGCGCGGCGCCCACGACGCCTTGGGCACGCCCTTGATCTCGACGCGCCGCCCGCCCCGCACCGAGACGTTCACGTCCTGGCGGCTGGCTCCCAGCCCCACGCGCACGTGCCCCGTGCTGCGGCACACGCGGCCCACGAGCAGGATGGCCTCCGCCGCCTCCTCGGGCGTCCTGATGTCCGGGCCCGTCACCGTCTCGATGAGCGGGATGCCGAGCCGGTCGGCGCGCCAGGTGATGAGGTGTCCGTGGTCCGACACCTCGCGGCAGGAGTCCTCCTCGACGCTGACCTGGGTGATGGTGAGCGTGCGGCCGCGGAAGGGCAGCTTCCCGTTCACTCCGACGATGGCGGTGCGCTGGAACCCGGTGGGGATGGAGCCGTCGAGGTACTGCTTCCGCGCGATGTGCACCTCGTCGACGATGTCGCAGCCCAGCATGATGCACTGCTCGATGGCCACGTCCACCGCCTGCTGGTTCACCAGGAACGGCGGCGTGTCGTCCATCTCGTAGGTGCAGACGTTTCCGTGATTCAGCAGGTAGATGATGTTCTTCTTGGTCTTGAACTCCATGAGCGCGGTGCCGTCGTACACGCCCAGCTCCGAGAGTGTGGGCCGCATGTGCCGGAGCACGAAGCCGTCGTGCGTATCCGTGTACCGGCCCGCCGGACACCGGCAGAACATCTTCTGCTCGGTGAGGAGCTGCTGGTGCACCTCCAGGCCGCAGATGAGCCCGACCGCCTCGTAGTCCATCGTCCTGTCCGTCTCCCGGTTGCGCCCGCCCGCCGCGGGCCGCGATAAAGCTACCGCCCCGGCGCAAGTCTCGCGCGCCGGCGTCGGACCGCCCCGCGCCGCCGGCGCTCAGTCGCCGCAGTGATCTGCGCACCCGCACGCGTCCCGCCCCCGCAGCGCCTCGACGCCCTCGTGCGCTATCAGCGGCACCATCCCGAGCGCGGCGACCGGATCGGCCCACCACCAGCCCAAGGCCGAGTTCAGCAGCAACCCCACCAGGAGAATGGCGGAGAGATACGTGCAGATCATCGTCTGCCTGGTCTCGGCGACCAGGGCGCCGCTGCGAATGGCCAGGGCCACGCGGCGCTTGGCGCGCGCCAGCAGCGGCATCACCACCAGGGACACCGCCGCGAGCGCGATGCCCACCACGCTCTCGCCGGGCGGCTCCCTCGTGAGGAGGGACTCGGTCGCGTCCACCGCCACGTACAGCGCCAGCGCCAGGAAGCACACCCCCACGACCCACAGCGTGACACGCTCGCTGCGCTCACGCGCCGCCGCGTCCCGATCGGTGTGGAGCCGCCAGATGGCCGCCCCGCTCGCCGTGAGCTCGATGACGCTGTCCACCCCGAAGCCGACCAGCGCGATGCTCCCCGCCACGAGGCCGGCCCCGATCGCGATCACCGCCTCGAGGCTGTTGTAGACGAGCGTGGCGTAGTTGAGCCACAGGCCGCGCCGCACCAGGCGGGCGCGGTCGGGAGACGGGGCAGCGGATCCGGGCACGTGGGGTGGAGTCATTGCCTACTGAAATACTAGGAATTGGATGGGGGCGCTACCGGCCGCGCTGGTACGTTCCGACCAGCTCGGCCCGCTCGATCACGTGGCCCCGCATCGCCGCCTCGAATTCGGCCCTGGTAGCCGGGCCCAAGTCGTCGAGCACGGCGTCCAAGGCGAAGAGCTTGTACAGGAGGTCCGCGAATTCGGACCTACGTGGCGAACTCCAGCTCGACCGTCGCGATCTCGTGTCCACCGAGCGGGACCACGAGGCTTCGATCGCCGGAGAGGGTCAGCGGCTCCAGCCGCTCCTCGAGAAGATCGGTCCGCCACGCGGCCAGCAGCGGCGCCTCGAGCTCGAGCGAACCGGACGCCGGCATCGCCCCGACGTTGTGCAGCCGCACCACGAGGGTGTCCCGCCACTCGTGCTTCTTGATCGCGCTGACACGCACCGGCCCGCCCGAGACGCGCAGCAGCCCCGAGCCGCCGGGCAGGTGCCCGTCGGCCACTCCCTGCACCACGAGCACCGGGGTGCGCCAGCGCCGGCTCCAATCCGTGACGCCAGCCGCGACGAACCCGCCGCCGTATGGCATGAGCGCGTAGCGAAAGCGCCGCTCGCCCAGGCACTGCGCGTCGGGGGTGGCGAGCGTGGGGCCCGCGTTCCGGCAGCGGCGCGTGGCGAGGTCGTCGCGCGAGAGCCACCCCACGCAGCGCAGCAGGGTGAGGGCCAGGCCCGCCCGGCCCGCCCCGTCCCGCGCGGCGGCGATCTCCGGCAGGCCGCGATTCAGCAGCGCCAGCCCCCCGGCGGCGTCCTCGAGCAGCGAGAACTCCTGCTGCGGATGCGTGCCCGAGGGCGGCTGGAGCCAGCCCCCGGCCTCGGGCTGTGCGATGGGGCGCCGGTTCACGTAGAAGTGCCCGTCCGAGACGATCGTATCCGTGGCGATGCCAGCCGGGAAGAGCGCGCGGAGCCGGTGGTCCCTGGCGCGGTTCTCGAACACCGTCTCGATCTCGACGAGCGGGCTTCCCTGCCGGAGCACGACGAGCACGCGCACCGGGCAGTCCACCTTCCTCCTCATGCGGCGCTTGCGGTCGCGCCGGATGCCGGCCGGGAGGCGCAGCACGAAGGCCGCCTCCAGACGCCCAAGCAGCGGGCCGCAGTCCACCGCGCGCACCGTGCCCGCCACGTCAGCCGACGTGTGCACCTCCGGATGCGCGCACGGGCAGTAGTCGTACTCGTCGCCGACGTCCTCGCCGTCCTCCAGCAGGTTGAGGCCGGGGAAGGCGCGGCCGGCGGTCTTGTCGAAGAGGTCGAGGGTGCCGTTGCCGTGGAGCGTGGCACGGACGAGGGAGTTCTCCAGGCAGCAGCCGTCAGCCGTCAGCCGTCCGCCGTCGGGAAGACGGCCGTCAGCCGTCAGCCGTCCGCCGTCAGAGGGAGCGCGCTCCCGCAGGTGGTACGTCGCGTGACCCAGCGGCGGCAGATCCTCGGCGAGGATCTGGAGGTCCAGGAACTGATCGGCGCGATCGCGCTCGGCTTCACCGCGCAGGATGCGGCGGCCGAACTGCTCGCGATACGTGTCGAATAGCGCCCGCTGCCGCTCGCCGAACGGGTCGGTGCGGTAGTCTATGCCCCAGAAGCGTTCCACGCGCTCCGAGCGCAGCACGTGGAAGGGCACCGGCCGGCCGGCGGAGTCCACCATCTCCAGCCGCTCCGGGTCGGCGCCCGGGGGCTGCGACACGACGAGCCGCTCCACCACCTCGGTGCGCCGCTCGGGCAGCGGGTTCACGACGCACAGCACCGTGCGCGCGTCCCCGGCCGATTCGCTCGCGAACGTGGGCGCCAGGTCCGCCATCTGGTCGGCGAGCAGCTGCTCCGCGGTATCCACGACTCCCTCGAACCGGGGCACCATCTCCCGGTGCACCGCGTCCGTGCTGCACCCGCAGATGGAGTCGTGCGGGTGGTTCTGGAGGAGGAGCTTCCACGCGTCGGCGATCGCGGCGGACGGATACTCCCTGCCGAGGCGGAAATGCAGGTACGCCGACACCGGCTCCGCGCAGCGCTCGAGCAGCGACTGCGCCTCGTCGTTCAGCTGCTTCAGGTACATCCGGGCCGACCACACGCCCGGCAGGATGAACTGGTCCTTGCCGTACCGGAGCTCGCCGCGGTGGCGTTGCGTGGCGAAGCCGCCTGCCTTCACGGCGTCCACGTAGTCCGCCAGCGCCGCGTGCCTGAACTCGGTGTCGGGGAAGGCCCGCCGCAGGGCGGCGAGGATGGCGTCGAACTCCTGCTGCGGCGGCAGGTGGTCGCCGCCGTTGCTGATCAGCGCGACGTCCCCGTTGGAGCGGCGGGCCATGCCCGCCAGGAGGGCTCGCACCTGCTCCACCGCGCGCGCCGGATCGGGCGTGCGCCGGGTGTGCGCGGCCCAGTAGCTCTCGAAGCCCAGGGCTGCGGCGCCGTCGTAGCCGCGGTGCTGGTTGATCGCGAGCACGTCGCTGCCGTCCGGGGCCTCCCAGCGGAACTCCAGGCCGAGGCGCTCGATCTCGTCCCCGTTGCCGCGGGTGTAGATGAACGAGTCTATGCCGGCGCGGCGCAGGATCTGGGTAATCTGCGCGATGTGCCCGAAGGAGTCGGGCATGTAGCCGACCTTCTGCACCGGCCCGAAGCGCCGGCACACCTGGTGGCCGACCAGCAGATTGCGTACGGTGGCCTCGGCGCTCACCAGGAAGAAGTCGGGCAGGACGTACCACGGGCCGAGGGATAGCTGCCCCGCGTGGGCCAGCCTGCGGATGCGGTCCTCGTCCCATGGCCTGAGGGCGAGGTAGTCCTCGAGGACGATCGCCTGCCCGTCCAGCAGGAAGTGCCGGAACTCGCCGCCCCGCTCCAGTTCGTCCAGCACCTTGCGCACCACGTCCAGCAGGCGGAGCCGGAACCGCCGGAACGTCAGGTACCACTCGCGGTCCCAGTGAGTGTGGGAGACGATGAAG
>Ga0316628_100003224_pt1 | contig 12497 bp, 11 predicted proteins | sample OWC_Aug_M2_C1_D5_FD_207648 | JGI IMG/M metagenome (GOLD analysis project Ga0316628, IMG submission 207648) | Wetland soil microbial communities from Old Woman Creek delta, Ohio, United States - OWC_Aug_M2_C1_D5_C | ecosystem: Environmental > Terrestrial > Soil > Wetlands | place: USA: Ohio...
AAAACTGGGACAAAAAAGCGGAGTTTCCGGTCTTAATAAGTGAGGGAGCCGGAAGAAAGGATGGGGCGCTCCAGTCCTGCCAATTGCACCCCGGAGAAATCAAGATAAAGGGGTGCCTCTGCCTTTTCCCCCCTTCTTTTTTGCCGGGAAATAAAAATTTACGATGAAATAAAATATTTTTACTTATTTTCCACCCGAATCGGAAAGAAGAGCCGATTTTCAGGGGAAAAATCGCCGCCAGGATCCCATTGTTTTGGCACGAAACGTGCATCAAAATGGGCAGGCACCTAAAGAGTGCCTTCCCATATATCCTTCAACTCTCTTCCTTTCAGTGGGGAGGCGGAAGAAGCCCAAGCTTCCGCCTCTTTTTTTTTGCCTCAAACCAGCCTATTCCCCATGATTCCCTCCCCCTCCGATACGCGAGACGTGCGTCGCGGGGCGGTTTCGAGCTAGAATACGCCCGTGGCTTTTCCGGCGATGGAATTGATCCTCTTGGCGGCATTTATCGGTCTTCTCGTTTTAGAGAAAGCGCTGCTGGCCCGCCGTCGCGGCCAAATCCCCCTGCGGGTCTGCGTGACGGGAACGCGGGGAAAGTCTTCGGTGACCCGGCTGATCGCCGCGGCTCTCCGGGCCTCGGGGCGGAAGGTTCTGGCCAAAACAACCGGCTCAAAGCCCACCCTCATCCTTCCCGACGGGTCGGAACGGGAGATTCTCCGTTCCGGACCGGCCACGGTCCTGGAGCAAAAAGAAGTTCTGGCCCTGGCCGCCCGCCTTGGGGCCGATGCCCTCGTCGCCGAAATGATGAGCATCGGTCCGGAATGCCTGACCGTCGAATCCCATAAAATCCTGCGTCCGGACTGCCTTGTCGTGACCAACGCCCGTCTCGACCATGAGGAGGAGATGGGCCGGACAAGGGAGGCGGTCGCTGAATCGCTTTCGGCCGCGATCCCGGAGGGATGCACGGTCCTTGTCCCCGAAAAGGAATGTTTTCCGGTTTTCGAGGCGAAGGCGGCGGTCCGAAAAAGCCGCCTCATCAAGGTCGTGTCAGGAAAAGAGGAGGCCCTTTCTCCCGATTTCGATTTTCCGGATAATGTCCAGCTGGCCTTGGCCGCGGCCGCCCATCTGGGCGTCGACCGGGAAACGGCCCTGCGGGGAATGGCCGCCGCCCGGCCGGACTTTGGGGCATTGAAAATCTGGTCGCTGGTTTCCCCCGTTTCCGGCCGCGTCTGGAATTTCGGCAGCCTTTTTGCGGCCAATGAGCCCGATTCGACCCGGCTGGCCCTCGACCGATTGCGGGAGCGGCTTTCCTTTCGCGGCCGGAAGGCGATTGTTCTATTGAACCTTCGGGCTGACCGGGCTTCCCGGACGCGGCGCTGGCTTTCGGCGCTCCGAAGCGGATTTTTCTCCGGATTCGACAGGGTCGTCTTTATCGGGGAACAGGCCCCGGCCCTCGGCCGGCTCCGCTTCGCCAGGACGCCGGATGTTCCCGGCGTTGACGCCATCCCCGGCCGGACCGCGGCCAAGGTGATGTCCGCCCTCTGGCCGATGTCGGGGGAGGACACCGTCGTCGTCGGAGCCGGCAATATCGCCGGTGTCGGCCGGGAACTCGTCGAACTTTGGGAGAAAGAGGGGACCCTTATTCCATGCTGACCACGATTCTCATCGGTTTGCCCGTCGCTCTCCTGTTCGCCGAAATCACGGGCGTTCTCCCCGGCGGGATCATCGTCCCCGCTTTCCTGGCCCTTTATGTCGAGCAACCCGCGAGGATCGCGGCAACCCTGGCGGCGTCCTTCGCCGCCTTCGGCTTGTACCGGCTCGCGGCCCGATACCTTCTTCTTTTCGGCCGGAGGAGGTTTGTTTTTCTCCTACTGGCCGGGGCCTTGATCGGTCAAGCCTGGTTCCTCCTTTGGCCCCGCCTGGCTCCGGGCACGATCGATCTGCGGGTGATCGGATGGATCATTCCCGGTCTCCTGGCCAATAACCTGGCCCGCCAGCCCATCGGCCGGACTCTGGCAGGGCTGACTGCGGCGACCGGCCTGACCTATGCCTTGGCCAAGATCGCGGCCTTGTTCTGATCGGCTATGAAGGGTGATCGTCTGCATGGTGCACGGCCCGGAACGAAAAATCCGGTTTCATGGCCCCTGGTTCTTCTTGCGGTCTGGAGCGTCGCCTTCGGCCTTCTGATTCCTTTTTTCCCGTCGGGCGAGGGGAAAGCCGTCGATCCCGAAGGGGAGCGGGCCGTTTCGCTCATGTCCCGGGCGATCGAAACGCTCCGGGAGCATCGCCGGTTGAACGGGCCGCCGATCGATGAGACGGTCGATCCAAACAGGACGGGGCTGATCGGAGTCGAGGATTCCCCGATCACGACATCGCTGGGCCATCTCGAAGCGAAACGGACGGCAACGAATCCGCAGTTTGCCGGAGCCGTCGTCAGGATGTTCCGTGAGGCGGGCGCGCGCCGGGGCGACCCGGTCGCAGTCGGCGCGTCGGGATCCTTCCCGGGATTGATCCTGGCGACGCTGTGCGCGGCGGACGCGCTCGGCCTCCGGCCGCTTATGATTGCCTCCCTGGGAGCATCGAATTGGGGAGCGAACCGCCCCGATTGGACCTGGCTCGAGATGGCCGATTGCCTCCGCCAAAAGGGAGTCCTCGACGTCATCCCGACAGCCGTTTCGATCGGCGGGGACAAGGACGTGGGACTCGATATGCCCGAGGAGGGACGCGCCCTGCTGGAGCTGAAAATCAGCGCATCGGGCCGGCCCTTCATCCGGGAATCGGATTTGGCAAAAAACGCGGCCGCCCGGATGTCTCTTCTGGAACAAGCCGCCGGCGGCGCCCCGATCAAGGCCTTCGTCAACGTCGGCGGAAGCTATCCGGATATGGGAACGGACGGCGAGGTCCTCAAGCTCAAGCCCGGTTACAATCCGGCCGCGGACGTATTCATCCCTCCGCCCGAACGGCGGGGCCTGATCCAGGAGATGGCCGGCCGGGGGGTTCCGGTGATCCATCTCTTGTTCGTCAAGGGCTTGGTCGACCGCTATGGATTGACATGGGATCCGTTCCCACTGCCCGGGCCGGAATCGGCCGGGGCCGATCGCGGGCTTGCGCCCGGCCTGCGGACCGCTTTCTTATTGATTTATCTTACCGGGATGGCCCTCGGCATATTTTGGATCGCCCGCAAGCGTTCCCGTTTGTAGAATTTGGTCGACGCATTGCGCACGGGTGACGCGGAGTATTGACGGCTCTTCTCTTTCCTCGTATTTATCCCCCGCCGGAAACTGTCCTGATCTTCCATCGAAAAACGAGAAGCGCATTTATTATGGCCGAGGAGTCCCTTTTGTCGAGTTCGATAAAAGCTTTAAGAACGGGTGACGCAAGGATCGACTGGATCTCAAGAAATGCTTTAAGCGGGAATAAAGGCTCGGTCAAGCGGAGTAATTAAGGCTCATCTCTTTCTTTTATCCCCTGCCGGAAACTGTCCTGATCTTCGTCAACTCTTTCTTTGGAAGGAAAATTCATCGTCGATAACGAAATCGGGATCTCCGGGCCGGGAATGTCTCCCGGAGACCGCATAGCGGAAGGGGGCCCCGTCCCTATTGGAGAGAAACCCTTCTAGGGGTTTCTCTCCAACGGTCGTTTCACTCCCTGCCTCTCATCCATGGTGACATTACGCAATGACTAATCTAAATATTGGTGCATTAAGAGTCGAGATCATTTATTAGCAGTGAGGGGGGGACTGGTTCCCTCGGCTTTGCGGTCCTACGTGACCCTTGGGAACTAGGGCGCGGTCGAAGGGAGATATTCCTGGCCTAGAGATCCCTTGATTCTATTATTGATTCGAAGATCAGGACAGCTTCCGGCCTTCCATGTAGAAGCGCTTCTCCCAGGCCTCGCCCATCGAGAAAGTCTTGCGCGGCAGGGCGCCGTCGAGGATGACCGTCTTGAACAGGTCGGTCTTCCGCATGCCGGCCAGGTAGAAGCCCATATTCCCGGGCTTTTCGCCGAGCGTGGTGACGATATCGGTCCCGTGGACGTAGTCGATTTCCCGGGCGCCCTTGCTTTTCAGGAAGACGTCCAGGAAGTTCTGGAGCGTTCCGACAGGCAGGTTGGAGCCGGACGGCTCGATCTCCAGGACGCCGATTCCCTCGGGGGAGATCAGGCCGACCCGGTGGGCCGGGCCGGGCTGCTTGTCGACGGCCGCTTTCATCATTTTCGGGCAGCAGGACGACTCGAAGCGGACCTTGCCGCCGTAGAAGGCCTTCAGCTCCTCGATCAGGTTGCGGCCGGGGGCGAGATCGAAAAGCACCCGGTGGATCGGCTCGAAGAAAAGGGCCTCGTCGTGGATATTGACCAGCTCGACGATGGCGTAACGGAGCGGGGAATTCATCACGGACACTTTATTCGCGGCCGATTCCTTGGTTTTTTCCCAGATCGTCTTGGCCGTGGCCAGGGAATGGTTGCCGTCGCCCATGGCGTACAGGAGAACGGGCGTTCCTTCCTTGAGGCCGTACTTGGCGGCATAGGCCCGGGGATCGGCCAGCTTCGCGAGGCCCCGGACGATACCCTCCTCCAAGCCGCGATCGGCGACCCGGTAGCCGGCCAGGTGCCCCGACCCGAGCATCAGCTCGAAGTCATAAAGCTTCGGCATTTTGGCCTTGCCCGCCGTTAGAGGTCCAATGACCTCGCCGGCCGGGTCGTCGATGAGAACCATGATATGGGGAATCTCCATCGGGGCGCCCTCGCGGATCCTGACGCGGGGCGGGATCCGTTCGATGATTGTCCCCTCCGTGGCCCGGATCAGGGTGGTCGAGCCCTTCCGGTAGTCATAGTTATCGAGATCCAGGGCGGCGATCAGACCCTTGCGGGTCTTTCCGCTGGTGGTTCTTTCGACATAAACCAGGCCTTCGGCGGACTCGAAGAGGTTTTGGGCGAAATACCGGGCCATGGTCGCGCGGATGCGGTTGATTCGGGCGTTTTTCTCGGCTTCGGGCTCGTTCAGGTAGACTTCGGGATAGATCAGGCCTAGGGTGGAAGGGGCGTCGCCGATGAAGGCGGCCGCCTTGTCCCAATAAGCGGGCTCGGATGTGTACTGGTCGCAGGCGATGACCGCCCATTTGGAAAGGTCGGTTCCGGCCTTGGGCAGAAGGATGTCGGGGATGCCGAGGGCGATGGACTCGAAGGTGCGCATGGACACTCCTGATTGGCGATGATCTCCGATCAACAAAGAGGGGATTTTAGCCGAGAACGGGGCCTTTTTCAAACCTCTACCTCCCGGACAAAGGGCTCTGATAACCGGGCGTCATCGATCCGGGCGATTTCGTGGAAAACTCCAGCCGCATCCAGGCCGCCACACATCGATGACGCCGGAAATCAAAGGTTCCCCGGTCACGGTTTCGAAATACAGCTTCAAGGCCTGGAGCGCCGCAAGGGATAGATCGCCCAACAGCCGTCTCTTGAAATTGAAGAAGATCGGCGGCATCTTGGGAATCGCGAAGACAACCTGGCGGTGCGGAACATCCCAAGCAGTCGTTCCCTCACGCAATCCCACCGCGTTTCGACGTGCTTGGCCTGGCAGGACGGGCAGAATCCCCGCCTTTTACAGGAAAACGTCAACAGATATTCTCCATGAAGGTATAGGCGAAGGGATAGTACGGAGAGTGCTTGCGTGGATTTCACCCCTCCCGTGTTTCGCGAACAAGCGCGCGCTCCAGGTGCTGTAGGAAGCGGGAACTGTTTATCGAGGGAAGCGTATAGCCTGAAAATGAATGAGAGCCGATGTCGGATTTTTAAGGACACTCGCGCTATTTTTGCATAGTGATATCCTGGATTGCAATCCTTGGAAACGTTAGGGATCCTTTTTTATTATCGAATCCGACACTGTTCGCAAAAACCGAGTACTTGTGTCCGGCGAGGAAGATTTGTTTGACCGTTTCGGTATAGGACTGAGCGCCTTCACCGCCCTGTCTCAAAATAAGAGTATGTTCTCCGGGCAGCAGTTCAATCCTAGAAGCGGCATTCGCGGCGGCTTTCCCATCAATAGATTCGAGCGCGTTCCACAGAAAATTGACCTTTTGCAGTACGGCCACTTGATGAGGCCTCAGCTTCGGTCCCTCATAGAATCGATAAGTCCGGCCACATCCAACGGCGCATAAGAGCGAAAGAACCAATCCCGTCGTGTAAAGGAGAACACACTTTTGATTTTTCATAAAGATCCTCCTCTGATCGAAGCTTACCCATTGCGTGATATTGTGTCAATCCATAGGATTGCCGAAGTGGACCGGCGTTCCCCCGCTCCGTGGTGTGATCGTCCGCGAATCCATCCCCCAGGCCTTGGCCACGTCGCCGCACATGGACACATCCTCGACAATGCTGCTATCGACGTGTTGGCCCCATGAGATCAGGGACGAGGCGGGAGAATGGAGTCGCTGGGATTGAGTCATCTGTCAATTAGTAAAGTTATTTTCCCGGGGAATCTCCGAATGAGGATGGCTTTCCCGCGTCCTTGAAATCGCCGGAGGGGCGATCTATTCTCCTCCCATGACCAAGCTGAAGAATCGACTCCTTCTCTTTCTCTTTATCGGAATCGCCATCCTGGCCGCCGGAGCGCAAACTCCCGCCCAGCGGCCGATCAAGGTGCTCCTCCTCTATGATATGGAGGGCATTTCGGAGGCGACGAGCGGAGCTTACGTGAGGTTCGGCACGGAAGAATACAAGCAGGCGCGGGTTTCGCTCACGGCGGACGTCAACGCGGCCGTCGCCGGCCTGAAGGCGGCGGGCGTCGGCGAAATTGTCGTGGTCGACGGCCACGGCTCGGGGAACTCGACCGAACCGGATGTCCTGGAGGACAAGCTGATGCCTCCGGCCCGGATGATCTCGCGTCAGGCACCCTTCGACATCTACATGGACAGCTACGATCAGTCCTTCAACGCCGTCGTGGCGATCGCCATGCACGCCGGCGCCGGCAATGCCGTTGGATTCTTATCCCATACCTACAGCGGCCGGGGCGCCGAATACAAGGTCAACGACGAACCGTTCAATGAGACGATGATTCTGGCCATGGGGGCGGCCCGCTTGAAAATCCCGGTCGTGGCCGTGAGCGGCGACGACGAATTGGAAAAGGAGATCCGCCGCGCTCTGCCTTGAGCCCGGTACGCGGCGGTCAAGCATGCCGTCGACCGGACGAAGGCCGAGCCGCTGGCCAGGACGGAAATCGATCGCAGGATCACCGAGGCCGTCACGGAGGGGATGAAACGCCTCGGCGGAGCCGGTCTGATGGAAAGATCGGGGCCGTACCGGTTCGCGGTGACGTTCAGGACCGAGGACGCCGCCCAGACCGCCGCCCAACGCGCCGGCGCCGAATTCGTTCGTGAGGGGACGACCGTTCGGGTCAGCGCCGACGATTTCGTGGAAGGCTACCGGAAAAGCATTCGGCTCTACGGCGCCGGCACGGCGCCGCCGACGGCGGCGCCTCCGGCCTCGACGCCGGGCCGTTTCTGGGGGGCGAGGCTTCCTTAAAGAAATCCCGCTTATCACCTTTCGAGGATGGCGCCGAGGGACGCGCCGCCCTCATTCGTAATGAACCGTCTTCGGATCAGCCGAGGCCGGGTTCTTGAGGAAGGCCCCGATTCCCCTGGCGATCACTTCGGCGTATTTCGGGACGTTTTTCAGGACGACGCCCCGGTCGGCATGGTCGGCCGTCCAGAGGTCGAGGACGGACAGGATGGTCGAGCAATGGCGGCCTACGCGGATGTCGATCGGCCAGCCCTTCTCGTCGATTTTTTCGAACAGCAGGCCGCGCTTGCCGGCCCGAACGACGAAATCATCCTTGCCTTCGAGCAGGAGCTTGGCGTCGGTCCGGCCCCGGGTCGCGTCGAGAAACGGCTCCGGCGTCTCGAACAGCAGCCCGAAAGAATCGGAGTGATCGCCGATCTCGCGGTGGGACAGGCCGCGGAGGGCTTCCGGCGAGTATTCGACGCCGATCTTGAATTCCTCGCCGGACAGGACCATCGAGGCCATGGCGGCCAGATCCTGACCCTTCTGGTGGGCGACGATGGTGCTGATGACGGGGTACTGGAGCTCAGCCTCGTGGAGGTCGATAACGAAGTCGATTTTCTCCTTCTTGATCAGCTCCATGAAGGCATAGGTCGTCTTCTCGGTCAGCGTCCCATTGGGGCGCCCGGGCCAAGTCCGGTTCAGGTTGCGGCCGTCCATGTAGGCCAGGTTCTGTTTCGACGGATAATGGATGTAAACCTCGGGGTCGGGCCACTGGTCGAGGGGATTGGCCCACCGGTCGCCCACCCGGAACGCCTGGCCGCCCCAGGCCGTCGGGATAGTGTAGGAGGACGGGTAAGCCCCGCTCGGCCGGGTGACCGTCGTCCCGCTCCGGTTGGCCGAGCAGACGACGAACAGGCGGCCCTGCTCGATCAGGCCGTTCTCGGCCAGGATCCAAGCCGCAAGTCGCGTGGCTGGTTCCTCGGGGTGAGAGCCGCCTAATACCAAAACGGCCCCGCCCGGCTTTTGTCCTTCCAGCACGTAGACGAAGCAATCGTTGACCGTGCCCTTGATTCCGGGAAAGTATTCCCCGAGTGTTTTGACCCGGGCGACGCCGGCGCTGGTGACCACCGGCTCTTTCAGATGGCGGATGTTGTAAAAATCGATTCCCGCGAATACGGCCAGGGACGTTCCTAAAACCAGAATGATGATTTTTTTCGTCATGGCCGGCCTCTTATTTCAGCCGGAGCAGGCGCAGGAGAAAGGGGATAAGGACGATCACGTAGAGCGCCTCTTCCTGCCATTTGCGGCTTTTCAACAGGTTCCGGATCATCAGGAAGGCGATGAAGGCGACCATCAGGTAATAAAGAATGGTGATGATCATGGCGTTATCCTTAAAAAACCGTCAGGAAGGCGAGCTTCTTGCTGAAAAAGACCATCAGCGTCCCGACGATGATGATGAGGATCGCCGGAACCAGGCAGGCCTTGAGGAAACGGCTGTACGGTTCCTTCATCCCGACGGTTTCGGCCGTCAGCCGGCCGATGATCGCCGTCGGCGGGATGGCGTCGCCGAGCGGCCAGATGACGCTCATGCCGGCCAGGGCGATGATGGGATTGAGGTTGATCGTATTGAAGAGAAGAACGAGCGGCACGCCGAGGACCGGGGCCGCCCCCCACATCAGGACCGACTCGGAGACGGGCAGGGTCAGGAACAGGGTCAGGATGACGACCGTTACGGGCAGCGTGACCACGGTGATGGCGATGAGCCCCCGGGCCCCCGTCAGGGTCATGATTTGGACGAGGACGCCGACGCAGGTCAGCGTTCCGATGAGCGGCAGGAGCTGGTGGACCGTCCGCCCGGCGACGTCCAGGAAGGGGATTTTGACCGGCGATAAAAGGAGGGTGATCGCCGCGGCCGCGGCGAACATCAACGGCAGGCCGAGGATCGGAAAATCGAAGGGAAAGATCCTTCCGGCCAGGACAAGAATAAAAAAGAGAAGGAATGGCGCAGCCACTTTAAACCAATTCATCCGGGCGGGCGCCTCGGGTAGCTCTTTCAGGGCGGCCTCGAGATCGGCCGGCTTGGCCTTCGCCCCGAGAATGAAGATCGTGAACAGAGCCAGGAGAACGCAGGGAACGAGCAGCGGAAGGAAAAATCCGACATAAGGCATGTTGACCCCGGCAGCCGTCAGCATGGCCCAGAGGCTGACCGGCGGGGCGGCGGCGCTCAGACCGGCGATGATGAAGATGATGGCCGCGGCTTTAACCTTGGGGATGTTCATATAACCCAGGACGGTCGCGACCAGGCTTCCGGTGATCAGGACGGTGACGCTGCCGGCGCCGGTCAGGGCCCCGGGAATCAGCAGGAGGAAGGCGAGCATGACGAAGAGCAGGGCCTTCCGCTTGTGAAACCGGACCAGGACCCGGCGGATGACGAAGGCGACGCCGCCCGATTCCTTGAGCAGGTTCATGAAGATCGTCGCGGTGACGAAGATCAAACAGATGTCGAGATACGTGAAGGCCCCTTCGACAATATGCCGGGCCGGCAGGCCGGCCCCTCCCACCACCGCCCCGACGAGGGCGGCCGCGAGCATCGAAAGCTCCGTGGAAATCTTGAGGACTTTGGCCAGGATGTAAGCGGCGACCATCGCCGCCAGGACGAGGGCCGCCGTCGCGGGCATGCTCATGAGGGCTCCTTTAATGCCGGAAAGCATCACTTTATGGAAATTGAAGGCCGTTTTCAAGCCGAACGGGCTCTGAAGAAAACGGAGAATAAAGGGCAAGTATTGCCATCGCAGAATCTCGGATGGCCGGGAGGGCCTCCCGGAAGCCGCATAGCGGAAGGGGGCCCCGCTTCGGGGGGAACCGTCGGGACTGGTTCCCGCGGCCGGAGGGAGGCCCTCCCGGCCATCCGAGATTCTGCAAGGCATAACGCTTTTCGGAATTATCGAGCTTTGGTGTAGAATCCTTCTTCGGTTTCAAGGAGGCTTTCATGAAACGCATCTCCGCGTCCTTTCTGGCCTTCGTTTGCATAGCCGGGATCACCGTCGCGACCGCCTCGGCCCAGCCGGCCGAGGGCATCCCGCCGACGATCCTGCCCCTCGAGATTCTCCGGGCCATCATCAACGAGGCCTCGGGCGACCTGGCCCTTCAGAACGAAATCCTGATCGCCGGCGTGAACCGCAACCGTCCGGCCGACGAATACATCAACGGCTATTTCGAGCCGAAGTTCCTGATCGACCGTCTCAAGGAATACGGGATCTCGGATTGCCGGATCATCGACCTGCCGGGGCGGGGCGGCTCGACCTGGGACGCCGAGGCGGGCGAGCTCTGGATCGTCAAGCCGACGCTCCGGAAAATCGCCGACCTTAAGGAAATTCCAGCCTCACTCTGTTCGGGAAGTGCGACGATGGACGTGACCGGGGATCTGGTCTACGTCGGTCCCGGCAACCAGGACCGGTATTATGAAGGGAAAGACGTCAAGGGAAAGATCGTCCTGGTCAACGGCTCTCCGGGCGGAGCCCAGCGATTTGCCGTCGAAAAATACGGAGCGGCGGGGATCATCGCTTTCGGCGGGAGCCATCCCGAGTTCGATCCCGACGAGGTCGCCTGGATGTCGGTTATGTCGTCCGAATCCATGAAGAAAACCATCGGCTTCAGCGTCTCCGTCCGGAGGGGGAACGACCTCCGAGACCTGCTCGAGCGGGGGATGGGGATCCAAGTCCGGGCCTGGGCCAAAACGGCGATGGTCCCGTATAAGGACCAGATGGTCGAAGCCCTGATCCCGGGAACCGAGTTTCCCAAGGAAGAGCTGGTTTTCTCGGCGCATTTGTACGAAGGCGTAACCAAGCAGGGAGCCAACGACAATATCTCGGGATGCGTTTCGATCCTGGAAACCGCCCGGACCCTCCGCAAGCTCATCGATGACGGAAAAATCCCGCCGCTCAAGAGATCGGTCCGATTTCTCTGGATTCCCGAGATATCCGGAACGATGGCTTATCTCCGGATGCATCCCGACATCACGGCCCGGTTTTTCGCCAACATCGACGAGGACATGGTCGGCGAAGGCCTGATTAAAAACCAAAGCATGTTCGAGCTGGTCCAATCGCCTTGGCTCCTGCCGTCGTATTTCAACGATGTCGTCCGGGCCTTCTACGAATGGGTCGGAACGACGCAGAGGAATAACGAAGACAACGAAGCTTATCTCCCGATCTGGGGGGCGACCGGCTCCCGGGATCCGTTCTATTACGTGATCGATCCCTATTCCGGCGGATCGGACCACGTCGTTTTCGCCGGGGCCGGGATTCCTGCCCTGATGATGATCGTCTGGCCCGACCAGTGGTACCACACGAGCGGCGACACGCCGGACAAATCCGACGCCACCCAGCTCAAGCGGGCGGTGTTCATAGGGGCCGCTTCGGCGATCTTCATGGCGGGGGCCGGCCCGGCCGAAGCGGAAATCCTGATCGGCGAAGTCGGAACCCGGGCCCTGGAGCGCATCGGCCAGGCCAGGCTCAAAGTCGAGCGAATGATCCGGCAGGCGGGAGCGGACAAGCTTCATGAGGTTTATCAGGCCGCGGACAATTTCGCGGCCATGAGCATCATTCGGGAAGAAGAAACGATGGATTCCATCCGCTTTTTCTTCCGGCAGGACAAGGAACGTTTGGAAACCCTCCTTCAGGCCGGCAAAAAAATGCTGGCCGCGCTCCGGCCTTCAATCGCCGCCGGGCTGGGAGCGCTTTATAAGGACCGCTGTCTCCAGACCAAGCTGTCTCCCCAAAAGATTGTCCTCAGCCCCGAGGAGCTCCGCCTGGACAAGCTCGTCCCCAAGCGGACGGAGGCCATGACCGGGATGTTCGACGACCAGGCCTTTGCCGCCAAGAGAAAAGAGATCAAGGATGTCCCTCCGGTCAGCCTCGGCCGGCGGGAAGGCGACGTCCGAAACGCCATCGACGGCAAGCGGAGCATCCTCCGGATCCGGAACATGCTCGCGGCCGGGGGAGGGA
>Ga0316628_100003225_pt1 | contig 12497 bp, 11 predicted proteins | sample OWC_Aug_M2_C1_D5_FD_207648 | JGI IMG/M metagenome (GOLD analysis project Ga0316628, IMG submission 207648) | Wetland soil microbial communities from Old Woman Creek delta, Ohio, United States - OWC_Aug_M2_C1_D5_C | ecosystem: Environmental > Terrestrial > Soil > Wetlands | place: USA: Ohio...
GGTCTAACGAAGCGCGCTAGTTTACTGCATCCTTCAGGGCTTTGCCAGCGCGGAACTTCGGCACTTTCGCCGCCTTGATCTTGATCGCCGCACCTGTGCGCGGATTGCGGCCGCTGCGCGCCGCGCGCTTGCCGACATAGAAAGTACCGAAGCCGACCAGCGTCACCATCCCGCCTTTTTTCAGCGATACCTGGATCGCCGCGACGGCGCCGTCGAGTGCGCGGCCCGCGGCTGCCTTGGAAATATCGGCAGACTTCGCTATGGCCTCGATGAGTTCAAATTTGTTCACTAAATTATCCCCTTTCGCTTTTTCGTTTATGAGAAATACAGGAAGCCGCATTCGACTGGGCCGAAGACAGAGGAATTTTTCTGATGTTTTGATCCCCGGACATGCTTTATAGCAAGGTGAAAATCAGCATGTCAAGCGCGTTACCGGTGTATCGAGTGCGTTCGCAAACGCGGACGGCATGCAAAAAAAACGGGAATGCTCTTCGCATTCCCGTCTGTCGGCTTGTTTGCGTTCAGTGTTTGACGGCACCCACCGCTTCATTCGAATCCACTTTCGGCAAGGCGACGGGCTCGGGCTTTTCCGGCAGCGGTTCCGGCTTGCGCTCGAGCGCGAACTCCAGCACTTGATCGATCCACTTCACCGGATGGATTTCCAGGCGATTCTTGACGTTGTCCGGGATCTCGGTCAGATCCTTGACGTTTTCTTCCGGTATCAGCACCGTTTTGATGCCGCCGCGATGGGCCGCCAGCAACTTCTCCTTGAGTCCGCCGATCGCCAGGACTTCCCCGCGCAACGTGATTTCGCCGGTCATCGCGACATCCGCCCGGACCGGAATCCCGGTCAGCGCCGACACCAACGAAGTCGTCATCGCGATGCCTGCAGACGGACCGTCCTTGGGCGTTGCCCCCTCCGGAACGTGCACATGGATGTCGCTTTTCTCGAACGCGTCGTCCCTTATTCCAAGGCGGGCGGCGCGTGTGCGAACCACGGAACGTGCCGCCTCCACCGATTCTTTCATCACATCCCCGAGCGAGCCGGTGCGCTGGATGTTGCCTTTGCCGGGCATCACGACCACCTCGATGGTGAGCAACTCGCCGCCTACCTCGGTCCACGCCAGGCCGGTTACTTGTCCGACCTGGTTGTTCTTCTCCGCCAGGCCGTAAGTAAAGCGGCGCACGCCGAGGTAATGGTCGAGATTGCGGGCCGAGACCGTGACCCGCGTCTCGCGCTTCTTGGTCAGCAACGATTTCACCACCTTGCGGCAGATCTTGGAAATTTCGCGCTCCAGACTGCGCACGCCGGCTTCCCGGGTGTAATAACGGACGATGTCACGTATCGCGCTTTCCGACACCGCGAGTTCGCCTTCTCTGAGCCCGTTGTTCTTCACCTGCTTGGGCAGTAGATAACGCATCGCGATGTTGATCTTCTCGTCCTCGGTATAACCGGACAGGCGGATCACTTCCATGCGATCGAGCAGCGGCGCGGGGATGTTCATCGTGTTCGCGGTCGCCACGAACATGACGTCGGACAGATCGTATTCGACTTCGATGTAGTGATCGACGAACTTGTCGTTCTGCTCCGGATCGAGCACTTCCAGCAGGGCCGACGCCGGATCGCCGCGAAAATCCTGCCCCATCTTGTCGACTTCGTCGAGCAGGAACAGCGGATTGCGCACCCCGACCTTGGTCATGTTCTGCAACAGCTTGCCCGGCATGGAACCGATGTAAGTACGGCGATGACCGCGGATCTCGGCTTCATCGCGCACGCCGCCGAGCGACATGCGCGTGAATTTGCGGTTGGTGGCGCGAGCGATCGACTGGCCGAGCGACGTCTTGCCCACGCCGGGGGGGCCGACCAGGCACAGTATCGGCGCCTTCAGCTTGTCGACGCGTTGCTGGACCGCGAGGTACTCGACAATGCGTTCCTTCACCTTCTCCAGGCCGTAGTGGTCGGCGTCCAGAACCTCCTGGGCCTTCATCAGATCGTTGCTGATCTTGCTCTTCTTCTTCCAGGGCAACCCGACCATCGTCTCGATGTAATTGCGCACGACCGTCGCCTCCGCCGACATCGGCGACATCAGGCGCAGCTTCTTCAACTCCGATTCAGCCTTGGCCCTGGCTTCCTTGGGCATGTGCGCGGCCTTGACGCGTTTTTCCATCTCGTCGAGGTCGGCGCCTTCTTCCATGTCGCCGAGCTCCTTCTGGATCGCCTTGACCTGCTCGTTGAGGTAATACTCGCGCTGGCTCTTCTCCATCTGGCGCTTGACGCGCCCGCGGATGCGGCGCTCGACCTGCAGAATGTCGAGTTCGGCTTCCATCAGCGATAACAAGTGCTCGAGGCGCTTCTTGACCTCGAACATCTCCAGCACCGCCTGCTTCTGATCGAGCTTCAGCGGAAGATGGGCCGCGACCGTATCGGCAAGCCGGCCCGGTTCGTCGATGCCCGACAGGGACGTCAGGATTTCCGGCGGAATCTTCTTGTTGAGTTTCACATACTGGTCGAACTGCGTGAGCATTGCCCGGCGCATGGCTTCGACTTCGGTGGATTCGATTGCGTCCGCGGGAATAGGTACCGCCTCGGCAACGTAATGCGTTTTTTCGTCCGTGACCGCGAGCACGCGCGCGCGCTGCACGCCCTCGACCAGCACCTTCACTGTGCCGTCAGGCAGCTTGAGCATCTGCAGGATGTTGGCGATGCTGCCGATGTCGTACAGGTCTTCCGGAGAAGGTTCGTCCTTGGCGGCCGACTTCTGGGCCACCAGCAGGATGCTCTTGCCGGACTCCATCGCCGTCTCGAGCGCCTTGATCGACTTCGGACGTCCGACGAACAGCGGGATAACCATATGCGGGAAAACCACCACATCCCGCAGCGGCAGCAGCGGATAGGTAACGGCGTTTTCGGTAGGATCAGCGGGATAATTCATTGGTCACCTAAAGTGGCATCAGTACGATCCAAGGTGGGGGACGGTCCGGTTATTTCAACCGCACCGGCAACCCTTTGTAATACGACGGCTTCTTGCGAACGGATGCCTGCGGGAGGTTGCGACATCCAACGCTTCTTCAAGCCGAACCCGCAACCTTCGGCTTGTCGGAGTACAGCAATATCGGCTGGGCATCGCCCTTGATCATGCCTTCATCCACGACGACTTTCTCGACGTTGCTCAGAGACGGCAGGTCGTACATGATTTCCAGCAGGACCTGCTCCAGGATCGAGCGCAAACCGCGCGCCCCGGTGCGCCTGGCCAGCGCCTTGAGAGCCACTGCCTTCAATGCCTCGGTGCGAACCTCCAGTTCGACACCCTCCATGCTGAACATACGCTGATACTGCTTGAGCAGGGCATTTTTCGGCTCAGTCAGGATTTGGATCAGCGCGACCTCGTCAAGTTCATCGAGCGTGGCCACGACCGGCAGCCGCCCGACGAATTCGGGAATCAGGCCATACTTGATCAGGTCTTCGGGCTCGACCCCGCGCAGCACCTCGCCGATGTCCTTGCGATTGTCCTTGCTTTTGACCTCCGCGCCGAAACCGATGCCACCCTTGTCCGAGCGCGCGCGGATGATCTTGTCGAGGCCGTCGAAAGCGCCGCCGCAGATGAACAGGATGTTGGTGGTATCCACCTGCACGAATTCCTGGTTCGGATGCTTGCGGCCGCCCTGCGGCGGCACCGAGGCAATGGTGCCTTCTATCAGCTTGAGCAGCGCCTGTTGCACTCCCTCGCCGGATACGTCCCGGGTAATCGAGGGATTGTCGGACTTGCGCGAGATCTTGTCGATTTCGTCGATGTAGACAATGCCACGCTGCGCCTTCTCCACATCGTAGTCGCACTTCTGCAGCAGCTTCTGGATGATGTTCTCGACATCCTCGCCCACATAGCCGGCTTCTGTCAGCGTGGTCGCATCGGCCATCACGAAGGGCACATTGAGCAGCCGCGCCAGCGTCTGGGCGAGCAGCGTCTTGCCGGAGCCCGTGGGCCCGATCAGGAGAATATTGCTCTTGGCGAGCTCCACGTCGTCCTTCTTCTGCACCGTCTTCAGGCGCTTGTAGTGATTGTAGACGGCGACCGACAGGATCTTTTTCGCGATGTCCTGGCCGATGACGTACTGATCGAGGCTTTCGCGGATCTCGTGCGGGACCGGGAGGTCGGATTTGACACCCTTGCCTGCAGTCTCGGCGTGACTTTCCTCGCGGATGATGTCATTGCACAGCTCGATGCACTCATCGCAGATGAAAACCGACGGACCGGCGATCAGCTTGCGGACCTCGTGCTGGCTCTTGCCGCAGAAGGAGCAGTAGAGAAGCTTTTCGCCACCAGGTTTCTCAGACATATTTCCCTTTCGTTCCACCCATATCTGCCTGTTCGAGGCCGGTAATCGGCCTGGATCGACGCCGGACTTTAGGCCGCCGCCGCAGCGGTCTCGCTGCGGCTGAGCAAGACCTTGTCCACCAGGCCGTACTTTACCGACTCTTCGGCGCTGAGGAAATTGTCACGGTCCGTATCGCGCTCGATGGTCTCGACTTTCTGCCCGGTATGCTTGGCCATCAAATCGTTCAGGCGGCCGCGCAGATACAGGATCTCGCGGGCGTGGATCTCGATATCCGAGGCCTGGCCCTGGAAGCCGCCCATGGGCTGGTGAATCATGACCCGCGAGTTCGGCAGGGCGAAGCGCTTGCCCTTGGCGCCTGCCGCGAGCAGGAATGCCCCCATGCTCGCCGCCTGGCCGACGCACAGCGTGCTGACGTCGGGTTTGATGAATTGCATCGTGTCGTAGACCGCCAGCCCCGCGGAAACCGATCCGCCCGGCGAATTTATGTAGAAGGAAATGTCCTTTTCGGGATTTTCCGATTCCAGGAAAAGCAGTTGCGCGACGATCAGGTTGGCCGTCATCTCGTTAACCGGCCCGACCAGAAATACCACGCGCTCCTTGAGCAGGCGCGAGTAGATGTCGTAGGCGCGTTCGCCGCGTCCGCTCTGCTCGATGACCATCGGCACCAAGCCGAGCCCCTGCGGTTCAGGATAAAAGCGATCGTGCATCGTTATCATTGTGCGTTCCCCATGAGATCGTCGAAGGCAGTCGGCTTGTCTTCGACTTTTGCATTCGACAGCACCCATTGCACCACGTTGTCCTCGAAAACGATGGACTCCACTTCGCGCATCCGCTCGGGTTGCTGGTAATACCAGCGCACCACTTCTTCGGGTTTCTCGTAGCTCTGGGCATATTCTTGAATCACCGCCTTGATCTGCTCCGGCTTCGCATCGAGCTTGTGCAGCTTGACCGTCTCGGCGAGGATCAGCCCGAGGCTCACGCGCCTGACCGCTTCGGGTTCGAATGCGTCCCTGGGCATCGGAATCTGATCCGGCTTGAGGCCCCTTTGTTCCAGGTCGTGACGCATATTCTGCATCAGACGCTCGACTTCCATGTCCAGCAGCGCCCGCGGAACTTCGACCCGGGTGGCGTCCAGCAGCGATTTCATGACCTGGTCCTTGACCCGTGTGTCGGCCCGGCGCTTGACCTCGCGCTCGAGATTCGCCTTCACGTCCGCGCGCATTTTCGACAGGTCGCCGTCGGCTATGCCCAGCGCCTTGGCAAACGCCGCATCCGCCTCGGGCACATGCGGCTCCTGCACTTCCTTGAGCCTGACTTCGAAGCGCGCAACCTTTCCGGCCACTTCCTTGCCGTGGTAATCGTCGGGAAAGCGCACATCGAACTCGCGGCTTTCCCCGGCCTTCATGCCGACAAGGTTTTTCTCGAAGTCGGCAAGCAACTGTCCGCCGCCAAGCAGCGCATTCTGGTCGGTACCGGTTCCTCCCTCGAACGCCTCTCCTGCGATCGCTCCGACGTAGTCCATGCGTATCTGGTCGCCGGATTGCGCGCCACGATCCACCACGTGGTAATGCGTGCGCTGCTTGCGCAGGATGTCGATGGTCTTGTCCACTTCGGCGTCGTTGATATTCACCACCGGCCGCTCGATCTTCACCTGCGCCAGTTCGCCCACCGCAACCTCGGGATAGACTTCGAAGGTGGCGACATATTCGAACTTGTCCGAGGGCGCGTCGCCGGGCTTGACTTCGATGCGTGGATAACCTGCAACACGCAGGTTCTTTTCCTTGACCGCTTCGCCGAAGCTTTGTTGCACGGCGTCGCCGAGCACTTCCTGCCGCACCTGGCCGCCGAACTGCTGCTCGACGATTTTCATCGGCACTTTGCCGGGGCGGAAGCCATGCAGCTTCACGGTGCGGGCGAGGCGCTTGAGGCGCGATTCGATTTCGGTGTTGACCTTGTCGAGCGGCAATGTCACCGACAGGCGTCGCTCCAGGGAGCTTAGGGTTTCCAGGTTGGCTTGCATCTAGTCCGTTCTTCCGATTGGTGATGGTAGACAGGGATGGCGCGTTTTTTTCCGCGGTTCTGGTGCGAAAGGAGAGACTCGAACTCTCACGCCTTTCGGCGCCAGAACCTAAATCTGGTGCGTCTACCAATTCCGCCACTTTCGCGCTGTCCGCATTCTAATATAATGCCCCCCCGCCGTCACCCGAAAAGCGCCGCCCCATGGGCGCGCATGCAGGCCTAACTCCCTGTCTCGCCTTATTAAAAACGATGGCGGTAAATCATTACGAGAACTTCCCGGTCGCATCCGCGCTGCTGCCGGCCCATCTGCGGCGCCCGGTCAAAACGATCTACGCTTTCGCCCGCCATGCGGATGACTTTGCCGACGAAGGCGACTGGCCGGCATCGGTGCGGCTCGCCAACCTGGCCGCATTCGGACGCGAGCTCGACCTGATCGAGAACGGCGCGGCGCCTTCGTCGCCGCTGTTCGTGGATTTGGCAGGCATAATCCGCGAATTCCAGCTTCCGATCGGCTTGTTCCGCGATCTGCTGTCGGCTTTCTCCCAGGATGTGGTGAAGACGCGCTACGCGGACTTTGGCGAAGTCATGGACTACTGCAAGCGTTCGGCCAATCCGGTCGGCCGACTCCTGCTGCACCTTTATCGCGCGACCGAGCCACGCAACCTGGCCTGGTCCGACGACATTTGCTCCAGCCTGCAGCTGATCAATTTCTGGCAGGACGTCGAAATCGATTTCCTCAAGAACCGCATCTATCTGCCGGCCGATGAAATGGCAAAATACGCGGTAACCGAATCTCAGATCGCGAACCGGGATGCCCGCAGCAACTGGCGCGAGCTGATGCTGTTCCAGATCGATCGTAGCCGGCGCATGCTGCTGGGCGGTGCGCCGCTCGGTCGCGCCCTGCCCGGGCGCATCGGACTCGAACTGCGCATGATCGTGATGGGTGGAAACCGCATCCTGGAAAAGCTGCAGGCCTGTGGTGGCGACGTGTTTCGCCACCGGCCGGCGCTGCGATCCGCCGACTGGGTGCTCATGCTCTACCGTTCCCTGCTCGCCTACCGATGACACCCGAACAATATTGCCAGGACAAGGCCGCCAGGAGCGGCTCGAGCTTTTACTACAGCTTCCTTTTCCTGCCGCCGGAACGCCGCCGTGCGATTACGGCGCTGTATGCGTTCTGCCGCGAAGTCGACGACGTCGTGGACGAATGCACCGACACCGACGTCGCGCGCACCAAGCTCGCCTGGTGGCGCAAGGAGATTGCCGGAACCTTCGCCGGGTCGGCGCAACACCCCGTCGCGCAAGCGCTCATTCCGGTGGTACGGGCTTTCAATCTTCCGCAAGAGCGGTTCGAGGACATCATCGATGGCATGGAAATGGATCTGCGCTACAACCGCTATCCGGACTTTGCCACGCTTCAGTCCTATTGCTACCGGGTCGCGGGCGTGGTGGGCCTGATGGCCGCCGAGATTTTCGGCTATCGCGATCCCGCCACGCTCAAGTACGCCGAGAACCTCGGCACGGCCTTCCAGCTCACCAACATCATTCGCGACGTTGGCGAGGATGCCCGCCGCGGCCGCGTTTACCTGCCGCTCGACGAATTGGCGCGTTTCGGCCTGTCCGCCACCGACATCATCCACCTGCACGACAGCCGGGCGCTACAGCGCCTGATCGAATTCCAGATCGGCAGGGCCGAGGAATATTACCGGCTGGCCTTCGCGTCGCTGCCGGAGGATGACCGCAAGGCGCAACGTCCCGGGCTGGTCATGGCGGCGATCTACCAGAGGGTGCTCGAGGAAATCCGCAACGGCGGTTGCCAGGTTCTCGACCGGCGCACGTCGCTCACGCCGATCCGCAAACTGTGGATCGCTTGGCGTACTTGGCTGACTGCGTGAAGACGGCGGCAAAGGAATCCGCTCGCGTCGCGATCATCGGCGGCGGCTATGCCGGCATGGCGGCAGCCACCGAACTTGCTCGCGGCGGCGTGCCGGTGACGGTCTTCGAAGCTGCGCGCGTGCTCGGCGGCCGTGCGCGCCGCGTCGAAACCGATGGCACGCGGCTCGACAATGGCCTGCACATCCTGCTCGGCGCTTATCGGGAAACGCTGCGTCTCATAGAACTGGTCAAAGATCCCGGTGAGCCGACCGGGCTTCTGAGGCTGCCGCTGGAACTGACCATCCATCCCGCCTTCCACCTGCGGGCTGCGCACCTTCCGGCGCCGCTACATCTGTTCTGGGCACTGTTGGGCGCGCGCGGGCTCGGCTTCGGCGATCGCATCACGGCGGCGCGCTTCATGGCCTGGTCGCGACGCAACGCTTTCCGGCTTGCCGCGGACACGAATGTTTCCAGCTTATTGGCTGCGAGGCAGCAGCCGCAAGCCGTGTCGCGTTACCTCTGGAATCCGCTTTGCGTATCGGCATTGAACACCCCGCCCGGGCAGGCTTCGGCGCAGGTTTTTCTGAATGTGCTGCGCGACAGCCTGAACGGCAGCCGGGCCGACAGCGACCTGCTGTTGCCGACACTCGACTTCTCCGCGCTGTTTCCGGAACGCGCGGCGCGCTACGTGCAGGCGCGCGGCGGCAGCGTACGCCTGGGCACAACCGTGGATGCGGTGCGCAGCCAGGGCAACGGCTTTGAACTCGCTGTCGCCAACGAGTGCTTCACCCATGTAGTCCTGGCCGTTGCTCCGCATCGCGCCGCGGCGTTGCTTGCCCCCCACGCGGCACTCGCGCCGATGATCCAGATGATCGACCGGTTCGTCTACCAGCCGATCTACTCGGTCTATCTGCAATATGCCCGGGAAACGCGCCTGCCGTTCTGCATGGGTGGCCTGGAAACCCGTTACGCGCAGTGGCTGTTCGACCGCGGCCGCCTGTGTGGCCAGGACGGATTGATCGGGGTGGTTATTTCCGCAAGCGGTGCGCACCAGGGATTGGCCCACGACGAACTGGCGCGGGCGGTCCATGCGGAACTTGCCGCGAATTTTCCCGGACTCGGCGAGCCGCAGTGGCACCAGGTCATCGCCGAGAAGCGCGCGACCTTCTCCTGTACGCCGGGCCTGTTGCGCCCCGACAATGCCACCCCGGTCGCGCGGCTGTTTCTCGCCGGCGATTACACCGCGTCGGATTATCCGGCAACCATCGAATCCGCAGTTCGCAGCGGTGTTCGCGCCGCCAACCTGGTATTGCAGAATGCCTGACCTGAAAAATTACCGCCCGCGCCCGGACTTGCTGAAGGACCGCGTCGTCCTCGTCACTGGATCCAGCCGCGGGATCGGCCGTGTCGCCGCGCTGACGTTCGCCGCGCACGGTGCAACGGTCGTATTGCACGGGCGCGACGTGCCAGCGCTGGAGAAGGTATACGACGAAATCGAAGCCGCCGGCTACGCTCAGCCGGCGGCCATTCCGCTCGATCTGGACAAGGCCACTACACGCGACTACGACGCGCTCGCCCACTCCATCGAATCGCAGCTCGGCCGGCTCGACGGCATTCTGCACAACGCATCGCACGTGGAAAAACTCTCGCCGCTCGAACAGCAGAGCGCCGAAGAGTGGAACCGGACGCTGCGCATTAATCTGGTCGCGCCGTTCGCGCTGACGCAGGCTTGCGCGCGGTTGCTGAAGCGTTCAGCCGATGCTTCGGTGATTTTCACCCTGGAGAGCCACGGGCATGCGCCGGCGGCGTTCTGGGGAGGTTATGCGGTAGCCAAGGCCGGCGCGGAAGCGCTGATGAAAATCCAGGCGGCCGAATGGCTGGCATCCCCCAATCTGCGGGCCAACGCCATCCTGCCGGGCCCGGTTGCATCGCCTTCGCGCGCGAAAACCCATCCCGGAGAAGTTGCCGCCTTGCAATGCCAGCCCGAGGCCTTGATGCCGACCTATCTCTACCTGATGGGCCCCGACAGCCGCGGGATTACCGGAACAGTGGCAAGTTGCCAGGCGGACTAGCCGAGTTCCTTGCGCATCCAGTCGGGCAGCGGACGCGAATTGCCCTGCGCGATGTCGATCCAGACCATCACCGCCTGCGCCTCGGCGTATAGCATCGCAGGATCGCCGGCACGGAACATCTCATGAAACATCATGAAACTGCTGCGGCCGGGTTTGCCCACGTAAGTCGTGACCTCGATGTCGGCGGGATAGACTGCCGGCTTCACGTACTTGCAACTCATGGTGCCGAGGATCGGGCCTTCCGAGCCCGGGCGATAGTCGATTTCGAGCGAATCGAACCAGGAAATGCGCGCCTGTTCGAAATAGCGGAAGTAGGAAACGTTGTTCATGTGGCCGAGCGCGTCCATCTCGCCCCAGCGCATCGGCACGCGGTCCACGCGCACCAGCCTGCCTTCTTCTTTTTTCATCATGGTCTGTCCCGGCACGCCGTTCTGAGGGCATGCGAAAGCGTTTATCATTCGTAACGGCGCGCAATTTTAACAGCAGGGCTTCACGCCGCCCGACAGCGAGGAGAATGGTTTGGCAGAACGCGAATCGATGCAATATGACGTGGTCGTCGTGGGCGCGGGCCCTGCCGGGCTGGCCTGTGCGATCCGCCTCAAGCAGCTCGCTGCCGAGCGAGGCAGCGAGGCTTCCGTTTGCGTGATCGAAAAAGGTTCGGAAGTCGGCGCGCACATTCTGTCCGGCGCGGTCATGGACCCACGGGCGCTGGCGGAATTATTTCCCGACTGGCAGGCCATGGACGCGCCGCTGAACGCACCGGTAACCGAGGACCGCTTCCTGTTTCTGGGCGAACGCAGCGCCTTCAAGGTGCCGAACTTCCTGCTGCCCGCGTGCTTCCGCAATCATGGCAACTACGTGGTGAGTCTGGGTAATGTATGCCGCTGGCTCGCGCAGCGGGCTGAAGCGCTCGGCGTCGAAATCTTTCCGGGGTTCGCCGCGGCGCAAGTGCTCTATGACGAGCGCGGCGCGGTCATCGGCGTGGCAACAGGAGACATGGGAGTCGGCAAAGATGGCAAGCCCGGCCCGAACTACCAGCCCGGCATGGAGCTCCATGCGAAGTACACGTTCTTCGCGGAAGGATGTCGTGGTCAGTTGGGCAAGCAGTTGCTGGCAAGGTACAAACTCGACGAAGGCCGCGATCCGCAGGTGTACGGCATCGGGCTGAAGGAACTCTGGCAGGTACAACCCGAAAAACACCAGAGCGGGCTCGTCATCCACACCGCGGGCTGGCCGCTCGATGCGCAAACCTACGGCGGCTCCTTCCTCTATCACATGGAAGACAACCTGGTGTGCATCGGCTTCGTGGTCGGGCTGGGCTACACCAATCCCTACCTCAGCCCCTACGAGGAATTCCAGCGCTACAAGACCCATCCGACCATCCGTCCCTTTCTCGAGGGCGGCAAGCGCATATCGTACGGCGCGAGAGCCCTCGCTGCCGGCGGCCTTCAATCGCTGCCGAAACTGGTTTTCCCGGGTGGCGCGCTGGTGGGCGACAACGCCGGTTTCCTGAACGCTTCGCGCATCAAGGGCAGCCATGCGGCGATCAAGTCGGGCATGCTCGCGGCGGAAGCGGCAATGGATGCGTTGTCCGCGGGACGCAGCGGCGACGAACTGGCTGCCTATCCAGAAAAATTCCGCTCGAGTTGGCTGCACGAGGAATTGCATCGGGCGCGAAACTTCAAGCCGTGGATGTCGAAAGGGCTTTACACCGGAACCGCGATGGTAGGCATCGACCAGATCGTGTTCGGCGGCAAGGCGCCGTGGACGCTGCATCACGATCACGCCGACAACGAGACGCTGAAGAAAAGAACGCAAGTGCAGCCTATCGCCTACCCGAAACCAGACGGCGTGATCACCTTCGACCGGCTGTCGTCGGTGTTCATATCGAACACCAACCACAGCGAAGACCAGCCGGTGCACCTGACGCTGAAGAATCCAGGCGTGCCGGTCAACGTCAATCTCGCGCTCTACGACGCCCCGGAACAGCGTTATTGTCCTGCAGGGGTCTACGAGATCGTCACTGACACTTCGGGTCCTAGATTGCAGATCAATGCGCAGAACTGCGTGCATTGCAAGACCTGCGACATCAAGGACCCGACGCAGAACATCGTCTGGGTTGCGCCCGAGGGCGGCGGCGGACCGAATTACCCGAATATGTAGCCACCTCACCCTAGCCCTCTCCCCCGAAGGCGG
>Ga0316628_100003226_pt1 | contig 12496 bp, 10 predicted proteins | sample OWC_Aug_M2_C1_D5_FD_207648 | JGI IMG/M metagenome (GOLD analysis project Ga0316628, IMG submission 207648) | Wetland soil microbial communities from Old Woman Creek delta, Ohio, United States - OWC_Aug_M2_C1_D5_C | ecosystem: Environmental > Terrestrial > Soil > Wetlands | place: USA: Ohio...
CGCCCTTTCCGGCGTGAACCCCGCCGAGGTCTACGAGTCAGCGGGCAAGATGATGGGCAAGATGCGCGAGTACCCGGGTTTCCTCTCGGTCTCGTGGGACCTGTTCAACAACACGCCCAACGTCGACATCGGCATCCGGCGCGACCAGGCGCGCACGTACGGGGTGTCGGAGACCCGCATCCTCTCGCTCCTGCGGACCGCGTACTCGCAGAACTACCTCTACCTGATCAAGAAGCCCGAGGACCAGTACCAGGTGATCCTGGAGGCCGAGGACAGCGCGCGGTCGAGGGCCGACGACCTTTCCCTCCTCTACATCAAGTCCGACGACGGGAAGAACCTCGTCCCGCTCCGCGAGCTGGTCTGGTGGAAGCAGTCGCTCGGGCCGCAGGCGGTCAACCACCTGAACCAGTTCACGAGCGTCACGCTGTTCTTCAACCTCAAGCCGGGCGTCGCGATCGGGGACGCCGCCGACTACATCAACAAGGCCGCCGCCGCCATCGTGCCGCCGGGCGTGCGCGCCGGCCTGCAGGGCGAGGCGCAGACGTTCGGGGAGACCGTGCGCAACCTGAGCCTGCTCATGCTGCTCGCGGTATTCGTGATGTACGTGATCCTCGCCATCCTCTACGAGAGCTACGTCCACCCGCTCACGGTGCTCTCGACACTTCCGACGGCGCTGGTCGGCGGCCTGCTGACGCTGTTCGTGTTCGGCGAGCAGGCGTCGCTTTACGCCTTCGTCGGCATGTTCATGCTCATGGGGATCGTCAAGAAGAACGGCATCATGATCGTGGACTTCGCCCGCCACCGCGTGGAGGCCGGCCAGGCGCGGGACCAGGCCATCCACGACGCCAGCATGGACCGCTTCCGCCCGATCATGATGACGACGCTGGCGGCGATCGCCGGCTCGATCCCGATCGCGATCGGGTTCGGGGCGGACGGGGCCTCCCGTCGGCCGCTCGGGCTGGTCATCGTCGGCGGCCTCGTGCTCTCCCAGTTCATCACGCTCTTCATCACGCCGGTGATCTACCTGTACCTCGAGGAGTTCCAGGAGAAGGTGCTCGACCGCACCTCTTTCTTCCGCTCCAGGCACGCCCTCGTGCCCCCGCAGCCGGGCGGCCTGGTGCCGGCGCCGGAGCTCGGGGTCTCGGGCTCGGCCGGGGGGCAGCAGTGATGAGAAGGCTCTCCGCCGCCCCTCTCGCTTTCGTCTTCCTCGCCGGCTGCGCCGTCGGCCCCAACTACAAGAGACCGGAGGTGACCACCCCGGCGCAGTTCCGGGCGCAGGTGAGCCCGGCCCAGGCCGCTTCGCTCGCCGACCGGCCGTGGTGGGAGATCTTCGACGACAAGACGCTCGCGTCACTGATCGACGAGGCCCTCCGCAACAACTACGACCTCCGCGCCGCGGGCTGGCGCGTCGAGGAGGCGAGGGCTGTGGCGGGAATCGCTCGCTCGGAGTTCTACCCCCAGGTTCAGCTCGCGGCCGGGTGGTCGCGCAGCCAGTTTCCCTCCACCACCGGCGGGACCTCGTACGAGCCGGTCAGCCTCTACGACGTCAACCTCGGGCTCTCGTGGGAGCTCGACATCTGGGGGCGGATCCGCCGCCTCGACGAGGCCGCGCTGGCCCAGTACCTCGCCTCGGAGGAGGCGCGCCGGGGCGTCATGCTCTCGCTCGTGGCGGACGTCGCCACGAGCTACTTCGAGCTCCGCCGGCTCGACCTCCAGCTCGAGATCGCGAAGCGCTCGGCGGCCGCGTTCGAGCAGACGCGCGACCTCTTCGACCGCCGGTTTGCGGCGGGAGCCGCGTCGGCCCTTGAAACGGCGAGCGCCGAGGCGTCGCTCGCCGCGACTTCGGCGACCATCCCCGCCCTCGAGCGCCAGATCACGGCCCAGGAGAACCAGCTCTCGCTCCTCCTCGGCCGCGACCCCGGGGACGTGCCGCGCGGCGCCGCGCTCAACGACCAGCGTCTCCTGCCCGAGATCCCGCCCGGGATTCCCTCGGATCTCCTCGAGCGGCGGCCCGACGTGCGCGCGGCCGAGCAGGCGCTCATCGCCGCGAACGCCACCGTCGGCGTGGCGACCGCAAACATGTTCCCCACGATCAGCCTGACGGGGGCGTTCGGCGGGGTGGCGCCGCAGGTGTCGGAGCTGTTCGGTACCGGCAAGACCTGGTCGGTGGGCGGCGGGCTGCTGACTCCGATCGTGCAGGGCGGGCGGCTTGCCGACGCGCGGCGTGCGGCCATCGCGCAGTGGCAGCAGGTCCGGCTGGCGTACGAGCGAACGGTGACCAACGCCTTCGGCGAGGTTTCCACGGCGCTCGTGGCGTACGGGAAGCTCGCACAGGTGGAGGGGCAGTTGGAGCGCGCGGTCGCGGCAGACCGGACGGCGGTCCAGCTCGCCAACCAGCGCTACGTGGGGGGGCTGGCGGACTATCTCGAGGTGCTGCAGGCCGAGCAGCAGCTCTTCCCCGCGGAGATCGCGCTCGCGCAGTCCCGCTTCGACCGGCTCGCCACTCTCGTTCAGCTCTACAAGGCGCTCGGCGGCGGGTGGAAGCTCCCCGATCAGGAGTGGTCGGGCCACGCGCAAGAATCCGTCGGCGAGCAGCAACGTTGACGCCGGCCGATTCAGACGTGGCAAGAGCCCGGTAGCCGGCGGTTGCGCGGCGTTTGAAGCCCTCACCCCACCCTCTCCCAGAGGGAGAGGGAGTTAACGCGGCCCCCCGTGCCGGTCCCCTCTCCCAGGGGGAGAGGGTTAGGGTGAGGGCGTGCCAGAACGCAGACGCGACGGCACTAACGGGGTGCTGGACCCTCACCCGGACTCTCTCGCGCACGCGGGTGAGGGAGAAGAACCGCGGCCGCAAGGTCCACGTCTGCATGATCTTGACGTGCCCGGTCACCGGCGGCCGTGTGCCCTCCACCCACCCCTTGACAACCGGCCCTCGACGGTTTATTTTACCCGTGGGTTAATTAACTGGAGGGTTAAACGCCATGCACCAGGATCACCTGAGCACAACGTTCGCGGCCCTCGCCGATCCCACCCGGCGGGCGATCCTGGCCCGCCTGGCCACGGGCGAGACGTCGGTGACCGAGCTGGCAAAGCCGTTCGAGATGACCCTCCCGGCCGTCTCCAAGCACCTCAAGGTGCTCGAGCGCGCCGGGCTGATCTCACGGACCCGCGAGGCGCAGTGGCGGCCCTGCCGGCTCGCGGCGGCTCCGCTCGGCGAGGTCGCAGAATGGGTCGAGCACTATCGGCGTTTCTGGGAGGAGAGCTTCGATCGCTTGGACGAGTATCTCGTCGAGCTGAAGGGAAAGGAGAGAAAGCATGGACGCAAGTAGCAATCTTCACGGGCAATCGGCGCCGCGAGACCTCGTACTCACGCGTGTGTTCGGGGCGCCGCGGAGGCTCGTGTGGGCCGCGTGGACCGAGCGCGAGCACCTGGCGCAGTGGTGGGGTCCGAACGGTTTCACGAACCCGGTATGCGATGTGGACGTCCGTCCCGGGGGGGCCATCCGGATCGACATGCATGGACCCGACGGGACGGTCTACCCCATGACCGGCATCTTCCGGGAGGTCGTCGAGCCGAAGCGGCTCGTCTTCAGCTGCACCCCGATCGACGAGAAGGGCCAGCCGATCTTCGAAGTGGTGAACACCGTGACGTTCGCCGAGCAGGACGGGAGGACGACGGTCACGATGCACGCGCACGTCACCACCGAGACCCTCGCTGCCGCGCCGTACCTCGAAGGGATGGAGCCCGGCTGGTCTCAGTCCCTCGACCGCCTCGGCAAGAAGCTGGCCGCGATGCAAGGCGGATCGGCGGAGGGCGCGGCCCCGGGGACCGCGGGCATCACGAGGACGGCGGACCGGGAGATCGTCATCTCGCGGGAGTTCGAAGCGCCGCGCGAGCTCGTGTGGGAGGCGTGGACCAATCCCGAGCACGTGGTGCACTGGTGGGGACCGAGGGGCTTCACGACCACCATCGAGAAGATGGAGGTCAGGCCCGGCGGTGTGTGGAAGCACGTCATGCACGGCCCTGACGGCACGGACTACCCCAACAAGAGCGTGTTCACCGAGGTCGTGAAGCCCGAGCGCATCACCTATTCACATGGCGGCGGCCGCAAGGGGGCGCGCGGCGTCCACTTCGAAGCCACGTGGACGTTCGAGGCCCTCGATCGTGGTACCACCCGGCTGACCATCAGACAGGTCTTCCCGACGGCGGAGGACCGCGACCGCATCGTCAAGGACTACGGCGCCATCGAGGGCGGCAAGCAGACGCTCGAGCGCCTGAGCGAGCATCTCCGGGCGGTCGCAGGGAGCGCGCCTGCCGCCGAGTCGGGGCGCGATCTCGTCATCACGCGGGTCTTCGACGCACCGCGCGAGCTGGTGTTCAAGGCGTGGACGGAGCCCGAGCGCCTGATGCGCTGGTGGGCCCCGAGCGGCTGCACGACCCCGTTCTGCACGGTCGATCTCCGCGTCGGCGGCGCCTTCCACTACTGCATGCGAATGCCGGAGGGCCAGGACATCTGGGGCATAGGCGTCTATCGCGAGATCGTCGAGCCGGAGCGGATCGTCTTCACCGATGCCTTTGCGAATGCGGAAGGCAACCCGGTCCCGCCCGCGCACTACGGCATGAGCGCGAGCCACCCGGCGGAAACGTTGGTGACGGTGACGTTTGCCGAGCATGAAGGCAGGACGAAGCTCACCCTGCGGCACTCCATCCTCGAGTCGGTCGAGGAGCGCGGAGGGACTCAGCAGGGGTGGACCGAGATGTTCGACCAGCTTGCCGCGTACGTGGCGAAGGTCGAGGACCGGGAGGGACAGGGAGGTCTCTCGTGAGCACCATGGCCGATACAGCGGGAACGCGCGATTCCGGGAGGGCACTTCTGATGGACAAGCTGGCTGGTGCAGCACATGCGCTGCTGAGGATCGTCTCGGGCGCGCTGTTCATCTGTCCCGGCGGGATGATCCTGTTCGGCTGGTTCGGCGGCATGCCGCCCCAGCCGGGGGGCGGGGCGGTGCCTCCATTGATTGTGGCCGCCGGCTGGATCGAGCTCGTGGGCGGCACCCTCATCCTGCTCGGCCTCTTCACGCGGCTGGCGGCGTTCATCACGTCCGGCGAGATGGCGGTCGCGTACTTCATGGCACACTTCCCAAAGGGGTTCTGGCCGATCCAGAACCACGGCGAGCCCGCGGTGCTCTTGTGCTTCATCTTCCTGTTCTTCTCCGCCGCCGGCGCGGGACCGTTCAGCCTGGACCAGGTGATCCGACAACGCCGCGCCGCGAAACAGTGACCCGCCCGGCGGTCTTCACCACGGCTCGCCCGCGGGCTTGACAGAGCACGGGTACCCGCCGCTACCAGGTACCCTTTGTCCGCCGTGCACGCGCCCCGGACGGGTGCCGCGCGGGGCCCCGTGCCTGGGTGGAATAACTCCGCGGTCTCCGGGTTTGTGGGCGGAGACAACCAGGCGAACTGGGGGGAGCGTACCGATGAAAGAACGGTTCTTGGCGAGTCCTGTTGCTGTGTGTCTCGGAGTTGCGACGTGTGCCCTGCTGGCTGCACCGCTCTTCGCCGCAGACGGCACGAAGGGGAAGCTCACGGTGGGTGGCACGCCGGTGGCGATGACCTACACCTACGCCTATTTCGACAAGACCTTCAACGAGGGGAAGGACGCCGTGGTGGTCGTGCTGACCGACGCCCCGCTGCCGGCGGACGCGGTGCAGAGCAGCTACGCGCGCAACAAGCTCGTCGAAGCGGGCCAACTGAGCTACGTCGAGCTGATGGTCAGCCCCGAGAAGCAGGAGATCCACTACGAAGTGCAGGACAAGCACTTCGGGATGATGATGCAGCCGAGCGGCGACGACAGCGACCACGTCCTCGAGGTCAAGACCCTCGATGGCAAGACGATCGCCGGTCACGCGCGGACGGTGTCCGCGCAGAAGTCGTTGGACGACGTGCCGTACAGCTACGACATCACCTTCAGCGCAGAGATTGCACCGGCAAAGCAGAACTAGCGCTCACGCGTGCCTGTGTGCAGCCACGGCGTTGGTGCCGGTTCCCGGTGCGACGGCCTACACCGGAGCTCGCGCACGGCCGTATGAGGCCGAGGTTCGGAACGGAAATCATCTGTTTGAAGGAGGGGGGAGATGACACAACGTATCAGCTCGATTGTCTGGACCTTGGCCTTTGCATGTGTCCTGATCCCGGGCGTCGCCGGCGCATTCATCACCGGCATCACGCCTCAGCCGGTCGCTGCGACCGCAGGGGTCTCCTTTACCGGCCCGGTCGCGACGTTCGTGGAGTCGGACGCTAGTTTCACCCCAAGCGACTACACCGCTTCAATCAACTGGGGCGACGCCACGTCGTCGGCGGGCACTGTCAGCGGCGGGAGCGGCGCGTTTACCGTGACCGGCTCGCACGTCTACGCCGCGGGTGGGCCCTACACCATCACCGTCACGGTCACGTCGACCAACGTGTACCTCACCTCGTTGCACGGCACCTCGGAGGTCCCGCCCAACGCCTCGGTGGGCGTCGGCGGTGGCAGCGTGGTGCTCAACCCGGCACAGACCCAGATCACCGTGGACCTGAACTTCAGTCTGCTGTCGGCCGCCGCCACCGCCGCCCACATCCACACGGCGCCCGTGGGAGTCAACGGGCCGGTCACGTTCCCGTTGACCGGCGTCCCCGCCGCGACAAGCGGTTCGCTCGCGACGCAGACGTTCGCCATCACCCCTGCGCAGTTGGCGGACCTTCTCGCCGGCAATCTCTACATGAACGTCCACACATCGGTCTATCCGGGGGGCGAGATACGGGGCCAGCTCACGCCAGAGCTCGCCCTGGTCACACTGGATGCCGACGTCGGCGTGCCGGCGGCGGTACCGCTCCTCGGGAGCGTGGGGCTGGCTGGCCTGATGCTGGCGGTCCTGGCGATCGGCCTCATGATGCTGCGACGCCAGGGTTAGTCGTACCGGCAGCATCGTTCCAACCGAGGCCTTCGCATCCGAACCGCGTCGGTACCCATGGGTAACATACCCGTGGGCGCCAGGTACCGCCTTCTCACCATTTGGTTCTGGCCGGGCCGAAGTCACCCTGAATCAGGCTCCACCCTCGCGCCGGAGCCGGGTCAAACGGCTTGCCACGCGCCCGGCGCCGGGCGCCACGCAGCCGCTGAATTGTGTCGGATCGAGCGCTGATCGAGCCTACGGGCTGTGGCAAACTTGACGCCGGGGGGAGGCCGACGATGATTGCCGCCCTTTCAGAAACCCAGGCGGAAGCGTACCTGCGGGTGCTGTGCGTGGCCGGGGTGACAACGGGGCGGGGCGCCCTCCATGACTTGGTGCGGGCTCAGGTGACGCGTGTCCCGTTCGAGAACATCTCCAAGCTCTACCGTTTCAAGCATCAAGGTCTGAACGGGATCCCCTCGATCGAGGTGTACCTCGAAGGGATCGAGCGGTTCCACTTCGGCGGCACCTGCTACCCGAACAACTTCCACTTCTGCCGGTTGCTCCGCACTCTCGGCTACGACGCCGTGCTCTGTGGAGCGGACATGCCGTCGGGTGAGGATGTCCACGCCGCCATAACCGTGGCTATCGACGGTCGCGACCTGTTGGTAGACGTCGGGTACGGTGCACCTTTTCTCGAGCCGCTGCCCCGCGATGTCGGGCACGACGTGGTGCTGAGGTTCGGCCGAGATCGGTACGTGCTCAAGCCACGGGACGACCAGGGGCGCTCGCGGCTGGACATGTACCGCGATTGCGAGCTGATCCACGGCTACCTGCTGAAGCCGACACCGCGTCCGATCGAGCACTTCAGCAAGGCCGTGAAGGACTCGTTTCGCCCGAGCGCGACGTTCATGAACGCCGTCGACCTGGTGCGATTCTCGGACGCCGATTCGGTGGTCATCTACAACCTCTCCATCATCCGGTCCACCGCGGAGAGCTTTTCCATCGAGCGCCTGAACGACCGGGAAGAACTAACCGAGGCGATCGAGAGGGAGTTCGGGATCCCGGTGGAGATCGCGCGCGACGCCATCGCGGGGCTCGGCGAGTTCCGCGGCGTGCATGGTTGAGGCCGGCGCCCTGCCAGCGCGACTGGGGGCGTGCGCTCGCATGGAGACGCTCGCCCCCGTCTCCCACGGGGAGAGGGGGACAAGGTCGCGCCCGCCCTGAGCCATCCTGTGGGGCGCGGCGGGCGCCCATGGCCTGATCTCCGGCGCGGGAGTGCCACCTTGGCGCGCCATTTTCACCGTGCCGAGCTGGGCCGCCCTCGGTTCTCTGGCATGTGAGTTGCTTCACAACTGCCCAGAGTCCGGAGCAACCTGTCCAGGTGTCACTCCGCTCCGGGACGGGAGGATCACATGCGGCCGACACGAGGTCTTCGCTTCGAAGCGAAGTTCCCAAGGACCACAGCCAGCCTGGGTCTGGTGCTGGCGCTCGTTGCCGGGGCGGCCTCGGCGGGCGACCTCGTCAGGACGGTCCGGCTCAAGCTCTCGGCGGGGGACCTCGCCAGCGGTGAGTCGGCGGTGGAGAGCTACCGGCGCGCCAGCGGGGTGGACCCGGAGTACCTCGACGCCGTCGGGTGGCTCGCACGCGGCGCGCAGATGCTCGGACGCCCCGACGTGGCGGCCGGGTATGTGGCGGAACTCCGCCGCGAGATCCCGGAGGAGAAGCCGGAGCTGGTCGTGCCCCTGGGCGCGGCGATCGAAGTGGAGGGCCGGCTTCGGGCCGCGCGCGAGGGCCGCGGGGAGGCGCTTCGGTTCCTCGAGGGCGAGCTCGCCCGCGCCAGGGACGTTGCGCTGCGCTCCCGCATCTGGAAGAACATCAACCTCCTGTCGCTCGAGGGCCAGCGCGCTCCCGAGATCGGCTACGCCGAAGCCGCAGGGCCCGCCCGGTCGCGGCTCAGGGAGCTCGAGGGCAGGCCCGTGCTCCTCTTCTTCTGGGCGCCGTGGTGCGGGGACTGCAAGGCGCAGGCGGCTTCGCTCGCCGCCGTCTACCAGAAGTACCACCCGCAGGGGCTCACCGTGATCGCGCCGACCCGGCTCTACGGTTCGGGCCGCGAGGGCAAGCCGGCGACACTGGCCGAGGAGAAGGCCGAGATCGAGAAGGCCTGGGCTGAGCTCTACAAGGGTCTCGAGGGCGTCCCGGTGCCGATCGACACGGAGACGATGGTCCGTTACGGCGCCTCCGCGACGCCCACGTTCGTGCTGGTGGACCGCAGAGGCGTGGTGCGCTCGTACACGCCGACGCGCCTCACGGAGGCGGCACTCTCCCGAAGGATCGAGGAGGTCCTGGGCGACGCACCCTGAGGCGGGCCTGCACGACATGGGCCGACGTCGCCGCGCATGCCCCGCAGAAGAATAGCGGGCTGCTGGGGCCGCACGTGGGACTGCTGTTTCCGGGACCCTCACCCCGGCCCTCTCCCGCACGCGGGAGAGGGAGAGAAAGGACAACAGGGCGGCCGCAAGGGCCGCCCCTACAAGCAACGCGCAGTGGAAACACCGTCGGTTACTTCCGCGGGAAGACGTACTCCCCGGACGGATCACGCTGCTTCATGGCCTTAACCTGGCCGTTCTCGACGACGAACTCGACCGTCAGGTCGGAGAACTCCTTGATGTGGAACTGGAGCCCCTTGTAGGGAAGCAGATCGATACCGGGCCGTCCCGGGAGGGTGAGGACGAGGGTCCCGTCCTCCTTCAGCACCACCTCGAACTTGGAACCGGTCGGGGTCTCGTACGTCCCCGCGAGCTTGCCGAGCATGACGGGGTCGAGGGTCACGGGCTTGCGCGTGAAGGTGGCCTCGGCCTCGTCGAGCGACATGACGGCCTTGTCCACGTCGCCCTGCGGGTTGGAGAGAAAGTTGACGGACCACTTTCCGTACTGCTCGTCATCGGGGGTATCGAAGCGGTCGTAATGGAAGTGCGTCATCGGGAAGACGAGCGTGTGGAAATCGAACTGGAGCTGACCGTCCTTCATCCCGATCTTGAGGACGCCGTAGGCCGGGTGCTCGTAGTCGCCGGCGTAGTCCAAGAGCGGGTGCGACGGTTTGGTGTTCTTGACCTGCTCCGCTCCGGCCTTGGCGCGCGCCTCCGTCCCCGCCTTCTTGCCCTTCAACCGGATCGCGAGGAAGCGGTCGCTCCACGGGGTCTCGTCCATGCCCAGGAGGCGCTCGTATACGTTGTAGCTGACAATGTTGTACAGGGCGGCGCAGTGGTCGCCGATGACGAAGACGATCACGCCGATCCTCTCTTGAGGCATCATCGAGACCTGGGAGTGGAAGCCGTTGATGTCGCCGCCGTGGTACGCGATCTGGTGACCGCGGTACGACGCGGTCCACCGGGCCATCCCGTACACGGGGTTGAGGAGCTCCCAGTACCCCCTTGCCTCGCCCATCGTGTTGGGGAGGGCGATCGCAGGAGCGAGCGTGGCCTTGAGCACGTCGGCGGGCAGAACCTGCTTCCCGGCGTACTTCCCGTCGTTCATCAGGGCGATGAGCCAGTGCGACATCTCCTGGACATTGGAGATGATCGCGCCCGCCGGGGCCACCCCCACCGTCTCCTCGTAGTACGGGATCTCGTAGATCTCGCTGGTGTCGCGCTTCTCGGTGAAGGGCACGCCGTGGTCCGGCTGCTTCTTAAGGTCCGCGATGGTGTAGACGGTGCCGTTCATGTCCAGCGGTTTGAAGATCCGCTCGCGGACGAAATCCTCCCAGGGCTTGCCGGACTGCAGCTCGATGATGTAGCCGGCGCCTGCGTACATCATGTTGTTGTAGAGGAAGACCTCCCGCATGGGCTGGCTCGGCTCCAGGTACTTGAGGCGCTCGAACAGCTCCTTGCGGGTGAAGTCGGACTTGTACCAGATGGTGTCGTGGCGGGTGATCCCAGTGCGGTGCGAGAGCATGTCCCGCAGGGTGATCGAGTTGTTGAGCTGGTCGTTGTAGAACCGGATCGTCGGCACGGACTCGCGGACCGGCTTGTCCCAGGTCAGCTTGCCCTCGTCCACCAGCAGGCCGGCCGCCACGGCCGTGAACAGCTTGCTGTTGGAGGCGATCGGGCACAGCGTCGTCGGGGTGAACGGCAGCTGCTTGCCGTAGTCCCGGTAGCCGTACCCCTTGGCGAAGACGAGCTTGTCGCCCACGACGACGCCCACGCCGACCGCCGGCGCGTTCCAGTCCTTGAGGACCTTCTCCATGTAGGCGTCGAACCCCTGGAGCTTCGCGGCGACGTCCATCCCCTGGGCGAACAGGGCCGTCCCGGAGGCCAGCGTCGCGAGGACGAGTGCGGCGATCCAGGCCCCCACTGCAACCGCGGTGCGTCTGGTAGCGACGTGCATGTTCCCTCCTCCTTGTGTTCGGAATGCGGCTTCGGATCGGTTCACGGCCGGACGGTCGCAGCGGACCCGCCGTCGTGAATCGGGGTACGTCATGCCTTGTAATACGGCCGCAGGGCCGCCGAGGTTCACGGGATCGGAGCCTTCACCCCCCACTTTCCCAAGGCGAGAGGACGAACGCCCGGAGGCGAACGCGCTCCCGGCGCTTCATCAAGGCGGCACTAGATGCCGGGGATTGCCGTCACCACCCCGCTGACATCGGTGCCGTTACCGCGCACCGTGTTGTTGCCACGGGACTCCACGACACCCCCAACGTGTTGCGCGACGCCGACGGTGTTGTTGGTCACCACGCAACGGGAGACCCGGGCTACGGCCGAGCCACCCATGAACCCCTCGGCCGCGATGCCTGCTCCGTTGTCGCTCGCCATGCAGCCTTCCAGGTTCATCTCCGGGGAATCGGCCAGCATCCCCGAGGCGAGGAACCCCTCCTCCGTGTTGCCCGAGGCGACCGAGTCGCGCACGGTTGCACGAGCCCCGAGGCCGGCGACCAGACCCCACCCGTTGTTCTCCAGCCGCACACGGTCGATGGCCGCATCGGTGTGCGAGTCCAGACTGATGCCGATGAAATTTCCGCGGAACACCGAGTCCGAGACGAAGAGCTTCTGGTGCGAGAGCGACAGGATGCCCTTGGTGGGGAAGCCGCTCACCACGCAGTTCTCGACGTGCAGGGCAGCGGCCCGGTTGTAAATGATCGCGTTGTTAGGCGTGGTGGGTTGGCCGGTGAAGGTCAGCCCGCGCAGCACGACCACGTCGTCGAGGCCAGCGTTCACGTAGATGCAGCTGTCGGCCGAGGTCAGCTCGGCGATGACGCCCGGCGCTGCGACGATGCTCACGGCCTGCCGGATGTCGATGTAGGTCTCTGCGAAGCGACCGGAGTCGAGAACCATGATGGTGCCGCCCGGGCTCGTGAGGGTGAGCGCCTGGGCGATGGTCCGGCACGGCTTTGCTCGCGTGCACGCCCAGGTGTCACGGCCGTCCACGGAAACGAACGTCTGGTCGGCGCCGAGCGCGGGCAGACAGAACGACAGAAACGCCACGACGAGGGCCACCCTGCGACACGTTCTCACACGGTCCATGATCGCCTCCTCAAGCCGGCCGAATTCACGAGCGGCATCGCCCCGGGATT
>Ga0316628_100003227_pt1 | contig 12494 bp, 8 predicted proteins | sample OWC_Aug_M2_C1_D5_FD_207648 | JGI IMG/M metagenome (GOLD analysis project Ga0316628, IMG submission 207648) | Wetland soil microbial communities from Old Woman Creek delta, Ohio, United States - OWC_Aug_M2_C1_D5_C | ecosystem: Environmental > Terrestrial > Soil > Wetlands | place: USA: Ohio...
TTATTCACTTGTTAACTTGATAACGTGCAAACTTAACTTGTCAACTTGTTAACTTGCCCACTTGTCAACTTCCCCCGATTGCGCGGTCAGGTCTCCCGCGCCATCAGCTCCGGCTCGGCCGGTTCATGCATCTCCTCGTTGAGCCGGCCCCGTAGGTTGAGCAGTGCGGTGTTGAGGCCCTCGCGGTACCAGGCTATGAACTGCTGGAACTCGGCCGTCTTCTTCTCGTAATCGTCCTGGCCGGCGCCGGCGCTCCGGAATCGCTGGTATTTCACGATCCCGTCGTTGACGGTGGTGACCCGTTCGTACACCTTGGCGAGTTGGCGCTGGAGGTCGGGGGTGAGGAACTGGAGCTGGTCGGCGGCACTGGTCGTCTCGTATTGTTTGGATACCAGGAGCCGCCCCTCGGCAAGGGCGGCGAGGTTCTCCTCGGTCTCCTTCAGGAACAGCTCGGTGAGGCGGTGCCTTTCGACAATCAACCTCTGCTTGACGACGCTAAAGGGCACGGCAAGGTGATGCCATACAGGAGATTTAAATAATTGTAACTGAATTTGAACGGCGTGAAGACCGCCGTAGTGCTGGCGCGGGGCCAGTTCCGCACCAGCCACGCAAAGACCGCCCACGGCCTCATCCTCCACGGTCGCAGGTACAGGATAGTCGCCGTCATCGACGAGACCTGCGCCGGCCGCGACGCCGGAGAGGTCATGGGCATCGGCAAAAGGGGCATCCCCATCGTCTCCGGGTTCGCCGAGCTGGACAGGGTCCTGGCCCGCCGGATTCCCGCCCCCGCCCCCCTTTCGCTATCGGTGCGTGAAGAGTCGGGGGGGCGCGCCGCTTCACGGGCCGACCGCAAAACCGCACCCCGCACCTTGCACCCGGCACCCGGCACCCTGATAATCGGCGTGGCCCCCACCGGCGGCCGCCTGCCTCCCGCCTGGCGCAGGGACATCCGGGAGGCCATCCGCCGCGGCATGGACATCGTCTCCGGGCTGCACGATTTTCTCGGCGACGACCCCGAGCTTTCCCGCCTCGCCAGCAGGAAGGGCGTGCGCATCGAGGACATACGCCGGCCACCCGGGAAGCTCGAACTGGCGCGGGGCACCGACTGGCCCGTGCCGGTGGTGCTCACCTCGGGCACCGACTGCGCCGTCGGCAAGCGCACGGTCACCATCGAACTTGCCCGCGGCGCCCGCAAGAGGGGCATAGACGCCGCCTTCGTCGCCACGGGCCAGACGGGCGTCCTGGTAGGCGCCGACGCCGGCGCGGTCATCGACCATGTCCCCGGCGACTTCATGTCCGGCGCGGTCGAACGGATGATAGACAAGATGGTCCGCCGCGGGAAGGAGCTGATTTTCGTCCAGGGGCAGGCGTCGCTGACGCACCAGGCCTACGGCCCGGTGACACTGGGCATCCTGTACGGCGCCCGGCCGCATTACACGGTCCTGGTCCACGAGCCCGGGCGGAAGGTGCGCCCAAGTTTCCCCGACCAGCCGGTTCTCGAGCCGATGGTGGAGGCGGCGCTGGTGAAGCTGCTCTCCGGCGCGGACCCGGTCGGCATCTCGCTCAACTGCTCCGGGTGCGGCGACCGGGCCGGCGCGATACTCAGGGACTACGAGAGCCGGACGGGCCTGCCGTCCGTCGATGTGCTCCGTGACGGCCCCGACAGGTTGCTCGACGCCCTGCTCGGACGGCTGGCCGGGGATGGCCGTTTCAAGTACGGGCCGGGGCTGCGCCGGGCTATCCGCGAGGCCCGATCCCGCAGGGAGGGAACCGCTTGAAGCTGATAAGCTGCGATGTCTACCGTGTGCTGATACCGTTGGTCCAGCCTTTCGTGATAGCCTCGGCCATCCAGCGCGCCTACGAGGGCGTCCTGCTCCGCCTTCGCACCACGGACGGGCTCGAGGGTTGGGGCGAGGCGGCCCCCTCGCCCATCGTGACCGGCGAGACGCCGGACGGCGTGGCCTGCGCGCTTCGTGCCGCCCGGCGCCGGCTCCTGGCGCTGGACCCGCTCGAGACGGCGCGTTCGTTCGCGGCCGCCTCGGAGATCATATCCGGTTCCTCGGCCCTCGCCGCCGTCGACATCGCGCTCCATGATCTGAAGGGCCAGTACTACGCCGTCCCGCTCCATCACCTGCTCGGGGGCTTCCGCTCCGAGATCGAGACCTCGATGACGATTTCCATCCGGGACGAGGATGAGACGCTGCGCCAGGCCGAGGAGCGGGTGAGGAAGGGTTTCCGGGCGCTCAAGGTCAAGCTCGGCACCGACCCGGACCGGGACATAGCTCGTGTCCGCCTTCTGCGGAGCTGCCTTGGAAGCCGGGTGAGGTTGCGGCTGGATGCCAACCAGGGCTATTCCGTTGCCGGCGCCCTGCGCGTCCTTCGGGCGGTCTACGGCTGCGACATCGAGTTCTGCGAACAACCCGTCCCGATGGGCGACCTCCGGGCGCTTGCGAAGGTGACGAAGGGCTCCCCGGTCCCGGTGATGGCCGATGAATCGGTGCGCGGCCCGGAGGAGCTCCTCAGGATCATCCGGATGAAAGCGGCGTCGATGATCAACCTCAAGCTGATGAAGGCCGGGGGCCTTGGGCGCGCGGGCCAGATGGCCGGCATCGCCGAGGCGGCGGGCCTGCCCTGCCAGATGGGCTGCATGATAGAGACCCGCGTCGGGGTCACGGCGGCGACGCACCTGGCGCTGGCCTGCCACAACATCCAGTATGCAGACCTGGACGGCCACCTCCACCTTTGCACCGACCCGTGCCAGGGAGGCGTGTTCACCTCGGGCGGGCTGAACCGTCTCTCTCCGGGTGCGGGACTGGGGCTCTCCATCGTGGCGCCTCCCGGTGGAAGGGGCGGGCGGCGGCCTTGAGGTGCGTCCGGGCCGGGCCCGACCTTGCCGAGGACCCCGAGCGCTACGGGAAGAGCGGCGCCGAGCTCCTCGAGCTGCCGCTGGGGCTTTTCCCCGCGACCAATCCCGGCAAGCTGCGTATCCTGGCGGACCGCGCCGGCCTGCAGACCCTGGCCACCGTCGAGCGGCTCGAGGGGCCCGGCCGGGCCCAACTCGAAAAGGCAGTGCTGGCCAGGTTCGACTATGTCGAGGTCCCCCTCGACACGGACGTCGAAACGCGAGGAAGGATGCTGGCCCAGGCGCGCCGGCACGGCGTGAAGGTCGTGCTCTCCTCCCGCTCGGCGCGGCCCCCCCGCTCCGTGGAATCGGTGCTGCGGCTCTTCCAGAAATGTTCCCGCGCCGGGGGCGACCTGGCACTCGCCTCGTTCGAGGTCTTCCGCGCTGACCACGTGCGGGCGCTCCGGGACGCCTCCGCCGCCGCCGGCGCGCTCGGGATACCGCATGGCATCGCCGGCACGGGGGGCCTTTCCCGGCTCGCCTCGCTCCTGCCCGGTGACCTCGTCTTCGGCGCCTTTGGCGGCAGGACCGACGGCCTCGACATCGGCGTGCTCTCGAGCATCGGGCCCGCGACCCGCCTCTTCGCCATAGTCGGTGAGCCGGCGCACCCGACTGCGCCACTGGAGGTCCTCAACGCCAGCTTCCGGGCCCTCGGGCTGGACTGCGCCTGCATCCAGCTCCAGGTCGGCCCCGACGGGCCGGCCGAGCTCGCCGCGCTGCTGCGGGAGCTGGGTTTTTCGGGATTCTTGGTCGGCCGGCCGTTCCGCGCCGCCGCGGGATCGTTCGTCCCGGCATCCGGCGGCGCGCCGGCCGCGGTATCGGCCGTGACCATGCGCGGCCGCGCGTTCGTCAGCCACGACACCGACGGTTGGGCCCTGCTGGACGCTCTGGAGCGCTCCGGCGTCAGGGTGCACCGGCGGCGCGCCGTAGTGCTGGGGACCGGCGGGGCGGCGCGCTCGGCGGCTCTGGCCATGCGCTCGCGAGGCGCCCGCGTGGTGATCGCCGGCCGCAGCCTGCGCAGCGCGCTCGAGGCCGCCGGGGCCGCCGGCGTCGAGGCGGCATCCCTCCCGTCCCTGGGCGCGCTGCTTTTGCGCTCGTCCCTTCTGGTGAGCGCCATCCCCGGCACGGGAGGGGGCATCGTGCCCGATTCCTGTTTGCACCCCGGCCTGGTCGTCGTGGACCTCGACTGCTCACCGGGCTCCCGGGACCTGTCGGGGCGCGCCGCCGAGTCCGGGGCGCACACCGTCAGCGGGGCGGCGGTCCTTGGCCGCAACCTTGTCGAGGCCATACGCCTCTTCACGGGTGCCCGGCCGCCCAGGCGGCTGGTCGAGGGTCTGCTCGACGAATCGCTGCGGCGCGGCGCGATGGCGGAAAAAAAATCAAGGCGCGACCAAAGTTATTAATCTCGCAAAACAATATACGTGGCGATGCAGGACGCAAGCGCGGCAGGCGCTACCAAGCCGGTAAGAAAATTCCTTTTCGTCTCGGACGAGGCACTTATTGGGGACCTCGCCTGGCAGATAAAGAAGGAAGGCCACGATGTGAAATACTTCATCCACAGCAAGTCCGAAAAGGACGTGTGCGACGGCTTCGTGGACAAGGTGGACGCCTGGGAGCCTCTCGTGGACTGGGCCGACGTCATCGTGTTCGACGACCTCGGCTTCGGCGAGCAGGCCGAAAAGCTGCGCAAGCAGGGCAAGGCCGTCATAGGCGGGAGCGACTACACTGACAAGCTCGAGGACGACCGCAACTTCGGCCAGGACGAGCTGAAGGCGGTCGGCATAACCATACTGCCCCACTGGGATTTCCACGACTTCGACGAAGCCCTGAAATTCCTCAAGGAGAACCCGGGGAGGTACGTCATCAAGCCGTCGGGAAAGGCCCAGAACGAAAAGGAGCTCTGCTACGTGGGCCAGGACGAGGACGGCAAGGATCTTTTGGAGATGATGGACCTCTACCGGACCTCGTGGGGCAAGAAGATGAAGGAGTTCCAGCTCCAGAAGTTCGCCTCTGGCGTCGAGGTGGCGGTGGGGGCGTTCTTCAACGGCTCGGACTTCGTCTATCCGATAAACGTCAACTTCGAGCACAAGCGCATGTTCCCCGGCGACATCGGGCCCAATACCGGCGAGATGGGGACATCGATGTTCTGGATCAACCGCAACAGGATCTTCGACGAGACGCTCCTGAAGATGAAGGACAAGCTGGCCGCCGCCAAGTACGTCGGCTACATCGACATCAACTGCATCGCCAACGTGCGCGGCATCTACCCGCTGGAGTTCACGGCGCGCTTCGGCTACCCGACCATCAACATCCAGATGGAAGGGGTCATCAGCGAATGGGGCGAGATGTTCTTCGCGCTCGGCCGCGGCGAGAAGCCGGAGCTCAAGATAAAGAAGGGCTTCCAGGTCGGCGTGGTGGTGGCGGTGCCGCCATTCCCATTCACCGACCCGCAGGCGTTCAAGAAGTACTCGGAGGACGCCACCATCATCCTCAAAAAGACCACCGACGGACTGCACATAGCCGACATAAAGATGGTGGAGGGCAAGTGGCGCCTGGCGGGCCAGTCGGGCTACGCGCTGATAGTGACAGGCTCGGGCTCGACTATGGCCGACGCGCGCAAGCAGGCCTACAACCGCGTCTCCAACATCATGATACCCAACATGTTCTACCGCACCGACATCGGCGAGAAGTGGACGGAAGACTCGGACCGTTTGCAGACTTGGGGCTATCTTTACTGAGGGTTCAGGGTTCAGGGTTCAGGGTGCAGGGTTACGACAGGGTTCAGGGTACAGGGTACAGGGTACGACGACAAGCCGTCCGTACCCTGAACCCTGACCCCTGAGCATACCCTGGACCCTGAACCCTGACCCCTGAGCATACCCTGGACCCTGGACCCTGACCCCTGAGCATACCCTGGACCCTGGACCCTGACCCCTGAGCATACCCTGGACCCTGACCCCTGAGCATACCCTGGACCCTGACCCCTGAGCATACCCTGGACCCTGGACCCTGAACCCTGACCCCTTAAACAAATACCAACGACCCGCATTGCGTGCACACCCAGTACTCGTCGTCCTCGGGGCCTTCCTGTTTCCTGGCGAGGACGAGGGTGCCGCACTTGCCGCAGGTGGCAAAGCCGATGAGCCCCTCCCGGACCCGGTTGAGCCAGGAGACCTTGAGCATGCCCCGGACCGCCTGCGTGAGCTCCTGGCCGCAGTGGGTGCACGTTATCTTGCCGCGGCCGTCTGTGTACGGCCGTACGAGGTTGCCGCAGGCCGGGCAGGGGAAGTTGTAGAATCGGAGGTTCCTCGCCGGGTTTGTTGCCGGCTTCCTGGCCCTGGCGCCCTTTGCCATCGGTACTGGATTTGCATGGGAGTATATTATCAATGCGGGGGGGCGAAACCCTTATCCGCCGGCCGGGTCATTGAAGCGGCGTGGGGCGCTTCATTACCGGGCGGGGGGTGGCGATTCTGCTTGCGGCGCTCACATTGGTGCAGGCCATTCCGCCGGCGGCGCCGGAAGCACCGCCGGAGTCAGGCGTCTGGTACATCGACGGCGACGCGACGCTACAGAACGGAACGTTCTACCTCTACGATGACGTGCAGGTCAACAGCAGTGGCTCCCTCACTGTCAACGATGCCCTGCTGGTATGCAATGCGTCATATATCCGGATCACCGTCTACGGCAGGCTGGTCATGGACAACACGAGCGTTGCCCCCAGCGACCCTGCCAACTATGCCGCCTCGGTATCGATCGATTACGGCGTTGCGGATCTTCGCCGATCCTCGTTCGACAACATATGGTTCGATGTCCGTGACGGCAGGGCCCGCTTCACCAGCTGCGATTTTACGGGCCCGGTTTGCTATATAAATCAGTACACCTACGGCATGGCGGGCTATGGACTGATCGTCGACAACTGCACGTTCGTGGGGAGGAGATACTCGTGCATCATGTCCAATCAATGCAGCCTGGCCGTTATCGGCAGCCGCTTCTTCCGCGATGAATCCTACTGGGTGGATTCCATCGCGAGGGAAGGCACCGTGGAGGCACCCCGGGAAGGTGCCAGGGTCCGGGACAACCGATTGATCGGGCTCGGGACCGGAATACGCCTCGAATCGGACCACTACTACAACATCGCTTGTGCGATATCCGCTGACTCCTCCGGCCAGACCGCCCAACTGATATGCAACAATACGATCGCCGGCTTCGACTACGGCGTCTATTTGGCCGGTGACGATCCGGTCTTCGAGATAACTGGCAACGATCTGCTGGACTGCAAGATGGGAATCGATGCTTCGAATCTGTTCGCCTACTCGACGGATGTGGTCATCTCGGGGAACATCGTGGAGGGCGGCGTGAACGGCATCCTGGCCTACCCCCACAATATCGTTGTCGACAACAATACGATCTCCAACTGCACCAACAGCGGGTTCTACGGGAGCTACACCTCTGCGGGAGGCGATGGCCTGGCCATACGGGACAACACCGTGACTGGCTGCCCCTACGGCGCCTATCTGTCCAACGCGGCCTGCGAGTTCAGCTCCAATAATATATCGAACTGCTCGATGGCAGGCATCTACGCGTATCTGCGGGATTATACGATCTATCAGACCTCGATTCTCAACAATACCGTGATCAATTGCGGCTTCTATGACGGTCCCGTCTCCTTCACGCCCGCCGGGATCTCGGCGATCGCCGAGAGCAACTGCCGCATCCAGGTCAGCGGGAACCGCCTGCAGAACGGCTCGGTGGTCGGGATATGGGCCTCGGGCAATGTCGGGCTCGACAGCAACACCGTCGAGGGCGCCGCCACCGGCATCGTAAGCAAGAATTACATGGCCAGCCCCCAGGAGATCGCCCGCAATCGCGTGAGCGGTGGCGAGGCGGGCATCAGCATCCTGGGTGTTTCCAAGGTCATAGAGAACGACATCAGCGATGTCCGTTCTGGGATTCTTTGCATTCTCTTGGGCTACGACGGGGAGCTGCAATTTTCGAGCAACGCCGTCCACGCCAGCGACAGGGGGATCGAGGTCCGCAACCCGCTGGGCGCGGTCCGCACCGCCGCCATCACCCAAAACGTCATAGCGGCCGGCATCGACGGAATACTGGTCGATTCCGTGGGGTCCTCCATCAAGGGCAACGACTTCGGCGGCACCCGCGGCGTCTGCGTCCACGCCATCGGGCAGGAGCCGGAGCTTTCCACCAACCGATACGGCTCCATATGCGCCGGGCATATCCTGCAGGAATGGTATCTCACCGTCCGGGCGCTCCAGAGCCCCGACCCGTACAACAGCGCCAATTGGTACTTCACCGACCGGTACACCGTCAGGATCCGCAACGACACCGGGGCGCTGGCGTTAAATACCAATTCCGGCGGCTCGACCACTCTTTCCGCCAACCTGACCGGCTATACCGTCGACCAAAACGCCATCCGCACCAACTTCACCCGCTACACGGTGAGCGTCATGAAACCCCACGTCGGCGTCGGCTGGGCGCCGGCCACCCTGGTGGAGAACGCCGCTGCGGGCATCCAGCTCTTCCCGCGCGCCGACCTGGCGGTGCAGGACATCGCCCTGCCCGGAGGCAGGCCACTGCCGGGACAGACGGTCACGGTCGAGGTCTCCGTGGTGCACGACACGACCTACGACACCTTCTTCACGTACCTGGGCGCGGTGAACGTCGCCCTCCGCGACAATGGGATGCCTATCGGTGAAAAGCTGATAGCGCGCCTGGAGCCCAACGCCACGGCCGTGCTGCGGTTCGGCTGGTCCGTCTCCGGCGGGCCGCACGAACTGACGGCCATCGTCGACCCGGACATGAGAATCGCCGAGGCCTTCGAGGACAACAACGTCTTCACGCGCCGGGTCTTTGTCAACGAGGTGCCGGTGCCGGTGCTCTCGTGTTCGGACACAAACCCGGCCGTCGGGCGCACGGTCGCCTTTTCGTCCGTTGGCTCGATGGACGACACCGGCGTGGCGCGCTCGCTCTTCGAGTTCGGGGACGGGACCGACTCCGGTTGGACGGAGGACGTCACGGTGCTCCATGTCTACTCGAGGATGGGCATCTACGAGGCCAGGCTGCGGGTGGCCGACGCCGAGAACGTGACGAGCGACTGGTCCCTTCCGGAGTACATCACCGTCACGGAGGGCACCCTGGAGGCCACCCTGACGGCCAACAGCACCTCCTTCGACACGCTCGTGCCGGTCCTGCTTTCCGCCTCCCCCGAAGGCCCCACCGGGTCGCAGCACAGCTTCGCCTGGGACTTCGGCGACGGCGCCTCCGAGCTCGGATGGAGCGCCCGGCAGGTGCATACCTACTCGCGCGCGGGCAACTTCACGGCCGGCGTCACCGTCACGGACCCGATGGGCCAAAAGGGGTCGGCGACCATCCTGCTCACCGTGCGCAACCGACGGCCGGAGGCCGCGCTGGCGTACTCGCCGGCGGAGCCGACCGTGCTTGTGGCGGTGCGGTTCAGCTCCATCTCGGGCGACCCCGACGGCGTTGTGGGGCGCTGGCGCTGGGACTTCGGCGACGGGAACCGGAGCACCGATCCGGCGCCGAGGCACCTGTACCATGAAAAGGGCGACTTCACGGTCACGCTCGAGGTCCAGGACGATTCCGGGGCCTGGAGCGCAGCGGCGGTGAAGGGTCTGGCGGTCCAGAACATCCCTCCGGCGGCCCGTGCCTCTCCCTCGTCCGTCACGGTCCACGCCGGCGAGGCGGTCCTCCTGGACGCCGGGCTGACCGAGGACCCGGACGACGATTTCCATCTTCTGACCTTCCGCTGGACCTCCCTGGACGGCTGGTCCTCGGATGGCCCCAACGCCTCGACCCGGTACCGGACGCCCGGCAGGTACCGGATCACGCTCACTGTGAGCGACGGCTCCGGCGCCTCGTCGCAGGACACGGTCACGGTGCAGGTTTTGCCCGTCGAGGATGCGGGAGGCCTGCAGTACCGGGCGCTTGCCATGGTCCTGTCGGTCTCCGCCGTGGCAGTGTTCCTCGTGGCGCTGCTCATTTACGGACGGGACAGGACGGGGCCCGCACGGACGACGACGCTAACCAATGGGCCCGTGAAGAGGGTGGGGGGAAAAAGAAACAACGCCCGGACACCCCCCGCCTCTTCACGAATTTCGCCCGCCATCGGAGAGGATGACCGAAGGTCATCCGATTCACGCAACGATGGCAAAGAGGGCGCAAGGGGCGGCAGAACGGGACCGCGAAAGGACGGCCGATCCTAGCGGAACCCCATCGACGCCGCCACGACCATCTTCTGGACCTCGGAGGTGCCCTCGTATATCTCGGTTATCTTGGCGTCGCGGAAGAGCCGCTCGGCCACGGACGAACGCGCGGTCCCCGACGGGCCCATCAGCTGGACCGCCGTGGTGGCGGCCTTCACCGCGGCCTCGGCGCAGTAGAGCTTGGCCTGGGCCGCCTCCTTCGAATAGCGCACGGAGTGGTCCTTGGTGGACAGGTCCTTCGTGAACGCCGCCCTGAGCGCCACGAGCCGGGCAGCGTCCACCTCGGTCGCGATCTCGGCGACGCGATACTGGAGCGCCTGGGACCTTCCCTTGCCGGGATTGTCCCTAAGGTGCGCCACGGAAAGCTCCACGGCCGAGCGCGCGATGCCCAGCGCCTGGGCGGCGATACCTATCCTGCCCCCGTCCAGCGTCATCATCGCTATCTTGAACCCGTCGCCTTCGTTGCCCAGGCGGTCCGACGCCGGAACACGGGCGCTCTCCATCAGCATCTCGCTCGTCCCGGAGGCGTTGATGCCCATCTTGTGCTCCGCCTGGCCCGACCGGACGCCCGGGGAGCATTTGTCCACGGCGAAGGCGCTGATGCCCTTGTTCCCCTTCGCCTTGTCGGTCATGGCGAAGACCACTATGGCGCCGCAGGCCAGGCCGTTGGTGATGAATATCTTGGTCCCGTCGAGGATGTAGTCGTCGCCGTCCCTTTTGGCGACGGTCTGCTGGGCGCTGGCGTCGGTGCCGGCGCTCGGCTCGGTCAGGCAGAAGCCGCCGACCCTGGTCCCGTCGCAAAGCGACGGAAGGAACTTCTGCTTCGTCCCCTCTCCCCCGAAATGCTCTATCGGGAAGCACACCAGCGAGTTGTTAACCGACACGATGACGCCCGTGGAGGCGCACACGCGCGATATCTCCTCGAGGGCCAGCACGTAGGACACGCAGTCGAGCCCGGCCCCGCCGTACTTCTTGTCGACCATGACGCTCATGATGCCGGCAGAGGCGAGCTTCTTCAGGATCTCCATCGGGAATTCCGATGTCCGGTCCCGCCCGGCCGCGCCGGGGGCTATCTCGCGCTCGGAGAGCTCGCGGGCACGGGCCTGGAACTCCTGCTGCTCCGGTGTCAGGCCAAAGTCCATGTCATTCCCCGAAACCCAAACGCGGGAGGCGGATTAAAACCCTTCGAATGGCGTATCATAAAGTATTAATCCGGGCCGGGGGGATAGTATCGGCGTGGCATGCCATTGGCGGTCCGCAGCCCTTTTCTTGACCATTCTTCTAGCTCTGGGAGGAATGCCGCAGCCGGCGATTCCGGAGACTCCGCCCGCAAGCGGCGATTGGGACATCACGACCGACACGGTCGTCGACAATGTGACGGCCACGCTAAATGGCAACCTGACCGTCCATTCGGGGGCGACGCTGACCGTTACGAATTCCTCCCTCTCGTTCGATAATAGCGGGTATAATTGGGCGGGATGGCCGTTGAGCGTGGAAAAGGGAGCGGCCCTGGTGATGAAAGATTCGATCGTTTCGCCGGCGGGCCAGTCGAAGTCCGAGTGGTTTTTTATCACGGGGCGCGCCGAGTTTTCCGGTTCCAAGTTCAACAATACCTACATCGAGGTCATCGATGCGGATGGCTGCAATATTGCGGACTGCAATTTCTCCGCCGGAGGGGTCACGACAGAGCGCACAAATACCACGGTACGGAACTCCACGTTCATCATCTCCAATTGGGGGGGCATCGGAGTGACCGGAGGGAATGTCACCATTTCGGGGTGCTCGTTCTTCAGCGAGACCGAACTGGACATCGAGCATCCCCCGCTCCAGCCATCGGCAGGGTTTCGCTCGAACTCCACTTGCATAAACAACAATCTGTTCGTGGACATCGGGGACAGGCCGATTTATATGCTGACCACGTCGCAGGGATCGGGAAACCCGGCACCAGCGATTATTCACGTAGACATCGAATCCGGCGCCGGCTTGTTGATAGAAAGGAATATTTTCTCCAAATTCGGGAATGGAATCGCCGCGTACTGCTGGGATTGGGCAACCAACGTTCCAGCGATGATATCCAACAACACCTTCAGTGGCTCGTGGGTGGGCGCCAATATTGTCGGTCAGCAGGATTGTTCGGTCATGAACAACTCGTTTTTCGGTAACACGGTCGGGCTGGATTTCCAAAGTCAGGGGCGGGAAATATCCGGTAACACATTTCAAGACTGCAAATTGGGGATTGTCAACCTGGGCGGACCAAACCAGAATATCTCCAACAATGAGTTCTTGAACTGTTCCACCGGCATCGCGATGCAATCCGCATGGAACAATACCATCTCCAACAACGATTTCAC
>Ga0316628_100003228_pt1 | contig 12491 bp, 10 predicted proteins | sample OWC_Aug_M2_C1_D5_FD_207648 | JGI IMG/M metagenome (GOLD analysis project Ga0316628, IMG submission 207648) | Wetland soil microbial communities from Old Woman Creek delta, Ohio, United States - OWC_Aug_M2_C1_D5_C | ecosystem: Environmental > Terrestrial > Soil > Wetlands | place: USA: Ohio...
AATAGGGCTTTCATCTGTATGACAGCCATTGAGGATGCCTCCTTTTGCGTTTTTTCGTCCGCTCCGTTCCTGATCCGAGAGCCAGGCATTCCCCGGTAGGGGCGGCTGTCTGCCTGGCACGCCTCGAACAATCCGGGAGCGTGCGAGATAATGTACCCTTGCGGGCCGGAGCGATTTTACCACAATCGCCAGATTCGTCAAAGGTAAAATGAGACCTGGCAAGTCTAAGCTCAGCCCCAGACGCGGCGTGGCTTTAGGTAAAAAGGTTAAAGGAAACGGAGTCGAAAACGCTCGGTTAACCGAGGCTCGCCTGTTCCTCCGGTTGGGAAGCAGGCATCGAGGGTTGTCGCTCCGTGACAAACAATCCAACAAGAGCGACCATGCCCAGACCTATCACACCTAACACAGCCGTGACAGCACCATAGCCTTGACTCTCCCATAATGGCCGCATCAAGAGTGGCACAGCACCGGTACCTATGCCGTTGGACAAGCTGACCAGCGACATCAGCGTGCCGCGCCCAGACGGGACCAACTCCGTCATCAAAGTGCTAAAAGAAGCAAAGCTAAACTCGAGTGCAGTGGTGAACACGACCAGGCCAACCAGCGCAGCCGCCAGAACAGGCGAGCGCGACAGGAGCACTGTCGTCGCCGACAGCAAGAGCAAGCCTAACACAGTCGCTCGCTTCTTCCCCAGTCGGTCGGTCCATGCCGCTGTCAGCGCATTCCCAATCAATGCCCCCACGCCCACCATCGAGAAAGCCAGCCCGATCTGTGTCTCGGTGAGCTCGAATGTCCGTTCCAGCCAGGCGGCCAGATAGATGAATACACCCGTCGGGATCGCGGCCCAGCCCAAGATGGCCAACAGGGCGGCCCTTGCTGACCGTTGCCGAAAGATGTCCACTATCGTTCGCCAGGAACTGACCTGTGTTTCGGTGGGCAAAGTATGGACTTGCCCACCAGACGACTTGGGTAACACCATCAACGCAACAACCAGCACGGCCAAGCCTAACCCGCCCACGACGGCAAAAGAGCTACGTGCGGTCGCCCGCCCGGCAATGGCGGCCGCCGCCGGCACGCCGGCCAGCGCCGAGACTGACACGGCGATGCGCACAACACTCATCGCCCGCGCTCGCGTCTCGTAAGCAAAAACATCGCCCATCACGGCTGATCCACTGAAGCCAAAGACAGCATAACCGAGGCCAACCGCGACCTGAAAGATCAAGAGAACCGGGAAACTGGTAGCGACAGCGCACAAGAGATTGCCCAGGACGAAAGCCCCCAATCCAATCAACGCAAAAGTGCCATGACCGTAACGATCCGAAGCCGGGCCAAAAAGAGGAGAGACAAGCCCTGTGAAGGCCCATACCGAAGTGAGGAATGTAACAATGCTCACCGGCACACCCAGGAGTCGAGATAGAGCGGGGAAGAGCGCGCTGCCCATCTGGATGCCAGTTGCCACAACCACCGTCGCGCTGAAAAGGATAACAAGCAAGGTCAGTTCATCACGACTGAAACGCGGCTTTCCGTCGTTATTCATCTCGCACCTCTGAGAACCGTTCCTGCCGAATGCTATCGGGTCAAGGGAATCGCAATGCGGTAGCAACAGCCTGACCATCCTCGCTGCCTTTGATCAAGCAAGTCATCGCCTTCGTGACCCGCTTCGTGTCTTGCTTTTGGCGGCCGTCCGCGCTCGGAGTCCGTCCAAGATGAACTTGACGACCCTGCCAGAGTCTAGCCAAACCTTGCCGCTCTCGTCAAGCTGAGAACAACTGCCCAGGTAGACGGTCATAATCAATGCAGTGGCTAGATCGAGATTCATTGCTGCAAAGTCGCCTCGTGTGAGGCCGACCTTCAGGATGTCCTGTGTGATCAGCTTAAACAATTGCGCGTAGGCTTGATAAACCCGCGTCTTGAACTCGCCATCAGGTCCATACACCACATTGACGATCACTTGCACTTGTGACGAGTGGTGCTCGACAAACGCAAAGCCAACCTTGAAGAAGCACTCCAATCGCTGCGCAGGGTCGCCCTCCAGATCGAGATGCTGCAAGATGTACTCAATGTGAGTAGCCGCAGTTTCATCAATCAACGCCAGCATGAGTGCCTGCTTGCTGGGAAAGTGATTGTAGACAGTCCCCTTGGCAAAGCCGGCGGCCTGCGAGATGCGGTTGATATTCGCACCCGTGTATCCCTCGCGAGCAAATTCAGATGCGGCAGCTTCGAGGAGTCGTTGCCGAGTCTCGGCCAAAATCTGGTCTCTAAGTGTTCTGCGTGGACGGGTCATAACTTGTTCACCTCTAAACTAATATGGGTGACTGCCCACCCATATTATAAAGAACATTTGGTGCTTTGTCAAGGGTTCGGACAATCCGAGTAGTGGCACTGGTAGCGAAAGATTGACAATAGGGCGAGTGCACTACCCTGGCAGATTTTGTACTCAGCCCTACAAGCCCAGCAGAATGCCGCTCACAAACTGCCAGCCGTCACACCGTACCAGAAGATGTCCCCGCAAAGGTGGCGGATGTTCGAACGAAGATTAGGGTCCTGAATGGAGGAAAGGAATATTCTCATGGAAAATCTGTGAGGACGAGGTAATCTGGAGGCTCGCGCGGGGTTCTCGGATAGGCTCTTAACCGAAGCGCCCGGTGACATAGTCCTCGGTCTTTTTGTTGCGTGGAGACGTGAACAAAGCTTTGCCCAGGCCTTCTTCAATGAGCTGGCCCTGCAAGAAAAAAGCCGCATGGTCGGCTACGCGTGCCGCCTGCTGGATATTATGCGGCGCGATGACGATGGTATAGTTCGCCTTGAGTTCCTGCAACGACTGTTCAACCTTAGCTGTCGAAATCGGGTCAAGCCCCGAGGTGGGCTCATCCAACAAAATCACCTCGGGCTCCAACGCCAGCACACGCGCCAGGCATAGCCGCTGCAACTGTCCGCCCGAAAGCGCAATGGCTGGTTCGTTCAGGCGGTCTTTGACCTCGCCCCACAATGCGGCTTGAACCAGGCTGCGCTCGACGGTCTGCGCAAGCTTGACCCGGTCGCGCTCCCCCGCCAGTGTGGAGCCATACTCGACGTTCTGTCGGATACTCATCGGGAGCGCCACTGGCTGGGCGAACACGATGCCCACGCGGCGGCGCAGCGCGGTGACGTCCACTCCCGGCGCGTAAAGGTCCTCCGGGCCTTGAGGCCCGTCCAGCAAGACACGCCCACTCATGCGCGTGCCAACAACCAGATCATTCAACCGGTTGAACGCACGCAACAGAGTAGATTTGCCGCCGCCGGCCGGCCCAAACAAGGTCATGATCTCATTCGGGTAAATGTTGAGGCTGATGTCGCGCAAGCCCTCAGTGCCGTCGCGGTAGCTGAACGTTAAATGGTCTATAATGATTTTTGGAACGCGGCTGCCGATTGCGTCTTGCATCCTGCCTCTTGCTTTCACCACTGCCGTCGTCGCCGGTAATAGGAACGTAAACCCGCCGCCAAAAGATTCATGGACAAGACAAAGATCAGCAAAACCAGTGCCGTGCCATATTGAATTTTGACCGGCATGCCGGGCACCTGAGTGCTAATGACAAATAGATGATAGGGCAAAGCCATCGTCTGATCAAAAACGCTGTGCGGGAGGCGCGGCAAAAAGAACGCGGCAACGGTGAACAGGATGGGCGCTGTCTCACCCGCGGCTCGTTCCAATCCCAGGATGACGCCCGTGAGGATGCCCGGCAGCGCCTGGGGCAACACAATGCGAGAAATCGTTTGCCACTTGGTTCCGCCCAGGCTGATGCTGACCGTGCGAAAGGATTGGGGCACGGCACGCAGTGCCTCTTCAGACGTGCTGATGATGACCGGGAGCGTCATGATGGCCAACGTCAGCGCGCCCGCCAGGATCGAACTGCCAAAGCCCAAGAACAGCACGAACATTCCTAGGCCGAACAAGCCATACACCACAGACGGAATCCCGGACAGATTGATGATAGATAGCCGCACCAGTCGCGTGAGAAGGTTATCGGAGGCGTACTCGGCCAGATAGATCGCCATCGCCACGCCCAGTGGCACCGCAAACACTGCTGTGCCAGCCGTCAGCCACAGCGTGCCGACAATAGCCGGCAAGATGCCGCCCTCGCGCATGCCGCCGCGCGGCATCTGCGAAAGAAACTCCCACGAGATCGCCGGCGCGCCCTGCACGACAATGTAGCCGACGACGAGCACGATCGGCAGCACAACCACGACCGTAACCAAGGTCAGGAATGCAAAACCTAGTCGTTGCACTAATTCGCGAGACCGAGTCACGAAAGCAACCGTTCTGCCCGGCGCGCCTGCTGGAAAATAGCCAGCGACGCGGCCAGGTTAACTAGGAAGGTGATCACGAACAAGATGATGCCGACCGCGAACAAGACGTGAAAGTGCGTGCTGCCCTGCGCCACTTCGCCCATCTCGGCGGCGATGGTGGCCGTCATCGTCCGCACCGGACGCATCAAGCTATCCAGCGTCAGCGGCATGCGCGCGGCGTTGCCGGTAACCATCATCACGGCCATGGTTTCGCCAATGGCACGGCCAATGCCCAGCATCATGGCGGTGAGGATGCCGGAGCGCGCCGCCGGGACGGTTACGCGCCAGATGGTTTGCCAGCGCGTCGCGCCCAACGCCAGCGCCGCGTCCCGATAAGCGCGCGGCACCGAATCCAGCGCGTCTTCGGCCACACTGATGATGGTGGGCAGCGCCATATAAGCCAACACGAGCGAGCCAGAGAACGCCGTCAACCCCGTGGGCGCGTTGAACACTTGCCGCACCAGAGGGGAAAGCATCAGCATGCCCAAAAAACCCAACACCACCGACGGAATACCCGCCAGCACTTCGATCACAGGCTTGACGATCTCGCGCAGCCAGCGCGGCGAAACTTCGGCCACGAACACCGCCGCCAGCAGCCCCGTGGGCACCGCCAGCACCGCCGCGCCCACCGTCACCAGGATCGATCCCAAAATGAGCGGCCACAGCCCAAAGAAACCTTCTGTCGGATACCAGCGAGTGCCGAACAGCACACTGGCTTTGACCTCGAAAAAGGCTGGCACACCTTCTCGAGCCAGGAACGCAAAAATCAGCAGGATAAACGCAATGGTGCTCAGGCCTGATGTGCGGATGAGAGTTTCCGCGACGACTTCGCCAATATGATGCGTTTTACGCCGTGCTGGTTTGTTGGTCATAGAAGGGTCTTTACTTGCTAGAGTCAATGGGGACAAAACCCAGCTCGGCCACAATCTTTTGACCGGCGGGATTGGTAATCCATTCCAGGTATTTGGCGATCTGGCCGGTCGGCCGGCCAACGGTGTACATGTACAAGTCACGCGCGATGGGGTAGGTTTTGTTGTTGACCGACTCGATGCCGGGCAAAACAAACGGCCCTTTGGCGTCGCGCGCCACGGCGATCTTTTTCACAGCGGGCGTCACGTAACCCAGGCCATCGTATCCAATCGCATTGGGGTTCTGTTGGGTTTCGGCCATGATGCCTTCCGAGGACGGCAACAACAAGGTATCGGGAGCAAAGAGCGCCTTGCTCTTTGAATCGCCCAAGCGAATCACCTGTTCCAGAAAAAACACGTGCGTGCCCGAATTACTCTCGCGCGAAAGCAACACAATGGGCCGATCCTCACCGCCCACCAGCTTCCAGTTGGTGATCTTGCCCGTGTAGATGTCCGAGATTTGTGCAAGTGTCAGGCGCTCGACGGAGTTGGAGGGATGGACGATCACGGCAATGGCGTCCCGCGCAACGACGTGCTCGACCGGTGTGATCTTGTTGGCCTCGGCGCGATCAATTTCCTCTTTCTTGATCTGGCGGCTGGCATTGGCAATGTCTATCGTGCCGTTGATCAGCGCCGCAAAGCCCGTGCCGGACCCACCGCCCGTCACGGCGATGCGCGTGTCGGGGTGCTCGTCCTGAAAAGCCTCAGCCCAGGCCAACGCCAGGTTGACCATGGTGTCTGACCCGACATTCTGAATCGAGTAATGCGCAGTGGCCGGCTCTTCCGTCGAAGTGGACGAGGCAGCGCACGCGCTGAGCAACAGGGTCACTACGGTGAGCAAGACGACACGGCGTATCACGGCGAGGATTATAACACAGAGAACGCTCTCGGAAAACCAGATCAGTGGTATACTAAAGTCCATTAATACTGCCATGCTCATCTCCGACACGCGACGGGCTTTGCCGATGAACAAAATCCAAGTTGCTGACCTTGACTTCTTTTATGGCAACAACCAAGTGCTATGGTCTGTCTCGTTGAATGTGGCGGAGTACCAGATCACTGCGCTGATCGGCCCCTCCGGATGCGGCAAATCCACTTTTTTGCGCTGCCTGAATCGCATGAACGACACTATCGCCGGCGTCCGTGCAAGGGGCCAGATCCTGCTGGATGACAAGAACGTGCTCGACCCTGCCATGAACGTGGTCGAGTTGCGCCAACGCGTGGGCATGGTCTTTCAGCGGCCCAATCCGTTTCCGCAAAGCGTCTACGACAACGTAGCTTTCGGTCCGCGCGTGCTGGGCTTGACACGCCGGGTTAATCTGGACGACGTAGTAGAACAGAGCTTGCGCAAGGCAGCCGTTTGGGAGCAGGTGAAAGACAACCTTCACGGCAGCGCGCTCGATTTGTCGCTCGGTGAGCAGCAACGTGTGTGCATCGCGCGGGTCCTGGCGGTGCAGCCCGAAGTGATTTTGATGGACGAGCCATGCAGTGCGCTTGATCCGATCACCACGCTGCAAATTGAGGAATTGATGCAGATCCTGAAAAAGGACTATACCATCGTGATCGTCACGCATAACATGCAGCAAGCAGCGCGCGCCAGCGACTTTACTGGCCTTTTCTGGCTCGGCAAGTTGGTCGAGTTCGGTCCGACTGCCGGGCTATTCACCCGCCCGCAGCAAAAGCAGACCGAAGACTATATCACAGGACGGTATGGATAGCTTACAGGCAACTCACACTCGTCACAACGGCCTGCTCCTCTCAGATTTTGCCGCAGCCCCGCTTTTCAATCCAGATCAACCGGATTATACTTACGAGCGTCAGATTCCCCCGCCTTTTATTGGTCGCTGCCCAAAGATCCGGAGAGTCCTCAGTGAAGGATCACGACAAGACTAGACTGCAACTGATGACCGAATTGACTAAGATGCAGCGGCGCATCGCAGGGCTGGAAACCAAGCTCCAGCGCGCAGAAGAAGCCTTGCAGGCACTTCAAGAGACCTTCACGAAAGTCGAGCGGGCCAAACGTGAGTGGGAATCGGCAGTTGACGCGCTCCCCGATTTGGTGTGCCTGATAGATGAATGGGGATGCTTGATTCGCGCAAACCGGACCGTAGAGGCCTGGAACCTTGGACAGGTAGTGGAGGTCAATGGGCGCGGGCTGCACGAGCTAGTCCATCCCAAATGCGACAATCCTACTTGTTATCTCCACTCGTTGTTGAAGTGCGTGGTTGGGGAAGTTGTCCGCCAGCCTACTCAGCAGGAGGCTTTTGATCCGATTCTGAAGCGCCATATTCTCGCCAGCATTCGCCCAGTGCTGCATCGAAATGGTGAGGCCGGCTGGGCCACTGTAGTGGTCATGCAAGACGTCACCGAGCGCAAGCGGGTCGAGGAGGCATTGAAATTAGGGGAAGCCCGATTAAGTGCTCTGCTACAACTCGATCAGATGACCGATGCCACATCCCAGGAAATCATAGACTTTGCCCTGGAAGCAGCGACACAGTTGACCGGCAGCAACCTCGGATACCTGGCGTTCCTGAATGACGAGGAGACTTTGCTGACCATGTACGCCTGGTCAAAAGGCGCGATGGAACAATGTGGCATTAAGGACAAGCCACTGGACTATTCGTTGGAGGCAACTGGGCTGTGGGGCGAGGCAGTGCGGCAGCGCAAGCCCATTATCACGAATGACTATGCTGCGCCCAACCCATGGAAGAAGGGCTATCCAGAAGGGCACGTTCCGCTCACACGGCACATGAACGTCCCCTTGTTTGACGGCGATCACATTGTCGTCGTGGCCGGCGTGGGCAACAAACCCTCGGACTATGACGAGTCTGATGTGCGGCAACTTGAGCTTCTCATGGCAGGAGTGTGGCGGCTCATTCAGCGCCAGCGCGTGGAAGACGAGGTCAAGCGGCTCAATCAAGACTTGGAGCGCCGCGCCAGGGAATTGGACGCGCTCAACCAGGCAGGTCTCGCCATGACGTCGACGCTCAACATGGAATCCGTGTTGAAGCGTGTCATGAGCGAGGTCAAAAAACTACTGGACGCGGAAGGCGCTTCGGTGCTGCTGCGTGACCCACTCAGCGACGAGTTGATTTTCGCAGCGGTGGCGGACCCAAGCCCTAAAGAGTTGGTGGGAACGCGGATACCGACCACCTCGGGCATTGCCGGTTGGGTCATGCGAGAAAGACGGGCCACGTTGGTGAACAACGCGCAAGATGATCCGCGCTTTTCTGGCGCGATTGACACCGAGACAGGCCTGACCACGCGCTCCATCGTGGCCGTGCCACTCAAGTTCCGGGGAGCAGTGTGGGGCGTGGTCGAGGCCATCAACAAGACCGGCGGTGTGTTCACCCAGCGAGATAGCGAGATGCTGGAAGCACTTGCCCGGTCGGCTGCGATCGCCATCCAGAACGCTCAACTGTACTCCTCGCTCCAAGAGACCAACGTCCAACTGAAAGAGGCCCGGCTGGCTCGAGACCAGATGATCCAGAACGTCTCGCATGAGCTGCGCACTCCGCTGGGCGTGATCTATGGCTATATTGAAGTGCTGGAAGGCGATGACCTGGGATCGCTGACACAAGAACAACAACATGCCGTGCAGATCATGCACCGTCAGGGAGACCGGTTGCGGTTCATGGTAGAGAGGCTTTTGGCGCTGCAGGCATTTGACGCTACCAGTCTTCAGCGTATCAACCTGGACCTGGGCCCTTGGTTGCGGCGGTCTATGGAGACTTGGGAAGGGCGCGCAGCCAGAGCGGGCATCAAGCTGCGAGCAGAGATGCCTCCTACGCCGCTGCAACTCCTGGCTGACCCAGTCTTTTTGGGACAAGTCGTGGAGAATCTGCTAGACAATGCGGTCAAGTTCAGTCCACGCGACAGTCTGATTCAGGTACGTGCCTGGAAAGAACACGATGAGGCTATCATCGTAGTCTCAGACAACGGAGTCGGTATCCCGCCGGGCAGGCTGCAGAAAATATTCGAATCCTTTTACCAGGTGGATGGAAGCACGACCCGGCGGTTCGGCGGAATGGGCATCGGCCTGTCGTTGTGTAACGTGATTGTGCAAGCACATAGTGGGCGCATCTGGGCCGAAAGTGCAGGCGAGGGACAGGGCAGCACATTCTATGTCGCTTTGCCCCTGTCTCCCGCACCCGGGTAGCCATTGTGCCGGATCGCACACATCCTCAAACTTGCCTGCAAGTCTTGCGCCGCCGTCAGAACCGCCAACTTTATCGTGGTCATGACTTTTTCGGTCGTCGGCGAAGCGGCGATTGGCCTCCTTTAGCTGATCCTGTGACTGGTCGAACGCCGGGCCAGACGTGAACAAGACACCTCGACCAATTTCCCTGTGATGTTCGGAGTGATGACATGTCCGAAGGCGCAAACGATTTGCTGGTGCGGGGCATTGCAGCCGCCAAAGCCAGCGAAAAAGAGGAAGCCCGCTTTTACCTGGAATGGGTCTTGCGCCGTGGTGACGCCGACAGAGAGCAACAAGTAGATGCCTGGTTGTGGCTCAGCCAAGTGACTGACGATCCGGCCAAAAAGCGCGAGTGCCTGGAAGAAATCCTGGTGATCAATCCTGGCTACCCTCTGGCCCGACGCGGCCTGGCGATTCTGCAAGGCCGGCTCAAGACCGAGGATGTGGTGGATCATCGTCAGCCTGCCCAACCCGTTCAGCCTGCCGCAACGCCTGCACGTTCCGACGTGCGGCGCTATGTTTGCCCCAAGTGCGGCGGCAAAATGGCGTACGACGCCAAGCGGCGCTCGCTCTCCTGCGGCTACTGCGGCCACAAACTGTGGGAATATCAAGCCATCATGAGCGGCGCGCTCGCGCCGGTCGAGGAACACGACTTTTTTGCCACCCTGCCAACCGCCTCAGCACACCGCTGGGAACTCGCGACGGCCCGTATGCTCACGTGCCAGGGTTGTGAAGCGATTTTCGCCTTGCCGCCGCTACAGACCACCGGCACTTGCCCATTCTGCGACTCGCCGCACGCCGTCGAGGCGACCGAGGTCCGTGAGCTGATTCAGCCGGAGGGCGTGCTACCTTTCCAGTTCGATGCCGAAGCCGTTCTTCAACACATCCAGCGCTGGTTGAAAGAGCAGCACTTTGTCCCCGACGATCTGAAACAGAAATCCGCTACCGTCCGTCCTCGTGGCGTCTATTTGCCTTTTTGGACCTTTGACATCAGCGGCGAGGTGAAATGGAATGCGGTAATTGAACAAGATCGGACCGTGGTCAATCGCAACGACATCTACCTGGTATCTCACAATGACCTGCTGATTCCCGGCAGTCACTCGCTGCCGCTGGACTTGCTCAACAAGGTGGCCGAATTCGACACGAGCGCCGTGGCGCCCTATTCTGCCGACCTGCTGGCCGACTGGGCGACAGAGATCTATCAAGTGCCCATGGCCGATGCCTCGCTCGTGGCGCGCCAGCGAGTCTTTGATGCGGCGAAGGAGCACATTCGCAATTACACATTGGGCGATCAAAACGTGCGCGAGCTGACCTGCAACAGCATGGGCATTGTCATTGATACTTACAAACTCGTGCTGCTACCCGTGTGGATTGCGGGCTATCATTACGAGGGACAGCGATTCCCGGTCGCCATCAACGGCCAAAGCGGCCAGGTCACGGGAAACTTGCCGCGCAACAAGGGACAAAAACTGCTGGCGTGGATCTTTGGTGATGCGTAACCGCCACAGGAGAAAAACACGTGGATAAACAAGAGGCAACTGATTTTGTCATTCGTGAACTGGCCAAGCGCCGCAATCGCGATGACATCGTCACGGAATTGTGTCAACGGACTGGGGGCACGCGGGAGCAGGTTCAGCGATTCGTTCAACTGGTCGAGTCCCAAAACCGCCACACGGTGGCTGCTTCTGTCTCGATGCCAGCCAGCACGCCCATGCCAGTCGCACGCCCTGCCCGTTCGGCTCCGGCGATCACGCCCACACCAGCACCCGCAACTCCCTCCGCGCCTATCGAGACCCCGAATCGCCCGGATCCGCCTCCCATCGGCGGCAAAATCGGCGAAGCCATCACGCAAGAGAACACGGCTTTTGTCATCAGCGAGCTTGGCAAGCACCGCAATCGCAACGACCTCATCATGGCATTGTGCGAAAAGACGGGCGGCTCCTGGAATGAGATGCTGCGGTTCGTTCAACAGGTCGAGTCCCAGAACCGCAAAAAAATCACCACGCGCCAGAGCCCAATCCTGATCATGATTGGGGTCACTACCATCCTCATGGGTTTAGTGCTGACGGTGTATATGGCCATCGAGACTTGGCATGGTGCCAACTATTTCCTCATTGGAACGCCCATCCCCTATTCCGGCAATGTGTTTTACGGGGTCACCGGCTTGGGGATGCTGGGCGGCGGGACCTTGGGCACCCTGCGAACGCTCAGATCGTTGATGAAATAGCGACATCTTGCGCATCCTTGCAATGGCACTTTACCTTCACAAGGGTGAGCAACGACGCGCCAGGAGTAACTCGTGAAAAAACTTGTAGCGGTGATTCTTTTGCTTGGAGTTGTATCGCTGTCTTGTGTCTTTACACCATCGGCCGCACCTGTACCGTTCCCTACCCCGCCGACTCCACCACCGACCGCTGCCGCACCCGAGGCAGCCACTGCACTCGCGCCGACCCTCGCTGCGGTCACACCCGTTGCAGGGCCGCTGCCTGATTTCGACCCAGCGTTGTATCGCCCAGCCATGCGCCCCGAGTTCGCCGCCGACGTGAGCAGCTTTGGCAATGCGCCGCGTTACTCGATCACGCTCACGGTCAACCCCGACGCGCGGCAAGCTACCGGACACGAGCGAGTACGCTACACCAACACAGATTCGGCAGCGCTGAACGAGATTTACTTCCGGCTGTTCCCGTCCGCACCGGGCTTTGGCGGGACCATGACAATCACAAGCGTCATGGTGGGCGGTCAAACCGTGCCGTTCCAACTCGAACAGCGCGGCACGGCGCTCAAGGTGCCGGTGACGCTGGCGCCCGGCGCGTCGGCAGACCTGACACTGGATTTCCTCGTCGGCATCCCGTACGATCCGACGGTGGGCTATGCCATGTTCGGCACCACCGGCGGCGTGACGGCGCTGCCCGACTTTTATCCCGTAATCCCCGCGCGCGACGAGACCGGCTGGCACATCGAGCTTGCGCCGGACTATGGCGACGAGACATTCACCCCAACATCGCTTTACGATGTGAGCGTTACGGCGCCGGTGACGCAAGTCGTCGTCACGTCCGGGA
>Ga0316628_100003229_pt1 | contig 12486 bp, 13 predicted proteins | sample OWC_Aug_M2_C1_D5_FD_207648 | JGI IMG/M metagenome (GOLD analysis project Ga0316628, IMG submission 207648) | Wetland soil microbial communities from Old Woman Creek delta, Ohio, United States - OWC_Aug_M2_C1_D5_C | ecosystem: Environmental > Terrestrial > Soil > Wetlands | place: USA: Ohio...
TATTCGAGGCGAGAAAGACTATGATAGAAGCTAATTTGCGCCTTGTAATAAGTATTGCGAAACGCTATCTGGGACGTGGTTTGAGCTTTTCTGATCTCATACAGGAAGGGAACAGCGGGCTCATGAGGGCGGTCGATAAATTTGAGTACAGGCGCGGGTATAAATTCAGCACATATGCGACATGGTGGATCAGGCAGGCGATCACACGGGCACTTGCAGACCAGTCGAGGACGATAAGGATACCCGTCCACATGGTCGAGACCATCAACAAAATAACAAAGGTTGCGCGTGAACTTGTACAGATACTGGGAAGGGAACCCACATCTATTGAGATTGCGGAGAAACTGAACATCCCTGTCGAAAAGGTAAACGGAATACTCAAGATATCAAAAGAGCCCGTATCCCTTGAGACGCCGATCGGTGAGGAAGACAGTCATCTCAGAGACTTTATCGAGGATAAGGCGATGCTGTCTCCCCTCGAGTTCGCAATAAGGGATGACATGAAAAAAAAGATAGACAGGATATTGTGCTCGCTCCCTCCAAAGGAAGAAAAGATTATCAGAAAGAGGTTCGGCATCGGGATCGACGTGCCTCATACCCTCGAAGAGGTTGGTGTGGAGTTCGACGTTACCCGTGAAAGAATACGCCAGATAGAAGTGAAGGCGATAAGAAAATTAAAACATCCGTCAAGAAGCAAATGGCTCAGGGAATTCATCGAAAAATCTTGACCTAAATTCCTTAACAGGGTATAGTAAAAAGTTATCCGTTAGTCGTTATTCTTTTCCGTGAGTATGTTGTTCTTCGTTACCCGCGTCTAACGAATATACAAATAACTAATGATCGTCATTTCAGGACGGGCCCATAGCTCAGTTGGTAGAGCTACCGGCTCATAACCGGTTGGTCCCAGGTTCGAGTCCTGGTGGGCCCACCAGATATTCCATGCGAAGCACAGAGGGTTGAAAACAAACTGGTGAATGAACAACTTGAACGCTTAATACGGCTACAGCAGATTGACTCAAAAATTCTTGCGATAAATCGCATCGTTGAAGAATTCCCTTCAAAAATAGAAGAGGCTGAATCGCCCCTTAAGGAAGTTCAGAAGGGGCTCAACAATCTGAAACAGAAACTCGATGCCCTTGAAAAAAAGAAACGTGACAGGGAGAGGGCGTTGGACGATATGGATGACAAGATAAAGAAATTTAAGACCCGCGTTTCAGAGATAAAAACAAACAAAGAATACCAAGCCCACCTCAAAGAGATAGAATCTTTTGATAAGGAACGCTCCTCAATAGAAGACGAAATACTTATCATCATGGAAGAGATGGATTTCGTCAACAAACAGGTAAAATCAGAAGAAAAAAAATTAAGTCTTGACAACGAAAAGGTCGCGGCATTGAAGAAGAAAATTGGTGATGAGAAATCAACGGTCGATAAAGAACTTCTGGCCGCTAAGAACGAGAGAGCGGAGATCGCCGGAACAGTCGACAAGGAGGTTTATGATCAGTATATCGAGCTGATCGAAATTTGCAGCGGATCGGCGGTAGTCGAGGTGAAAGATGAAATATGCCAGGGATGTAATATGAACATACCGCCCCAGCTCTTTGTCGAACTGAAAAAAAACGACGAGATCGTTCATTGCCCTCAATGCCGCAGAATACTTTATTATAAAAACAGCACATAACCAATCTGAATACCCGCCACCTGTATTCCGGTCAAACCCGCTGTTCAGAAGTTTATTTGGTTAAAATGTAAAAAGATTCCGATCTCTTATCTCATAGGAAAATAGACGCCTTCCACGCTGATATTTCCGCTTTTAAAATTTTTAGTATTTGTTATATAATGATAAAATAAAATTATAAGTCAGAGCAGGACGTGTGGTCGCCCTGCCCGCTTGCAGCGAAAGCGGGAAGTGAAAGCGGGAGAGACTCACCCTTTCACGGATAACATCTCGCTTCGCGGGGAAACCGGTCAGGGAGGAAAGTCCGAGCTCTATAGGGCAAGGCGGTCGTTAGCAGCGACTGGGGGTAACCCCAAGGAAAGTGCCACAGAAAGGGAAACCGCCTACCCGCCTTCGGCGGGAGTGAAAAGTGTAACTTTTAACTCCGGGGGCAGCCCCGGTGGGTAAGGGTGAAAAGGTGAGGCAAGAGCTCACCAGTTGGGATGGCGACATCTCAGGCTTGGAAAACCCCGCCTTGAGCAAGGTCGAATAGGTTCCGCTTTGAGAAGGGCCCCTTCGAATCCCGTGTCAGCCTATACTGGCGGGGAGGCGGAACGGGTAATGACCGCAGGAGTCCGGCAGCAATACCGGACCACAGATGAATGACCACAAAAACAGAACTCGGCTTACAGCCTGCTCTGACTTATAACAGTACTTATTAGTTATAAAAATTATAGCACAACATAACGGGATACCCGGGGGTATGAATGGAAGATCATAAACTGAAGGTTTTCTGCACCGTGGCTGAAACAAAGAGTTTTTCGAAGACCTCTGAAATTATCCATCTTACACAACCTGCTGTGAGCCTTCAGATTCAGGCTCTAGAGGAGAAATACGAAATAAAGTTGTTCGATAGATCTTCGAGCACGGTCACCCTTACTCCCGCAGGAGAGATCCTTTATAAATATGCAAAAGACATTCTTACACTTTACGCATCGGCGGAAAAAGCGATCGGAAAACAGACGGGCATTGTGAAAGGTAGCTTGACCATCGGTGCAGGCTCAAACATAGGCAACTACATTCTTCCGAGTGTTATCACAGAGTTCAGAAATGCACATGTCAAGACAAAGATATACCTTCACGTGAGCAATACAAAAAGGGTTATCGAACTGCTCAATTCCGGCAATATTGATCTCGGCCTTGTCGAGGGAGATGTTTCGAGACAGAAGATGGTTGTTAAAAAGCTTCTCTCCGATGAACTCCTTCTGATCGTGCGGCCGGAACACCCCTGGGCAAAGAGAAAAGAAGTTTCCATATCAGAGATCGTTAAGGAGCCTTTCATCCTCAGGGAGCCCGGCTCCGGAACGAGGCAGATGATAGAAAAGTTCCTCGGCAAGCATGGAATTACACTGCACGATATGAAAATATCCACAATTCTTGGAAGTACGGAGGCGATAAAAGACGCCGTCGAGAATGGGCTGGGTGTCTCGATAATCTCGCGCTGGGCTGCACGAAAGGAGAGCAAATACGGTACATTATGCCTGCTCGCCCTCAAAGAGGAAAAGATGGTAAGGGATTTTTCGGTCATCATCAACAAAAATTCTATTTCATCAAACTCACTTGAAGAATTCCTGACATTCCTGAAAACCTACCCTTTTGACAAGCTGTTGTCATAACGCCCTTTAAGCCCCCTTAAATTAAGGGGTTATTACCGTCTCTATCGAGAATAGACTCTGTAATCGATATCTTTAAATATCCTGTCCTTATCTTCTATTTCCCTCAGCCGTTTTGCCGCGATGTTCTCAGAGATGATTGATTGGTAGAGAAAGGTAAACCTGCCAATATGCTCTTCAAAACGTCTCTTCGCATATTCGAGAGCGGTGTTGTTCCTTATGATAAATGCCCAGTCACTGTGTTGTGAGAGCAGGATCTCCCTTGCTGCCTGGTTGAGCGCCCGCCGCAGCAAGCCGCCGGCATTTGGAAATTTATCGGCAAGGTACAACATTCTTTCCGTCGCTTTGAGGAGGTGTCTGCAGAGATAGTCATTTCGGTCATTCAGCCAGACTGCATTATATCCCATGTCACCCCAGCTCGACATCGAAGGCTCGCAGATCTGCAAATATCCCGGATGAAGTGCTTGAGAGAGGTAATCTGAAGGAGTTATTGTCCTGAAATTCACCTTTGACAGATATATCTTTCTCATAAGATTTTCAAGCCAGTCGGTCCCCTCAAACCACCAGTGTCCGAAAAGCTCAGCGTCATAGGTTGCGGTAATGACCGGACTGATCCCGTGTGTCTCCGAAAGAACATTCACCTGAACCTCTCTGTTCATGACAAAGTTCGCAGCGTGTTCTGCGGCTTTATCCCTTGCGCGTTGTATAACATATGGCTCTTTGCGGTCGGTCTTTCCGGTTATCCTGTAATACTTCAGGCCTGTATATGTCTTCGTCCCGTACGGATGGAGGAATGATTTTATGTGATCCTTATCTATATCAAAACCTATATCCCTATAAAAGTCCCTGTAATCGTAATCACCCGGATATCCCCCTATAGAAGACCATACTTGTCCCGATGTCTCCGCGTCCCTTCCGAATGCGCAAATACCTGCAGGGCACAGTACAGGAGCGTATACACCGTATCGCGGCAAAGGTTTCCCATGGTTTATCCCGTGTGTATCGAGGAAAAAAAATCTGATACCCTCTTCCCTCATATAGGTATCGAAACCCGGCACAAAGCCGCATTCAGGAAGCCACATACCGTTTGGAAGGCGTCCGAAATTCTTCCTGTAATACATCGATCCTACCTTTATCTGTGCCTTAACTGCCTGCGAATACAGGGACAGGTTGGGGAGATAGGCGTGGGTTGCCGCACCCGAAATAATCTCTATGTTGCCGGTATCCTGTAATTGACGTAAGATGTGAACAAGGTCCCCTTCATAGACCTCATCGAAGAGATATCTGATCCGCTGGAATCTTTCCCGATACATTCTCGCGACCGGTGCAAAGTGGATATCTCTTTTTGTTCTCGAGACCTCTCTTTCCGATAATTCGATGAGTCTCTCAATGTGTCTTCCATATCTTTCCATCAGGAGACGGTCATTGAACATCTCGATGAGTGTAGGGGTGATTGACAGGGTCATCCTGAAATTTATGCCGTCATCGGTCAGACGTGAAAATAGATCGAAGAGCGGTATGTAGGTTTCGGTTATCGCTTCATAAAACCAGTTCTCTTCAAGGAAATAATCGTGCTCGGGGTGTCTTATGTAAGGCAAATGTGCATGGAGCACCAAACAGAGATAACCTTTATGCTTCAGGGTTTGCATTGGTTCAATGCCTATTCAGGTATCCTTCTGAACATATATATCGCAACGATTCCGAACAGCGCGGGAACGATCCACGCAGCGATCATCGGCGGGATGACCCTTGTATATCCCATTGAGAGCATTAGGGTATATAGGAGCCAGTAAATAAAACTTATGAGTATTCCGATCCCCGCCGCAAAGAGCCCACCTCCGATCCTTCCCATCACTGAGAGAGAAATTCCGAGAATCACCATAAAGAAGTTGGACAGCGGATACGAAATCTTCGAGTTAAGGTCTACGGACAGTTTTGTATCCTTAACCCCTGCTGCCTTTAATCTATTCATATATCTGCACAGTTCAAGGATATCCATCTCTTCGACCTTCTTTATTCCTTTGTCGAACAAGTCGGGAGACTCGAGATACCGATAATCCAATTCATCCCTATGAAGAACTTCACTTCTCTCAAGGTCGTAGGCAATTACATTCCTGAATTTCCATGTTCCTCCTGAACCCTGATTACCTGTCCAGTATGCTTCTTCTGCTTCTATCCTCCTCTTGAGGCAATTTTCTCCTGCAACGAAGATGCTTATTCCTTTCACTGACTTTTTCTCGGGGATATAGAGCTCTAATCTGACAAAAGACCCGTCGGACCCCCTCATCCAGAGGGTTCCTTCCCGGAAAGAGAGCTTTTTCTCCTTTTTCATGATCGCGTTTTTGAGTTCATTCGACCGCTCCGAGAAATCGGGTATAAGTATCTCTCCGATAACAAAACCCGTTGCACTGAATAAGAACCCAAGGATCACAAAGGGATAAAAAAGGTTCTTTATTCTTCCGCCGGTTGCCTTTACCGTCACGAGTTCCTTACTGCGTGAAGCCTGGCTGAAAATAAAAAGGCAGCATACGAGCAGGGCTGTGGGGAGAAGGTAATAGAGGTATTTCGGGAGATTCAGCATGGCATAGAGAAGAAGCTTCCCGATTGAAGGTTTTCCGGGCATAAACTCGTCTATCTTGTCCACAAGGTCCAAAAGGCTGAATATCAGTGCGAGTCCCAGCGCCAGGATGCCGAGCATTTTAAAAAATTCCTTGATATAGTACCGCTGCAGTATCCTCATCTGCGACTTGCTTTCCTGAAAAGAAATAATGCAAAAATCCCGAGAACAACAGTCGGACCCCAGGCACCGATGTAATGTTCAATCTTCCCTGCTCTTACAAGGTTCTCGCCATACACGAGGAGGATATAATAGGCGGTGAACACCGATAGGCCGAGGGTCAGTCCGCCGAGTTTCCCTGTTTTTCCTGCCAGCATGGACAGCGGAGGACCGAAAAATATGAGGACTATGCATAGAAAGGGAAGCGAAAATCTCCTGTGAAGTTCGAGATACAATGACGGGTCATTCCGCTTTTCGGTCTCTATCTTCCTGATAATCTCATAAGGTGTGAGGTCCGCATTCTTCCTGCCCGGCGTATCAGTTTCGAGTTTTATCACCATGTTGTATTTCTTGAAAAACAGTTCGGTGGTAGTGTCGCCGGTCACCATATTGATACAGCCGTCTTGAAGGAGAAAATTGATATTGACCCCTCCCTGAACGGAAATTTTACCTTCCTCCGCCACCAGTACCTTCGGTTCCTTTTTATCCCGGCTGTCATAGATAAAGATCCCGCGAATCACATTTTCAGCGGGCTTCTCTTTTACAAAAATCAGTGTATCCTTGAGAGAGGTATTAAACCTTCCCTCTTCAATCGCAAGAGGGGTACGCTCCCTGATAATGTTTGCTATCTCTTCCCTCAGCCTTACGCCGCTTTTCGGACCTATATAAAAACTGACGGCGATATTCAGGAGGAAACACGCAAGCCCGAGCGTGACAACAGGAGCTGAAACGCGCTTAAAGTTCATACCGCTCATCCTTAATATGACAAGCTCGTTGTCTATATTCAGGCGCCCGTAAATAAGGAGTGTCGAAAGGAGGAGCGCCATCGGGATAGTAAGCAGGAACAACTGCGGTTGAAGGTAGAGGATAAGTTTGGACATGTCCATTACCGACGTACCGACACCTGAAAGAAACCGGCTCAGCCTGAGCAGTTTCTCCATCATCAGGATAAAATTCAGAGAAGCGAGGCTCAGGAAAAAGGCAAGGACCAATTCTTTCAGTATCGACTTATGTATTATCTTCATTGGAAATATCAAATTTAAATATTTTAGCATAATCAAATCCGGACAAGCCTGAATGACACTCTATTATTACAAATCCCTTTTCAACTTTTTTGTGAAAGAACCCTTAATATTCATGATATTAATGGTATTATATGTATCGGTATTGGAATATCTGGTGCAGAAATGACAGAAGGTGTAAAGAAAATATCAATAAAAGTGGGGCTCCCTCCCGGGACCCTTGTTCATATCGGTAAAAAAAAGAGTGAAAAGGTCCGGATAAGGATTATTGAATTTAATGAAGAACAATATAGGGAAAGAGAACTGTCAACTATTGATGAATATCTTCCTTCCCCGCATGAATCCTTAATTACCTGGATGAACATAGACGGCCTTCATCGAAACGATGTCATGGAGAAAATCGGAGGTCTTTTTCATCTGCACCCCCTCACCTTGGAAGACATTGTGAATACAGGACAATCCCCAAAGATGGAGGATTATAAGGATTATCTCTTTATCGTCCTGAAAATGCTTTACTACGATGAAAAAATGGGCGAGATAACAACAGAACAGGTCAGTTTCTGTCTCGGTTCTAATTTCCTCATCTCCTTTCAGGAGGAAACGGAAAAAGATGTTTTTGATACGGTCAGGGAAAGGATCAGAAACGACAAAAGCAGGATGAGAAAGATGGGTGCTGATTATCTGACTTATGCCCTGATCGACGCGATTGTTGACAGCTATTTCATTATCCTTGAAAAACTCGGTGAACAGATAGAGTTTCTTGAAGAAAAAGTGGTGAATGAACCGACACAGGAAGTCCCGCATGATATCCACAAACTGAAGAGAGCAATGATCTTTTTGCGTAAATCAATCTGGCCCTTGCGTGAAGTAATCAGCGGCATGGAAAGAGGAGATTCTCCGCTCATCCGCGAATCCACACATGTGTATCTCAGAGATATTTACGACCATACGATCCGGATTATTGAAACAATAGAGACTTTCCGTGACATACTTTCGGGTATCCTCGATGTTTATCTTTCGAGCATAAGTAACAGGATAAACGCCGTGATGAAGGTATTAACCATTATCGCCACGATATTCATGCCCCTAACCTTTTTAGCAGGCGTTTATGGAATGAATTTCAGGTATATGCCGGAACTTGAATGGCCCTGGGGATACCCTGCAATCCTGCTTTTGATGGCTGTCATAAGCATCTTTATGCTATTTTATTTCAGAAGAAAAAAGTGGTTGTAAGTTTTTAGCGATACAGATGAGCGGATTTCCTTATTAACTTAAAGTATTACTTTTAGTTATTTGTTTAACCTACTGATTAATAATTTATTAATAATATTGTGTCATGACTTCCCGAGCCAAAACTGCACATGTACAGAGGATGCCAAAGTTTCCCATTTCCGCAATCAGGCGGATTCGTCTGGGCGAAAAAAATTAAGGGAGCGCAGGGTTGTAAAGGAGTGGTAGCCGTGATGAATGAAGTATAATTATGTATGCGTGTTGTCGGCGTTGGACAGTGTTCTCTGGACTACCTTGCCGTGGTTGATAGTTATCCCGCTGTTGATACCAAGAAAGAAGTTCTTGAATGGCATGAGCAGTGTGGCGGGCCCGTCGCTACTGCCCTCGTCACGCTGTCGCGCCTCGGAATTCCCTGCACATTTTTTGGAATCACCGGAGATGATCATGCGGGAGAAAAAATCGTGCTTTCCCTCAAAAATGAAGGCATAGATACCGACGGACTTTTGAAGAGAAGAAATGCAACCTCCCAGCTCGCATTCATTGCCATCGAAAGAGAAGCCGCGAAAAGAACGATATTCTGGAAGAGACCTTCCGGAGCGGCTTTAAAAAGGGAAGAGCTTGGGCCTGATTTCCTTGAAGATACCGCTTTCCTGCTCCTTGACGGCCTCATGAGGGATGCCTCACTTTATGCCGCCATGAAGGCAAGGGAACTGAATATACCCGTCATGCTCGATGCAGGACGCGAGCGGCCAGGAATTCTTGATATCGCGCAGCTTTCCGATTATCTGATAGCTTCTGAGGAGTTCGCTGAGGATCTCGGGTGGGGCATTGATCATGAAGCTTTAAATAAGGAGAAAGAAAGATTTGGTGTTAAAGCACTTACAATTACATTGGGTGAGCGGGGAAGTATCAGCGTCTCGGACGACAAGCTTATTCAAATCCCGGCATTCAGGGTTAAGGCGATAGATACTACGGGGGCGGGCGACGTCTTCCACGGCGGGTACGCCTACGGACTGTTGAAGAGGTGGAATCTCGAAGACACTATCAGATTTGCATCCGCTGTTGCTGCCATAAAATGTACAAAGATCGGAGGCAGGGCGGGGATTCCGCTGTTTAGCGAAGTCAAACATTTTCTGTCGGAAAAGGGATATTCAGTCACTCCGGATCTATGAAACAAGAACTTTTCCGTCAGGCATATATTTTTGTTGGAGGGTGGCAGCCAGTTGGAGGGGGTACTGGCTGCCTTACAAGTAAACAAACTTATCTTCTGATACTTATCATAAGAGAAAATTGTGAAGAAATGATGAATGAAATATGAAAAAATTGTGAAGATTGATTTTTTCTGTTCAATTATGCCTGAATTAAAGTTTTATTCTGCTGTTGAAATTAAGCACTCAGCAAAAGATTTATGAATTGTAGTAAACTGATGCGCACTGTAATTTAATAATTTAAGCCTTAGGGATGTGATTATTAATAGGGTCATTTTTTTTGAGAGACAGACTTGCTGACTTATCTGTTGTTTTCAGACAGTACAGACAATTAGCGTTGATCATTATTGTACCTATAGGGGTGGTTTTATTCCGACAATTTTACAATACTGACTCGGAAAATATTTGCTTTGGAAATAAAGGGCTACGTTCACGAGTCCTATGAGTACCGGCACTTCCACGAGCGGACCGACCACCGCTGCAAAAGCCTCTCCCGAGTCGATGCCAAAGACGGAAATCGCAACCGCGATCGCAAGTTCAAAGTTGTTGCTTGCCGCAGTAAAGGCGAGTGTGGTCGTCTTTTCGTAGCCGGCCCCGAACCTTCTTCCCATATAGAAAGAAACTAAAAACATAACGACAAAATATATGAGGAGAGGGATTGCCACCCTTATCACTTCGAGGGGTAGTTTGACTATATAATTGCCTTTCAGTGTAAACATAACAATAATAGTGAAGAGCAATGAAATCAAAGTAACAGGGCTGATCTTTGGTATGAATGCATGCTCATACCAGTTTCTTCCCTTTAGTTTGATCAGAGTAAACCGCGTTGTCATACCCGCGATGAAAGGAATGCCCAGGTATATAAACACGCTTTTGGCTATCTGTCCGATAGTCACATTTACAACTGTGCCCTCCAGTCCGAACCAGGGAAGAAGCACTGTTATGAAGATATAGGCATACAATGAATAAAAGAAAACCTGAAATATCGAATTGAAGGCGACAAGCCCTGCAGCGTATTCTCTATCGCCGCACGCAAGGTCATTCCATACGATTACCATCGCAATACACCGTGCAAGGCCCATCATTATGAGGCCGATCATATACGCCGGATAATCCCTGAGAAATATCACGGCTAAAACAAACATTAAAGCCGGACCAACTATCCAGTTTTGAACCAGGGACAGGGTAAGAACCCGTTTATTACTGAAAACCTCCCTCAGTTCTTCATATTTTACTTTAGCGAGGGGCGGATACATCATTAAGATTAAACCTATGGCAATAGGGATATTCGTTGTCCCCACCTGGAACAGATTAATGAAATCCTGTGAGCGCGGATAGAGGTAGCCAAGCCCGACACCGATAAACATTGCAAGAAATATCCATAAGGTCAAAAACCGATCAAGGAATGACAGTCTTTGTGAAACTTCACTCATGCTTAATCTCCTCTTCTTCTATAATATTCTTGACTTCATATAAGTTAATATTTATATAATAGCAAATATAGGAACAAAAAATGCTAAATACTTTATCAGATTATTTTACCTATGATTTGCTGAAATTGGAACATGGAACGCATCTCGCTGATGCAGTCAATTTCTTTATTTATGACACAATAAAGATATTTTTACTCCTTTCGGCAATCATATTTGTGATAGCAATAATAAGGAGTTATTTCCCGCCTGAAAAGACAAAGCGGATATTGTCTCATAAAAAAGTATTTATTGGTAATATCCTCGCAGCCTTGCTCGGCATTGTGACGCCCTTTTGCTCCTGCTCGGCAGTCCCTTTATTTATTGGGTTCGTAGAGGCGGGGATTCCTCTCGGAGTGACTTTTTCGTTCCTCATTTCTTCCCCCATGGTGAACGAGGTGGCCATTGTTTTACTTTTCGGGCTCTTTGGATGGAAAGTAACGGCGATTTATATTGGTACAGGCCTTCTCGTAGCCATATTCGGGGGGATTATTATCGGGAAACTCAGGCTCGAAAAATGGGTTGAAGAGTACGTTTATAGATTTCATAACGGGCAGGCATATGAAATAATTAAGCAGACTTTCAAAGAAAGACTTCAATACGCAAAAGACAGCACGGCAGATATATTAAAACGAATATGGCTGTATATTCTCATAGCCATCGGGATCGGCGGATTCATTCATGGTTATGTGCCTGAAGACTTTCTCGTCCATTATGCGGGGAAGGGGAATTTATTTGCGGTGCCAATCGCAGTATTAATAGGGGTGCCTCTTTACTCAAACGCAGCAGGAGTCATTCCCATAATTTATGCATTGATGGAAAAGGGCTTAAGCATGGGCACAGTGCTTGCCTTCATGATGGCGGTAACCGCATTGTCGCTCCCCGAGATGATAATTCTGAGGAAAGTCCTGAAGATTCCGTTGCTTGGCGTATTCGCCGGAATAATGACTGCAACCATAATAGCCGTAGGCTATCTGTTCAATGCAATTTTATAGGAGGAGATCGTATGGAAATTAAGGTCTTAGGGCCGGGTTGTCCAAACTGTCATCAGATGGAAGAACTGACGAAAAAAGCGGTTAAAGAACTCGGCATTGATGCAACCGTGGATAAGGTAACAGACATTAAGGAGATTATGAAATACACTATGTCGACACCTGCTCTTGTCATCAACGGGAAACTCAAACATTCAGGGAAACCTTTACCCGGTCTTGAAAAGGTGAAAGAGCTTATAAGGGCTGAGGTGTAGCCATATGCAAGACCTCTTAAATGTCTATAAAGCGCTTTCAGAGGAAACGAGGCTGAGAATCATTAAGCTCCTTGAACATGGAGAACTCTGCGTATGCGATATCGTGGCAGCCCTTGACATGATACAGCCAAAGGTCTCCTTTCATCTCGCTGTCCTGAAAGACGCCGGTCTTATTAGAGACAGAAAACAGGGCAAATGGGTACAT
>Ga0316628_100003230_pt1 | contig 12484 bp, 5 predicted proteins | sample OWC_Aug_M2_C1_D5_FD_207648 | JGI IMG/M metagenome (GOLD analysis project Ga0316628, IMG submission 207648) | Wetland soil microbial communities from Old Woman Creek delta, Ohio, United States - OWC_Aug_M2_C1_D5_C | ecosystem: Environmental > Terrestrial > Soil > Wetlands | place: USA: Ohio...
TGTGCACCTTGCCGCGCTTGAACTCGTAAACGGGCTGGATGTGGTCGAGCCGGAGCACGTTGTCGTCGTAGACGATGTCGATGGCCGCGTCCGTGATGACCGTCTCGGTGTCGTTCTTGACCGCGACTTTGAGCCGCACGAACCCCTGGAAGAACTCGACCTCGCTCACGAGCTTGATGCCCTTGCGCTCCTTTGCCTTGAGGACGGTCTCGCGGTCTATGCGCCCCGTCAGGGCCAGCACCTTCAAGCCCCACTCGGAGATGCCCTTGAGCTTGCCCTTGTCGCCGTCCCACCGCTCGATGACGCCCGCGTAGCTGCCCTCCACCTGCCTGACGACGTCCCTCACCTCGTCCCGCAGCGTGGGGGGCTCCTGGCCGAAGATCGTGACGGCCACCATGAGATGCTTGCCGCGCTCGATGATGACGCGGTTGTCACCGTAGTCGAACGAGCCCAGCGAGCCCTCCCGTGCCATTGAGTCCTTGATGAAGTCCTGGATGGCAGTGAACATGCCCGCGAAGATGTCATGGTCCGTCCTGCCCTCGCCCGCGGTGGCCGCGGCAGCGTGGATGAGGCGGCCGTCCACGTGGATGAAGTAGACCTCCTCGATGGCGCACATCACGGCCTCTTTGCCCGTGGGGACGGCGAGCGCCTCGGCCGACGAGGCCTCGGCAGGGGACGCCGCCACAGGGGGCCCTGCGGCAGAGCGCGTGGCCTTGTCCGCCGCGGAGCGCGCTCCCCCGCCAGGACCGGCCCCCTCCACCGCCTCCGCCCCCTCGCCACGCCCCCGGCGCGATATCGCGATGGCGGCGAACGCGCCCGCGACCACGATGGCCACGATGAGGAGGAGCCACCAGTAGTCCATGAGGCCCTTGTCCCCGTCCTGGGGGTTGGGGGGCCTCGGGGTGTCCGTCCCGACCACAGTTATCCTCTGGTAGCCGGTCCGCAGCTCGTTGCCGGACGCGTCCAGGACGCGCAGGTAGTACGTCGAGTTGCCCTTGCCCCCGACGCCGAGCTCCTCTTTGTACCATTCGTCCTTGGAGCCGGGGACGCGCTCCATGGGCACGTCGCTGAAAAGCGCCGCCTCGTTCGTCTTGTAGTACAGGACCACGGAGGCGACGCGGTCGTTGTCCGTCACGTTGACGTACAGGGTGAAGAACTCGACCCTCGTGTTGTCGAATGGTCCATAGCTGTTGAACCGCGCCTCGGGCTTCGTCGTGTCCGTCACCGTGAGGGTGATGGTGGCGTTGGCGGCGTTCCCGAAGACGTCCCGCGCCTCCAGCCTCACCACCTGCTGTCCCGGGTCCGAGAACACATGGGAAACTGTCTTGCCCGATGCGAACGGCACCGCCTCTTCCCCGAGGAACCACCTCATCGCCGCGATGCCCGTCGAGTCCGTCGTGCCGGAGGCGTCGAGCGTGACGGTGATGTCCTCTGGGAAGGTGGTGCCGTTGGAGAGCGTGATGTTGATGGACGGGGGCGAGATGTCGTTGACGGTCATCTCATAGGGGGGGAACGACTTGCGGTTGCCTGCCCGGTCGGTGAGGGCGACCGAGACGTTGTAGATCCCCGCATCGGCGAAGGCGTGCGTGACCATCGAGCCGTTCGCGTCAACCTCCCCGTCGCCGTCGAAGTCCCACTCGAACAGCGCGATGCCGTGGTCGTCCGTGCTGGCCCTCGCGTCGAACTCGACGGGCTCGGACTGGTTGGCCTGGAGCGGTGGGGTGATGAACAGGATGAGCCGAGGGTAGCTGTCGTCCTGCGTGCTGTTCACGATGGCCTTCCCGGGCGCGATGTTGCCCGCCTCGTCCTTTGACGTCAGCCTGTAGTAGACCTTGCTCGCGGGCAGGTTGTCGAAGGTCGCCTCCAGCCCGTCCACCCACCCGGAGTCCGCCAGTAGCGGCTGCCTGAACTCGGTCGACTGGCTCGCCTCGACCCTGTAGACGACCGGGCCGCCCTGGGGGTCGGTGGTCGCGTTCCACCGCACCGTGTTGCTCTTGCCTGCCGTGTACTCGGGCTCCGGCTGGAACTCCGGCAGATCGGGGGGCTCCAGGTCCACCTTGAACGGCCAGACCGGCGACGCGAACGCGCCGAACCCGTCCGTCAAGACCGCTGTCCAGGTGTAATCCCCGCTCGGGGCGTCGGAGACCTGGAACCTGGGGTTCTCCGCGAACGGCCGGTCGAGCACCAGGTCGCCAGGCCCATGGAGCGTGAATCTTATGAGCACCGTGTCCCCGTCCGCGTCCGTCGGGCTCGCCAGGCTGAGGTTGAAGCTCGCCGTCGTGACCCATCCCCCCTCCTGGGGGGCGATGGCGACCGGTGGCGAGGGCGGGGAGTTCCCCCACTCCGCGCACGCGATGTAGGCGCGCGCGTTCGCGTTGGTCGCGTATACCACGACGGGGCGATGGTCCCCGAAGGCGATGTCGGGTGAGCAGGACGGTGCGCCAGGGTGGACCGGCAGGGCCATCGGCGTGCCACCGGAGAGGCCTGGCACGGCCACTTTGAGGTACGGCCTAGGCTCGGGAGGCGACGTGTCCACCCACACGGCGAAAAGGGTGCCGCCGTCGCCCAGGGCGATGGACGGTGTGACGCGGGTGGCCTCGGGAGCGACCGCGTCGAGGGGCTGCGCCTCCGCGAAGGTGCGCGTCTGGGGCAGGTACTGCACCGACCATGCCTGGCCCGACGTGCCGCTCCGATTGGCAAAGGCGATGTTGACCGGTCCTGCAGCGTCGTCGTCCAGCGCGAGGGCCAGCTCGCAGCCGAACGTGGGCTGCCCGGGCGTCGCCGCGGTCGGCAGTGCCCGCACGGCCATGCCCATCGAGTCAATCCAGCCCCCGCTGGACACCCAGGGCGCGATGGCACCGCCCTCGTCATCGGTGAACGCGATGACGACGAGCCCCTCCCTGACGCCGACGGAGGGAGCTCCGCGCAGGCTCGCGATGGCGGGGCCAGGGACCTCGAGGCTGGGCTCCCAGCTCGCGCCCGTGTCCCTCGATTGCGCGACGCGCACGCGCACACCGCCCGCGCGGCCGTCGAGCCACGCGATGATGAGCGAGCCGTTGGGGGCGGCGGCGATGGCGGGGGAGACCGCGAAGCCGCTCGCGGTGGTGTCGTCCACCCTGATGGCGGCGTTGAAGCCCAAGGCCCGCCCTCTGTTGTTGGCGTACCACACGCGCGGTCCGGCCGACGAGGCGTTCGTCCAGACCACGTGCACCGTGCCGTCAGGGCCGATGGCGATGTCAGGCGTGAGCTGCAGCCTGCCCCCGGACGGGTCCCCCACGGCGGAGCGGGAGCCCCAGGTGGCCCCCCCGTCCGAGGAGCTCGCGAACCGCAGCCCCAGCCCGCCCCCGCGGTTGTCGACCCAAACCGCGCCGATGAGGCCGCCGGGGCCGATTGCCGTCGCCGGGCGGGCCTGGGATGCGTCGCTCCTGTCATCGGCCACAAGCCTCCCGCCAGTCCTCCAGGAGGACGTGACGGCCGCGACCATCACGTCCGTCCCCCGGACCCCCGCGGTGTCCAGGTTGTCCCAGCAGATGGCCAGGCACGACTCGCCCGTCGATGCCATCGTGGGCCGGTGCATGGCGGCCGTCCCGGGGAGGGCCGGATCGACCTCGACGTCCGTCGAGAAGGTCGTGCCACCGTCGGTCGAGCTGGCGAGGTAGATGCGGAACGCCGTCCCCTGCTCGCCCTCCCAGATCACATGGACCGCTCCCGCCGTCGCGGTGGCGATGTCCGGCGATACCTGGTTGGTCGTGTGGGTGTCCAAGCTCACGCGGTGGTTGGGGCCGAATGTGCTGGGGGTGGTGCGCCTCGCCAGGTAGATGTCATGGTTGCCGCCTCGGTCGTCCTGCCACACCACCACGGGGGTGGTGCCGTCCATGGCGATCGCGGGGCTCCATTGCTCGTTGCCGACCCCATCCCCGTTCACCCGCTTGTTCGCCGAGATGGTGCCGAGGTTGTCGCGGAAGGCGTAGATGATGTCCGGGTCGGAGCCACCGGCCCTGAAGTCCACCCAGGCGATGTGCGCCGAGCCGGCCTGGTCCATCGTGAGGCAGGGCGTCATCTGGCGGTTGGTGCCCATGTCGTCGTTGAGCCGGACCATGGCCTGGAACGTCCGGCCACCATCCACAGACATGCTCACGTACACGTCCGAGTTGGCGCCCGTGCCCGAGATGTAGGCGACTTCCACGTCACCGCTGGGCCCGACACCGAGCACGGGGGCCGACTGCATCGTGGGCTCCGTGTCGGTGTTGACCCGCACGTTGGGTCCGAACGTCTCGCCCCCATCGTAGGACCTCGCGTAGAACACGTCGATGCTCCGCGTCAGGCTGTTGCGCGGGTCCTCCCAGGCCACGTGGGGATTGCACTGGCGGTCGACGGCGACCGCGGGGTTGAGGGCGTTGCCGGTCCCGTGCGGCATGTTCACGACAATCGAGGGGCCGAAGGAGCGGCCGCCGTCGTCGCTCCTCGCGTACATGATGCTGTAGTTGCCCTCCCGGGCGTCCTGCCACACCACGTGCAGCCGTCCCCAGGCATCGAACGCGACGTCGGAGTTCTCCTGGGCGGCGTCGAGGCGGACGCCGGACGCCACGGTCTCCCCGACCGGGCGCATCCCACGGATGGGGTCGTGGGTGGTCGCCCCCGCCGCTCCGTCCATCGCCACGGGGCCGAGCAGGAGCGCCATTACCGCGAGGCAGAGCACAAGCCTGGTCCCTGCGTCCGCTCCCCGACCTGGCTCCTTATGGGCAGCAACGCTCATACCATCCACCCGGCAATCGGAATATCCCATCCGGCGTATTTAAGGACATTGACCATCCGTGACGCGCGCGCGGCCGTTCAGCCAGCGCGGTCCACGCGGACCGAGAACGTTACGCGCGTGGCGATGTGCCACTCCGAGGCCGGCACGCCCGCGGGCGGCGGTTGGGCGGCGGCGGGGTTGACGATGTACACCTGGACCGCGCCGGGCTCGACGGCCTCGAACGTCAGTCTGCCCGTGAGACCGGAGCCGGTGGCGAGGACGACCGCGGGCGAGGAGCTGAAGTTCACGGGATGGATGGGCCGCTGCACGAGCACCTGGATGGGCGCGTCAAGGGAGTCGAAGTCGACCGTCAGGACGTCCCCTGCGCCCATCGTCAGGTTGATGGCGTGCGCGTGGGCCCCGAAGGGCGCGTAGGGCTCGACGCTCTCGCCGAGCAGCTCGACGGTGCCGTCGAGGTCCATGTCCCCCAGCGGAAGGTCCGAGGGCGACGTCAGGTCCCCGATCCTCCAACCGATGACGACCACCAGGGTGGCCATGACGGAGATGAGCAGGAGGAACAGGACGAACGGCAACGCCTCCTCGACGGAGTAGGGCTCCGGTCCGGCCTCCGGGGCGAGCGTGGCGACCCGGCCGCCGCCATCCACGCCAGGCTGCGCGCTCATCGCAAGGTCAAGGCGCCTGCGAGGAGAAAAAGGCTACCACGGCGCTCACGTCGAGAACGCCTCCACCCTGGAGGGCGAGGTCACGCGCAAGTCGACGTGCCCGGGGACGACCGCCTGGGCTGCCGCGCGCGCGATGTCCGGCCTGTTGTTCTGCTGCGACAGGTGGCCGAGCAGGACGGTCCTGGTGTGCGCGCCCACCATCCTCCTGAGGCCCGCGGCGCACTGGTCGTTCGACAGGTGGCCCGTGTCCCCGAGGATGCGCTGCTTGAGGGGCGGGGGGTACGGGCCTTCCCGCAGCATGCGCAGGTCGTGGTTGCTCTCGAGCACGAGCGCCTCGACTTCCTTCGCGGCCTCGACGAGCCACCAAGGAACGGTGCCGAGGTCGGTCGCGGACAGCAACCGGCTGCCGCCGGACTCGACCAGGACGGCCGCGGGCTCCACCGCGTCATGGGGCACGCGAAGGAGCGTCACGGACGCGCCCGCGACCTCGAAGGGCTCGTCGTACCCCACCGGGCGCGCCTCGAGGCCCTCGATGAGGGGGGACGCGGCAGCGAGGGTGCCACGGGTGCCGAACACGGGGATGCCCAGCCGGCGTCCCAGGGCACGGACGCCGCTGACGTGGTCCGTGTGCTCGTGGGTCAGGACGATGGCCACGATGTCGCGGGGGTCGGCGCGGACCTCGGCGATGCGCCGGACGACCTCGCGGGCGCTGAGCCCCGCGTCGACCAGGAACGAACCACCGCCAGTGTCGACGAGGGTCGAGTTCCCGGAGCTGGAGGAGGCTAGCACCGCAGCCCGCAGAGGACCTCACCGCCCCGGCATCCCTGTTGCTGTTCTTAAGACTTAGGTAGGGATGGGCGGATGTGGCCTGAGGCCGCCCGGACGCCCCCGGCGAGCCTCCGGCCAAAGCGGTCCAGCCCTGGGTCCTGGTGCACATATGGCCAATGTTTATAAAGTAAGTAGGCCTTCAATCCCCAGGACTGGTAGACACGGTCTTTGATGACCTACCCCACCGTCCCTCGCCGAGGAGGACTCCGACGGATGACCCCCAATGGAAGCCACCGCCGCCCGCGGACCGGCACAGTCGTCGTCACCGCGCTTCTGTGCATTGCCATGCTCGCCGCCTCGGTGCCGTTCGCATCCGCAATCGACGAGATCAAGCCCTATGTCGTGAGGTACTCGCCCTCCGACGGCGCCACCGACATCTCCATAAGCGCGCCCATCACGGTCGACTTCTCCGAAAACGTTATCAAGGACAACCTTCCAAGCTACCTCACGCTCAAGAACAACAAGGGCTTCATCATCCCCAAGCGGACCGAGTACGACAACAAGACCTACAGGGCCACCCTACTGCCCATCGAGCCGCTGAAGTACGACACGCTCTACATCGTCATCGTCTCGCAGCTCATCCAGGACATGGCCGGCAACCCCCTTGACCGCGCGGTGCAGTGGACCTTCAACACCACCCACGAGAAGATACCACCGGCCGTCGCCACCTCGAACCCCGATGCGGGCGCGCAGGACGTGACCATCAACACGAACGTCACCATCACGTTCAGCGAGCCCATGGACCTCATGTCGCTTTCGATGGAGGTGCGCGATTCCAAGGGCACCCCCGTCATCGGGAACATGACCAAGGCCGAGAACGGGCTATCGATGGTCTTCAAGCCGATGTTCGCCCTGGGCTACGGCGAGACCTACACCGTCACGGTGCCCAGGACCGTCAAGGACCTCGCGGGCAACAACATGGCGGCCGACCACGTCTTCACCTTCACGGCCCAGCTCGAGAGGATACGCCCCCGCGTCATCAAGCTGGAGCCCATCGAGAGCTCGGTGCTCATCGAGCTGGGCCAGACCATCACCGTGGGGTTCTCCGAGCCCATGAACGCCACGACGCTCGCGGGCGCCGTCAGGATCTCCACCCCGTCCGGCGATGTCGTGCCCGCGACCCCCTACTACGACCAGGCCAACTTCGTGCTCACGATGAGACCCGACATGGCGCTCCAGTACCAGACGCTCTACACCGTGACGGTCCTGACGGTCGCCGAGGACCTCGCGGGGAACTTCCTGGACCGTGAGTACGTGACGACGTTCCAGACAGTCCCCATCCCCCAGCAATCGCCCGTGCTCAACGGATGGTCCCCGCCCGACGACGAGTTCAACTGGTACGAGAGCCAGGCAGCCCCGTTCTCGGTTATATCAGAGGACCCCAACGGGGACATCCTCGTCTACACGTGGTCCGTGAACGGCGAGGTCAGGGAGAGCGAGACGTTCGAGAACTTCGTGTTCTACCCGGAACCAGGCTCCGAGGGCAGCTACAAGATCGAGGTCAGCGTCTCGGACGGCCTGACGACGCCCGCGAAGCACTTCTGGATTGTGCATGTGATCGCCCCCGAGGGCGAGGACGGGGGCGGCGGCGGCGACCGCACGATATTCACGGGCCGCGTCATCGGGCTCCTGCTCCTGGTGGTCATCGTCTCCGCGATACTCTTCTACTACTACATGTACCTCATGGACCGGAAGCGCGAGATCATCGCCCGCACCCGCCTCAGGCTGCGGCCTCTGAAGCTCACGCGGGACGTCGGTCCCAAGGCCCCGCCGAGCTACGAGGAGCTCTACCTCCGGCCTGACGGCGTGTACAACCGTCCCAGCCCCGCCTTCAAGCCCATCGGCGCCCCGAAGGTCCCGGTGACGGCCGGTGGTGTCGGCAGGATGGCGACCATCGACACGGGACCCATCATCGGCCAGGGCCCCAAGCTCCTGGACGCGAAGGAGGTCGAGATCCGCAGGGCCGAGGTCGGCCCGCTCATGACCAAGGCGGACCTGGGCCGGAAGGCCACGTCAGCGGTCCGGACGTGCCCCAGATGCGGCGGCAAGGTCATCGAGGCCGCCCACGGCCGGATATGGTGCGACCAGGACGGCTGGGTGTGAGACAGGGGCCCGGGCCCCGAGTGGGGGACTTGGAAACCTGACCGCGGGCCGCGTCGATGGGTGGGCGCTCAGCCCATCGGGATGCCCTCGAACACGGGGTTCTCCTCGGGGTAGAGGTACTGGTCCAGCTCCTCGATGAACTCGAGAGGGGCCTTGCCGTTGATGACGGCGCGCACGGTCAACCGGCCGATCTCGTAGCTTATCGAGACCGACTTGAGCTGCGAGAGGTAGACGTTCTGCCGCTTGCCATCGTCGGTGGGCTCGCGGTCCACCACGGCCAGCAGTCCGTCGTCCTCGAGCTTCTTGATCTTGCGGTAGCACCTGCCGAGGGGGATGCCGAACACGTGCGCGATCTCTCGCGCGCTCTTGGGCTCCCTGCTGGTGATGCTCAGTATCTTGAGCCTTGTGGGGTCGGTGAACAGGTCGGACACCAAGGAGGCGAACATCTGCTATCTGGACAGCAGTGGTCCGACTGGCCTTATATATCTCGCTACCCAAGGCTCAGCGCTGATTTTCATGGATGGGAAAAAAGGGGTGCGGGGACCCCGTCCAGGGGCAAAGGCTTAAAAATGGGATAATGCCTAGACGAGGCACGTCCTGGAGGACACTGGATGAGCCCCCTCAAGGGTCGTGCCGCCCCCCTGCTGCTGCTCGCCGCCGCGTTATTCGCATTCATTGCGATGGCCACCGCCATGGGGGCGGGGGCGGCGACCGAGGTCACGCAGGACTGGTACGTGGACGGCTCGGTCGAGCCCATCGTCGGCGGCGAGTACATCATGAGGGCGAACCTGACCATCAACTTCACGGGCCAGCTCAGCGTGGACCGGGTGACGTTCACTTTCATGTCCACGGCCAATGGCCAGTACGGGGTCCTCGTCAAGGCCCAGGGGCGGCTGCTGATGGACGCGTGCACCTTCCAGAGCGGCCTCCTCTCGCCAGGCAAGCCCGCAAAGGCCTGGACGTTCTGGGCCCAGGACGCGAGCTACGTCGTCTCCAAGAGGTGCACGTTCTCGGGTTGCGGCATCCTCGGCACCGAGGGCAAGCGCCAGGGCGTGGCCGTCGAGACGAACTCGGCATCGTTCATGAACTGCACGTTCAGGGACAACAACGTGGGCCTGGTGGTGCTCTCGGGCGCGATGCCAACGGTCGAGAACAACATCTTCGAGCAGAACGCCTACTGCGGAGTGATGGTGACCGGCAACGTCTTCGACCTCTCGGGCAACAACACCTACCGTGAGAACGGGTACGGCATCATCTTCGTGCAGTGCAACTCCGGCCGGCTCGGCGCGGGCCTGTTCGTTGACAACCCCCAGGGCGCCGTGCGGGCGGGCGACTCGATTGTGACGCTCAACCACGTCGCAATCGAGGGCCTGTACAGGGGCATCGTGGCGGAGGCCACGTCGACCGTCACGGCTTACAACTGCTCGGTGATGTCCATCTCGGCCGTGGCGCACGCGTACACCGGGTCCAAGGTGCACCTGGTGGACTGCAAGCTCATCGGCACGGACGGCAAGCTCTTCCCGGACGCGTCGAGCAGCATCTCGGTCAAGCAGAGCGTCACGTTCAAGGTCGTCTACAAGGGGGTGGGCCTCCCCGCCGAGGGCGCGAGCGTGCGCGTCCTGGACGCCGACGGCACCGAGATGGTGAAGGTCGCCACGGGCGCGGACGGGAGGACGGTCCCCGTCCAGCTCGAGACGCACCTTGCCAAGCAGGGGCCGTCCCCGGTCATCCACCGCGTGCCCTTCAAGGTCGAGGTGTTCAGGGGCTACGACCATGCCAACCTCGACGATTTCTCCCCGGTGCCGAACGAGCTGCGCACAATTGAGTTCATCGACGATGTCGCCCCCGGCCTCGTGGTGATGGCGCCCCTCGACAGGCAGCGGTTCAACACCACGAGCGTGCTCCTCAAGGGCACGTGCCAGGACCTGCAGTCGGGCCTCGGCGGGCTGCGTTACACGGTGAACGGGGGCGAGGCTCAGTACCTGCCAGCGCAGGCGTCGTGGGAGGTCCGCGTGGTGCTTCCCGAGGGCGAGCTGAGCCTCGTCTTCGAGCTGGAGGACCGCGCGGGCAACAACGCCACCGTCGTGCGCAACATCCTCGTCGATGTGACGCCGCCCACGTTCCTCGAGCTGCTCCCCGCGAACAACTCGCTCACGCGTGCGTACAACCAGTACTTCAGGGGACGCACCGAGGCCGGCGCGAAGGTATTCGTGGACCAGACGGAGCTCTCGGTGGATACCAATGGCACCTTCGAGGGCTTCACCAGCCTCGGTGACGAGGAGGGGCCGCAGTCCATCGAGTTCCGGCTCGTAGACCAGGTCGGCAACGAGGGCCTCTTCCTGCTCGTCCTCATCGTGGACCGCACGCCCCCCGCGCTCTCGGTGGAGACCGAGCCGGACTACCTTGTCACATCGATCCTCAACACGAGCGCCGTCACCTTCTTCGGCCTGGCCGAGCCGGGCGCGCGCATCGACATCAACCGGAGCGGGGAGGTCGTGGCGTCCACGTTCGCGAACGCCTCGGGGAAGTTCTCCTTTGATATCACCCTCATCGAGGGGGACAACGACCTCGTCGTCGACGCCTGGGACCCGGCCGGCAACCGCGAAAGCTACGAGGTCATCCGGTTCCAGTACGACATCATCGCCCCCGAGGTCGAGGTCGTCATGCCCGAGGCGAACTTCACGGCGGTCAAGTACTCGGTAGACAGCGTGCACCTGGAGGCACGGACCGAGCCGGACGCCTACATCTGGGCGAGGGTGAACGGGCGCGGCCTGCCCGGCATCGTGCAGCCCGCCCACGGGGAGTACGAAATCGACTTCGACATCGCCGAGGGGAACAACACCATCGTCGTGCTCGCGCGGGACAAGGCAGGCAACGTCGGCATGGCACATCTGCGCGTCTCCCGGGACGTCAAGCCCATCTCCCAGGACGGGGAGGACGGGTTCCCCTGGACGATCGTCGTCGTGGCCCTCGCGGTCCTCGTCTTGGCAATCGTCGCCGCGGTCATGCTCCAGCGCCGCTCGGGCAGGGCGGGCCCCCCTCCCTCCATGGTCGGACCGCCTCCGGAGGACGGTACCACTGGCCCGGGCAAGGGTTAAATACACACGCGCTCATACACAAAGCGGATGGGATGCGCTCGGCCTTGTCGAGTGCGCTGCGCGCCAGCGTTGGCGCCGCACGGTCGACCGGGGCGGCCGTAATCCTTCGTCGAGGAGGACACCAGCTTGAAGACGATTATCGAGGACGCGCTGAAGAAGTACGACATGAACGGGGGCCCGACGCCCTCGAGCGGGAACGTCGCCATGACCCATGACGATGAGGAGCTCGAGAAGATACTCGAGGGGCTCACGCTCACAATCAAGGTCGTGGGCTGCGGCGGTGGCGGTAGCAACACCATCACCCGGCTGGCGGAGTCCGGCATCCGTGGCGCCGAGCTCATCGCCTGCAACACGGACGCCATCCACCTCAAGGGGGTCCACTCGAACCGCAAGATACTTCTCGGGCTGAAGACGACCCGGGGCCTGGGGGCCGGCGGGGACCCGAAGATGGGGCGGAAGGCGGCCGACGAGGCCAGGGACAGCATCGAGGCGGCCATAAAGGGCGCCGACATGGTGTTCATCACCTGCGGCCTCGGCGGGGGCACCGGCACCGGCACGGCCCCGCTGGTCGCGGAGATGGCGAAGGCGCAAGGCGCCCTGGTGGTCGTGTTCGCCACCAAGCCGTTCAAGGCCGAGGGCAATGCCCGCATGGAGAACGCGATGTGGGGCCTCAACCGGCTGGTCAGCGTGGCCGACACGGTCGTCACCATCCCGAACGACAGGCTGCTGGCGCTGTCGCCACGGCTGCCCCTCGACGCGGCGTTCCACGTGGTCGACGAGCTGCTCATGAACTCCATCAAGGGCATCATCGAGATGATCACCAAGCCCGCGCTCGTCAACATCGACTACAACGACCTGCGCACCATCATGGGCAACATGGGCATGGCGATGGTCGGCATCGGGTCCGCGGACGAGCGGGACGAGCGCCCGAAGCTCGCGGTCGAGCGCGCGCTCAAGTCCCCGCTGCTGCCCTACGACACCACCAACGCTCATGGCGCGCTCATCAAAGTGACGGGCGGCCCTGACATGACGCTGCA
>Ga0316628_100003231_pt1 | contig 12482 bp, 9 predicted proteins | sample OWC_Aug_M2_C1_D5_FD_207648 | JGI IMG/M metagenome (GOLD analysis project Ga0316628, IMG submission 207648) | Wetland soil microbial communities from Old Woman Creek delta, Ohio, United States - OWC_Aug_M2_C1_D5_C | ecosystem: Environmental > Terrestrial > Soil > Wetlands | place: USA: Ohio...
CGTGACATTGGCATAAGGATTAGCCTTCTGTTCTAAAGGAATTTCGATGTTGAGGCCGATCGAATTACCCCCGGCAGAGGCAGCGCCTTTGTTAGCTGCCTCCATGACGCCAGGGCCTCCTCCTGTGATGACACCAAAACCATTCTCTGCCAGGAGCTGGCCAATTTGCTCCGCCTTCTTGTAGACCTCGTCCCCGGGTTTGACTCTTGTGGATCCGAAGATGCTCACCGAAGGATGATATTTCCCGAGGGCTTCGAACCCTTCCACAAATTCTGCCATGATGTGGAACGTCCTCCACGATTCGCTGGCAGCCATCTCATTGATCATATACAGTTTATCCGTCATGCATTCTCCTTTTCCATCCCTGCCCGCAGCAGGCCCTGAACCCGGCAAGGTACGGGGCAAGCGGGGTTTCCCTTCCCTGTTTTAGGGGGTAGGGGAGGGGGACTGTCGCTGATTTTTATTGATAAATTCGAGATTTTATATTAGGAGAAAGAGAGTTTGTTGTCAATGATTGTTGAAAAAGTTCGGAGTTTCGAGTTCGGAGTCCGGAGAGTTTCGTCTACAGTTTCAAATTAGGTTCTTACTCCGAACACCGAACTAAGTCACTCCGAACTGGTTTAAGAAGGCTTAGAGGGAGTTCACAGATGAGAGTAGAATTCTTAGGAGGGGTCAGAACGGTTACGGGCTCGGCAACTCTTTTGGAAAAGGGTTCATTAAAGTGGCTGGTCGATTGCGGCATGTTCCAGGGAAACAAGGAATATGAGAAGAGAAACTGGAACCTCCAACCCTACCAGGCGAGAAAGCTCTCCTTTGTTTTGCTCACTCATGCCCACATTGACCACAGTGGTCTGATTCCAAAACTGGTCAAAGAAGGATTCCGAGGAAAAGTGATCTGTACCAAGGCCACCTTCGATCTCTGTGAAGTGATGCTTCAAGATAGCGGACACATTCAGGAGATGGAAGCGGAGTGGCAGAATCGCAAAGGCAAAAGAGCAGGGAGGGGTGAGGCCATTCCACTTTACACGGCGGAAGATGCGGAAAAGAGCCTTCGATCTTTCCAGACGATTCATTATGACGAGATCATTCCGTTGGCGGATGGCGTGAAGGCACGTTTTCGAGATGCCGGACATATTTTGGGGTCCGCAATCATTGAAATTTGGGTCGACGAGGCGGGAGATCAAAAGAAAATCATCTTTTCAGGCGATTTAGGGAGTTCGGACCAACCGATCGTTCGGGATCCATCGATCGTCGAAGAAGGGGATGTCCTTTGGTTGGAATCCACCTATGGAAACCGGCTCCACAAATCCAGGGAGGAGACGGTTCAGGAATTGTTGAAGATCGTTCAGGAGGCTATCGCGCATCAGGCGAAGGTGGTGATCCCTGCCTTTGCGGTGGAGCGAACTCAAGACATTATCTATACGCTTGGCCAATTTATCAGAAAAGGTTCTCTTCCTAAGATCCCCATCTATATCGATAGTCCGCTGGCGATCTCCGCCACGGAGATCTTTAAGAGGAATCCAGATTGTTTCGACCAGGAGACCCAAAGCCTCCTATCGGGAGGAGAAAATCCGTTAGAGATTCCTGGCATCCTCTATACCCAGACGACTGAGGCGTCAAAAGCGATTAACGAAGATCCGAGATCTGCGATTATCATTTCGGCCAGCGGAATGTGTGATTCCGGAAGGATCCAACACCATTTGAAGCATCACCTCTGGCGAGAAGAATCCCACATTGTCATCATTGGTTACCAAGCGGAGGGAACCATCGGGAGGAGGCTTGTTGACGGAGCCAGCACAGTCAGACTTTTCGGAGAGGAGATTGCCGTCAAAGCTCATATCCATACCTTGGGAGGATTCTCTGCCCATGCTGATCAGAAAGGGCTTCTCGATTGGATTTCTCATATCCGCCATCCTCAACTGGAAGTCTTTGTCAACCACGGAGAAGAGAAGGTGTCCACGGAGTTGAGTCAACTCATCGGCGAGCAATTCCACTTTAAAACAACCGTGCCGCAATGGAGAGAGAAGAGAGTTCTCTTCGGTGACGGAGAGAAGGTTACGTTAGAAGAAAGAGTAGGAGAGGAGTTGCCCCCTGAAGAGTCTTTTTCTGACCTGTTCAGGCATTTGGATCGAACTTATAAGAGGCTTCGTCGAAAATTGAAGAGGGAGAAGAAGAGAGGAGAGGAAATTTACGATTCCGGATGGTTGAAGGAGTTGGAGGAGGTCAGCAAGAAATTGGAAGAACTGGAAGAGGAACTTTAGGAACGGTCAGAGATGAGAAATGGAAAGTAGGAAATACGAATTGAATGACCCATTGACGTAATGACCCCATGACCAACAAGTAGGAAACCTCAATGGTTGAATTATCGAAGATCGGCATTGTTTTCTTCATCGTTCTGGTCCTCACTTTTAAGAGGGTGAGCCTTTGGATTGCTCTTCTGGCAGGGACCTTCTTACTTGGGCTTCTCTTCCGTCTGCCTTTTCAATCCATTTTAAGAGATCTATTCACCTCTATCCTTGACACGGGGACCCTCCTTCTTCTCGGCGCTTTCATCGCTATTCTCTTCTTCAGCACGCTTTTGAAAGAGACAGGTCGGATGGAGGAGATTCTAGAAGGATTCAGGAGTATCTTCAAAGATATTCGTGTGGTGGTTGCTTTACTTCCGGCAATGATCGGTCTCATGCCCATTATGGGAGGGGCATTGATCTCGGCGCCGATGGTTGTTGAAGGATCCGACGAATTGAAACTCTCACCTGAGCGGAGGACTTTCATCAACTACTGGTTTCGCCACGTTTGGCAATATACTCTTCCCACTTATCCTGCTCTCATTTTAGCCGCCACCCTAGTCAAGATTCCAGTGAGAAATCTGGGATGGATTAACCTCCCGCTTACGCTTACGGCCGTTGTGAGCGGCATCTTTTTTGGGTTTTGGGGTGTTCCGAAATCAGCGAGGCTCAAGCATTTATCGAACGCCACATCAGGCTTGAGATTATTCTATAATCTATGCCCCCTTATCTTCGGCCTCATTTTAGTCGTTGGATTTCAATTGGAATTGGCCTATGCATTTGGTTTGGCCATTTTGGGAATGATCATTTTTTATAGAATTAGTTGGTCGATGGTTTTAAAGGGATTGAGGCAGAGTTTTAACAAAGAACTTTTGTTGACGGTGGCTATTGTGATGGGATTCAAGGCAGTGTTGGAATCATCGGGAGCTATCCATTCGGTTTCAAGTGTCTTGTTATCATCCGAGGTTCCGTTATGGCTGATAGCAATTTGGGTTCCCTTCCTAGTCGGGCTAATCACGGGGGTTACCGTTGCACCAATAGCGATCAGCTTCCCAATTCTCATTCCTATGTTCCAAAAGGATCCCCATTTCCTCAATTATGTAGTGTTGGCCTTCGCCAGCGGAATCAGCGGAGATTTGCTCTCACCCTTTCATCTCTGTCTCATTTTGACAAAAGACTATTTTCGGGCCGACTTGAAAGGGGTTTATCGTTTTGTTTGGGTGCCAACAGTTTCAATTGTGGCGGTGGCGCTCCTCATAACTTTTTTGCGTTGATCAAGGAGAACACGATGAGAAGACAGAATTTGTTTCTTATGGGATGCTTGGTGGCACTCCTCTCTATTTTGACGTCCCAAGACTGCCTCGCAGGGGTGGTGGTTGAACAGATAGTCAGAGACAGGGAGGGAGGTCCCTCAAAAGCCTTGCTCTATTTTTCAGACGACCGGTTTCGAACAGATCATCAGGAGGGCGGACTGAGTACGATCATGGACTTCAAAGAAGATCGGCTGGTGATGATCGATCACGCATCCAAGAGATATGTGGAGGTCAAACTCTCCCAGTGGGAAAGAGAGGTGGCAAAAAGGCTCAAGAAAGATTTGCCTGGGGTGAAGCCAAAAGAGAAGAAGATCGTCGTGAGAAAGACCGGGCGAACAGCTGTCATCAATGGTTTTCAGACGGAGCAGGTTGAGATATTGGCAGATGGAGAGTTGATCGAAGAGAATTGGATGACGCGAGACGTGGAGATGAAGGAGGTTGAAAAGGTGATGGACCGAGTGGCCCGGGGGTTTTCAAAGGATTTCCAGCGCGAGATGAAAGAAGGCCGGGAAATTTATGAGAAACTCAAGCCTTATGGGTTTCCCATTCTAGTCAAAGACCACACGATCGCTTATGGGTTACGGGCGATTGATCGGGTGGAAGTCAAAAGAATGGAAAAGAAGGAATTGAAGGATGAAGTTTTCATGCCCCCTGCCGGCTATCAGAAAATTGTTCCTGAGACATCGAGGAAGTAGGTGTTTCTTTTTCCTTTTGTTTTGTCTTCGGTAATTGAATAAACGGTAGAGTTGAGGATATAATGAGCAACTGCTTTTGTATGAGGCGAACCAAAGACATCAAGATCGAACACAGGGGGAAAATGGATTGCTATGAGACTCCATGAGTTCGAGGCTGCGAACGTTTTTGAAGCCATGGGAATCCCTGTCCCCAGGCGGGGGATTGCAGGGACAGTGGAGGAGGCTCTCCTGGTGGCCGGAGAAATCGGGTATCCTGTTATGTTGAAATCCCAGGTTTTGGTCGGCGGTCGCGGACTGGCGGGAGGAGTCAAGGCCGCATATAACGAAGAAGAGTTGAAGGAGATCGCCGAGGCGCTTCTGGGTAGCGAGATCAAAGGCTTGGCCGTCCAGAATCTCCTGGTGACCGAAAAGGTGGACATCTCGAAGGAACTCTATGTGGGAATTACCATAGATGGGTATTCGGGAAAGCCGGTCATTGTGGCCAGTACCGAAGGCGGTGTCAGCATCGAGAAGACGGCGCATACCGCACCCGAAAAAATTGCATCCTTTCATGTAGATCCTCTTTTCGGTTTCTATCCCTACCAGGCTCGAACGCTGTTGCGAAAGCTCGGGCTGGGTCAAAATCTCCTCATTGCCTGGGCCGATGTCATCAGCCGGCTTTATCATACTTTTTGCGAGTACGAAGCCCTGATCGTGGAAATCAACCCGCTGGTGGTTCTTCCGAATGGACGTCTTCTCGCAGTGGATGCTGTTTTGGAAGTCGATAACTCAGCCCTTTCCAGAATCAAGCATCCTCTGCCTGACTGGCTGGGGCGGATCGAAAATCCGCTTGAGCGGAAGGGCAGGGAGATCGGAGTGACCTATGTGGACCTGGACGGAGACATCGGGCTCATCTCCTCTGGGGCAGGACTGGGCATGGCCTCCATGGACATCATCGGAGAAAAAATGAGGCCCGCCAATTTCCTTGAAACAGGAGGAGGGATCACGGAGGATCTGCTCCACAAGTGCATGGAACTGGTCATGATGAAGTCGGACCTGCGGGCGATCTTCATCAATATCTACGGCGGCATCAACCCGATTCACGAAGGGGCGAAGGGTGTGGCCAGATATATCAAGGAGCACGGCGTCAAAATTCCGATCGTGGCCAAGGCCCTCGGAAATCATCAGGAAGAAACCTGGGAGATCTTTCGTTCGGCCGGCGTCCACGTGGTCACCGAAGCGGCGACGGAAAAGGCGGTCGAACGATTATTTGAACTGGTCGGTGGAAGCAAGTAGCCTTCCGGGAGTTCTCCTAAGAGAGCGTCGGCCCGATCGGAAGAACCCGATAGATGCGTGAAACCGAGGTACCATCATGAGCATTTTGATGGATGAATCAACACGGGTGATCGTTCAGGGGATTACCGGTCGTATCGGGAGCATCCAAACCCACTGGATGCTGGTGTATGGGACCAAAGTGGTGGGCGGTGTCACTCCGGGCAAGGGGGGATCCACCGTCGAAGGGGTGCCTGTTTTTGACAGCGTTGAAGGAGCTGTAAAGGAGACCGGCGCGAACGCCTCTGTCTTTTTTGTCCCCGCTGCTTTTGTCCTGGATGCTTTTTTGGAGACGGTGGACGCGGGCATAAAACTCATCGTGGTGGTTCCTGAACATATTCCCATCCACGATGTGATGAAGATGCGGGCCTACGCTATTGAAAAGGGTATCCGGGCTCTCGGTCCCACCACACCCGGCATCCTGGTTCCCGGAAAGGGCAAGATCGGCATTATGCCTGCCTCCCTGTTCGCCCAGGGCCGCGTAGGAATCATCTCACGGAGCGGGACCCTCTCCTATGAGTTTGCAGGCATCCTGTCGGAGAGTCGGGTGGGGCAGAGCACGGTTGTGGGCATGGGTGCTGACCATGTGGTCCTGACCAATCTTGCCGATATCCTCCGCCTCTTTGAAGAAGACGGTGCGACGGATGCGGTGATCATCGTGGGTGAAGTGGGAGGGGAACAGGAGGAGAGGGCTGCCCGGTTTATCCACGAGAAGATGACCAAACCGGTTGCCGCATACATCGCAGGTCGCTACTCTCCCCAGGGAAAACAGATGGGCCATGCAGGTGCCATTGTCCGAGGCTCTGCGGGGACCGTGGGCGCCAAACAGGAGGCCTTTCGTGAGGCGGGGGTTGAGGTCCTCGCAAGTCCTATTCACTTAGCCGAGTGGGCTCGGAAGCACAACCTCAAGTAGATCCGCCGATCTGCAAAGAATATTCAACTCGAGGGAAAGACAGTTCCCGTCAGGGAGCCGGGAGTTTTACATCCACCTGGTTGTTCCGGGGATCCAATCCTGCTTTGATGTTGCTTTCTTCAATCACTCCAATGACCACAACGACTTTTACAGAGGTGATGATTCCTGGGGTGAGATGCCCTCCCATGGTGACGACCCGATCCTGAATGACCGTGGAAGCGGAGAGATGGGCATGGATCTCGAGCTCCTCATCTTCTTTCGTTGCCAACCATCCGGTCAGAGAAACAATTTCCATAGGTTGCTCCAAATCAAAATAGAAGCGGTGATGTTTTTCGAGTTTCAGATCCGGAGGCAGAACCTTGAGGTTTCGAAACGTTGCTTTTTTCAGAGCCCCTACAGCAGAGAGGATGATACCGGTCTGAACTCCCTCCTTTTTTGCCAGCTCTTTGATTCCTTCCAGCAAATCGATATCCATCCTCAGTTTTCCCATGACAATGCGGTCTATCCGTCCTCTTCCAATCCCTTCTAATAAACTAAGAACATTTCCCATTTCTTATCTCCTTTCATACTCTGCTGGCTCGACGATCATCATTGACCGGAATGTGCCCCGCCCCGACAAAGCGGGATGGTCGGGGGCAAGGGGCACAATACAAAATGAAATTACCTTGCCGGGAAGCCCCGGCCGCGCCTGTCCCGTCTTAACGGGGTGTGCGGGGAGCTTCGCTATGTTTTTATTAAAAATGAGATTTTCTGTCAACCCTTCACCGGGGAAAGTCGAGGGGTTGATTCTTGGATTAAGGGTGTTACCATTAAGAAACGATCACAAAAATATCTCGTGGAGGATGGGAAAATGGAACAATGGGAGCAATGGTTTCGGGAAAAGCAGGTCAAAAGAACGATTCATGCTTTGGAAAAAAACAATTTTGAAGCACTCTATGTTTCAGATTCCAAGGCGGCACTCGAAGAGGTGATGAAGCAGATACCGGATGGAGCTACCGTGGGAGCGGGAGGATCCGTCACCCTTACACAGATTGGATTGTTAGATGCCTTGAAGAATCGGAAGATCCAACTCATCTTACCTTTGCTACAAGGGCGAACCGTTGAAGAACGTCTTGAATTGATCCGCAAGTCTTTTTGGGCCGATGTTTTTCTTTCCAGCACTAATGCGGTGACAGAGGATGGAAGATTGTACAATGTGGATGCCACGGGCAATCGGGTGGGAACCATGTTCATCGGGCCAAAAAAGACGATCATCATCTGCGGGGTGAACAAGATCGTCAAGGATATCGAAGCCGCAGAGAAGAGAGTGAGAGAGTGGGCAGCCCCGCAGAATGCAAAGCGGCTGGGTCGAAAGACCCCATGCGTTGAGACTGGAGTTTGTTCGGATTGCAGTTCCCCAGACCGGATCTGCAATATCTATGTCACCCTGGCTAAAAAACCTGCTCGAACCGAAGTGGTCGTTATCCTGGTAGGGGAGAATTTAGGGATCTGATCAAGAATTTCAAATTTCAGAGTGCAGATTTCAGATTTTAACTTTCAGTTTTCGGCATTGATCCGTACTCTATGCTCTATGCGCTCTGCGCCTTGCCCAGGATAATCCGGGCATCGACAGCGATCGCTCCCTTTTCAAGCACCTTCACCGGATTGATATCAATCCCTTCGATCTCAGGGAAATCGACCATCAACTGAGAAAGCCTAAGAAGATTTTCAACCAGCGCCTTAATATCCAGGGGCTTTTCTCCTCGAACGCCTTTGAGAATGGCCGATGTCTTCAATTCCGATATCATCTCCTCGGCTTCGGATCGATTGATCGGGGCCACCCGAAGAGAAGTCTCCTTGAAGACCTCTACATAAATTCCTCCCAATCCAAAGAGGAGCACCGGACCGAAAGAAGGATCTCGTTTCGCTCCTAAAATGACCTCCTTTCCATCCGAGACCATCTTCTGGACGAGTACTCCAGAGGAAGGGCTTTTTACAAGTTTCTCCATCTTGTCATAGGCTTCCTCTGCCTCTGATGCCCGGCTGATATCGAGCGCGACCCCTCCAACATCGGATTTATGTGAGATTCCCGGAGAGACGATCTTGAGGGCAACAGGACCCCTCAATTTATTCATCGCTTTTTTCAAATCCTCCTTTTGGTGAACGACCTGGTATTCTGCCACAGGAATCCCGTAGGCCTGGAGAACTTCGTATGCCTCGGGGAGAAGGGGGTCTCTCTTCTCTTCGGCTGCTTTTTGGAAAAGGCTCTTTACCCTGCCACGGTCCACCCGATACGTAGGGGGTTTTTCCTTTAAAATGTTTTGTTTCCGAAAATATTCCCTTGAAACTGCCAAAGCGCTTAGCGCCTCACTGGGTTCCGTGAAGATTGGATAGTCGAAGGTCCTCTTGATAAAGGCCAGCTCTTCTTCTTCAGTAAAGTAACACAGGGCCACCGGTTTTTTATGGCGGAATGAGAGTTCCTTGACTGCGTGAATCAATCTCCGGGAAGGCTCTTTTTCGTCGCCGGCAGAGCCATGCTGGAAAAGGATTCCATCTACCCCCCTGATTCTCAAGGCCTGGTCAAGAATCTTCGTATACAGGTCGAAGTCGAAAAGGTCCCCCAGATCGAGAGGATTGGTGGGCTGGATGACTTTTGCTCTGAAGTAACTTTGAATTCTTCCTGTAAAACTCTTTGCCAGGGGAAAAAGCTTAAAACCATAGCGCTCGGCAGAATCCGCTGCCACGATGGCAATGCCTCCGGAGCGGGAGAGGACGACCAGGCTATTTCCTTTCATGGGCGGAAGGGAAAGAATTTTTACCGCACTGGCAAAGAATCGAAAATCTCTTGCCCGGACGATATCCGACTGTTTCAAGGCTGCATCGACCACTCGATCGTCGTTCGTCAGGGCCGCTGTATGAAATTTGGCGATATGGTGGCTTCCTTCCCCAATATTGGCTTTGTGGAGGATAATCGGCTTGGAGGTGGATCGTGCAATCTCCATTAATTCCCTTCCTCTTTCAAGGCCCTCCAGGTAAAGGCCGATGATTTCCGTCTGCGGGTCTTGGATCAGATAGTTGAGGTAATCAATCTCATTGAGATCCAGTTTGTTCCCCATGCTCACCATCTTGGCAATCCCGACATTGGCGCTGGCAAGCAGGTTGAAGTAGCCGATGGTGACCCCGCCGCTCTGCGCCAGGACCGAGACTTTTCCTTTATTGACCACTTCCGGTCTCAGTTTGACGAAGGGGACGACGAAACCGTTTTCGACATTGATGATTCCGATTCCGTTCGGTCCGGCGATGCGAATCCCCCATTTCTTGGCAATCCGAAGAACCTCTTTTTCTAATTCCGCCCCTTTATCGGAAAATTCTCGGAATCCTCCTGATTCAATAATGGCCCATGGAATCTTTTTTCGGCCGCAGGCTTCCAGTATCCCCGGGACAGTGAAAGCTGGCGTGAGGATCACGGCGACGTCGATGCCTTCACTGAGTTCGTCCGGAGACGTATACATTTTTCTTCCAAAGAGAATTCCTTCTTTCTTACCTACTAATTGGATCTCCCCTCTGAATTGGAATTTGAAGAGGTTTTCGACAATGATCCGGGCGAGGTTGTCAGGATTTTCCGAGACGCCGATGACAGCCACCGATTTTGGGTTGAAGAGTTGGTCCACGTTTCCGGCCCTCCTTGCGAAAGAAAATATATACCAAAGACAAGAGGTTTTCAATATGGCTCGACCATTTTTCTTGTCAAAATAATATTCTTAGAGTACCGGCAAGCAATGGAATATAATAAGTAAAAAGAGGCTCACATGATCTTTTCATGGGGAAAGGGCACCGTTTATCTTCTCTTCTTTATCTTTTTATCCTGCTCCACGGCTTTTCCTTTGCTCGCAGACGAGGATAAAGAAAAAGAGAAGGAGTCTGATAGAGAGGGTCTGCTTCGTCTGGGAGAATGGGCGTTCGACGCCGGAGCACAGGTTCGTCTTAGGGGCGATTTTGTCAAGAACCAGAACCTCACGGATTTCACTTTCACGCCCGCACACAAGGAGGCTCAGTTCCTTGAAAGGACACGCCTTCAAGCCTCAATTGAAAATCATTCCTTGAATTTGGAGGCATTTGTCCAGGGCCAGTGGTATGGGAGGTGGGGTGGCCTCGATAAGCGTTGCGATTTCGATCTTTATCAGGGATATATTGAATGGGAAAAAGTGCTGAATTTACCAATCAGCCTGAAGGCAGGCCGCCAAGAATTTCTTTACGGTTCTGCCTTTTTTATCGGCACAAACGATTTTTACAATGGCCTCAGTTGGGACGGCTTCAAAACAGGTATTAACCCGTTCGAGGAGCTTGTTGTCGACATCCTCGGGGCCAAGATGGCTAAGCTAAACCCGGGAGATCCTGACATTTACCTGGCAGGATTATACACCACTTACAAAATTTACAAGGAAGGATCGCTGGAGGGTTACCTGTTTTACAACAAAGGTGGGTTTCCCATTTCGCATAGGGAGTTTGTACTAATCGATTCCGGGCAGAAGTGGTTCACTCTGGGAGCCCGGCTGGCTGGGAAAATGGGGGGATTTGACTATGAATTAGAGCCTCAGTTTCAATGGGGAAAGGTCAAGAATGCAATCGGAGACGGAAAGGACGTTGTAAGAGCCTTTGGAGGCCACCTCGATCTCGGCTACAGCTTCAAACTTCCATGGGAACCTCGTATCTTTGGAGCTTACGCGTATGGGTCGGGTGACAATAATCCATTTGATGGAAGGTATAGAGAATTTCATGGAGCTGTTTTCAACGACAGTTATATTTTCGGAGACATGAACGTCATTGCTGACATGAGCGGAGTGACGGTAAATGACGTTCATGCAAGCGGCCTGCAAATCTGGATTGGCGGACTCGAAGTGAAACCCTTGCCCAAATTGGGTATAACCCTTCGGGCACATCGGTTCCTTGCCAACAGGGTTCCCTCAGGATTCAGCAAGGACATTGGAACGGAATTTGATTGGGCCATCTCTTACAAACTGACAAAAGGGATATCCTTCCTTGTTGGTCTGAACAGGTTCTTCACGGGCCACTTTTTCAGACAAGCCTCGGGAAGCAAGAAGAATATTGATTATGCTTATGTCCAGGCACAGTTGGAATTTTAGCAGGCTGCTGAAAAACGCCCCTGCCTACCGGCAGGCAGGCATCTGCGGCAAGCCTTGCCTAAATTACTTTTCCAGCATCCTCCTAGTGCCGTCGGATCAGATCTTGCCGGAAAGGGATTCGGCGTATCCGGTTAATTCGACGTAACCCTCGCCCTTGATAGGACCGCCCTGGTATTTCCCATCCACCTTAACGCTCCCCTCCCAATAGATCACCCGGGTGGATTCCTTGGTAATCAATTCTTGGTCTTTAACGGCAGGGGAAATGGTCAAATCAATCCGATGACCGGGGACCTTTACCCTCCATTTGGATGGATAGACTGCCCTGGTTTTTGAGCTTTTCCAGTGATCCAAGACCTCAATCTGAAATTCGTTCTTGAGGAGATGTTGATAGGTTCCATCGGGAAAGATAAGGGTTCCACTCGAATAGGGATCGATTTTACCATCTCGATGCCGAATCTGATAAAACATCAGCTCCACCCTGTTATCCAGCTGGATGCTGAACCAATCCCACCCGACCTGATATTCCCGAAGTTGAGAGGAGCCGAATTCATGATCCATCCAGCTGATTCCTTGCACAGGGACCTCTTTGTTTTGTAAAAAGATTTTTCCTTCCGTTTTTAGGCGAGGAATGGAGTAATAATACGAGGCGTATCCTTCTCCTTCAGCCTTCTGGCTGATTCCATTTTGTCCGTGGATAACTGGATTTGTTTCCGGCGTAAGTATCAGTTCGATTCCAAACTTTTTATCTCCGGCTTTGAGGAAGTGATTCTGCATCCCAGACCCCTTTCCTTCAACAGACCAATCCTCGATCCAGATTCGAAAGGTCTTTTCACTTGCCTTGT
>Ga0316628_100003232_pt1 | contig 12482 bp, 8 predicted proteins | sample OWC_Aug_M2_C1_D5_FD_207648 | JGI IMG/M metagenome (GOLD analysis project Ga0316628, IMG submission 207648) | Wetland soil microbial communities from Old Woman Creek delta, Ohio, United States - OWC_Aug_M2_C1_D5_C | ecosystem: Environmental > Terrestrial > Soil > Wetlands | place: USA: Ohio...
AAACCTCGCCGCTGCGCGGTTCGACGGGCACGAGGACTCTGTCGTTTGAATCAGTCTTCTGCATGGAAATCTCCTACTCGGAGATGTAAGTCGTCAGCATGGCCGAAGGGGCTGCCGATCCCGTATTCACGGCGTTTTTGCTCCAGACAATGACGTCAATGCGCTTCAGGCCGGGGGTACCGGCGGCGGAGACGGTCACGTCGGTGATCTGCCACTGCCGCTGGTAGGCGTACGTTCCCACCGCCGAGCAATCAGCGCCCGTGTACTGGTTGCCACCGGAATCGAGAAAATCAATGTAACCGACGGCCGCGCCCGAGGTCGGGCAGCCATTCGAGTAGGCCAGCGTTCCCCCGGTCTTCAAGCCCCAGTTCCAGTTCGTGTCCGTGATCCCCGTCGTGTTGCATCCGGCGGCAGGCGTAGCTGCGATGCAATCGTACCAGTCCAGGTTCATCAGGGTCTCGATCTTGTCTTGCGCGTAGACGGTGACGCGGCTCATCTCCACGCCCTGATTCTTGTTCTGAACCGTGGCCATGAAGACCACACCGCCGAGGGCGGTCATCACGTAGAGCGCGATGAGAATGGCGATCATCGCTTCGACGAGTGAAACACCTTGCTCGTTGCTTTTCATCGTGGATCTCCTGCCTGCCCGAGGCCTGCTACCGGGCCACCCAGGCGCTGGTGGTCGGTGAGTAACCCCACACTGTAATCCTACCGCCCAGCGAGACGGTGATCGCATCGTACAGGTCGTTCTGGTTCTTCAGGTAGATGACGTTGTTATTGGTCGGCGTTTTGGAACTGTCAACCGGAAGCCCCCGAGTATTGAAGTAGATATCCGTCGAGGCCCCAGTGAAACTGGAGTCGAGCGTCCCCGGCTTGGTGGAGACCGGGCAGGAGGTCAGAAAGCTATCCCCCTGTGACAACCCAAAACTGATCTCCGTGAAGGATGAGGAGGTGTAATCCGTGCTCAACCTGTCCATCCTGAAAAGGCCGCTGGAAGGCGTAATGTGCAGCCGATAAGGGGTGTACTGCGACGTGGCCCGAAAACGGGTGACGTTCAACTGCGAGGCGATGGCCGAGGCGTCGGCGTGCAGCTTGTAGGCCTTGACGAAATTGATAGCCGAGGGAAGCGCAAAGGCCGCGATGATCCCAATGATGGCGATAACAACCAGCAGCTCCAACATCGAGAAGCCAGTATCCTTTTTGGGCATTCGACTCCTTTCGCCTGGTTTTTGCCACACCAGAGAATTGGGCCGCCCTGGTACCTCCTCGGTTGTCCTGGATAAGCCCATGCCTTGACCGGCCCAAAGAGTGTTTTGACAGGAAAGCCCTGTCCCTATAGGCGCCATCATAAGATAGTTGGCCCTCTAGTTCAAGTCTACCGTCAGCCTTAGGGCAGACTTCGGCTGCTTTCCTACAGCGTATGGTGCAATCATCTGACCAATCCCGGGAATCTTGCCATTTGTGGCAATCCTCCTGCTTTGTGGAGGATAGCACGTCGACCGCGCTGATGCCGCCCCGATTCTTCGGGTACATGTGCAGGAAAGTGTTCACCGGAGGGGACACAATCTGTCATGGTAAGCTCCTCGCCCCAAGGTGTCAGCAGGTCCCTCGCTCACCAATCTGCTGCCAATCTTTGCTATAGTAACCGCTGCCCTCAGCCGCGGACGGCCAAATTGCCGGGCGGCTAGCGGGGGGAAAGCGCACGTTCCCGATCAGGGTGGGCTCAGGCCTGTAAAGTCGGGAAGCAGCCTTCCATCCGGACGGAGCGGGGGGAGTTGTATCGATGGCACTTTATCTGGTTACCGGCGGCGCGGGTTTCATCGGCTCGACGTTGGCGCGCAAACTGCTTGAGCAGGGCCAGCGCGTACGAGTTGTAGACAACTTCAGTACCGGCCGGCGCTCGAATCTCGCCGAAGTTCTCGATCACATCGAGTTGCTCGAGGGCGATCTGGCGGACGAGGCCGTGGCACGCAGGGCTGCGGCGGGTGTGGACTATGTTCTCCACCAGGCGGCGATTCCCTCCGTGCCGCGGTCGATCGAGGATCCGGTGGCGAGCAACCGAGCCAACGTCACCGCCACCTTGAACATGCTCGTGGCCGCCCGCGACGCAGGAGCGAAACGCTTCGTGTACGCCAGCTCCTCCTCCGCCTACGGTGATTCGGAGATCCTCCCCAAGGTTGAGACCCAGCCCGACAATCCCATCTCTCCCTATGCACTCACGAAACTCACGGGGGAAAAGTACGCGGTAATCTTCCACCGGATTTATGGCCTCTCCACAGCTTCGCTGCGTTACTTCAACGTTTTCGGCCCCCGACAGGATCCCAACTCGCCCTACTCCGCGGTGATCTCGAAGTTTGTGACCGCAGCCTTGAGGGGCGGTCGCCCGACTGTCTACGGTGATGGCGAGCAGTCTCGGGATTTCACCTTCGTGGAGAACGTGGTTTCTGCCAACGTCCTTGCCTGCCAGGCCGAGGGTGTTTCTGGGATGGTCTTCAATGTGGGAACCGGCGAACGCCACACATTGAACGAGCTGCTGGGAACGCTGTCCACTCTGCTCCGTCGCGACATCCAGCCGGAATACGTGCCGCCTCGCGCGGGGGATGTCCGCCACTCGCAGGCAGATATCGGGCGGGCGCGCCAGCACCTCGGCTACGAGGTCAAAGTCGGCTTCGAAGAAGGGCTGCGCCGAACCGTCGCTTGGTTCCGTGAATCCCTGGAGGATTCGAGCTCAGGGTAGCCGGGACCTTTGCCGCTCGGCCTGCGCGGGTCCTGCCCCGCCACGCTTCCACCCGTCATCAGACCCACGCCTCCCTCAGCCCGCGCGGACGGGCAGGCGCAATCGCGCCAGGCACCCTCGCGCCTTGGCGCGGTTCTCCAGGCTGAGCGTTCCGCCGTGTGCCTCGGCGATCTGGCGGCTCAGCACCAAGCCGATGCCGGAGCCTCCCGGCTTGGTGGTGAAAAACGGAACGAAGAGGTTGGTGGTGCTCGAGATTCCCGGCCCGTCGTCCTCGACCATCACTTCGACCGAAGACCCGTTCATTCTCCACTGCACGCTTACGCCACCGTGCGTCTCGAGCGCGGCGTCCACGGCATTGCGGACAAGGTTGATCAACAACTGCTCGAGTTGGTCGCGGTCGGCTTGAAGGGTGATGGCGGGACCCGCTTGGATGTCTACCGGCAAGCGCGTTTCCAGACCCGCGACGCGGCGGATGCACTCGGCGATATCCAGGGGTCGCAGGCGCGGCGGGGGCAGCTTCGCCAGGCGGGTGTATCCCTCCAGGAAGCGCGTCAGGGCCTCGGCGCGGGAGGCGACGACGCGCAGTCCGCTCTGCATGTCGTCCTGCCAGTCGGCGGGGCGCGGGTCGCGCGCCAACAGGCTTTCCAGGCTGCCGGCGATCGACTTGATGGGCGCCAGCGAGTTGTTGACCTCATGCCCCAGCACGCGCACCAGGCGCTGCCAGGTGGAGCGCTCCTCTTCGCGCAGGGCGCGGGTCAAGTCGGAGAGAACCACCAGTTGATGGGGCAGGCCGCCCTCGCGGAAGGTGCTGCGGCGCAGCTCCCAGCGTCCGGCGGCGCCCGGAAGGTTGATTTGCACCGTCTGGATTGTCTCGCCGCGCAGGAACCCTTCGATGCCCAGCTCCCCCGCGGTGGCTCCAAGCAGGCGCTCGGCGGGCTGCGCCAGGAGCCGCTCGCCGGCGCGGTTCAGCAGGCGCAGCCGTTCGTCGCCGTCGAAGGCGAAGACCGCCACGTCAATCTCCTCCATGACCTTCTGGAGCAGTGCCGTGGCCTCGACCGCTCCCAGCCGCTGCTCGCGGAGCGCGTCGGCCAGCGCGTTGGCTTCGCGCATGACTTCGCCCAGGGAGTCCGCCCGCCGCCAGCCGCGGGCGCGAAATGAGTAGTCGCCCTCGCGCAGCGCTTCGAGCAAATTCGAAAGCGTCTGCAGCGGCCGCACGACTTTCCCTTCCAGGGCCGTGGCAATTCCCAACCAGATGCAGGCCACCAGCACCGTGAGCGTCCATTGGAGTCTCGGGGAGTAGTCGCCGGTCCAGAGCAGCACGAGTCCCAGCGCGGTCCCCGGCAGGCCGGCGGCGAGGCCGAGCAGCAGGATGTGACGCTCGTAGGAAAGGCGGGTCATAACCCGTATTTCTGCAAACGGCGATAGAGTCCGCTGCGGCTCAGACCCAGAAAGCGCGCCGCCTCGCTGACGTTGCCCTGAAAGCGTTCGAGCGCTTTCTGGATGAGAAAGCGTTCCACTTCCTCCAGGCTCATTTCCTCGAGACGCGTCGCGGACTCGCGGCTCGGTCGCAGACTCAGGTCGCACGCGAGCACGGTGCCGCCCGCCGCGAGGAGGACGGCGCGCTCGACGACGTGGTCGAGCTCGCGCACATTGCCCGGCCACGACGAAGCCAGCAGGGCGCGCATGGCGTTTTCATCGAAGCCTTCCACGCGCTTGTTGTATTTCGCGGCGTGTTGATGGAGAAAGTGGCCGGCCAGCAACGGAATGTCCTCGCGCCGGTCGCGCAACGGCGGAAGGTGGATTTCCACGGTGTTGAGGCGGAAGAGCAGGTCTTCGCGGAAGCGCCCCGCCTTCACTTCATCATGGGGATTTGTGTTAGTAGCGGCGAGAAGGCGCACATCGACGCGGCGGGTCTTCGAGGAGCCCACCCGCTCGAACTCACCCGTCTCCAGCACGCGCAGCAGCCGCGCCTGTTGGTTCATAGGCATGTTGGCGATTTCGTCGAGAAAGAGCGTGCCGCCTTCGGCCAGCTCGAAGCGGCCCACGCGATCGGCTTTGGCATCGGTGAAGGCGCCCTTGACGTGGCCAAAGAGTTCGCTCTCGAGCACGCCTTCGGCCAGCCCGCCCATGTTGACGGTAACCATGGGCTTCGCAGCGCGCGTCGAAAGCGCGTGCAGCGTTCGCGCCACCACTTCCTTGCCCGTGCCGTGCTCGCCGGTGATGAGAACGTTGGCGTCCGACGGCCCCACGCGCCCGATCAGCCCCATGACCGGCCACATCGCCGGCGACTCGGCGATCAGTGTGGGCAAACCTTCGGCGCGCAGCAGACGGTTTTCGGCTTCCAGGCGCGCGCCACGGCGCAGCGCGCGGCTCAGCTCGATTTGCGTGCGTAAGATGCTGAGCAGCCGCTCGTTCTCCCAGGGCTTTTGGATGAAGTCGCGGGCGCCCCGCCGCATCGCTTCGACGGCGAGGTCGATCGAGCCCCAGGCGGTCATCACCACCACGGGCAGCGTGCCGTCGAGCCCTTGCAGGCGCGTCAGCAGGTCCAGCCCTTCCAGGCCGGAGGTCGTGTCACGCGCATAGTTCAGATCGATCAGCGCGGCATCGAAATCCATTTTCTCGACGGCGCGCAGAACCGCCGCCGGCGACGCCGCCGCCTCGGTCTGAAAACCTTCCGCCTTGAGCAGCAGGCGAAGCGACTCCAAAACGTCGGGTTGGTCGTCGGCAATGAGCACGCGCGGGGTGGAGAAATCGGGTGGTTTCATGTGTGCCTATCTTAGCGCAGTTGACAGCGGGTGTCCGGCGTTAGGCTTCGCTCAGCGGTTAGCTTTCAGTCTCCAGGCGCGTGGCGTCGATGGTCAACTGTCCGTGGACCGCCACAACGCCAATGCGCGACGGGATCTCAGGGTTTTAAGTTTCCCAACTTCTGGCTTCTGAATTCTGACTCCTGACTTCGGTTTTCTGGCTCGTCACTCGTCACTTGCCACTTATCACTCGTATCTGAGCGCCACCAGCGGATCGACCTTCGTCGCCCGGCGGGCCGGGAGGTAGCAGGCCAGGAGCGCCACACCGACCATCAGCACGGGCACTGTTACGAATGTGGCTGGGTCAGTGGACTGGACTCCGTAAAGCAAGCTGGCCAGGAAGCGGGTCAGGCCAAACGCCCCAGCTGTACCGATCGCCACTCCCAGCAGCGTCAAGGCCATCTCGCGGCCGACTACCAGCCAGAGGACATCGCTACGTCGAGCCCCGAGCGCCATCCGCACGCCGATCTCATGGGTGCGTTGCTCGACCGAATACGATACGACTCCGTAGATACCCACGGCGGCCAGCACGACAGCAAGCGCCGCGAAAGTTCCCAGGAGCAACATGTTTGTGCGACGGCCGGAAACAGAATCGGACATGAGTTGCTCCATGGTTCGCACGCCCAGAAGCGGGGAGTCTTTGTCGCAGGCGCGCAGCTCACCGCGCAGCGCGGAGGCCAGCGCCCGCGGATTGGAGGACGCCCGCGCCACAACTGTCATGTCGGTGAACGGCGGCCACTGGAGCAGCGAGAAGAAAAACTCCGGCTCTTCACCGCTGTCCAGACCACTTAGCTTCGTGTTTCCAACGATCCCTACCACCGTAATCGAGGGTCCGTTGTTCTCTGGCCACCCGAGCCGCAGCCGCTTTCCGATCGGATCCTCATTGGGCCAGAAGCGCTGCGCCATGGCATCGTTGATGATGACCACCAAGCCGGAGCGGGGCAGTTTGTCCCAAGAGGTGATCCTCTGTGGAATCGTCACCTTGGGGTCCGATTCGGAAAAGAGCTTCCCTCTCAGCAGCGGAATCCCCATGGCCCGAAAGTAGTCGGGGCTGGCCACGTGGTATACGGCCGAGAGGAAGTCCGCCCGCGGGGGGACGGCCTGATCCTCAGGGTAGAGGACAGTTGCCAGAAAATCCCCACTGAATGGCAAACCGGTGGCGGCGCCTGCGCTTTGGACCGTCGGGAGCGTTTGAACGCGGCGGACAAGGTTCAGGTAATACGCCGACATTTGGGCCGGAATCTGGGCAGGGTATTTTGACAGAGGCAAGCTGACCCGCATTGTCACCACACGTTGAGGGTTGAAACCAGGCTTCACTTCGAGGATGCGAAAGAGGCTCCGGGTCAAGAGTACGGCGCTCGCCAGAAGCACCACCGCCAGGGCGACTTCGGCCACCACCAGTCCATCCCGCCAACGACGGTGGCCAGAACCCACCGCCGAAGTTCGGCCGCCTTCTTTCAATGCCTCATGCAAGTCCGGTCGGGAGGTGCGGAGCGCTGGCACCAAGCCAAAAAGGGCGCCCGCCAGCAGTGAGACGAGCAGCGTAAATCCCAGCACACGATAATCAACGCTGATTCCTCCCGCCTTCGTGACTTGGGGGATCAAGATCGTCAGCCCTCCAAAGCTCCAGAAGGCCAAGAGCAGCCCCAGCGCGCCGCCGGCCAGCGCCACCAGCACGCTTTCCGTCAGCAACAACCGCAGCACCCGCACGCGACCCCCGCCCAATGCCACGCGAATGGCAACCTCCTTCTCGCGCCCCGCTGCCCGCGCCAGCAAGAGGTTCGCTACATTCACGCAGGCAATCAGCAGAACGAAGCCCACGGCTCCGAGCAGGATGAAAATGGCGTGGTGCGCACCACCCGCCACCTGGTCGCGCAAAGGAGTCAACCGGGCACGAACTCCGGTGTTCGTATCCGGGTACTGCTGCTCGAGCCGGCGCGCGATGGTGTTCATCTGCGTCCGGGCCTCATCGAGCGTCACGCCGGGCCTGAGCCGGGCAAGGACCAGCATCTCGGAATGGTTGGCGCGGTGGATCAAGTTGTACGGTTCGATCACGCTCCCAAAAGAGATGAACACTTCAGCGTTCTGATGGAACCGGAAGCTCGCGGGCAACACCCCTACAACCGTATAACGGCGCCCGTCCAGCGTGAGCGTTTTCCCGGGGGCCCCAGGGTCAGCGCCGAACTGCCGCAGCCAGAGACCGTGCGTGAGGAGAGCAACCGGGCTAGCGCTCCGCTCGTCCTCCTCGGGGAGAAACCCGCGGCCCAAGATGGGCTGCGCCTGCAAGATCGGGAAAAAGTCGGCCGCGACATACCCGACGGGAACCTTGCGGGGCTCGTCAACCCCAGTCAAACTGGCGCTGGCCGCCAAGTGAGCCGCCATCTTTTCGAATACTTGGTTCTGCTGCTTCCAATCCAGGTAGTCCGGATAAGACACCGCGCACCAGGATGTGTGCGGCAGATCCTCGAACATCTCCACAAGCCGGTGGGCGTCCCTGTAAGGTAACGGCCGCAGGAGCAGCGCGTCCACTACACTGAAAATCGCGGTGTTGGCGCCGATGCCGAGGGCGAGGGTGATGACCGCCACGGCGGTGAAGCCGCGGTTCTTCGCGAGCATGCGCAGGCCGTATCCCACATCTTGGAGAAGAGTGCCCATAACTTCCTCTCGCGCGATTTCAAAAGTCTGACCTCAATCGAAAAGTTGGCAGTGACCAGTGGACAGTGAATAGTGACGAGCCGAGCGTTGGGTTGTTCCATTGATTCATTGGCGGCCGCCGGAGGCATTGAAATGAGTCAATAAATCAATGACTCAATCTCTCAATCACTCAATCACCCAATCACTCAATCCTTATCCATTCCTCCATCGCCCAATCACGCCATCTCCCGTTCACCCAATCACTCAAGGGCGCTACTCGTAGCGCAAGGCCACCATGGGATCGACCTTGGTCGCCCGCCGGGCGGGAATGTAACAGGCCAACAACGCCACACCGAGCAGAAACAGCGAGACACTCACGAAGGTCAGGGGATCGGTGGGCCGCACCTCGTACAGGAGACTGGCGAGGAGCCGCGTCACTGCAAAGGCGCAGATCAGCCCAGCCAACACGCCGATGGCGACGAGTCCTAACCCCTGACGTAAGACCATCTTTAGCACATTCGTCCGCTCGGCTCCGAGCGCCAATCGCACTCCGATTTCGTGTATCCGTAGAGTCACGAAGTAGGACATGACGCCGTAAATGCCGACGGCCGCCAGTACCAGGCCCACCGCGGCCAGAATGGTGAGCATTGCCGTATAAAAGCGCCACTTGGAGGTGGAATCGCCGATCAGCTCCTCGAGGGGCGCAATTTTTTCAATGGGCAAGTCGCGATCGACTTCCCCGACCACCTTGCGCACGTCAGCGATCAGTGCCGCGGGATTTGTAGCCGTGCGTGCTACGAAGCTGGCGCGCAGCGCGGTCCCAATCGCCCAGTCCACAAAGGTCTCGGCCTGCTCGCCGCGCGTGACGTACAGAGTGTGTACGGCCGCCGGGTCATTTGGGTCAGGTGTCCAATCTGCCTTGACATCCGCCACGACTCCTACGACTTCCAACACCCTGTCGTGGTCTTCACCGCCATCTTTGGTCCTCAGATGCTGGCCAATCGGGCTTTCATGGGGAAACAATTGCTGCGCTAACCGCTTGTTGATGATCACGACCCCAGCGGCACGTTCTGATTCGGCCGCCGAGAAATACCGTCCCTCCATGAGGCGGATCCCCATCGTCCGAAAGTACTCAGATGTAACCGGGCGATAAAAGGCAAAAGGCGGAACGTGTGACGCCGGGCGCCCTTCGACGCTGAAGGCCCACCCCCGCATATTGTTTTCAATCCTTGGGAGAAAGCTGGTCACGCCGACGGACACAATCCCTGGAAGGTGTTCGATTCTTTGGCGGATCTGCTCGACATGACTTGACCATTCTGGCCGCAATCGCCACAGCTTCTGCCCCTTGGTGTACTCTTTCTCGTTCGTGCCCAGCCCTGCGTATTCCGTGTACTCCCACTTGGGAAAGGCCAATTGCAGTGCCAGAACATTCTCGGGATCGAAGCCCAGGTTCACCTTCTGGAGGCGCAGGAAGCTGTTGATCATCAGCCCGCCGCCGATTACCAGGACAAGCGCCAGGGCGACCTCGACCACCACCAAGAGACTGCGCAGGCGCTCTTGTCCCACTCCTGCTGTTGCCCACCTTCCGCCTTCTTTAAGGCTTCGATTCAAATCAGGTCTGGATGATCCCACGGCTGGCGTGACCCCGAGGAGCAGACCTGTGAGGAGGGAGGCGAGCAGGGTAAAACACAACACCGCGGGATCGACCGCCACCATGTCTGTGCGGGGTATGTCGCCAGGAATGCGTGCCGCAAACACCTCGATTCCCCACAGCGCAAGAAGTAGTCCCAAAACCCCACCCAACATTCCCAACAAAACGCTTTCGGTGAGCAACTGCCGAATCAGCCGCCTTCGTCCGGCGCCGAGGGCGGCACGAACAGCAATCTCCTTTTGACGCGCCACACCGCGGGCCAGAAGGAGGCTGGCCACGTTGGCACAAGCAATCAGCAGCACGAACCCCACAGCGCCCATCAGCAGTAAGAGCGCCGGCCTGGAATCCTCCACGAGGCCAAGATGCAGCGGCACGACATTAACACCTAGCCCCACATTCGATTTGGGGTACGCCAACGCCAGGTGATAAGCAATGGTGTCCATCTCAGCCTGGGCCTGTTCGATTGATACGCCCGGTTTAAGTCGGGCTATCGATTGCAGGCGGTGTATGTCCCGTTCGTTAGGAGGGTCGTTCTCAAAGGGGCAGGGTAACCAGAGGTGAGCATCTCGCGCCGCATACCGCGGGAAAAAGCGGAAGCCCTTTGGCATGACGCCGATCATCGTGTGACTCTTGCCGTCCAGAGTCAGGCTCCGACCGACTATGGAGGGATCTGAACCGAACCGACGCTGCCATAGTTCGTGGCTCAACACCACGACGGGCTCACCGCCGGGCCGGTCTTCCTCAGCAGAGAAGGTCCTGCCGAGCACCGGCTGGACGCCCAGAAGAGGAAAGAAGTTAGCGGAGACACGCTGAGCCTGGATGGTCTCGGGCACACCGCCCGAAAGAGTGGCATCCAAAAGCCAAGTCAGAACCGCCATCTCCTCGAAGACGCGGTTCTGCTGTTTCCAATCGAGGAAGTTGCCGGGCGCTACAGCAAACCATCGCCTTCCGTAAGGATCGGAGGGGGAGGGGAGAATGGTTTCGTTAACCTGCGCCAATCGGCCAGGATCTCTGTACGGCAGCGGCCGGACCAGGACAGCGTTGACGACGCTGAAGATTGCCGTGTTCGCGCCGATGCCCAGCGCCAGCGTGAGGACGGCCACGGCGGTGAAGCCGGGATTCTTCGCCAGCATGCGCAGGCCGTATCTCACATCTTGGATGAGCGCTCCCATCATTCCTCCGATTGGTCCATTGATTCATCGGATCATTGATTCATTTGAAGAACAGACGCGGATGGTCTCTTCATTGCGTCAATGATCCAATGAGTCAATCCTTCAATTGCCCTCCATCCATCCGTCGCGCAGCTTGATGATGCGGTGGCCGTAGGCCGCCCAGTTTTCGTTGTGGGTGACCTGAATGATGGTTGTTCCCTCGTCGTTCAGTTTTTTGAACAGGTCCATGATTTCCTTGCCCTGGCTCGTGTGCAGGTTGCCAGTGGGCTCGTCGGCGAGGATGAGCTTGGGGCTGGCGATCACCGCGCGCGCCACGGCAACCAGTTGCTGCTGCCCACCGGAGAGCTGGCTCGGGTAGAGGTCCTTCTTGCCGACGATCCCAAAGCGGTCGAGGGTGTCGGCGACGAGCGCCTGCCGCTCCGAGCTTTTGATGTCCCGGTAAGAGAGAGGAATATCCAGGTTCTCGGCGACCGTCAGGCTGTCGAGCAGGTGATACTGCTGGAACACGAAGCCGATATATTTCTTGTTAAGCTCCGCGCGCTCCTTGAGCTTGAGTTTGTGGACGGCCTTGTCGAGGAAGTTGTACTCGCCGGTCCAGTCGCCGTCGAGCATGCCGACGATGGCGAGTAGGGTGGATTTCCCGGCGCCCGACGGCCCCATCACCGTCAGGAATTCTCCTTCCGCTACGTCCAGAGTGATCCGCCGCAGGACGAAATATCGGGCCGCCCCGGCGGGATAGGATTTCTCGATGTTGTTCAGGTTGATCATCCTTGTTTACCTCGGATTGAGTGATTGAGCGATCGGGCGATTTAGCGATTGAAGAAGCCGGGCTACTCGCCGTTCAGCTCCAGCTATTTTGGTTTCATCCCCGCAATCAACAAATCACCCAATCACCCAATCGTCATTTCTGTTCATTCGTACCTCAGAGCCACTATGGGATCGACTTGCGTTGCGCGCCGGGCGGGGAAGTAGCTTGCCCCGAACGCCACCGCCAAAAGTAACAAGGCGACCCCGGCGAGCGTCAGAGGGTCCGTCGGCTTCACTCCAAAGAGCTCGCTACCCAGCAACCGCGAGAAGCCCAGAGCCGCCAGAAGACCGATTCCAGTCCCGAGCAGCGCCAGCGCGAGCCCCTGTCGCAGAATCAGCGCGAGAACCTTTTCCTCCGTGGCGCCAACCGCCATGCGCACGCCGATTTCGTGAGTGCGTTGGCTCACCGAATAGGAAATCACGCCATAGAGGCCGACGGCGGCCAGCACCAGCGCCAGCCCGGCAAAGATTGTCATCATCGTCATCAGGAAACGCTTTTTGGCCAGGGACACGGCGAGAACCTGCTCCATCGAGCGCACCTGGCCGACCGCCACACTCGGGTTCACGCTGCGCAGCGCCTCTTCAACTGCATGGGTGAGGCTCAAGGGGTCCGGCCCCGTGCGGACCAGAAGGCAGGTTGGAAACCAGCCCTGAAAGAGCTGATCGACGTCGCGGGC
>Ga0316628_100003233_pt1 | contig 12481 bp, 12 predicted proteins | sample OWC_Aug_M2_C1_D5_FD_207648 | JGI IMG/M metagenome (GOLD analysis project Ga0316628, IMG submission 207648) | Wetland soil microbial communities from Old Woman Creek delta, Ohio, United States - OWC_Aug_M2_C1_D5_C | ecosystem: Environmental > Terrestrial > Soil > Wetlands | place: USA: Ohio...
ATTACACAACAGGAGATTGATGCGGCGATGGAACGATTGAACAACCGCCCCAGAAAGAGACTTGGATTCCTGACACCTACTCAGGTATTCTTCAAGTCAGGCGTTGCACTTCAAATTTGAACCCGCGAGAGAATATTGAAAGCAAAATTGCGGGAACGCCCTACGTAAAGAATCTGACTTCAAAAACGTTTTTGCCAAGAACGTCCGTAGAAAATATTCAGGTTTTTTATAAAACATGGAATGCCCTCACTGAACCAAACGCCATTGTCAATTGGAAATCACACTTCCAAATTGCAGAAGGGTCAGACCCTAAACTTAAGTACGAAGCTCTAGCTGAGGTTACGCACTACCAGAGCGCCCCCGATGACGCCAAGGCTGTCTTCTTCCTTAAACAACTTGCAGCGTCGCAAGGAGGGGATGCACTAGTGGATGTTTGGAAAAGCCCGGCCATTGATGGCGTCCGATTACCGGCGAAGATTATTGGCTATCGATATAAAGCCACCATTGTCAGATTCAAGCAGGGCGAGCACGTAGGGGGGTGAGGAACGAACATCACCTATGATATCCTCTTTCGGGAATTCGTAATGTCGGGAAACGAATTCGCAAGTTGTAATGGCCGGAATGGGCACACATCCGTCCTTTACCGTGGCAGCGCAAACGCCCGCTTCCCCGCGCCCAGCGGAGATTCCTCCGCTTGAAGGGGCGAGAGCGAAAGATGAAAAAGCCAATAGCGAAGATTCTCTGGGCCGGTGCAATGCTGGCCGGTATTGCAGGCGTTGCCGCTCTGGTCTTCCATGTCTGGACAGGCCATGGCGGCAACGCCCACGAACAGCGCCCATTCGAGAAGGAAGAATGGCTCCACGGTACCAGCGAGAACCAGCTGCATTTCCCCAGGCTTGAAATGGCGGATGATTTGATCGCAAGAAATACCTTATACGGGATGGGCAAAAAGAAGGTCTTGTCCATGCTCGGCGAACCGGACAAGAAAGATGTGCAGTGGAGCGAAACGGAACATTTTGGCCTGTTGTACTGGCTGGGGCCAGAAAGAGGTTTCATGTCTGCCGACTCGGAGTGGCTCGGAATTGTCTTCGACAAAAGAGGAAAGGTTTCACACTATAGACTGGTCCGGGATTAGCGCGGCAGGACGGGTGGAGGGTACGATACCCATCAATGCCGGCACGCTCCGAATTCAAATCAGCGGACAATTGCCCGGTGGCTATCGATGATATTGGTCAACCAGGGCTGCGATTCATCGGGGAGGTCCAGTTCACTCGCGATGCGGCTAAATGGTGAATTGCACCGCGCAAGGTGTGCTCTGTCGCGCATGACCAGAACCAGGCGGTGCAACCTGCCGACGACGGCATCTTCGTAAGGTGTCTGGTACTCGCGAAATCCGTATCTGCGAAACAGGCGGACCAGGCGCGTTGCACAGGCAACGAAGCAGAGTTTTGTGTTGCGGGCCGCGCCTCTTTCATAGATGGCATTGAACAGCAGCTCACGCGTCCGGGCGTCGCGGTGTTCCGGCGAGACGGCGAGACGCGAGCAGACTGCGATTTCGGAGGGATTGATGGCAGAAAATCGCGCGAGCTCGAAGGTGGAGGCATAACTAAAATGCGTTGCGTGCGAGTCAAACCAGTTTGCACGCACGGTGCCTGAAACAGCTCCACCTTCCTTGACCAGGATGATTTCGCCGTCCGCATCCAGCTCATCGCTCAGCATTTGGTTATCATGGTTGGCATCGGGATAGGGTTTACGCTGCTCGGCGATGTAACATGCATACCGGAGCCGAAACGCGCCTAGCCTATCCGTTTGCGAGTTTGCCAGATGAGCACCGCCGCAGAAGCTGCCGGCCGGAGCAAATGCGGCAGCACCCAGGGTTATTGTTGAATTTTCCATTCCTCCCAACACGTGCGTATCCTTTCCTGTAATCGAATGTCAGGCGTCATGGCGCACGGGCGCGGCGCCCAAGAGGCGGGGCGCGCCGGGTAATCAATGACGCGAAGCGGGTATGCGGCGCGGCGAATTATGCCGGTCTGCTGCCTGTTGCCATACCCCTTAAACAGGGGGTTATTGTGCGCCCTTGCCGAGCCAGAGCGCCATCAGGCCGGCGCGGTTGGTGACGCCGAATTTGCGGAAAATGCCGGAGATATACTCGTGCGTGGTGTGATAGCTCTGCCCCTGTGCGGCAGCGATCTGCTTTTCCGCTTGCCCGGTCAACAGCCGGTGCAGTATCTGGCGTTCGACGGGGGTGAGCGGTGCCCCGGCAACCAGGGCGCCATGGCTCAGCATCTGCTGGCGGTGAAACCACTTGAGGCCGCGCAAGGTGTAGGCTACGGTGCTGCAATCATCGGGGGAAAAGCGCGGATGTTGCGCATCGCGAAAGATGCCCAGGTGGGCTTCGGCATCCTCGTTGACCGGAACCGCCGCCCAGATTGCGTCGGCATGGCCAACGCCGCTGTAATAGCACTGGTAATAAGCCGAATCAAACCACGCTTCCGGCGCCAGATCGGCCAAGCGATTGACGCGGAAAGTACCGGCCAATGCAGCATTGCGGACGGTTGTTTCGTCCACACTGCCCTGCTCCAGGCTCTTTATCTGCTCCTTCACCTTGTCGTTGAGCGGCCGCGAGGGGCGCAGGAACCGGACAGCGTGCGGACGCCAGCCTTGCACCGGGTCGCCCGGCACAATGTGCGGCATGCGCAGCGCCCCCATCCAGTTCGCATTCTGGGCATCAACAATGGCGCAAAGCCCAGCCAGCAAATAGTCCAACGCGTCGTCACTGCGCGAAGCGTCAAAATCGGCCAGGTCGTCCCACAGCCTGTGTATGCGTTCGTTTATTCCTTGATCCATGGTGCTTGGCCATCGCGCATCGCGACATGCGGGGTTGAAAGGCTCGCCCGAGCTGCGGCCGGTGCGCCGCTGAACTGCTCGATGCCGACGGCATGTGCCGTCTCTTCGCCGGCCGGAAAATAGACCGCCTCTTGCGGCATCACCAATGCTTCTAGCTTTCCGGCAATATTGGCGCGCTGGCCGATCACGAACGGAGTGATGTCCTCAATCGAAAGAATCTCCGTCTCTCCATAGCGCCGGAGCACTTCGCCGCGGATTCCGAGCTGCAGAGCCCGCCTGTCGAGCGGCTTTCCCCAGGGGTCGTGATCGGGATCCCATTGCAGGCGCACGTCTGACTTCGCCACTGCTGCTTTCCACTGCTCCGGCGTGGAATACCTGGTGGAGTCATAAGTTGACGCAACGGCCATGCGCAGCAGTTCGTCGAAAAACGTTCGCCTGAGCCGCACTGCGAGGATGTGCTCCTGTCCTTCTTTTGATGCCCAGCCCGACCGGTACATCATCCACAGGAAATTTGGCTTGATCCAGCTCATGCGCGAATAGCTGAATTCTCCCCCGAACCGCTGGTGCTCCGCGGCGTATTTGGCGATGGATGGTCGGTATGCCTGATAAACGCAAACCGATTCGCCGTCAAACTGAGCCAGGATATGGCGGCCGTTTGTCGGCCATCGGCTTGATTGCTCAAGGTAGAATTGCGTGATCATTGCCGTTTTGATGACTATGCCGATTTGGGTATTTTTCGATGGCTTGCCTGCTGTCCATCAGAAATCAACTAGGACATGAGCACCTTGATGCCGATCAGGATCAGGACGGCTCCGCCAAGAAATTCCGCCTTGCTCTCCAGCCACGTGCCGCTTCTCCGGCCCACCAGGACACCTCCTACGCTGAAGGCAAAGGTCGTCATGCCTATCAAGATGCAGGCGATATACGGATTGACGGGCAACAGTGTCAGGCTGAAACCGGCGGCCATGGCATCGACGCTGGTGGCAATCGCCAGGGTCAGCATCACTTTGCTGGTGATGACCGAGATTTCCTCTTCGATGCCTTCCTGCAATCCTTCGTAGATCATCTTGGCGCCGATCAGCGCCAGCAGCGCGAAGGCAATCCAGCGCGCATAGGCGGCGACCCATCCCAGGATTTCCTCGCCGGCCAGATAGCCGATCAGCGGCATCAGGGCCTGGAAGGTGCCAAAGTAGAGCCCGGCCCTCAAGGCGAGGCCGGGAATGTTCTTTTTGGCGCCCAATCCGATGGACACTGCGAAAGCGTCCATGCTGAGCGCGATGGCGAGGATGACGACTTCGATCATGATACGATGGCAGGCTAGTGATTAGGCAAAGGCGCACATGATACCGGAAGCGGGCAGCATGGCGCGACCCGATGGCGCGACTCGGTGGCCGCTCCCCTGCCCCGCAATGCCCGCCCCTCGGCACAATGCACCTGCAGGGTATGTGCAACGCGCGCGCAATGCACTAAGCTCGCGGTACTGATTGCTCTGCTATCCGACCCAAGACCAAAGTCCGTGCGGGGATCGAACATGAACATTTGCCGGGACCTGCTGGCCGCAATGGCTTTGTGCTCCATGGCGCTTGCGGCGCAGGCAGGCGATGCGGCTGCGGCGCAAGCAGATGACCCCGCTGCGGCCCAGGCCCGGCGGCTGCACGAGTTATGGCTCAACCCCGGGTTCTACGCCCACCATTTCCAGAAGAACCGCAACCTCAACGACAATGCGGCAGGCTTCGGCGCCGAATACCGCTTCTCGCCCGCAAGCTCGGTCACCGGGGGCATTTACCACAACAGCAACTGGCACACCTCGCATTATCTGGGCTATTACTGGCGCCCGCTCGAACTGGGTCCGATGCGCCTGGGCGCGGCGTTCGGCGCGCTCGACGGCTATCCGGGAGCGCGCCACAGGGGATGGTTCCCCGCCGCCTTACCCACGGCACGGCTGGAGTATGGCCGGGTCGCCCTCAACCTGTTCTACATCCCGAGCTACAAGGATTCGGTCAACGGCTCCATCACGTTCCAGCTGAACCTAAGGGTGTACTGATTAATCAGAAGAACCACGCATGAGCCACCTGCGCCCCGATGACCTTGCCATCCCGCACCTCGACGGCGCATGCGTAGCGCGAAAGCAGAACGGCCCCCCTCTCCTGCGCAGGTTGACGGTTTTCACGCCGTCACTGGCTGTCAGTCGGCACGGTGCCTATGCGCCGGAGCTGTTTCCTTCTATGTGCGATGGCGCACCGATCACCCCGGCGAAATATGGCGAACTTCATGCCCGGCCTAAGCAGATTTCCCCGAAAGACGGCTACTGCCTGAACTGAGGAGCACTATCTTGCCTGAAACGTCTGCAATCGGCGGCGCATGCCGCCTGTTTGTCATGCTGATAGCCACCGCACTAGCCATCTCCGGCTGCGCGAACACATCCAAACCCTATGCCATCGAGGAGATGGACGAGGGCGAAAAGCAGAGCCCGGCTCATATCTCGTTCAGCTACCCGCAAATTTTCTCGCGCGAAAACCTGATCAACGACAGGAACGCTGAAACGCAGTATTTGAACAAGCTGCTGGATGCCAGCGTAAACGTCCCATTCGAGCCGCAACTGCGCCGTAATCTTGTCGCAATTTCCGCCCTCAGCTCGTCGCTGGGCATTACCTTTCAGCCTCCCGCCAAAGACCAGAACAAGGAACTCAGCGACCTCCAACGGGAAATCGAACTCACCAAACTGCGCGCGGAGCTCTATCGGGTGCAGCAGCAAACCCAGCAATTGCAGGCAGGCACGGGCACCGGCCCCGCGGCCGCCCCAGGCGTGCAGCCAACCCAGAGCGCTGACACTGCCGCCATCACCAAGAAACTGGATGATCTCATCAACGAGACCAACAAAACGCTGGGTGCGGCTGCCAGCGCCGTTAGCGCGGCCAATCAATCAAGCGAGCCCACCGCCCAGTCTCCTGAGGACAAGTTCAGGGACCTTCAAGCCTACCGCGCCACGCTGCGCAGCGCCATCAATGCCGCGAAGCTGGACGATGGATATGAGCGGGACGGAAATGCCCTGCTTAGAATGCAGTTCACCGCCACCAAATTCCCCGGGACTGGCGATGCCAGGAAACAATGGGGGATCACTCAATTTCATATTGAAGCTCCAGAGCTTAGTGAGGCAGACATCGCGCGGCTCTACCTGAATTGGCTGGCGCACGCGACCAAGCGGGTTAATGAGCGCAAAGACATTCAGAGAGGGATTGACCCCCGTCTCGACAGCCTCGTCAATGAGAACAAACTCATTGGCCTGATCCATTCTGAGTACGACGATAAAAACGAGATTGCGGTCAGTATGCAGCCTGAATCATACGAGATGTCGCTTTGGCTGCTGCACAGTGAAGTGGCTGTCACGCTTAATGACCTTAATGATCAGATATATTTGCTGTTAGCACCGTATCCCCAATTCCCGACCCCTGCTTCAGCACCCCACGCAACAGAGACACCACAGCAAGAACAATCCCCGCAACGCAACACTCCCGGCAAAACGCCACCAGGCACACCTCCTGAAGAGGGTGGGAACAGTACGGTCAAGCCTGCCCTCGATCCACAATTCAAACATAACCTGGACATAGCGATACAACAGGACAGATACCAACGCACCTGTGAATTCTTCGCGAAAATGGATCTGAAAGACACGGTCCTGAAAGACAAGAAGGAGTTGCTCAAGGCAGTGTTTGAAAAAGCGCCGGAACTCGCTCAGTCACAGATTTTTATTCAGAATGCGCTGCCAGGAATCAATAGCGAGGTACAGGACCGTGTGCCAGAGAATGATGCTAACAAAATGAAAAAGCCCGGAAACATTGCGGAGCAAACCGCAAATTTCCTGTGGTCCGCGATGCGCCTGTACGAACTAGTCGGAACGGAGGAATGCATAAGGAAGAGGGATGCCATAAAGCGGGCTATGAGCACTCCCCCCCCCGTGCCTGATGACTTTAGGCTGGCACTTCTTTGCCGCGAAGAGGACACGGAGTGTATTAACAAGATCACCAAGGACACCAAGGACAAAACAGCCAATAAAAACAACGTGGCCACAGGCCACGCCGCCGTATACTTCATCACGCCCACCGAACAGGCGCAGCGCCTCTCCAGTTCGGCGAGTGCAGTGAACACCTGGCAGTTGGCGCTCGCGCTTTCCGCAGGGCTGCCCTCCTCCGGGGTCGGCTCAGGAGCGGGACTATCTCTCATGAATAGCGCCATGGGTAACGCCGATGCGATGGAACGCCTGCCTCTGGTGGTAGGTTATTCCAATGATGACACGCAGCCTCCCGCAGGTTCCACCGAACACCACGGGGCGTATGCCCGAGATTCTGCACATGCAAGGAAAATGTTCGGCTGGGTGTTTGGGCCGTCTGCATTCATTGATGCGAGGGAGGAAATGGTAGGCTTGCGTCATACACTTTCGTCCTACCAAGTCTCAGTGGACATGTCGATCCCGGTCTGGTGGCCCAGACTCACCCTCGATATTGACAAGACATGGGTCGCAACGTGGACGCCTGATGCCGACCCTCGTGACTTGTGCTACGAGCAAAGAAGATGCGCCCATCAAAGAATGGAAATCACTCGTCCGGTAAACCAGGGCGACTTTGACCTGCTGACCACATATTTGCTGCACAGATTCCCGCCCTATACTGCCAGACCGCTTCGTATCGACCGGGTTGAACCCAACGTGATTTCTGGGTGCGACAAGCGGATTACGCTGCTGATTTATGGCGTCAACCTTTGGCGGAACGCTGAAGTGTATTACCGTGGCCTGAAAGGCACGGGGATTCGTGTCCTCCCGGATATGGCGGGAATCGCGGCGGATTTCGATTTATCGAGCATGCCCCGCTCATCGAACAGAAATGGCAAGGATCTGGTGGTATGGACCCAAGAAGGGGTCGTTTCGCCTCCCAAGGGGGGCGCTCCCCGATATATATCCGGCGATAAATGCGAAGAAGCCACCACATCGCTGGCGACTCCCGGCACGACTTACTTCATCAACAAGGGCACGCTCAAGTTGAATGCCGATGAGAGCATCGTCCAGGGCCTCTACAACGACTTGAAGCTGGGCATCATGCCCGATGATCCTTCGTATAAGGGATCGTGGACATATTCCGGTGACAAGCCCCAATACAATGAAAGTGAACATGTATTCGAGGCGCAGCTGTCCGTCGCGGATGCGAATAACTCCAAGTTGTGGAATGGCAAGCCGGTACGGACTGCCTTGCTGATTCAGCGTGGGCCAAACGCCGTGTTCCAGACAGTGGCGGAGGCCGACAAACCGCTGATCTACTACGACTCCGAGGCGTCCGCGAGTGCCGAGGTAAGGGGTACACTCGACAAATTGCCGGGCAACGTGACGATAACGATGCCCCAGAACTGGCAGAAGGCATACCCTGACCTCTTAGGGGCACAGCTGAACGTTGCACTCAAGGGTCACTCTGAGATGACCCTGCAGGCAATTCCTGCATCTCCCCTGCAAGTAAACGGAACCGAATATAAGATAAGTGTGGGCTTCACCGGCGACAAGGCCAAGATGAGCAAGGCATTCGACGCTCTGCGGAAAGGTGAACTTGAACTGCAATTCGAGTTCCGGGCAGACATCAAGAGGGGAGCACCGGTTCTACCTAAAGTCACCGGGATTGTTAAGATTCCCAAGAAAGGCTAACACACGTCAGGCCGCTATGCCCCGGCGGCTGCGCCGCTGATTGGTGAGCATCTCAAGAATGCGGAGTTGAATCGCACGCCAGCTTGACGGCGTGGCTCAGTGACGGCGGCTTGGCTTGCTCATTTGCTGAACAGCTTGGCAATACCGGCGAAGAAGCCGATACCCCAGATTCCGAGCCAAAAATACATGAAGAAAATGGTTGACCGTACGATTTTGTCGTACTCTTTGTAGATATCCATCTCGCCCTTGTCCGTGATCTTGAGCACAGGTGGAATCGTCATGTGCACACCGATCAAGGCTGAGGCGAATAGAGCGAGAAAGCAGCTTATAGTCAGGGAGTCGAATGCCGGCGCATCCACTGCGACCTTGAGTAATGTCGCGAACAATCCCAGCGTTCCCGATGAAACACCAAAAAAGAACTTGCCCAGTTCGCCCCTGGTCGATGGGCCATTCTTAATATCGTCGTTCAACCAACCCCTGATCGAGGAGGCCACATCTTCACCGCGTGGCCTCATGATTTCTTGTTCTTCGGTCATGATGTCTTGTTCTCCGGTAGAACTTCCCACTCGTAATACGACTTGTGGCATGTTTTGCACTCGACCGGTCTGGGAGGGATAGTGAAGCCTCCGACTCCAAGCACCTGAGCAGCGCTCTTCTTCGGGCCACTGATCCCCGGTCTCCTTTCCGGAAAGGCGAGCGTTCCGTCGCAGTTTTTCGTCGGGCACGGATAAGTAGGCACAATTACCTCCTGATAGCCAAGCAACCATCCGGCATCACCGTTCGTTCACCAATGACTGGCTGGCACCCAACAATTAGATATTTTCGCTGACCCGGCGACAACTAGGAAATTCAGGTAATTTGACTACCAAGAGCCGTGCAGAAACGGCATCAGGCTTTGCAGGCAGGGCTCCGTGCGCCACACGCGGAAGCCAGGCTATGCGATCACGCATTAGTGGGGTCAGCTCAGCCTGACCCCAGCTACCCTCCCATAAGAGATGGTCATTCTTTCGATCGGTCTTCCATATATTGATCGAAGTGTTCGCCAAGGGGCCCAATCTCAAGGGTTCCCTTCCGAAGCCTCGTCAGCGTGTTATTGCTAAAGATTTCGCTCCCGAACATGGATGACAATCCACGACATTCTTCTTTTTCAGTCGAGGCATCCCAATGATTAAAATAAATGCATCCTGAAGACGCCTTGAGCAAGGTGTAGCCAATCAAGCCGTCTGCGCCATCATAATCAAAGTCGGCAAGAGGATACGCCGGCGCGCCCCGGTGGAAATAGCCGATGAATGCGTCTGGGCCAATATGTTTTGGCTGCTTTCTCGAAATTGCAGCCACGCCGTCTACGAAGCCATCCTCGCATGAGCCCACATAGCTTGCGGCGAGAAACTTCTTACACGTATATTGCTCGGTGTCGTTTCCTATTTCACCTCCAATGAATGCGGCTACCTTGCACGAACCGGCCTTTCCTTCTATGGTGCAATACGCTTGCTCGGGAGCCCGTTTATTGGCGCGTTCGAGGCGGACTTTTTCCAGTACTCCGTTCAGAACTCGAATTGTTTCTTCCGGTGTCAGGCCGCTGATGTAGTATCTCCCGTCCACCAGCAAAGCGGGCACCCCATTTCTACCCAGAGGATCCGCATCCAGGCCGCGAACAATGTAATGTTCCATGGCATGTAATTTCTGCATTTTTGCCTGGGTGGAAAATGAAAGATAGGCGCCCCGAAATTCATTCCGGCTCACGCCATGCTCTGCGACAAATTCGGCGACACCATCCTCATCCGTTCCTCCCAGGAATGCGTTGAATAAATCGTCATCCAACTGCTTCCGCTGCCCCAGGGATTCAAGCGCAAAAAAAGTTGTTGCAGAAACCCGCCACGAATCTCTTAACGTGGATGGATACGTAGTCAGCGCCACGTCACTGGGCGGCTGTTTTGCCCATGAACTTATGACGGAATGAAATTTGGAACAGGGTCTGCAGTTGTAGGAAATAAATTCAAGCACTTCAATTTTATTACCACCTTGCGCCGGTTGGGCAGATTCGAGCACCCAAAAGTCCTTCCCGAACTGCGCTTCGGCGAACGCATGATTTGAACCCAATATTGCCAATGCCATGAAGAGTTGCCTGACGAATTTCATTTGTTCTCCGTTACATGAATTTTTGAGGTTCCCTCGGTTATTCGTCTTCCAAGAGGCGGGATTCATGCTACCAGTTTTTTCCCATGCTGACTGCGGCGTACTCACGGATAGGGCCAAGGCCCGGAAATGGCATGCGAAAACATCCGGGCGAGAAAACACATCAGCCGAGGACAAACTATTGGAGCGGGATCAAGAGAGGCAACTCGCAAGGGCACGGGAACTGCTGCTACGCCTTACGCCCGACCACCCCGCTTGATTATCCTTACTTACGATAACAGGCCAATCACCCGTACGGATTCCGGTTGCAGGATTAAACGCGAAACCCAGCTGCCTGGAATACAGGTATTACCTTCAGAGTACAAACACCTGTCGTCACCATATTTGATTCCCGCCAGCCCTCCCGTCACGCAGGCGGTGGTATCCGTATCATTGCCATAACTCACTGCCGCTTTTACCGCGCTCGCGTAGCTGGCCGATTTTTCCATGCAATCGATCGCTGTCCACAGGGTGTCGATCACATACCCACTGCCGCGCCGGAAATTTGTTTTCGGGAAGTCATCAATAAGCAAAAGCGCCTTGGCGTGCTCTGTGAGCTCGGGCTTTCCGTATATTTCGGCCAACTCGGCGAATGAACGGCGATAGCATTCCTTTACCGGCATGGCTGGATCATCAAGCAACGAGGTGGCAATCAGGCTGTACAGCGCGCAACACACTTGCGAGATGGGGTGTCCGTGGGTGACCCGGGACTGTGCCTGTGCAACGGCGACTATGTCCCGGGCGCTCCAGTCACATAAATGGCCAATAATCGCGACGGGCAGGGTCCGCATGAGCGAGCCGTTGCCATTGCTCATTTTATCCGTGCCGCCCGCCTCAAGCGGCGCGATGCCCTCCTCCAGCCGCTTTATTGCCAGGGCTGTCTGCCCGCCGCAGTCAAACACCAAGCCACCCGACTGATGATAGCCTTCGCGCAGCCATTTGATGAGCAGAGCGGAAAAGCGGCCTGGCTCGAACTCTTCCTCTTCCTGCAACACTTCCAGCAGGCATAGCAGCTGTGCGCCATCGTCAGAGCATGTCCCGTAGGGAATGGCAGAACGTGCCTTCACGAACGACGCGGGCATGACCATATCTATTTCATGTTCACGGGGAATATCCTCGGGCCGTTTGAACTCGAACGGAACACCCAAGGCATCCCCGACCAGGGCACCGACCACCCCGGCTCGATATGGACCAGGGTGCGCCCCCATCCATCTCAGGCCAAAATAAAACCCCCTCCAGCCTTCAGGCTCTGGGTACCTCGTTCGAGCAGCCCGGCGGCTGGTTTTGTCTTGTGATTGGTACCAGCGCCGGTATTGATCCCAATAATACTCACCAGAACCCATGCGCCAGCCCATCGAACCAAATGGCAGGTTCGGAAACTTGATCCAGGGCGGCACCATGATTCCGAAATCGTCAACATCCGGAATTTCGGGATTGGGGAATGGCTCGATCGTAGTCATAGTCATACTAAAGGCGTTGGCACTGCCTAACCGGCGTGGGTGATTCCCTGAAACCATCATACCCTGCTCGCCGCCCTCCGTTTCCGGGCGCCAGGCGCGCGCCGACAATCGCGCAGCCCTCAGGCAAAGTTGCGTATCAGTTCCGCAAGTATACCCAAGCCACGGTCGGCCTGTTCTTCCGTGGCATGGCTGAAGTTGAGGCGCAACTGGCCGCAGGCCGCAACGGGCAGCGGGAAGAAGGGCTCGCCGGGCATGAAGGCGACCCCGGCTTCTATGGCCTGGGGCAGGAGCAGGCGGGTGTCGATCCGGCGGT
>Ga0316628_100003234_pt1 | contig 12480 bp, 7 predicted proteins | sample OWC_Aug_M2_C1_D5_FD_207648 | JGI IMG/M metagenome (GOLD analysis project Ga0316628, IMG submission 207648) | Wetland soil microbial communities from Old Woman Creek delta, Ohio, United States - OWC_Aug_M2_C1_D5_C | ecosystem: Environmental > Terrestrial > Soil > Wetlands | place: USA: Ohio...
TCACTTCACGCGATTCTTGAGCATCCGTTGTCCTTCCACTTCGAGGTCCAGATCAGGACTCGTGCCATGGACGAGGCCTGCGGGCGAGGCCAGCTTGCCCACTGGCTCTACAAGCGGCGCCAGCTCGCAGAGGCCGCGGGTCCGGCGCAGCAGACCTCGGTTCCCCTCTGGTTGAGAGAGGATCGGAGGAGTCTCGCGCCTCTGGGCCGTGAGTGGAGGCACCCGGAGGGCGCAGAGGACCACGGGACAGCCTGGTGCAGGCAGGTCGGGTTTGTCGCGACTGCAGGGGCGATGGTGGGGGCGGTCTGCCTCTTCGACTACCTGTCGGGTGAGGAGGTCGGGTTCTCGGTCCTGTACGTCATCCCGGTGGCTTTCGCCTCGTGGCGGGTCAGCGGCACCGCCGGGCTCGCCATGGCGGCGCTGAGCACGGCTGCCTGGTGGCTGACCGACCGCGCGTCACCGATTGCTGTCAACCCGCTGGTTCAGATGTGGGACGCGGTGATGCGCTTCTCGCTCTTCGGCCTGCTCGGCCATACCCTGGCCGGCCTGAGGGCCGCGCTTGCGCAGCTGGCGAGGGCGGCGACTACCGATCACCTGACCGGAGCCCTCAATAGCCGCGGTTTCTTTGCCGTCGCCGCGGCAGAGCTGGAGCGGGCACGCCGCTACCAGCGACCGCTGACGGCGGTATTCATCGACTTGGACGACTTCAAGCTGGTCAACGACCGGCTCGGTCACGGTCCAGCCGATGACCTGCTCAGGCGCTGGGCGCAGGCAGTCCGACAACGCCTGCGGGCGAGCGACCATCTTGCCAGGCTGGGAGGGGACGAGTTCGCGATCCTGCTTCCCGAGACGCCAGCGGAGGCGGCGCGCGAGCTGCTGGAGCGTCTGCGCGGCGGGCTGGCCGACGAGTCCCGGCAGCTCACGCTGCCCGTCACCTTCAGCATGGGCGCCGTGACCTTTGCCTCGGCGCCGGCGAGCATTGACAGCATGCTCCACGAGGCTGACGTGCTGATGTACGCAGCCAAGGCCGGAGGCAAGGACCGGTGGCAGCATGAGGCGAGGTCGGGAGCTCCCTGAGCCTCAAGGCCCGGGGGCTTCCGGCCGAGCCTCGAGCTCCTGGCGAGCACGGTGACCGTCACGCCATTTCCCCTTTCGCCACGACCAGGGCGCCCGCGGTGGCGGGGTGATCAGCCGTGCCCTGGACGCCAGCGGGAGCCGGCTCTGGGGGTATGCCCAAGTCCGCCGCCAGGTCCACACCCCCCTGGAGGGGGTAGCGGGAAGAGAAATGGGGCCGGGCTCTTGACAACCGCGGAATTGAGCCTATCTTTACTTACCGGTAAGTAGAAACCGGGTGCCAGGCTCTGACCGGAGGACGCGATGACTGCCGAGGACACCGTGGTAGAGCAGGACGAATCGGTGCGCGAGCGGCTGCTCGGCGCGGCCTCACGCCTGTTCGCCACCAAGGGCTACTCGGCGACCACGGTGCGCGAGATCGTCGATGCGGCCGGGGTTACCAAACCGGTCCTGTACTACTACTTCGGCAGCAAGGAAGGGCTCTACCTGGAGCTGATGGGCCAGGCGATCGACTACGTCCAGGCCCTGACCGCGCAGGCGCTCGAGGCCCGGGGCAGCGCGCGGCAGCGGATCGATGCGCTGTTCGACCGGACCTTCGAGGTCATGCTCGACCACCTCGACGTGGTGCGGATCATGGACTCGACCTACTACGGGCCGCCGCAGAACGCGCCCTTCTTCGACTTCGAGGTCCTCCACCGGACCTTCGAGAACAGCCTTCGCGGCTTGGTCGAGGAGGGCATCGCGAGCGGCGAGCTCCTGCCCGGCGACGCGGGGGCCGTGACCTTCGCCCTGATCGGCGCGCTCGAGATCGCCAAGGGCATCCACCTCTGCCACCCCGAGCGATCGCGCGGCCGGGAAGGCCTGGCCCGCATCCTGGACGTCATCTTCCGCGGAGTGCTGAACCCGACTCCGGACAAGAAGGAGCCTTCGTGATGAGCAGGAAGACGAACAACGCCCTGGTAGCAATCGTCCTGGCGCTGGTCGCCGGGCTGAGCCTGGCCGGCTGCTCGCGCTCGAGCGACGGCGAGGCCGCCGTCCCGGCCGCCGAGAAGCCGCCGGTGGCGGTCGACACGGTCACCGTCACCCCGGGCGAGCTGACCGACTCGATCGCCGTCACCGGCACCCTCCAGCCGAAGCTCGCGGCCGACGTCAAGGCCGAGTTCACGGCCATGGTTGAGGAGGTCTACGTCACCGAGTGGGCGCGGGTGGGCAAGGGCACTCCGCTCGCGCGCCTGGACACCCGCGACAGCTCAACCGCAATCGAGGCCGCTCGCGCCCTCGTGGCTCAGGCCGAGGTCGCCGAGACCCGAGCGCAGCGCGAGCTGGAGCGGGCCGAGAAGCTCAAGCAGGTCGGTCTGATGACCGAGCAGGGTCTGGACGACGCCCGCACCGCGCGGGAGGCCGCCGCGGCCACCACCGCCGCATCCCAGGCCCAGCTCCAGGCGGCCGAGACCTCCCTCACCCGAGCGGTTCTCCGCGCCCCGTTCGACGGCGTGGTCTCGTTCCGCGGGGTCAACCCCGGCGACCGGGTCGAGAGCATGGGCGGGCCGACCCTGTTCCGGGTCGTCGACACACGGCTGCTGGAGCTGGTGGTGAGCGTGCCGTCGATGCGCCTCGCCTCGCTCGCGGTCGGGCAGCGGCTGGAGTTCGCGTGCGACGCCTTCCCCGGTCGCAGCTTCACCGGCGAAGTGAAGTTCATCAACCCGGAGGTCGACCCGGCGACCCGCTCGGTCAAGGTCTCGGCCCTGGTCCCCAACCCGAGCGAGGAGCTGCGCGGCGGCTTGTTCGTCACCGGCCGCATCCTCACCGGAACCCGCACCGGGGTCCTCCTGCTGCCGCGCGCCGCGCTCAGCTCGTGGGACGTGGAGGCACAGAGCGCCGAGGTGTTCGTGGTTGCGGGCGAGCGCGCCAGCCGGCGCGCCGTCTCGACCGGCGCGCTCGCCGGCGACGCGATCGAGGTGCGCTCCGGTCTCGCGCAAGGGGACCGGGTCGTCATCCGGGGCGGCTTCAATCTGAAGGACGGCGACCGGGTCCTGCTGGCCGCAAGCTGAATGCCGCGAGCTGAGAGCTGACAGCTGAAAGCGGTGACTCCACGCCTGGCCGGGGCGTGTCCGACTCGAAGGAGCTGACCAATGTTTCTCTCCGACCTCTCCATCAAGCGTCCGGTGCTGGCGGCGGTGATGATGCTGGCCCTGGCCACGCTCGGGATCTTCTCCTACCGCCGGTTGGCGGTCGACTTCTTCCCCGACATCGAGGTGCCAGTCCTGACCGTCATCACCGTCTTCCCGGGTGCCGCCCCGGAGAGCGTCGAGCGTGAGGTCTCCAAGCGCATCGAGGAGGCGGTCAACCCGATCGCCGGGGTCAAGGACGTGGGCTCGATCTCGCGCGAGGGCGTGTCCCAGGTGTGGGTCGAGTTCGAGCTCGGGGTGCGGATCAACGACGCCGCCCAGGAGGCGCGGGCCAAGATCGCCGCCATCCGCGGCGACCTGCCCCAGGGGATCGAGGAGCCGATCATCGAGAAGCTCGACTTCTCGGCGATGCCGATCGTCTCGTTCTCGGTGCGCTCCGAGACCATGTCGGCGCGCGACCTCTCGACCCTGGTCGAGAAGAAGGTCCAGCGCCGACTGCAGAACCTGACCGGAGTGGGCAAGGTCAACCTCATCGGCCCGGCCCGGCGCGAGGTCAACGTCGACCTCGACCTCGATCGTCTGCAGGCCCTCGGCATGGGCGTCGACGAGGTGGTGGCCGGGCTGCAGTCGGAGAACGTCAACACCCCCCTCGGCCGGCTCAACCGGGGCTCGACCGAGGTGCCCATTCGTATCTCGGGCAAGCCGGACGCGGTGGAGCACTTTCAGACCATGGTCGTGGCCGAGCGGGCGGGCCGCCCGATCACGCTCGGCGAGGTGGCGACGGTCCGCGACGGAGTCGAGGAGCAGCGCTCCCTGGCCCTGGTCGACGGCGTCCCGGCGGTGGCCCTCGACGTCCTCAAGCAGTCGGGCGCCAACATCGTTGACACGGTCGAACGGGTCAAGCGCGAGATCACAGTCCTCCAGGAGGAGATGCCGCCCGGGGTCGAGATCGAGATGATCCAAGACAGCTCGATCTGGATCCGCGAATCCGTCGCCGACGTCCAGCAGACCCTTGTCCTCGGCGGCATCCTCACCGTGCTGATCGTGTTCGTCTTCCTGAACTCGTGGCGCTCGACCGTCATCACCGGCTTGACCCTGCCGATCTCGGTCATCGCGGCCTTCATCGTCATGAACTTTGGCGGCATGACCATCAACGTCATCACGCTGATGGCGCTGTCGCTCGCCATCGGCCTGCTGATCGACGACGCCATCGTGGTGCGCGAGAACATCGTCCGCCACCTCGAGCGGGGCGAGGACCACTTCACCGCCGCCTCCAACGGCACGGCCGAGATCGGCCTGGCGGTGCTCGCCACCTCGATGTCGATCATGTGCGTGTTCGTGCCGGTGGCGTTCATGAAGGGGATCGTCGGCCGGGTCTTCTACCACTTCGGCATCACTGTCGCCTTCGCCGTGGCGATCTCCCTGTTCGTGTCCTTCACCCTCGACCCGATGCTGTCCTCGCGCTGGCACGACCCGGCCATTGCCCGCACCGGCCGCAGGCCTCTGCTCAACCGCCTGCTGGACGTCTTCAACGACTGGTTCGACCGGACCGCCGACCGCTATCGCAGCCTGATCGTCTGGTCGCTCGACCACCGCAAGAGCGTAGTCGCCCTCGCTGCCGCGGCCTTTGTCGGCGGTCTGGGAGTCATGGGCCTGCTGCAGGGGGAGTTCATGACCACCTTCGACCAGGGCGAGTTCCAGGTCAACCTCGTGGCCGCCCCTGACGCCTCGATCCGGGAGACCGAGAGCCGGGTCCGCGCCGTGCTTGCCGCCATTGGTCAGGAGCCCGAGGTGGAGCGGACCTACGCCACCATTGGCGCCGGCGACACCGGCACCGTGCGCGACGCCAGCATCTACGTCAAGCTGGTCGACCGCCACCGCCGTACCCGCACTCAGCTCGAGGTGCAGCGCGATCTGCGTGGGCGGCTGAGCACAATCCCCGGCATCACGCCGTCGTTTGCCGAGCCGGGTAACCTCGACACCCGCAAGCCGATGGAGGCGAGCGTGCGCGGCGAGGACCTCGAGCAGCTCAAGGCCTACGCGGCCCTGCTCAAGTCCAAGCTGTACGGCGTGCAGGGCCTGGTCGACCTCGAGATGTCGCTCGAGCAGGAGACCCCGGAGTACCGGCTGCTGGTGGACCGCGAGCGCGCCTCCGACCTCGGCGTGAGCACCGCGGACATCGTCCGCACGGTCGGCGTGCTGGTCGGCGGCCAGGCGGTCTCGACCTTCGAGGACGAGGACGGCGACGCCATCGACGTGCGCCTGCGCCTGCCCAGCGCGGCGCGCGAGGACGCCACCCAGGTCCAGGACCTGCGCCTGGCGGTCGACCGCTCCGGGGGGGCGACCCTGGTCCCGCTCGGCGAGGTCATCAGCTACGAGCGCAGCGCGACCCCGTCCGAGATCGTCCGTCGCGACCTGGTGCGCGAGGTGGTGGTGTCGGCGAACCTCGACGAGCTGCCCCTCGGCACCGCCGTGCAGAAGGTGGAGGAGATCGCCGCCGGCCTCGACCTGGCGCCCGGCTACCGGGTGGTGATGGCCGGTCAGAACGAGGAGATGGTGGAGAGCTTCCGCTACCTGTTCGAGGCGTTGTTCCTGGCCGTGATCTTGGTCTACCTGATCCTGGCGGCCCAGTTCGAGTCCTTTCTCGACCCCTTCGCGATCATGCTCTCCCTGCCCCTGTCGATCGTCGGCATGGCCGGGATGCTGCTCGCCACCGGCGACACGATCAACATCATGTCGCTGATCGGCCTGATCATGCTGATGGGCCTGGTGACCAAGAACGCGATCCTGCTGATCGACTTCGCCAAGAAGGCGCGCAAGCGGGGGCTGGCCCGTCGCGAGGCGTTGATCGAGGCCGGCCGCATCCGGCTGCGGCCGATCATGATGACCACCGTGGCGATGATCTTCGGCATGCTGCCAACCGCTTTGGCCATCGGCGCCGGGGGCGAGATGCGCGCGCCGATGGCGCGGGCGGTGGTCGGCGGGCTGATCACCTCGACCCTCCTCACCCTGATCGTGGTGCCGGTGGTCTACACCCTGCTCGACGACGTCACCGCCTGGCTGCGGCGCCACTTCTCGCGCGCCGCCCGCGAGCAGGAACTCGCCGCCAACAACGGCATCGCCGCCCTGTTGCTCCTGGGCCTGGTCGTGGGCCTGGCCGGCGGCCCGGCTGCGGCCGCGGAGACAGCTCCCACATCGGCTCCGGCGCCACTGGCGCTGACCCTCGAGCAAGCCCTCCGGCTCGCCGCCGAGCAGAACCGCGACCTGCAGAAGGCGATCGAGCTCCGGCGCTGGGTGCAGGGCAAGTACGTGGAGGAGCGGGCCGCGGCCCTGCCCCACCTGTCCGTGAACGGCTCCGGCGCCCGCCGCTACGACGCCAGCCAGGAGGATTTCTTCGCCGACCTGCCGGCCGAGCTGGGCGCGTTCTTCGCCTTCCAGCAGGACGTGGCCACCGCCGAGCTGGGCCTCTCCCAGGCCCTCTTCACCTGGGGCCAGGTCGGGGCGGCGATCCGCGCCGCCCGGGTGGGCATGGTCAGCGCCGACGACCAGCTCGAGCAGCAGCGCCAGGTGGTCGAGCGCGACGTCTCCGCCGCCTTCTATGACGTCCTGCTGGCCAAGGAGCTGGTGGCGATCGCTGACCAGAGCCTGGCCCAGAGGCAGCGCCACCTCGAGGACGCGCGGCACCGCTACGCCCTCGGCACCGCCACCGACTTCGACGTGCTGGCGGCCGAGGTCGACGTCAAGAACGCGCGGCCCGACGTGATCCACGCCACCAACGCGGTGGCCAACGCGCGCAAGCGCCTGGCTTTGCTCCTGGCGCAGGAGCGCGACGTCGACGCGGTTGGTAGCCTGGAGGCCGAGGTGTCGCCCTGGCCCCAGGCCGAGGCCGCGTTGGCCGAGGCTCTCGCCCGCCGGCCCGACCTGCGCGCCCTCGAGCACCGCCGCCAGGCCTACGCCGAGCTGGTCAAGATCGCCCGTGCCGGGGACAAGCCCCGCCTCGACCTCCAGGCCGGGTACGGCCACACCTGGCTCGAGCTTCCCGAGCTCTCCTCGGACGGCAGGACCTGGCATGCCGGCCTCTACCTCTCCTTCCCGTTCTTCGACGGGCTCAAGACCAGGGGCCGGGTGGTCGAGGCCAAGAGCGACTACGCCACGGCCCAGCTCGACGAAGCCAACCTGCGCCAGGCCATCGCCCTCGAGGTCCAGGCCGCGGTCGACGCAGTGGTCGAGGCGACCCAGGTCCTCGACGCCCTCGCCGGCACGGTCCAGCAGGCCGAGCGCCTGCTCGAGATGGCCGAGCAGGGCTACGAGCTCGGGGTCAAAACCAAGCTCGAGGTCGACGACGCCCAGCTCGCGGTGACCCAGGCCAAGGGCGGTTTGGCTCGCGCTCAGCGCGACTACCAGGTCGCCCGGGTGTTCCTCGAGTACGTCACGGGCTCGCTGGGGACACCGACCGCCGACTGAGCCCCGTTGCCACGGCGTCGGCGGGCCAAGCGCGCGGGGCAGGGCGACGGCGGCCTGGAGCGTGGGCGGCAGGCGGCTGGCGGCAGGGACCGTTCGGCGTTACGATCAGGTCCCATGAGGACCATCGCCGCATCCGCGCCCTCCGCGATCCTCCTGACCGCAATCGTCACCCTGTCCACCGCGCAGCCGGCGGCTGCGCAGGCCAGCACACCCGGTGCGGGGCGGCCGCTGGTGGTGGTCATCAAGCCGCTGGAGCCGTTCGTCAACCACGCCGGGGACGGCCCCACCGGCTTCAGCATCGACCTCTGGTCGGAGGTCGCCAGACGCAACGGCTGGCCCTACGAGTACCGCTGGGTCGAGACGGTCGGGGAACAGGTCTCCGCCGTCGAGCAGGGTTCCGCGGACCTGGCCGTCGCCGGCATCAGCATGACCACGGAGCGGGAGGGCGTGGTCGACTTCTCCTACCCGATCTTCAGCGCCGGCCTGCAGATCATGACGCCGGCCCGAGCCGCGACGACCAGTCTCGACACCGCGCTCCGTCTGGTGCTGCCCAACCTGCTGCGCATCGTCGGCTTCCTCCTTCTGGTCAACCTGGTGGTGGCGCACGTCATCTGGCTCGTCGAGCGCCGGCGCAACCCCCAGTTCGAGAAGGGATATCTGCGCGGCGTCTGGGACGGCTTCTGGTGGAGCGCCGTCACCCTGACGACCGTCGGTTACGGTGACAAGACGCCCATCAGCACCGTCGGCCGCGTGGTCGGCATCTTCTGGATGTTCACGGGTCTTCTCATCGTCGCGAACTTCACCGCCACCATCACCGCCCAGCTGACGATGCGGGAGATCCACGGCGCCATCGCCGGCGTCGGCGATCTGCCGGGGCGGCGGGTGGCGACCGTCGAGGGGAGCACCGCGGAACGCTTCCTCGCCGACCATGGGGTCGCCTTCACGGCCGTCCGTGCGATCGACGATGCCTATCGCCTGCTCGAGCAGGGCCAGGCCGACGCCGTGGTCTACGACTCGCCGGTGCTGCTCTACCACGCCGCCACTGCGGGCCGAGGCAGGGTCCGGCTGGTCGGCTCGATCTTCAAGCCGGAGAGCTATGGCATCGCTCTGCCCGAGGGTAGCCCGCTGCGTGAGCCGCTCAACCGTGCGCTGCTCGCGATCGCGAACGACGGGACCTACCAGCAGCTCTACGGGAAGTGGTTCGAGAGCGAGTCGTAGCCCGGCGAGCGCCATCCCGGCGTCGCCAACCCCAATCCGATCGCTGGCCAGCTCTTGGTGCTACTGTTCGGCGTCGCCGGCGTGTGGCCGGGCGCCCGCTCCGGTCTCGGCGCGAAGGCCGAGTGGTGGCACAATGCTGGACCGGGGGACCGAGGGAGGGAGCGATGGAGCGAGGAATCGGCGATGCGTGACCCTGGTTGGACCCCGGTCGAGCTCGCGCGGCTGAGCGAGCTCGGGTCGCCGGCCGCGGTGCAGGACTTCCTGGACAGTATCCCGTACAGCCTCGACCCCGTCTACCGCTGCCCCCGCAGCGTGCTGCGTGACGGTCGCGCCCACTGCTTCGACGGCGCTGTGTTCGCCGCTGCCGCTCTCGCCGCCTACGGCCACCGGCCGTTGATCTTCGAGCTCAAGGCGGTGCGGGACGACGACCACGTCCTGGCCGCCTTCCAGGCCGATGGGCACTGGGGCGCGGTCGGCAAGTCCAACTGCGCCGGCCTGCGCTTCCGCGAGCCGGTCTTCCGGACCCGCCGCGAGCTGGTCATGTCCTACTTCGAGCTCTACTTCAACGTCGAGTCGGAGAAGACTCTGCGCAGCTACTCGGCGCTGCTGGACCTCGACCGTTCGATCGGCGGCGGATGGCGTCTCGAGGACGGCTGCATGGCGCGGATCGCCGCCCACCTCGACCGCCTCCGCCATCACCCGGTCGTGACCCCGGCCATGGTCCGCCGCCTCGCCCCGGTCGACAGCCGCAGCTACGCGGCCGGCATGCTCGGCTCGGACGAGCGCGGTCTCTTCCGGCCCGGACCTGCCGGCGACGGCGACTGAGGAAGCTGGACCTGACCGGAGCGCGATAGCGGCGACCCGGCAGGGTGGTGGGAAGGGGTCGGGTTGCGGGGCGACGACGCTCGTCGCCCGGTCGTGTTCGGTCAGGGGCGAGCCTCCCAGGCGTGATGCTATACTGCGGAATCGGAGAATAATTCCCCTCACCCTGGGTCCGAGGAGGACTCGCGTTTGTAACCATTGCCGGGAAGGAGAGAGAAACATGGGTATCCTGACAGCTCGACGTGCCGTTGCCGCGGCGGTCCTAGCACTGCTGGCGGTGTTGCCGCCGGTGGTCGCGGCGGCGCAAGAGGACTCTGCGGAGACCCTGCGCGAGCAGAGCCTGGCGCTGGCTGAGCAGCAGAATCCGGCCCCGCCCCTGGACGTGACCAACCTGCTCGAACGGGCCGTCCCCTACCCACTGTTCGTGGCTGTCGACGACGCCACGGTGCCGGCCTACCTGATCGACCCGGCCACCAACACCAACATCCAGGCGTTCGTCGGTGGCGTGGCCTGGGGCGCGGCCTACGACATGCCCAACAACCGCATCCTGTTCAACAACGGCTCCACCCTCTACCAATGGCCGGTGGGCGGGGCGATCAGCTCGCTGGGCACGATCCACGACCCGGCCGGCACCGGCCTCAACTTCACCGGTCTGACCTACTACAGCGGCATGCTGTACGGCGTTCGGAACATCGCCAACGAGGCCGTCTACGCCATCGACCCGACCACCCTGGTCGCCACGGTGTACATCGAGTACGTCGACGGCAACTTCGACTACGGCGGTCTGGCGGTTGACCCGAGCACGGGCGTGATGTACGCGACCAACGACGACACCTCGCCGAATGGCTCGGGGCTGTTCCGGATCAACTCCGACGGCACCGGCACCCTGATCACCTCCTATCCCGCCGGCCAGACCGACATCGACGGCCTGGCGGTCAGCGACGACGGCTTCGCCTACCTGGTGATCGACGAGCCGGGCTCGATCTACGTCTGGAACTTCACCACCTCCGCCTGGGGTACGCCGTTGACCTCCCCCTTCACCACCTCGGAGGTCTTCTGCGGTGGGGCCTGGATCTGGGAGATCGCCGGGCCCGAGATCTCGCTCGTCAAGACGGTCGGCACGACCCCCGGCGTGTGCGCGACCACGACCTCCATCACCGTGGCCCAGGGCACGACGGTCTACTACTGCTACGAGGTCACCAACACCGGCATCGTCGAGCTCACCCTGCACGACCTCACCGACTCCGTGCTCGGCCCGCTGTTCAGCGGGGTGGCCTACAACCTCGCCCCGGGGACCAGCGTCAACACCGTCGCCCAAGGGCTGAGCTTCCCCGCGGTGATCAACGTTCCGACCACCAACACCGGCACCTGGACCGCGTACAACGCCGGGCCGGTTGACGTGGCCGTGGACAGCGCCGACGCGACCGTCGACATCGCTCCGCCGGATATCACCGTCAACCCGACCAGCCTGCTCAGCAGCCAGCTGACCAACCAGGTCGTCACCCTGCCACTCTCCATCGGCAATGTCGGCGGCTCCCAGCTCGACTGGACCCTCTTCGAGGAGCCGGTGGGACCCTTCCCGCCGATGCCCGAGCCCCCCGGCCAGGGCGACCCGTCGCAGGTCGCGGAGCGGGTCGGCGAGGTGACCGAGGGCCAGGCTCCCGAGGCCGATCCCACGGCGTCCAGGTGGCCCGGACCGCGGGCCGTGCTCTACGACAACGGTCCGCTGGTGACCCACCCTGGAGGCGGCGCCGGCGGCGCCGACGCGAGCGCCCTGCAGACCGCGCTCGGCATGGGCACCTACGGGTTCGGCGCCCAGGTGTCGGCCGGCAACCGCGTCGCCGACGAGTTCACGGTCACCGACGCGGCGGGCTGGACGATCGACACGATCACCTTCTTCGCCTACCAGACCGGATCCGGCACCACCTCCACCATCAACGCCCTCAACCTCCAGATCTGGAACGGTGCGCCCAACGGGGGCGGCGTCGTGGTTTGGGGCGATACCAGCACCAACATCCTGGCCTCGAGCGTCTGGTCCAACATCTACCGGGTGCTGGACACGGCGTTGACCGACACCCAGCGCCCGATCATGGCCTGCGTCGCGACCGTCGGCACCACCCTGCCGCCTGGCACCTACTGGCTCGACTGGCAGTTCGGCGGGACCCTGGCCTCAGGCCCGTGGCAGCCCGCGGTCTCCATCCTCGGCCAGACGACCACCGGCAACGCCATGCAGTACACCCCCGCCGGAGGCTGGGCGAACCTGGTGGACGTCGGTCCCCAGGGCTTGCCCTTCATCGTCGAGGGCAACCCGGCGATCTGCGGCAATCTGGCCGACGTGCCGTGGCTGAGCGCTAACCCCACCGCCGGCTCGGTCCCGGCCGGGGGCAGCCAGCCGGTCGACGTGACCTTCGACTCCACCGGCCTGGCGGTCGGCTTGTACACGGCCAACGTGTGCCTGTTCAGCAACGACCCGGTCGAGCCGGTCGTGGCGGTCCCGGTCACCCTGGAGGTGGTGATCCCGGTCGAGCTGATGAGCTTCACGATCGAGTAGAACGACAAGCTTCGGCGGCGGCCCCCGGCCTGCCGCCCCTCTCTTCCACCGCCCCCGTCCGCGGGGGCGGTTTTCTATCCAGGCCGTCGCTTCTGGCCCCTGTTGCAGGTTTGACCGGGGCTAGAGTGGGCGCTAGGGTGGGGAAGGCCGCGTGTGGACGAAGCGCGGCAGCGGCAAGGGTGCGGTGGCGTCTGTTCACCGCCGCAGGCCAGTGCGGATGGT
>Ga0316628_100003235_pt1 | contig 12477 bp, 11 predicted proteins | sample OWC_Aug_M2_C1_D5_FD_207648 | JGI IMG/M metagenome (GOLD analysis project Ga0316628, IMG submission 207648) | Wetland soil microbial communities from Old Woman Creek delta, Ohio, United States - OWC_Aug_M2_C1_D5_C | ecosystem: Environmental > Terrestrial > Soil > Wetlands | place: USA: Ohio...
CGGGGCCGGCAAGAGCACGCTCCTCCGCGTCCTGCTGGGCTTCCTGGTCCCAGAGCACGGCGAAGGCAAGGTCCTCGATTACGACATCCGCCGCGAGCAGGCCATGATCCGCCGGTCCGTCGGCTACATGCCGGAGAACGATTGTTTCGTCGCCGGCCTGGACGCTGTGACCTTCACCTCCTATTTTGGCGAGCTCTCCGGCATGCCGCGGCAGGAGGCCATGAAGCGGGCCCACGAGGTCCTGTTCTACGTCGGTCTCGGGGAGGCCCGCTATCGGCTGCTGGACACCTATTCGGCCGGAATGAAGCAACGCCTCAAGCTAGCCCAGGCCCTCGTCCACGACCCGAAGATCCTTCTCCTCGACGAGCCGACCTCCAACCTCGACCCGACCGGCCGGAACGAGATCCTCGAGCTCATCCGCGACATCTCGACGAAAAAGTCGATCCAGGTGCTCATCTCCTCGCACATCCTGGACGACATCGAATCGCTCTGCGAGACGGTCGTCATCCTTAAGCAGGGCCGGGTCGCGGCCGAGGGCCGGATGGAGGATCTCCGGGCCATCCACTTCAGCCTCTACGAGCTTCGGATCAAGGGCGATGAAGGGCCTTTCCGCCGCGACCTCGAGGCCATGGGCTGCCGCGTCGACGAGACGGAGGACAGGCTGGTCAAGGTCTACATGCCCGAGGGAAGCGACCGCATGGACATCTTCCGGGCCGCGGCCCGGACGGGCGTCCAGCTGCGCTATTTCGTCAAGAGCCAGACATCGCTCGAGGACCTCTTCGCCGGGGTCGTGGGGGTGGACTGATGGCCACCGTCCGCGAAAAAGGCTACAGCCACTGGGACGGCCGGCTGACCGACCGCCGCTTCCCCTGGTGGCCCATCACCCGGACGGGCATCCAGCTCGCCTTCAAGAAGAAAACCTTCAGGTTCTTTTTCGCCGGAGCGTTCATGCCGGCCTTTTTCGCCCTCGGCGGGCTGTACGTCTCCGAGCGGCTCGAGGATTTCAAGGCCTTGGTCCGGAGCAACCAGGCGCTGCTCCATATCAACCCGAATTATTTCAAGGTCTTCCTCACGAGCAGCTTCCTTCTCTTTTTCATCATCCTCGTCCTGGCCTTCGCCGCCGCCGGCCTCATCGCCGATGACCTCAAACACAACTCCCTCCAGCTGTACTTCTCCCGGCCCATCGGCAAGAAGGACTACCTCCTCGGGAAGATGTCGGTCATCGCGTTCTTCGTCCTCGCGCTGACCTCGCTGCCCTGGCTCATCCTGGTCGTCTTCAAGCTCATTTTCGCCGGCAGCTTCAAATTCCTCGTCGACTATCCCTGGCTGCCCCTGTCCATTATCGGCTATTCGTCGCTCCTCACCGTGTTCTTCGCGTTCTACATCCTCCTCCTCTCGGCCCTGAGCAAGAACACGCGCTACGTCATGATCCTCATCTTCGCGACCTACATATTCTCCGACGCGCTCTCCGGCATCCTCGGCAGCATCTTCCGGACCCCTTATATGGCCCTGTTCTCTATCCGGGCCAATCTCCAGCAGGCCGGCGCGTTCCTCTTCGGCCAGAAGCTCCCCGTCGCCGTCCCTGCCGTCTGGTCGTTCGCGGTCCTAGCTGGCATCTGCCTCCTGTCGGCCGTGGTCCTCAACCGGAAGATCCGCGGCGTCGAGGTGATCAAATGACCTCCGTCATCGCCGCCTCCCATCTGTCCAAATGGTACGGGAACGTCCTCGGCCTGAACGACGTCAGCCTCGATATCGACAGCGGCATCACCGGCCTGCTCGGCCCCAACGGCGCCGGCAAGTCGACCTTCATGAAGCTCATCACCGGCCAGATGAAGCCCAACATCGGCACGGTGACCATCCATGGACGCGGGACCTGGAATAATCCGGCTCTCTTCCGCAACATCGGCTTCTGCCCGGAGCACGATGCCTTCTACGAGGACATGACCGGCCTCGAATTCGTCACCGGGCTTCTCCGCTTCTTCGGCTTCTCGCCGTCCGAGATCCGGGACAGGGCGGCCCGGGCCCTGGACATCGTCGAGCTCACCAAGGACAAGGACCGGCTCATCCGAGGCTACAGCCGGGGCATGCGCCAGAGGGTCAAATTCGCCCAGGCCATCGCCCACGATCCGGAGATCGTCATCCTCGACGAGCCCCTGAGCGGCCTCGACCCGCTCGGCAAGAGGAAGCTCATCCGGCTCATCAAAGACTTCAGGAGCGAGGGACGGACCGTCCTCGTCTCGAGCCATGTCCTGCCGGAGATCGAGGCCCTGACGTCGCGCGTCGTCCTCGTCCACCAGGGCAAGATCCTGGCCCAGGGGGACGTTCCCTACATCCGCGAGCTCATCGAGGCCCATCCGCATCAAATCTCGGTCCGGTCGAGCGATCCGCGGGCCCTGGGCGCCCGCTTCATCGGGGACCGGTCCATCCAGAAGATGACGTTCGGGGCGGACGGGCGGACGCTCATCGTCGAGACCCACAAGAGGGACGATTTTTTCGGCCGCCTGACCGGCGTCGTCCTCGAAGGCGGGATCGAGGTCGAGGAGATCTCATCGCCCGACGACAACCTTCAGGCGGTCTTCGAATACCTGGTGGGGAAGTAACATGAGCGTCCGGGGGTCCATCCGCGAGGTCTTCGGCTTCTTCTTTTCCATCGGCCGGAGGACGGGCAAGACGCGGGTCTTCGCCCTGCTCGGGCTCATCCCGGTCGCCCTGGCCATCATCGTCCGCATCGTCCTCCACGGCCGCTCAGGCGACATCGCCGCCGTTTTTACCGAGATCCTGATGGTCTTCTTCCTGCAGTTCTACATCGTCATCCTGGCGCTGTTCTACGGCACGTCGGTCACCGCCGAGGAGGTCGAGGGCCGGACCCTGTCCTATCTCATCACCCGGCCCATTCCCAAGCCGGCCATCGTCCTTGGCAAGTACGGCGCCTACACTCTCCTCATGTTCGTGATGGTCGCCGTCAGCCTGGCCCTGTCCTTCTTCATCATGAACGTCGCCCGCCTCTCCCAGCCGGCCTTGTACGCGAAGTTCCTTCACTACCTGGGCGTCTTGGGGCTCGGCATTCTCGCCTACACGGCCTTCTTCACCTTCCTGGGGGCGTTCCTCAGGCGGGCGATCATCGTGGGGCTCATCTTCGGGATCGGCTGGGAGAACGTCATCCAGTATTTCCCGGGCTCGACCCAGAGATTCTCCATCGTCCACTACCTGAAATCGCTTCTGCCTTACCGGCCGATGGCCGGCGGGGGAAGGGGCGTCGCGCTCCTTCTCTTCCGGCTCGAGCCCACGGCGCCTCTCGTGGCCGTGCTGGCCCTGGCCGCGCTGGCCGGAGCGTTCCTCGCGCTGGCCTGCTGGCTCTTCCGGATGAAGGAATATCTCTACGAGGACTAGCCCTATTTCTTCTCTTCCTGGGGCTCGCCTTCCTTGACCTTCATGAATTCGCCGGCTTTCGACTGGGCGAGCTTGCGGAGCTTATCCAGGACCTCTTGGGACAGGCTGATGTGGAGTCTCGTGTAATCCTGGCCCGAGGTGATCTCGATCCCGTTGAGGACGTCGCCGACGGCCGGTTCCTGGCCCCTCATCATGGCGCCCAGGCTCTTGAAGCCGTTCAGGGCCGAAGCCAGGTTCGCGTTCTGTTCCTTCGTGCCTCCGAGAGCCCTGATTTCGCCAGTGAACGTCGCCAGCTTGTAATCATAAGCCATGGTCAGGGCGGTAACGCCTTCGAGGACCTTGAGTTGAGGCTGCTTTTCGATGCCCTGCCTGACGAGCTCCCGCGGGATGGCGAAGGCCCCCCAGGCAATGGCGGACTTGTCGACCTTCTTCAAGATGCCGGCCATCTCAACGTTCTTCATGACCGATTCCGCTCTCTTCTGGTGGACGTCGATGATGCCCTTGATCTCCGCATCGCTGCCGATAACGATATGGGTTCCGTCGAGGAAGGCCCCCCGGGTCGTCCGCTTCTTCTCCGCGCCTTCGAAGCCTGAGTAGATGGTGACCCCGTTATAGGTCTCCGTCTTGAGCTCGGCAGCCTTTTCTTTGAGAAGGCCGAGCAGCTTGTCCTTGTCATATTTCAGGTCGATGATGAAGCCTCCCTCATAGGCCATGTTCGAGGGAACGCCGCTGAGGCCGATCCCTATAGCGGAGATGTCCTTCATCGGGTCGATGCCGCTCGTCTTGACGAATTCGTCGTATTTCTCCTTGGCCTTGGGGTCCTGGAGCGCCTTTGCCGCCGCTTCCGTCCCCATCATCCGCTGGACGTCGATGGCCATGACGCCCGTGGCCGTCTTGGGCAAGAGCTTGATCAGGGCTTCGCCCGCCGCTCCCGCCTTGCCGCCCGTGGGAGCGCAGGACGCGAAGAAGAGCGTCAGGAGGAAGGCCAAACCTAGTGTGGTCGCTTTTTTCATCGTACAGACCTCCTTGTTAGATTCCTTAGAGGATACGGTTCCCTGATGAATAAGTTCCTCTCCCGGACTATACCACCTTTGGTCGCCCCCTGGCAATGCGCCGTTGGACGGAGGGGGTTCTCAGGACGGGCCGGGACCCGGTCGTCCTTGCGGCGAGCCGCGTTTTATTATAATTTTAAGGACCATGAGGCGCGCCAGACGGGCCGTGGAGAAAGGAGCGATATGACCGAAGAACGAGCCGCCGCCGAAGCAACGGCGTTCCAGAAGATCCTGCGCGGCCGTCGCAGCATCCGCCGCTACCTGCCGACGCCGGTCGAGCCCGATAAGCTTCGGGCCTGCCTCGAGGCGGCCAGGCTGGCGCCGTCGGCCCACAACGTTCAGCCCTGGCGGTTCATCGTCGTCGACGATCCCGAGCTCAAGGAACGGCTCACGTCAGCGGCCTTCTCCGGCATCTACTCCGGCTCGCGGTTCGCTGCCCGCGCCCCGGTCATCCTCGTCCTGCTGGCCAGGCGCGACTTCGTCGCCCATCACCTCGGCGGCCGGCTGCAGAGAATCCCCTTCCATCTCATCGACATGGGCATCGCCGGCGAGCACTTCGTCCTGCAGGCCGAGGAGTTCGGCCTGGCGACGTGCTGGATGGGCTGGTTCAGCTATCGCCGGGTGCGCCGCGTCTTGAAGGTCCCCCGGAAATTCAAGATCGTGGCCATGATGCCGGTCGGATACGCCGAGAAGCGGCCCCACCGCGAGCCGCCCCGGAGGACGCTCGAGGAAATCGTCGCCTTCAATGGGATCCCCCGGGATTGAAAGTCCGGAAGATGGTTCTTTTGTTTGCCATTGCCCTGTCCATCTACGCCCTGATCAATCTCTACATCGGCCGCCGGGGCGCCCAGGCGCTCGCGGCCTATCCCACGGCCCGCGCCGTATTCCTCGTCCTGTTCATCGCACTGGCCTTGGCCTTTCCCTTGGGGCGGATCCTCATGACCTTCACCAGGAGCTTTCCCTCGCCGATCTTGCTCCAGGCCGGTTCCTTCGAGCTGGCGGTGATGCTCTATGGATTCCTCGCCGTCGTCCTCGTCGATCTCGTCAGGCTGGTCAACGCTTTCGTGCCGTTCTTGCCCCGCTCCCTGTCCGCCCAACCGGGAAGGGCGGGGCTCGTTCTATTCCTCGTCGTCGCCGGCGGCATTCTCGTGACCCTGGCGGCGGGGGCTGTCAACGCCGCGAGGATCCGGACCGTCGACCTCGATCTGACGATTCCCCGCGGAGCCGGGACGGCGGACCGGCTGACCATGGTCATGGCCTCGGACCTCCATCTGGGGACTCTCGTTGGCCGGACGAGGCTCGAAAAGATCGTGGACATGGCGAATGCCCTGGCGCCGGACATCATCGTCTTCGCCGGCGACATCGTCGACGAGACCGTCACCGGGGAGATCGAAGCGGGATTCAGCGCGGTCATGCGGAAGCTCCGGGCCCCCTTGGGCGTTTTTGCCGCCCCGGGGAACCACGAATTCTACAGCGGTCTCGAGAGGAACCTGGCCTGCCTCCGGTCCTGCGGCGTCACCGTGCTCCAGGACGAGGCGGTCGAGGTGGCCGGCGCGCTGATCCTCGTCGGACGAAGGGATCCGAGCTCGCTCGGCGTCCAGGAAGTGCGGCTGTCCATCGGCGGGATCCTGGCGAAAAGCGGACTTGAGGCGAACCTGCCCATGGTCGTCCTCGACCACCAGCCCGTTCACCTCGAGGAGGCGGAGCAGGCCGGCGTCGCCCTCCAGCTCTCCGGCCATACCCACGCCGGGCAGCTCTTTCCGCTCGATATCGTCAACGGCTTCATCTATGAGCTCAATTGGGGCCAACTTCGGAGAGGGAACACCCACTATTACGTGACCAGCGGCGCCGGGACGTGGGGCCCTCCTGTGAGGACGGCTAGCCGGGCGGAGATTGTTCGCGTCCGTCTGACCTTCGCCGGCCCATCGTGATCTGCCCTCCGTCGGGCCGCGCCTTCGGGACCGTGACGAAAACCTGTTGCTTCTCCGCGTCGTTGGGTTAAGATACCGGCGGAGGAAAGTATGACGAAAACGGCGTGGGTCCGCGCTCTTATCGCCGGGGCCGTGGTCATCTCCGGTGCTGGCACAGGTCTTCTGGCCGCCGGCCCGGCCGCTTCCAGGGAGAACAGGCCGGCCGAGGGCACGATCGCAGAGTTCAGGATTGAGGCCGGGGACCTCGAGCTCCGCCGGACGGCCCAGCCCCAGACCCCGTTCGACAAGGTCGGGCGGCGCTTCGCCCTTCTCGGGCTCGAAGACGGGAGCTTCGAGGCCTGGGCCTACCCCCTGAAGCTCGTCCGCAGCTTCGACGTCTCCTTCCTGCTCGGCGCGAGCACGGTCCCCGTCCGGGGCCGCGATATCGTCCGCTTCGTTTCCGTCCAGCCCGCCGTGACGACACTGACATATGTCCATCAATCGTTCACCGTGAAAGCTCACTATATCGCGCCGGTCGAGGAGGCCGGCGTGACGATCCTGCTCGACGTCGATTCCACGGAGCCGCTGACGGTCGTCTGCAGTTTCATCCCCGTGCTCCAGCCGATGTGGCCGGCCGGCCTCGGCGGCCAGCACGCCCACTGGGACGACGACATGAAGGCGTATCTCATCTCGGAACCGACACGGAAGAACCACGGCTTCCTGGGTTCGCCGGCGGCCCGGGGCATCTCCTACACGCCCGCCCACATGCTCTCCGACGTCCCGAACCAGTTCGAGATTGAGATCGCGGACCCGCAGGCGGTCGCGGGCCGCTTCATCCCCATCGTCGTCGCCGGAGGGAAGGGCGCCCGCGACGAGGTCAAGACGCTCTATCGGGACATCGCCGCCGACCCGGAAAAGCGTTACCGGCGGGCCGTCGAGTATTTCGCCGGGCTGCGCCGGACGACTCTCGGCGTCAAGACGCCCGTCAGGGAGCTCGACCTGGCCTTCGAATGGGCCAAGGTCGCCCTGGACGGCCTCATCGTCGACAATCCCGACCTCGGGCGGGGGCTCATCGCCGGATTGGGACCGTCGGGGATGGGCGGTCGGCCCGGCTTCGGCTGGTTCTTCGGCACGGACGCCTACCTTAACTCATTGAGTTTCAATAGCTTCGGGAACACGATGGCCTCCCGCGACGGGCTGGCCTTCAGCCGGAAGTGGCAGAGGAAGGATGGCAAGATGGCCCATGAGCTGTCTCAGGCGGCCGGCTATCTGCGCTGGTGGGAGGATTATCCCTACGGCTATATTCACGGCGACACATCGCCCTATTACATCATTGCCGTGGAGGATTACGTCCAGCGGACGGGCGACCTCGCATTCTTGAGGGACAGCTGGCCGTCGATCGTCCGTGCCTATGATTGGTCGCTCACGACCGACGGCGACGGCGACGGACTGATGGATAACAGCAAAGCGGGGCTCGGCGCTCTCGAATTCGGTTCGCTCACGGACATCCAGACCGATATCTACCTCGGGGCGGTCTGGGCTCGGGCGAACGTCGCTCTGAAGAACCTGGCCGCGGTGATAGGGGACAGGGCCGTCGGGAAAAAAGCCGAGGCCGGCGCGGCCCGGGCCGTGAAGGCCTGGAAAGAAAAATTCTGGGACGACGTGAACGGTCAGTATTCCTACGCCTTCAACAAGGACGGCCGGATCGTGCCCGAGCCGACGCCGTGGAGCGCCGTCGGCCTGGCCTGGGGCCTCGGCGATCTCGAGCGCGGCGTCGATACGCTAGCCCGGGTGAACCGGGCCGACCTGACCACGGACTGGGGCGTTAGGATGCTCTCCGACCAGAGCCCGCTTTTCGAGCCGCTGAACTACAACTACGGCGCCGCCTGGCCCTTCCTCTCCGGCTGGGTGGCCGCGGCCCTGTTCGATTTCGGCTTTCTGCCCCAGGGGTACCACGTCCTCATGGCCAACGCCCGGCACACGTACGACAACGCCCTGGGCACGATCATGGAGCTTTTCTCGGGATATCACAACGCCTGGCCTCAGGAAGGCGTCCCTCACCAGGGCTTCTCCAGCACCGGGGTCGTGCTGCCGTTCGTCCGCGGCCTTCTCGGTCTCGAAGCCAGCGTCCCCGGCAGGAAGGCTGCTTTCAGGCCGGGTTTCCCGGCCGGATGGCCGGCCGTCTCCGTATCGGATTGGAGGATCGGCGGGTCCGATCTCGACCTGGAGTACGCCCGGAAAAAGGACCGGGTGACCCTGCGTGTCAGATCGGACAAGGCGGCCGGCTTCGTTTTTGTTTTTGCGCCGGCCCTGGGTCTCGGAACGAAAGTCCTGGCGGCAAGCTTGAACGGCGGTCCGCTCGAATTCTCGTCCGAAGGCAGGGCCGGCGCCCAGGCGGTTCGTGCCCGGATGGAATTCCCGCTCTCGGGGGATGACACGGTCGAAGTACAGTTCATTCCCGCTCCGGAGATCGTCCTTCCCGACATCGCGGCCATGGCGGGGGACCTCAGCAAGGGATTGCGGCTCGTCCGTTCCGACCTGGCCGGCCGCGATCTCAAGCTGAGGCTCGAAGGGCTGGGTGGGGAGACCTACGTTATCGAGGTCCTCAACGGCGAAAGGATCGATTCGGTGACGGGGGCCGGGTTCGACGGCCGGACGATCAAGGTCGTTCTTCCGGCCGGCGGCGGGAGATACGTCGAGGGCTCGGTGACGGTGAGGATGAAGTAAAAAAACGGGGAGAAAGGATGCTTCCCTCTCTCCCCGGGTTCTGGTCAAAGCCTCAGATGGGGATCACTTCTTGGCCGGCGGTGTGGCCGCCTTGGATTGGTCGTAGCGGCGGACGACTTCGTCGGTGATGTCGATCGCCGGGGTGTACGTGACGACTCCGCTCGTGGCCAGGTCGAGGACGATATCAAAGCCCCGCTCCTTGGCCAGGTTCTCGATGATCGTGACCATCTCGCCGCGAATTCTCTGAACGAGATTGGCCGAAAACTGCTGGGCTTCGCGCGCCTGGTCTTCCTCGTAGCGCTTCCGCTCGGTCGTCTTTTTTTCGATGTCGGCCTGGATGCCCAGAAGGGCCTCTTGGGTCATGGTCAGCCGGCCCGTGTTCAGCTTGTTCTCGAGCAGGCGGATGGCGTCGTCGAGCTTCTGGAGGTCGTTCTTGATCTTGGTCTCGCGGTCCTGCATCTGGCCCATGATCCTCTTGCCTTCGACGGAGACCTCGAACGCCTTCTGCGAGTTAATGATGGCGATCTTGGTCGCCTGCTGGGCGTAAGAGGCGCCGGCAACGACCAGGATGAAGAGGATGATGAGGGGGGCGAGTGTTCTGACTCTGTTCATAGTGGCCTCCTTTGGTCCTATGCCTTACAACTCATTCCACTGAGGAATGGATTCGGTATTTTACCACGTTCAGCCGATTTTTTTAAGTGTTTCCTCGATCCGCCCCAGGGCTCTCAGGAGGTAATTCCGTTCCGGCCCGTAGCAAAAGCGCAGGAACCCGTCCATTTCGAAGTGGTCGCCGGGAACGAGGAGGACCGATCTTTCCCTGATCAGTCGTTCGACGAGTTCCGTCGAGTTGATCCTCAGGTTGTACTTGGCGAAGAGAATCGCCCCGGCCTGGGGCGGATGGAAGCTGAAGAGGCTGCCGTGGCCCTTGAGCCATGTCTCGAGGACGGGGAGATTGGCGTTGAGGATAAGCTGCGTTCTCTGGAGAATGCGTTCCCTCGTCGCCGGCACCAGGGCGATCGAGGCCACCCGGTCGCTCATGGCCGACAGGGAGATCGTGGTGTAATCATGATAAGGCCAGGTCCTCTTGACGGCCTCCTCCGGTCCGACGATCCAGCCGACCCTGAGGCCGGGCAGTCCGTAGGCCTTGGATAGGCCGCCGACCACGAGCGTCTTTTCCCAGGTCCCCCAAAAGCTCGGCGTCCGGATGCCCGAGAGCTCGGCCCCCTGGTAGACCTCGTCCGCCAGGATCCAGGCCCCGGCGTCCGCTGCGAGGCCGACGATCCCCTTCATGGCCTCCGGGTCGAGCACCGACCCTGTCGGGTTGTTGGGATTGGTCAGAACGATAAGCTTGGTCCTCGGCGTCACCAGCCGTCTCATCTCGTCGAGGTCGGGCTGCCAGCCCGATCCTTCCCGCAGATGGAAGGGCTTGATGTCCGCGCCGAATGCCCGCAGGAGCCCCCACATCTGCATGTAGCTGGGTATCTCGAACAGGACTTCGTCGCCGGGTTCGATGAGGCTCCAGATGAGCAAGAAATTGGCCTCCGACGAGCCGGCCGTGGCCAGGATCTGATCCGGGCCGGCCCCAGGGTAGAAATGGGCGACGGCTCGACGAAGCCCGGGGGTGCCGTTCGTCTGGGTGTAACCCATCTTGACCTCGGCCAGGGATTCGATCTCGGCCGGGGTCAGAAACTCCTTGAGGGTCAGCGGGTGGACGCCGCTCTCGGACAGGTTGTATTCGACGACGTTCTCCCACGTGGACTGCAGGCGCTCCATTTTGAAGGCGTCGATGTTCATGGGATCTCCTTTACAGACCGGCGATCAGATCTCGACCCCGAACACGCCTTTGAAGACGAGACCGAAGACGATGGAAAGGATGAAGTAGGCGACCAGCCAATGGACCGGCAGGCCGAAAGCGGAGAGGCTCTTTGCCGGATAGAGGACCTTGAGCGAGCGGATTGGCGTCCCGTCCGTCAAGGGAGGCTCGCCCGGGAAGAGGATCTGTTCCCAGATCGAGCCGCGCGAAGCGAGGGCAGAGACCTTGGTCAAGGGCCTGCCGCTGACGGTCACGGTTTTTTTGACGGTCCGGCCGCCGGTCCGGAGAAGGAGGAGGCCTGCGCCCTCGGACACGGCTTTGATCCTCCAAACGACCTCGTGCCCGTCGGGAATCCGCACGGCCGGGGAGGTTATATCGACGCCGGGCGGCGCTTCGAGCTCGAGGCTGAGCAAGACGGGATCGGCCGCCTTATCGAGCTCCGCCTTGACCAGCGTCTCTTCGCCCGGCCGCAGGGGCGCCCGGTCGAACCATAGACTGAGCTGGGCCAGGATGAGGACGAGCGGCACGATCATGATGGCCAGGGGCTTGAGGTTGGCGGCCATGTATGCCAGGTTGGCCTTGAGGATCCCCCCCTGGGCGCCGAGGGTGACGCGCATGTCGTCCTTGTAGAGGCGCAGCTCGAGGAGGTGGGCCTTGATCCGGTCCTTGGCCTTGCGGACGGCCGCCTGGTCGGAAGCGAGCTTGAAGACCTCGAGCATCAGCAGGGCCGTCAACAAGGAGACAGCGGTCATCCCGAACCAGGGCGAAAGCCCCCGGAAAGGCAGGAGGGCGGCCTCGACGATCCAGCCGAAGACGAGGTTGACGACGTGCATGACGCTCAGCCGATGTAGCCCAGCCCCTTGAGCTTTTTTTTGATCTCCTCTTCGGAGTCCGCTTCCTCGATCTTGGCCACCTCTTTTTCGAGGCAGTGGGAGATGAATTCCTCGGCCGAGGAATAGCCCGACATCTTGGCGTACTTTTTGATCTTGTCGAAGAGGGCCTTGTCGATCTTGACTTTGGCGCCGGCCATGTCGCTTCTCCTTTCGCCGTCGTTATGCGAGGACGTTCTTGCCGATCATCTCCTTCGGCTTATCGACTCCGAAGGCGTCGAGCACGGTCGCGGTCAGGTCGTGGAGGGCCGGGGCCTCGGCCGTGATTCTCCGGTTGGCGAAGACGATGCCGGGCAGGACGTCGGGCGCGGCCATGTGGTCGCCGCTCCATTTTTGGGTGTTGTCCTCGAAGACCTCGCGGGGGAATCCGCCCAAAGGGGACTGCCACGAGATACGATAACCGCGGTTGAACCCGAGGACGATGTCTGGGGCCAAGGCCAGGTTCGTTCCGTGGTAGGCCTGCCTGGCGACGAAGGCCTTGAGGACGGCCCGCTCTCCCGTCTTGGGATCGGTCAGGGCTTCGAGCTTCTGGGCGATCTCGCGGACGAGGTTGTCCTTATCCGGACCGGGGTCGACCGCGCCCACTCCTTCCCGGCCCCTCTCGTTGATGTAGAGTCCGTTGAGCCCGATGCCGTAGGCCCGGGTCTTGGCCCAGTCCGTGTCATCGAAGAGGGCGGACTCCTCCTGCTTCCACG
>Ga0316628_100003236_pt1 | contig 12476 bp, 7 predicted proteins | sample OWC_Aug_M2_C1_D5_FD_207648 | JGI IMG/M metagenome (GOLD analysis project Ga0316628, IMG submission 207648) | Wetland soil microbial communities from Old Woman Creek delta, Ohio, United States - OWC_Aug_M2_C1_D5_C | ecosystem: Environmental > Terrestrial > Soil > Wetlands | place: USA: Ohio...
GCTCCAACGACATGGCCGATTTTCTGATGAATACCAAAATGATCGTGCTGTGGGGTTTTGAGCCAACGATCACGCATTTTGGACCGGGCCATCAGCTCGCCTATTACATCAAGATGGCCCGAGAGAAAGGCATACCGGTGATCGTCATCGATCCGCGCTACACCGTGGCCGCCGAGGTGCTGGCCGATCAATGGATACCGATCAAGCCCGGCACGGATGCGGCAATGATGCTAGCGGTGGCCAATGTGCTGATCAAGGAAAATCTTTACGACAAAGCATTTGTCGAGAAGTACGTCGATCCGATCGGCTTTGAGGAATGGCGCAGTCACATTTTCGGCGAGAAAGATGGAGTTGACAAGAATCCCGAATGGGCGGAGAAGATTTGCGCCGTGCCGGCGGAAACGATCCGGGGCTTTGCGCGTCTCTATGCGCAGAAAAAGCCTACCTGGCTATGGAAGGGTTACGGGATCGACAGAAAGAGCCGCGGGGAGAACACCGCGCGGGGGGCTGCCAGTCTGCAGGCGATCATGGGCAACTGGGGTGTCCCCGGCGGCTCGGTGCCACTCCATCTGCGTTTTCGTCACAAACCGTCGGTCATGCTGCCGTATGGTGAGATTCCCAAGCGCATGGTGCCGAAGATGTACCGCAGTCACAAGTGGGCGCAGATGGTGCTGTTGTTGGACAAAGTCAATGCCGGGGAGATGAGTCTGGATGAGTACAGGCGGCTCATCGGCTGGCGCGTCGGCGCGCTGCCCAAAGGACCGGTGTCGAGATTTTGGGCGGGAGGAACTGCCGGGGGAGGCGGTGTAGGGGACTCCATTGAGGGGAATGGAGGGACGAACTACGAAGATGCATTGCCGAATCCGAAGATGTTGATGTGGGGGACGTACTATGGTTCGGGGACGAACACGCTCAATAATAATGCCGACTCGACCAATGACCAGCTAAAAGCGCTGGAGAAGATTGAGTTTGTGGTTTGGGCGGGAACCCAGATGGGGCCGAGCGCGCGCTATGCGGATGTGGTGTTGCCGCTGGAGGATACGACGTTGGAGACCAGTTACATCAATACGGCGGGTTATGGCGGTTTTGCCAATTACACGTATCTTCCCGGCGTGGCGGATGCTCCGGGAGAGGCCAAAAACGACGAGTGGGTGTATTCGGAGCTGGCGCGAAGACTGGGGATCGGGGATCAGTACAACCAGTACTACAACGGTGAGAATTGGGAGCAAGCGTGGGAAGAGTACATGGAAGATGAATACCGTGACCTTAGTCAGAAGCTAAAGACCGGCGGAGTTAAACCGCCGAGCTGGAAGAAGTTTCAAAAGGATTGCCTGATCAATGTCGATGAGTCATTCGATGAGCCGTATCACGGATATAGGGATTTCATCGAAGGAGGAAAGCCGCTCAAAACCAAAAGCGGCAAGATCGAGCTTTACAGCTATGTCGTCGCCGATGAGTCGCAAAGAGGTAAACTGCACTTCGACGCGCATGGCCAACTCATCGACAACCTGCCCAATGACTGGCGCGATCTGGCTCCCTACGCTACCTATCAACCGATTTATCGGGGCATGGACCACGCAGACGTGCAGCGTTTCCCGCTCATGATGTTGAGTTCCTATCCGCGCTATCGCATCCACAGCACGTTCTGGAATGTGCCTTGGCTCAAGGGCGATTGCTATCGTCATGCCATCTGGATGAATGCGGCTGACGCCCAGGTTCGGGGGATAAAGGATGGAGACCAGGTAAAGATTCACAACGACAAAGGCACCGCCATCATTCCCGCCTATGTTACCTCGCGTCTCTTGCCCGGCGTGGTGGTAATCCATCACGGCGGATGGTTTCAGCCTGACGAGAACGGCGTCGACCGGGGCTGTACGCCGAATATTTTTTTGGGCGACCCGAAGAGCCCCGTGACTGCTCCTTCAGTGACGAATTTGGTGGAAGTGGAGCGTAACGTGTAAGAGTCTTAAATTTGGCGGAGCGGGGTTTGGAATGGCCCATGGGCTCAAATATTTCCAACAGACTTCACGCATCGACCTCGTGATCGGCGGAAAAGAGGACGCTCCGAATGATTGATCTCGCGCTCGAACTGGTCGGGTTGCAGCCAAAAGACGCAACTGTGGTTGAAGTGGCCGACTACCGTGTCGGCGATCTACAGAGCAGCTTTTGGGACTGGGACCGGGTGGTCAAATCCTCACACCCAACCAACTGCTGGTATCAGCGTGCCTGTAATTTTAACCTCTATGTCAAGGATGGCATTGTCCTAAGAGAGGAACAGGTCGGAAACTACCCGTCTCCGAATGATGCATCCGTTCCGGACCCCAATCCCCGCGGCTGTCAGAAGGGTGTGTGCTATGCCCAGCGGATGTATGATCCCACTCGGATCAAATATCCGTTAAAGCGCGCGGGGGCGCGCGGAGAGGGACGCTGGCAGAGGATAAGTTGGGATCAGGCCCTGACAGAGATTGCTGATGGCGTGATCGACGTTCTCACGACCGACGGTCCCGAGGTCATCATGAATGCAGGCGGAACTCGGGTCCATAGCCAGGGCAGTGAAGGCATGGGGCCCAATGCCTTCTTCGAAGCGCTTGGCGCGCCTCATCCGAGCGTGAACGCGGAGATCGGCGACGACCATCAGGGGGTTGGTGTCACGCTCGGCAAAATCATGTTTGCCGACTCGGCCGATAACTGGTTCCACGCGGATACCATTCTCGTATGGGGCTCGAACCCTGCTTACACGAATATTCCCAATTTTCATTATATCGCCGAGGCGCGCTACAACGGTCGGCGCGTCATCTCGATCTCGCCGGACTACAATGCTTCGGCGATCCACGCCGATCTGTGGGTGCCGGTGAATATCGGAACCGACGCCGCTTTGGCATTGGCAGCGGCGCAAGTCATCATCCGAGATAAACTCCACCGCGAAGGCTTCGTCCGCGAGCAAACCGACCTGCCGCTTTTGGTGCGGGAGGATAACGGCAAGTTTCTGCGCGAAAAAGACCTCAAGTCGGGCGGCCGGGAGGATATTTTTTATTTTTATGACGAGACCTCGGCCCAGGTTGTGGAAGCGCCGCGCAAAAGCTTAGCGCTCAATGGTGTGGTCCCGGGTCTGGAGGGAGTCTATGAGGTGCGTGGGCTTTCCGGGACCCTCAGAGTCCGTCCGGTTTTCGCGCTCTTGCGGCGATGGCTGGACGACAAATTCACGCCTGAGAAAGCAGCGGCGGTCACCGGAGTGCCGCCGACGCTCATTGAACAGTTTGCGTGCGAGGTCGCCACGGCCGGCGGCGTGGTCAATATCTCAGCGGGTAACTGGGGAAAATTCTACCACGGCGACCTGATCGAGCGGGCGATTCTTCTGCTGTTCGCCCTTTGTGGCCACATCGGAAGAAAAGGAGCGTCGTTTAGCGCGTTCCCGGCGCTTCACCCCGATACTGCGCTTGGCGCCTTGGAGCGCCGCGGCCATCAACTGCTTCAATCCGCAGCGTCGAATGACCCGCGTTATTCGGCCTGGAAACAAGATGGCTACACCACCGAAATGATTCTTTACGAGTATGCCAAGCAAATCATTGCTTCCGGTGGGATATACGGGACCAGTATGACGCACTTGTTCCACGGCGGTCTCTTGGAACTGAGCGAGCGACACAACAGTTGGGATAGCTATCTAAAGCGACCCGTTAGCGAATACGTCAAAGAGGCCATGGCGAAGGGATGGCAAAAAATAACTCCTCCCCCTGAAAAGTCGCCCCGCGTTTTGTTTCAGGTTGGCGGCAATGTGTTCAGGCGCGGCCGGGCAACCAAGCGACTCATCGACACCCTGTTGCCGAAATTGAAGCTCATCGTAACAGTGGATTGGCGCATGAGCGCAACCGGGCTTTACTCCGATTACCTGTTGCCGGCCTGTGGCTGGTATGAACGGACCTCGACCAACCTGTGGGCCTGCACGCAGTCGCCATTCATGCATATCAGCAACAAAGCCACCGAGCCGCTTTACGATTCGCTCAGCGAGTGGACGATTTTTGTGCTTATGGCGCGTAAGATCGCCGAGCGGGCGCACGCGCGGGGCGCCGAGGCATACAAGGAAAAGAGCGGTAAAGAAAGAAGGTTCGATAGACTAGAGGAGAGCGTAACCTGCGGCGGTCTATATGCCGAGGATGACGAGGAGGGCGTAGCCCGGGATGCTTTTCTCAACACGGGCAACGTCGAGCAGATCGGTTGGGAGGAGGTCAAGGAAAGAGGCTTTGCCGCCTACACCGCGGTAGGGACGGCGATGCGTTCGATCGGTAATGCCTGCGACCTAGAAGTGGGCGAGCCCCTCGTGCCGCTCACCTGGCACACGTCAAAAAAGGAGCCTTATCCAACCCTGACTCGGCGCATGCAGTTTTACATCGATCATGACTGGTATCTTGAGCTGGAAGAGCACTTGCCGACGCACAAAGATTGTCCGAGAGCCGGCGGAAACTACCCGTTGCAAGTGACCGGCGGCCATGCCCGCTGGAGTATTCACAGCGATTGGGTTGACGACGCTATTATTCTCGGACTCCAGCGAGGAGAGCCCGTGCTGTTCATAAACACAGATGATGCCGCCGCGAGAAACATTTCGGACGACGAAGTGGTCGAGGCATTCAATGACGTGGCCTCGTTCCGGGCCAAGGCGATCGTTTCGGCAGCCGTCAGACCCGGGCAGGCGATCATTTATCACGCCTGGGAGAACTATCAGTTCGAAGGTTGGGGCCACTTCAAGAGCGTGATGGCCGCGCCGCTAAATCCCATCGAACTGGTCGGTGATTACGGTCACATCCGGCCGGACGCTTTGATCTGCATGCCGGGCCAAAGCGACCGGGATACGCGCGTGGAGGTAAGGAAGGTTTAAGCGCACGCAGGTTGTGAATTCAATTGCGGAATCCGGGTTGCACTCGGAGCTTGCAAAGATCGTCCAACTGTGTTTGAAATCTTTAGGTAGGCGCTTGGTCCGAATGTATAGCCAGGAGGTGTCGATTATGGTTATTGATCCCGTATGTAAGAAGGAAATTGATGAAAACACGGCGGCCGGAGGCAAGGCTCGCTTTTGGGGAAAAGTGTTTTTCTTCTGTGATAAGAAATGCCGCGGATCGTTCCAACGCGATCCTCAGAAATACGTATCTAAGGACGACAAAGAACAAGAGCCGGGGTACGACCCGCGAATGTTTATCGGGGATATGTAAGCTTTCTCCTCGCGTCGCGGCGGTTCCGTAATCATAGCTGCGGAAATTTTCGACCCGAGTGGGTCAGCTATAAGTCCCCCGTCTCAACCAGCATAATGGCGGGGCGAGTGTTTGGGTGCTCGCTCCGCTTCACTTGCAACTTTTTTGCACACCCCAATTCTTCAGAGTCAACACCGCGATCGAAACCCTTGCATGAAGGGGCGGTGTATTTTGCCCTGACTGCTGTGCTTATGATCATCCAACCCACGGATGCCGCCAACCCACCACCCTTGACTAAAAGATTGCAGGCCTATTTCAAAAATGGCCGGGGGAACCCATGCACGAAGATCTTAGAGAATGGATAGCAAAAGCCGAAAACAATGGGAAATTGGTCCGCGTTGCCGGAGCACATTGGGAAAAAGAGATCGCTGCTTTGGCGGAGTTGTTCTGTTACAAGAAAAAGTTTGATACGCCGGCTCTGCTATTTGACGAAATTCCCGGCCACCGGAGGGGATACCGAATTTTATTCCACGAACTCATTACGCCCTGGGCCGTGGCGCTAACCATGGATTTCCCTCTGGAATATGATTCGTTGATGGATCTAGTCAAGGCGGTGCATCAAAAATTTGAGAATCTCGCAACAGTTCCGCCGGTGCAAGTTACCACCGGACCCGTCATGGAGAATGTCCAGCAAGGAAAGGAAATTAATCTTCTCAAATTTCCGGTGCCGCTTTTTTCCGAGTTCGACGGCGGCAGATATATCGGCACCTCGGATTGCGTCATCATGAAAGACCCGGATACCGGTTGGGTCAATTTGGGTTCCTACAGGATGCAACTCCACGACGAACAATCGACGGGTCTTTATATTTCTCCCGGAAAGCATGGATATCTGATTCGCCAAAAATACTTTGAACGCGGATTGCCATGCCCGGTTGCTGTCTGCCTAGGTCAGGATCCGCTGCTCTCCTTATTTGCCGGTAATGAAGCTCCCTACGGAACGGGTGAATACGAGCTTGCCGGAGGCGTGCGGGGAATCCCAATAGAAGTCATTGCTGCACCTGAGACGGGTTTGCCGATTCCTGCCCGGGCGGAGATTGTGATCGAAGGCTATTGTACCCCCGGCGATAAAAAACCCGAGGGGCCGTTCCCCGAGTGGACGGGCTATTATGGCAGTTCGAGCAGAGAAGAGCCGGTGTTTAGAGTCAAGACCGTCATGCACCGGAACGACCCCATTTTGACCGCGCGCCATGAACTACGCAGCAAGTCCTTTGATTTTAGATCCTTGATGCGTTCCGCGCTCCTGTGGAAAGAGTTGGAGCGGGCCGGAATTCCGGAGATCAAAGGGGTGTGGCGTTATGAACAGGCCGGTTCAAGGTTTTTCAACGTGATCTCCATTAAGCAGAGATATTACGGCCACCCACGACAAGTTCTCCATGTCGCGGCCCAAACCGCAGCTGGCGCCTATGCAGGCAGATGGGTTGTTGTCGTTGATGACGATATCGATCCCGCCAATATCGACGAAGTGCTGTGGGCCATGGGTACCCGCTGCCAACCGGCCACCGACATCGAATTCATTAACCGCTCGCGCAGCACCCCTCTCGATCCCTTGTGTTTTGATAAGAGCAAGAACTATTACACTTCTCTCGCGTTAGTCGATGCCTGTATTCCGTACGAAGAGAGGGAAAATTTCCCGAGGGCGACCGGCGCCACGCCTGAATACTTGCGTCTGGTTTCCTCTAAATGGAGCCATCTCTTGGACGGTAAGAAGTAGGCTAAACGTACTATCCATTAAGTTCCTCCCTCTCCATAGTAGGAAATTCCTTTCCTACTTTCTTGTTTTCAGTAACCCCTCAGAGACTTTTATTTTGTATTTGTTGAACTTTCTCTCGGTGGCATGACCCTTGCCTCCGATGCATTTCCGAACATCGACTGCGAGCAAAGACACAGTTCTCACAACTGGATTCGAATTCTATTTCTCGGCATGAAATAGCGGCCGCAGTCCCGCGGTTCCGTTACACAGGCAAATTTACAGGCCAGGGCTCAGCCCTGCGCAAAAGGGAGGGAGAAACAGATGACTCAGTACGGGTTTTTCTTCGATCAAAGCCGGTGCACGGGCTGTAGGGCCTGCAGCATCTCTTGCAAGGAATGGTATGACATTGCCCCCGGCCCGCTCAAATACATGAGGGTTTATCAGTGGGAGCAAGGAACTTTTCCCAACGTCCGTCTCGGTCTCCTTGCCGTCAACTGCTACCACTGTGAAAAGCCTGCGTGCATGGACGCATGTCCGCATCAGGCGATTTTCAAAGAAGACAAATATGGCGCGGTGTTGATCGATCAGGATCGCTGTGAAGGTGAGCGGGAATGCTGGGAGGCCTGTCCGTATGGTGCCATCGTGTATGCCAGTGATAATAAGGGCGAAAAGGCGCACAAGTGCACCATGTGCGTTGACCGCTTGGAGGCGGGAGAAATTCCAATCTGCGTCCACTCCTGTTCGTTGCGCGCTCTCGACTTCGGACCCATTGAGGAGTTGAGGAAGAGATATGGAGATCGGAACTCACTCGAAGAACTGCCCGATGGAAACCTGACACGGCCATCGGCTGTCTTTAAACCTCGCGACGAGAAAAAGCAGCTGATACCTTGGGACGGCAATAAAGTACTCGAACTATGGCAACAACGCGGGCCGTTTGCTCCGTCTGATCTACCGCCGACGTTTACTGACAAATCGGCTGTAGTCAATCCGCCGGCCGGCGTCAGAGGAAGAGACCGGCTGGTACTCAAAGCAAAAACGGCGGCAGAGCTGATGCTCGCAACCCAGGACGACGAATAGTCGCCAAAGAGGAGAGGAAGCGATGGAAGCGATACCCACCAAAGGTACCAATCCGCGGGAAGCCGTCGTCGGCAAGCTCAAAGCGCTGCACGCCGATGAGGAGATCGTCTACTCAGGCTGCGTCATCAATTGCGGCGCCGGCCACTGCGTCCATAAGGTCAGGCGCAAAAACGGCAAGATTACTGCCATCGAGCCGGATGACCACTATAACCGAGGGGTGGGGCGGGAAGACGTCGTTCTCAACGACGTGGACTTCATGAAAAACCATTTGCAGACCCGAGGCTGTCCGATGGCCTGGGCGTTTCACAAACTAATCGAAACGCCTGATCGGATTCTTTACCCTCTGAAGCGCGTCGAAGGAAGCAAGCGCATGGAGGGAAAGTACGAGCGGATTTCCTGGGATGAAGCGCTGGACATCGTGGCGAAGAAGATGGAAGAAACCGTCGACAAGTATGGCCCTTACTCGATCACGACCGCCTACCAGCCGAGCCCCCATGTGGAACGCCTTTTCGCCCTATGGGGCGCCGGTATTGAAGGCTGGGGCTGGTGCTCCAAAGATCCCGGCCGGCTCGCCATGCATCTCATGGGGGGAGTCCCGGGATGGTCCTATAACGAAAGTTCAAATGACGCGGCGGACATCCTGTTGAACAGCAAGCTAATCGTTCTCTGGGGCTTCGAGCCGACGATCAACCATTTCGGCCCCGGCCATCAGGTCGCCTACTATCTGAAAATGGCGCGAGAGCGGGGAACGCCTGTGATCTGTATTGAGCCCAGATACACGGTTGCGGCGGAGGTGATCGCCGACCAGTGGATTCCGATTAAGCCGGGAACGGATGCCGCGATGATGCTCGCGATCGGCTATTTGCTCATGAGCAAGGACCTCTACGACCACGAATACGTAAAAAAGTATGTCGATCAGCGTGGCTTTGACGAGTGGCGCAGCTACTTGCTGGGTGAGAAAGACGGCGTGCCGAAGACTCCGGAATGGGCGGAAAAAATTTGTGGTGTACCGGCAGAAACCATTAGCGGGTTCACAGACCTCTATGCCCGAACCAAGCCAACCTGGCTGTGGTTAGGTTGGGGGCCGCCGCGCAAGAGCCGCGGAGAAAATGTCGTGCGAGCGGCGTGCGCTCTCCAGGCCATCACGGGCAACTGGGGCGTAGCTGGGGGATCGGTCCCTATTGACCTGGGCACACGTCCGAAGCCCGCGAGAATGCTTCCCTACGGAGAGATTCCCAAGGTTCGAGTCCCCAAGATGTACCGCAGCCATCAGTGGGCGCAGATGGTGCTGCTCAAGGAAAAGGTGGACTCTGGCGAAATGACGCCGGACGAATACAAAGCCACCATCGGCTGGCGCGCTCCGAACGATTTGCCCCTTCCGACGCCTAAGATTCTCATGGGCGGCGGCACGTGGTTGCACAACACGAGGACTGTAATCAATGCCGCGGACTCAACCAATGACCACATCAAGGCCGCGGATAAAATGGACCTGGTCGTGTGGATGCATAGCCACATGAGCCCGTCTCTGTGGATCTCGGACGTGATTCTGCCGTGCGCCGACCAGTCCCTTGAAGACCGTCGCATCTGGGGTGGTGGGACACCCGGATACGGAGGCTTCGTGAACATGACTTATGTACCCGGCGTGGTGGAGCCACCCGGCGAGGCCAAGCCCGCGCACTGGATCTACACCGAGCTGGCGCGCAGACTAGGCATCGGCGAAGTCTATAACACGTACTGCGAAGAAAATGGCAACTGGTGGGAAGGCTGGGAAAAGTACCTCCGCAATGAGTTCGATAGAATGGCAGAGCAACTAAACGCCGAAGGGGCAAAGATGCCAAGCTGGGAGGAGTTTAAGAAAGACGGCTTGTACAACGTGCAGGAAACAAACGAGACGCCATTCCACGCTTACACGTCGTTTATCGATAAAGGACAGCCGCTTAAGACGAAGACGGGAAAGATCGAGCTCTATAGCTATGTGATCGGCGATGAAGGGGAGAGGGGCAAATTTCACCTGGACGATTTTGGCAGGATCCTCGACAACCTGCCCAATGACTGGCGCGACCTGCCGCCGATACCGGCCTATCAACCTATGTATCGGGGCATGGACCACGCCGACGTCAAAAAGTTTCCGCTGTTTCTCCTGAGCGCTTACCCGCGCTATCGTAACCATACGACTTTCTGGAACGTTCCCTTGCTGCGGGGCGACGCTTACCGTCACTGCTGCTGGATGAATCCAGCCGATGCCAAAACGCGCGGCGTTAAAGATGGTGATCTGGTAAAGATTCACAACAACAAAGGCGTGGGGGTTATACCTGCATATGTGACCTCGCGCATTCTTCCGGGAATGATCGTTATCCATCACGGCGGCAATTACGAGCCGGACAAGGAAGGAGTAGATTGGGGCTGCACGCCGAATCTATTTTTTACCGACCTTGAAAGCCCGGTTACTGCGCCTCATGTAAGCAATCTGGTTCAGGTCGAGCGGTTCACGGGTTCCCGGCCGCCTCAATAATCGCCCGCTGAAAATCGCTTCCAGGGGAAACCGAACAAGATGGGTGCCCGAATTTACGGGCACCCATCTTTTACATTCAATACTGCTGCTTCCAATTCACAGCGTCGAGGAAAGATCGGCCGTGAACATCGAATCCATTGGAATCGTCAGGTCACCGATCAAAGTGCCGATCGACGAAAAATGGGGTCAGGTGATCGCCGAGATTCAACTCGCGGATTCCCTGGCACCCGGTCTCACCGGCATCGAGCAATTCTCGCACATCATCGTCATCTTTTTCATGCATCAATACACCTTCGCGCCGGCGACACATCTCATTCGTCGGCCGCAGGAGCGCGCCGATATGCCCGAGATGGGCATCTTTGCGCAACGAGCCAAACACCGCCCCAACCCGATCGGCATAACGGCGGTCGAGTTGTTCGAGCGGCGCGGCGGCGTGCTGGTCGTAAAAGGACTGGACGCGATCGACGGCACGCCGGTGTTGGATATCAAACCTTATGTGCCGGCGTTTGACGGCAGGCCAACGGCGATTGTGCCCGAGTGGATCGACAGGTTGATGAAGGACTATTTTTAGCTGCGGCAGTTGGTGGAACTGAGGCAGATTTGTGAATGACTAAGCCTGTAAAAGCAGAGATTGGCTTCAAATCAAAAAGGGGGAACTGTGATGCCGAACATCAACAAGCACGGACTACTCGTTCTGGTATTCCTTTCTTTCTGGTGGGGCGCAACCGGCCCGCTATACGCGCAGAAAAAATTGGCACCACTTGTGGTCTCATATTCGGCTTTGGTTTCTTCCCAGTCGTATGTGTGGATTGCCAAAGAAGCCGGGTACTTTGAGCGCGAAGGCTTGGATGTCAAACCGGTCTTGATTCCCGCCAGCGCGCAGAATGCAGCGGCCCTTCTTTCCGGAAGTCTGGATATCGCCGTCATCGGTGGAATGGGGGTCATGAGAGCGAAGCTGGCCGGGGGAGATCTCTACATGATTGGGGGAACGAAGAACCTGATGGCGGGTTCCATCGTGGCCCAATCGGGGATCAAGACGCCGGCCGACCTCAAAGGCAAAAGGATTGCCATCACACGCCGGGGCTCTAACCCGGAGTTTATGGCCAACGCGGTACTTGTGCGCTTTGGAATCAATCCCGAGCGGGACGTGACTTATATTCAGGCGGGAGGAGCGCCTGAAAGTGTCGCCGTTCTACAGAGCGGCAACGCCGAGGCGGCCTCGGTCATTCCTCCCCACAACCTGCGCGCAGTTTCGTTAGGCTACCATGAACTGATCGACATCACCGCGATGAAGATCCCTTTTCTAGCTACGGTCGTTGCGACAACCAAACGAGTCATCGATGCAAAGGGCCCCAGTGTCCTTGCTTTTATGCGGGCCATAGCTCAGGGAGTCCACAGGTTCCAGACCGACAAGCCCTACGCTCTTAAAGTCATCAGCAAATACACGCGCAGTCCCATCAACCAGGATCTGGAACTAAGTTATAACGTCGAAGGGGCCATCATGGATCGCGGCCTCAACATTCATACCGAGGCGGTACAGGCGACGCTCGACGAGATCCGCAAGGATACGCCGAAGGCCGCTCAAGCGAAGCCTGAGGACTTTGTTGATTTGCGGTTTTTGAATGAACTGAAACAGTCAGGTTACCTGGATCGACTCTGGAAATAGCGCCAACGTTGATATCGATGGCAGCTGCAGAAAGTGCTCTGTGAGCAGCAAAAGACCTTCGTGAGGATTTGCATGCGGTGGTTGCGAGTCGCTTGCTTGACAGTAACTCTGACATTTGGCTGGAGAGATCCACAAATTGTCTCGGTTCACGCGGCGGAGATCGAGACGATCAGGACCGCAGTGCCCACGGTCGCCATGAATTTCATGCATGCGGCGTTGGCTCGTAAGCTCGGCATCGACCGCCAGGAAGGAATGGCGCTGGAAACCATCTTGATGCGAGTTTCGGTGGCG
>Ga0316628_100003237_pt1 | contig 12476 bp, 10 predicted proteins | sample OWC_Aug_M2_C1_D5_FD_207648 | JGI IMG/M metagenome (GOLD analysis project Ga0316628, IMG submission 207648) | Wetland soil microbial communities from Old Woman Creek delta, Ohio, United States - OWC_Aug_M2_C1_D5_C | ecosystem: Environmental > Terrestrial > Soil > Wetlands | place: USA: Ohio...
GACGGAGTGGGAGGAGCGCCTCGTCGCGGCCGCCGTGGAGGGGACGCTCACGCCGCCAGGGGCCGACGAAACGGTCGAAGAGGCCCTGCGGCGCCGCCCCGAGGTGCGCGCGCAGGCCGCCCGGGCCACCCAGGCCGACCTGCAGGAGCTGGTCGCCCGGAGCCGCACCCGGCCTACTCTCGATCTGTCCCTTTCCGGCGGCGTCAGCGGCCTCGCCGGGACCCCGCAGTCCAGTCCGTTTCTCCCTCCCGGGACGACCATCCCGTTCGAGGGAAACTATGCCGACAGCCTCCGCGAGATGATCTCGGGGCGCTACTACAACTGGTTCGTGGGGCTGAAGACGGAGATCCCGTGGCGTCTCGAGCGGGAGAGGGCGGAGTGGGCGCGCGCCAAGACCAACATCGACATCCAGCGCCTCACGGCCGAAGGGATCGCGACGGCGGTCCGCACGGATGTCCACAAGGGGCGGCGCGACCTCGAGTCCGCGCTGGCCCGGATCGGCGCCGCCCGCATCTCTTCGGAAGCCGCGAAGAAGAAGCTCGACGCCGAGGAGACCAAGCTTTCCGTGGGCCGCTCCACCGTTCCGCAGGTGCTGCAATTCCAGCAGGACTATTCCGAGGCGCTCCTCGCGGAAGTCCGGGCGCGGGCGGACGCGCAGGCGGCGCAGACGCGCCTGTGGCGGGCCGTCGGGTCGATCCTCGACAAGGAGGGGATCGTCGTCAAATGAGGCTGAACAGGAAAGCCGCGATCGGCGGGGCGATCGTCCTGCTGGCGGTGGGCGCCGCCGCGGCATATTTCCGGTCGTCCTCCGTCATCCCGGTCGACGTGTTCGAGGCCCGGAGGGGCCCCATCGAGGAAATCGTGACCGCCGTCTCGGCGGGGACGGTCAAGTCCCGCTGGGAGTCGGTCCTCTCGGCCGAGACGCTCGGCCGCGTGGCGGAAGTGCGCGCCCGGGAAGGCGACGCCGTCCGCAAGGGGGCCGTCCTCGCCGTCCTCTCCGATCCGGAGCTCGCCCGCCAGGTCGACGCGGCGAAGGCCGATGTCGCCCAGGCGGCGGACCTCCTCGAGCAGGCGAAGGCGCGCAAGGCGGAGGCCGAGCAGCGGTATGCCGCGGACTCCGGCCGCGCCGCAGCCAACCTCCGGAAAGCGAAAGACGACCGAAAGCGCGCCGAGGACCTGTTCCGCCGCGGATACCTCTCGAAGGCGGAGATGGACCAGGCGGACACCGCGCTTGCCAATGCCGAGGCCGATGCCCGTGTCGCCGCCCTTGGGGAGGTCAACGTCAGGGCGATCGACCGCGAGATCGACTCCCTCAAGTCGCGTATCGAGGGCGCGCGCGCCTCCGCCGCTGCCCTCTCGGAACGGCAGCGGAAGATGACGGTCGCCGCCCCGTTCGACGGGATCGTGACGAAGAAGACAGTCGAGGTGGGCGAGATCAAGCAGCCCGGGAGCCCCCTTTTCATCCTCGCGGACCCCCGGACGATCACCGTCGAGGCGCCCATCGACGAATCCGAGGCGGCCAAGGTGCGCGTGGGCCAGAAGGTGCGCCTCTTCCCCGACTCCTACCTCGGCGAGACGTTCGCGGGCGAGGTGTCGGAAGTCATGCCGACGATCGAGGCGTCCAAGGAGGTCTCCCGGGCCAACACGATCAGGGTGATGCCGCTGTCGCCTCCCAAGCCGCTCCGGCTCGGGATGTCCGTGGACGTGGAGGTGCTCACGGGCCGCAAGGACAACGCGCTCCAGATCCCCTCTTCGGCCATCATGGAGCGGGAAGCGAAAAAATTCGTCTACGTCGTCAAGGACGGCAAGGCCGGTCGGCGGGACGTGGTCAGCGGGATCTCCAACTGGGACCGCACCGAGATCGTGTCGGGGCTCGCGCCCGGGGACGCTGTCGTCACCTCTCTCGAGATCCAGAACCTCAAGCCCGGGAGCCGCGTTGCCGTCCGCACCCGCAAGTGAGCCGCTCATCCGCCTACGGGGGGTCGGCAAGGTCTACGAGACGGGGACGCAGACGGTCGTCGGCCTGACGGACGTGGACCTCGACATCGCGGCGGGCGACTTCCTCGCCGTGATGGGCCCCTCGGGGTCGGGCAAGTCCACCCTGATGAACATCCTGGGATGTCTCGACGTCCCCACTGCCGGGACTTACGCGATCAGGGGGTTCCCGGTCGAGACCCTCTCCCCGGAGGCGCTCGCCCGCATCCGCAACCGCGAGATCGGCTTCGTTTTCCAGGTGTTTCATCTCCTTCCCCGGTACACGGCGCAAAAAAACGTTGAGCTCCCCCTGCTCTACGCGGGGGTGGGGCGGGAGGAGCGTGCCCGCCGGGCCGTCGACGCGCTTCGGACGGTGGGAATTGAGGACCGGCGGGAGCACCTGTCGAACCAGCTCTCGGGGGGACAGAAACAGAAAGTGGCGATCGCCCGGGCCCTGGTCAACCGTCCCGCTCTCCTTCTCGCCGACGAGCCCACGGGGAACCTCGACACGAAATCCGGCGACGAGCTCATGGAGATTTTCACCCGCCTCAATGCGGAGGGCGCGACGATCGTCCTCGTCACCCACGATCCGGCGATCGCCCGGAGGGCGAAGCGGACCGTTTACATCATCGACGGCCGCCTCGTGACCGCCGAGGAGTTCCGGGAGCGGCGCGGATGAACGCCCTCGAATTCCTGCGCGTGGCCTTCGAGTCGTTCCGGACGAACCGGCTTCGGGCCGCCCTCACGATGCTCGGCGTCATCATCGGGGTCGCCGCCGTCATCCTTTTGGTCGCCCTCGGCCAGGGGGCAAAGAACTACGTGGAGTCGCAGTTCGCGGGGCTCGGGAGCAACATCCTCATCGCCACCCCGGGCAAGATCGAGACGAAGGGAGGGCCGCCCGTCATCGGCGCGGCGAAGCACAAGCTCACGATGTCCGATGCGAGCGTCCTCGAAAAGAAGGGATACCTCTTCGCCGGCGTGGCCCCGCTCGTCTTCGGAACCTCCGAGGTCCGGTTCGGCTCCCGGACGCGCAACGTGCCGGTCCTCGGGGTGACCCCCGCCTTCTCGGACGTGCGGAACCTCCACGTGGAGATCGGCAGCTTCGTCACCGACTCGGACGTGGAGGCGAAGCGCCGCGTCTGCGTCCTCGGCCGCACGGTGAGGCGGGAGCTCTTCGGCAACGCCAACGCCCTGGGGCAGGTCGTCAAGATCTCCGGGGCCCGGTTCCGCGTCATCGGGATCATGGAGAGCAAGGGCGTGAGCCTCGCCATGGACCTCGACGACGTCGTGTACGTCCCCGTGCGGACCGCGCAGGACCTTTTCGACACGGACGCCCTCCTCGAGATCATCATCTCGGTGCGGAACAAGAGCGACATCGACAGCGGGAAGGAGCTCGCCCGGTCGCTCCTGTTCAAGGCCCACAGCCGCCACGAAGACTTCACGATCACGATCCAGGCCGCCATGCTCTCCTCGCTGTTCACGATCCTGGACACCCTCACCTACGTCCTCGGGGGGATCGCGGCCATCTCGCTCCTCGTCGGCGGCATCGGCATCATGAACATCATGCTCGTGACCGTGAAGGAGCGGACCAACGAGATCGGCATCCGGAAGGCCGTTGGCGCCACGGACCGTGATATCCTCTTCCAGTTCCTGATCGAGTCGACCGTGATATCGTCCGCCGGGGGGCTGTGCGGCCTGGCGGTCGGGGTCCTCGGCGCGTGGGCGATCGGTCTCCTCGCCCCGAGTCTCCCCATCGCGGTCCCCCCGTGGGCAATCGCGCTGTCGGTGACGTTCTCCGTGTTCGTGGGGATATTCTTCGGCGTCTACCCGGCGCGCAAGGCCGCCGCGCTTCACCCGATCGACGCCCTGAGGTACGAATGAGACAAGAGCCGGTCCTGCGCGTCGGCAAGATCCCCTACGCGAACGTCTACCCGATCTACCGCGCCCTCGAGACGATGATCCCCGCGGAGAACGTGCGGCTCGTCGCCGGCCACCCGTCGGATCTCAACCGGAAGCTTCGGGCCGGCCGCCTCGACATCTCCCCCTCGTCCTCCATCGAATACGGGAAGCACCCGGAGCGGTATCTGCTGTGCCCCGACATCGCCATCGCCGCCCGGGCGAAGGTGATGAGCGTGCTCCTCCTCTCGGACGCGCCCGTCAAGTCGCTCTCCGACGCGCCGATCGCGGTCACCGGGGCCTCGGACACCTCCGTCGTCCTGCTCGACATCCTCCTGCGCGAGTTCTCCGGACGCCGGAACCGCCTGGTCCGGACCGACCTGGCGCCGCGCGAGGCGCTCCGCCGCCACCCGGCCTTCCTCGCGATCGGCGACCAGGCGATCCGCGCGAGCCTCTCCGGAGCAGCGCGGCGCGTGACGGACCTCGGGGCGTGGTGGCGCCGGGAGACGGGAACCCCGTTCGTCTTCGCTCTCTGGATCGTGTCCCGGGCGGCCGCGCGCGACCGCGGGGAAACGCTGCGGCGCTTCGCCCGCACGCTCCTTGCGGCGAAGCGCGCCGCGCGGGTGGAGATGGACCGCCGCGGCGACGGATTTCTCGCCGGCCCGGCCTGGATTCCCCGGCCCTTCCTCAAGGCGTACTGGAAGAACCTCTCCTACGACCTCGGCGCGGAGCAGGAGGGGCTGCGGCTCTTCTTCCGCCTGGCGGCGAAAATCGGCCGGATCCCGGCGGCGCCGCCGCTCCGGTTCCTCGACCTCGATTGACCGGCGCATGGTAAAATGGGGCATCCCCTTCGGGAGGCCCCGGGATGATCACCAAGGACATGAAGATCGAGGACGTCCTGCGGAAATACCCCCAGACGATCCCGGTGTTCCGCCGCTTCGGGTTCGACTGCGCCGGCTGCCAGCTCTCGGAGTTCGAGAACATCGAGCACGGCGCCCGTGTCCACAAGATCGACCTGGACACGCTCATGAAGGGGCTGAACGAATCGGCGGGGGCGAAGTCTTAAAGGGCTGAGCGGGGCCGGGAATACTCGGCCCGGGCGTCGTCCGACTCCCAGACCGTGACGCGGGCAACGCGGACCGGCGGCGGGATCGTCCGTTCCATCTCCTCGAAGATCCGGCGCGCGATGTTCTCGGACGACGGGTTCAGGCCGTCGAAGGGAGGAACCTCGTTCAGGTACCGGTGGTCGAAGCCGGCGAGCATCGCGGCCAGGGCGCCCTTGATCGCGCGGAAATCGACGGCCATCCCTCGGGAATCCAGGGAGTCGGCCTCCACCGTCACCTCGACCTGCCAGTTGTGGCCGTGGAGGCGCTCGCAGTTCCCCTCGTATTCGCGGAGGCGGTGGGCCGCCGCGAACGACGAGCGGACCGTCAGCGCGTAAAGCCCGTTGCTCATTTCTCCTCCAGCGGCGACAGGATGATCCGGGATTTCGATGCCGTCCGCTCGTACCAGTTTCGGATCTCCCGGGCTGCCTTGTCCCGGAAGAGGTCCTGCCGGACCTTCTCCGGTGACAGGCTGCCCTGCGGCGCGTTGCTCCGGCTCTCCCTCCGTCGGATCTCCGCCGCGACGTCTTCGTCGCTCACCTCGACGAACACGGAGATCCGCTTGGCCAGAAACTCCCGCACGATGAGCCGCCGCGCCGCGAACTCGCGCGCCGCGTCCCCCCCGACCGACCGGGCACACGGGTCCGCGCACGCGGCCATCCGCGCCAGGGTCGCCGCGGCCGCATCCCCGACGGCGGCGTTGTCCGGCCCGCCCAGCGCGAGCTTCTTCTGCTCCTGGAGGACGAGAGTGTCCGAGACGAGCTTGTCCCTTGCCTGCGCCGGCGTCATCGGCGCCGGATCGTCCCCGGGGAACGCGCCGCACCGGTAGAAACAGGCCTCGCGGTCGACATCCGAGAGGAAGAGAACCTGTCCGTTCACGGACGCGGCCGTCGTGTCCAGGAGGCGATAGCCGTCGTCGGCCGCCCACGACGCAGAGGCGAGGAGCGCCAGCAGGGCCCCGGAGAACCGCGCCAGGCAGGTCACGCGCCGAGCTCGAACGAGATGTCGAGGGCCGGCGCGGAGTGCGTCAGGGCGCCGGTGGAGACGGCGTGGACGCCCATCCGCGCGTACGCCTCGACGGTCTCGAGCGTGATGCCGCCGGACGCCTCGAGAAAGACGCGCGCGCCGAACCGCCGAACCGCCTCGCGCACCGTCTCGGGGGTCATGTTGTCGAGAAGGACCGCGTCCGCGCCGGCGCGGACCGCCGCCTCGGCGTCGTCGAGGTTCTCCACCTCGACCTCGACGCGGCACAGGTGATGGGCCGCCCGGCGCGCCGCCGCCACCGCCTCGGGGATGCCGCCCGCCGCCCGGATGCCGTTCTCCTTGACGAGCACGCCGTCCGAGAGGGAGAAGCGGTGATTGGCCCCGCCGCCGACGCGGACGGCGTATTTCTCGAGGGCCCGCAACAGCGGCGTGGTCTTGCGCGTGTCCAGGATGCGCGCCCCGTGGGGGGCGGCCTTTTCGACGAAGCGCGCGGTGAGGGTCGCGATTCCGGAGAGGCGCTGGAGAAAATTGAGCGCGGGCCGCTCCGCGCGCAGCAAGACGGAGGCGGCGCCCGCCGCCTCCCCGACCGGCTCGCCCCGGGCCACGCGGCGCCCGTCGGGGACGAACGAGACGGCGGCCGAAGGATCCACCTGGCGGAAGACCTCCGCCGCGACCGGACCGCCGCAGAACACGCCGGGCGCCCCCGCCAGGAAGACGCCCCGGCGGGCCCCGGTGAAGGCGGCGCCGAAGGGGTCGCCGAAGGGGGCGTCCTCCCGCAGGGCGGCGCGGACCAGGTCCTCGTATTCCAGCCGATGGATCACGACAGGTAGCGGGTCACCAGCTCGAGGTTTTTTCCGAGCTTGGACAGCTTTTCCCCGAGATCGCTCTCGCGCGTCCGGTGCGCGGCAACGATGTCCGCGGGAGCGTTGGCCGTGAACTTCTCGTTCGCGAGCTTCGCGGAGACCACGGCGAGCTCGGCGTTGGCCTTCTCGATCTCCTTGCCCAGCCGCCGCGCCTCCTGCCCGAAGTCGATCAGCCCCTCGAGGGGCAGGCAGACCTCGATGTCGTTGACCACCGCCGTGGCGTCCTTGACGGGGATGTACGCCGCGCCCATGTAGGCCACGCGGTCCGCCCGCGCGAGGCGACGGACGATCTCCTCGTGCGCCCGGACGAAGACCATCTCGTCGTCCCCCCCCTTGAGGCGGATCTCGACCTTCTTGGCCGGGGAGACGTTGAGCTCGCTCCGGATGTTTCGGACCGCCCGGATGACCTCCATCACGTGGGCCATGTCCTCCTCGACCCCGGCGTCGGTCGTCCCGGGATCCGCGGCCGGGTAGCGGCACTCGTAGATGCTCGGCCGACGGCCGTCCGGAAGGCGCTCGCCGCCCGGGAGCGATTGCCAAATCTCCTCGGTGATGAACGGGATGAGCGGGTGCGCCAGCCGGAGGATCGCCTCGAAGATCCGGAGGAGGACCGCGCGCTGGCCCTCCCGCACCGCGGTATCGGCATCGGGGGAGAGCGACGGCTTGATCATCTCGAGGTACCAGTCGCAGAATTCGTGCCACGTGAACTGGTACAGGGCGGACGCGGCGTCGTTGAACCGGTAGTCCTCGATCCCCTTCCGGACCTCGTCGATGGCGCGCTGGAGGCGCGAGAGCATCCAGCGGTCGACCACCGGCAGCGTCGCCGGCAGCTCCCGGGAGGTGCCGGCGTCCGCGTGCATCCGCACGAACCGGCCCGCCTGGAAGAGCTTGTTCATGAAGTTCCGGTACCCCTCGATCCGGTCGTCGGAGAGGCGGATGTCGCGCCCCTGGGCCGCCAGCGCCAGGAGCGTGAACCGGAACGCGTCGGTCCCGTACTTCTCCATGACCTCCAGCGGATCGATGACGTTGCCGCGGGTCTTGCTCATCTTTTCGCCCTTGGCGTCGCGGACGAGGGCATGGATGACCACGTCGCGGAACGGGGCCTTCCCCGTGAACTCGATCCCCATCATCATCATGCGCGCGACCCAAAAGAACAGGATGTCGAACCCCGTGACGAGCGCCGCGGTCGGATAGTAGCGCGCGAGGTCTTTCGTCTGCCCGGGCCACCCGAGGGTCGAAAACGGCCAAAGGCCCGACGAGAACCAGGTGTCGAGGACGTCCTCCTCCTGCCGGATGTCGCCCGAGCCGCAGGCGGGGCACTTGGCGGGCGCATCGACCTCGACCATCGTTGTGCCGCACGCCACGCAGTGGTATGCCGGGATCCGGTGGCCCCACCAGATCTGGCGGGAAATGCACCAGTCGCGGATGTTCTCCATCCACTCGAAGTACGTCTTCTCCCACGCGGCCGGGACGATGCGCGTCTCCCCCGAGCGGACGGCGCGGATGGCCGGCTCCGCAAGGGGCTTCGTCTTCACGAACCACTGGATGCTCTCGGCGGGCTCGACCACGGTCTTGCAGCGGTAGCAGTGCCCCACGTTGTGGAGGTAGGGCTCCTCCTTGACGATGAGGTTCTCCGCGCGGAGCTTCTCGACGACCGCCGCGCGGGCCGCGAACCGGTCCATGCCGGCGTAAGGGCCGGCGTCGGCCGTCATCGCCCCGCCCTCGTCGATGACCCGCACGGACGGGAGCTGGTGCCGGCGCGCGACCTCGAAGTCGTTCGGGTCGTGTGCCGGGGTGATCTTCACGGCCCCCGTCCCGAACTCCCGGTCGACCATGTCGTCGGCAAGCAGCGGGATCGGGCGGTTCATGAGCGGCAGCCGCAGCGTCATCCCGATCCGGTCGGCATAGCGGTCGTCCTTCGGGTTCACCGCCACCGCCGTGTCGCCGAGCATCGTCTCGGGCCGGGTCGTCGCCACCACGACGCTGCGCCGCCCCGAGATCTCGGGGTACCGGATGTAGGTCAGCGTCCCCTTCGTCTCCTCGTAGGACACCTCGAGATCGGACAGGGCCGTGCGGCACCGGGGACACCAGTTGATGATGTAACGGCCCCGGTAGATGAGCCCCTTGCGGTAAAGACGGACGAACGCCTCACGCACCGCGCGGGAGAGCCCCTCGTCCATCGTGAACCGCTCGCGCTCCCAGTCGCAGGCGGCGCCGAGACGCTTGAGCTGCCGCAGGATCGTGCCGCCGCTCTCCTCCTTCCAGGCCCAGACCCTCTCGACGAACTTTTCGCGGCCGAGCACCTGGCGGTCGACGCCTTCCCGGGCGAGCAGGCGCTCGACGACGTTCTGGGTGGCGATCCCGGCGTGGTCGGTCCCCGGGAGCCACAAGGCGTTGCAGCCGATCATCCTGTGGTACCGGATGAGCACGTCCTGGAGCGTCACGTTCAGGGCGTGCCCCATGTGGAGCGACCCGGTGACGTTCGGGGGAGGGATGACGATCGCGTACGGCTCGCCGGGCCGGTCCGGGTCGGCGTGGAAGAGTCCCCGCTCCGCCCAGAAGGCGTACCAGGCCGCCTCGGCGGCTCGTGGGTCGTACGGCTTGTCCCGGTCCTGCGGCTCCATCTTTTCAAGGCTCCAGTGACGGATTGACCGGCGCGGCCCGGAGGCCCGCCCCGGCCGCGTCGGCGCGGTCCCCGGCGAGGGCGTGCTTCAGGGGGATTTCTTTTCGGCCTGTCCGCGGATCCGGGCGATCTCCTCCCGGATCAGCGCCTCGGCGGTCGGCGGGATGACCTCCCAGGCGACTTTCTCCACGGCATCGCGTATCTTCGCGGAGACCTCGCCCGAGAGGCGGTCCATCACCTCCCACATCGCCTTCTCGACCGCCTCGGCGGCCGCCTTCTCGAACGCCTCGCGCGCCCGCGCGGAGAATTCGCCCTGCGCCGACGTCGAAACCTCGGGAAGATCGGGCGAAGTCGGGCGGGGGGGGGCCGGCGCGGCCGGCGGTTGCGGCGCCGCGGCAGGCGGCGCGGCCGGCGCTTGAGTCGCAGCGACAGGCGGTGCGACCGGCGCCCGCGGCGGGGCGACGGGAGGCGCGACCGGCGCCTGCGGCGGGGCGACAGGCCTGGCCGGGGCCGCAAACGACGCCGGCCGCTGCATCGTCGGCGGCGCGGGCGGCGCGGGCTTCGGAGTCGCGGGCGTTTCCGCGGCTTTCGCGCGCGCGGCGACCTCCTTCTCGAGGAGCGCCATCTCGTCCTTGACGTCGACGTCTTCGAGGTTCTCGACCGAATCGAGGGCCGCCGTCAGGTCGGTCACCGGCGGCGGCGCGTCCTGGAACAGCTCGCCGGTGATGTGCGGCGGCGGCGCCGCCGCGCCTTCCTCGTGCGGCGCGACGCCCGTCTCTACCGCCTCGTCGAAGGAGCCGACGACGTCCGAGAGCGGCGCGGCCGGACCGGCCAGCACTTCCTTGGACGGGCCTTCGATATCCTCCAGCGAGACGTCGAATTCCCCGAGGGACACCGCCCCTTCGCCCTGCTGCGACGGCGAGGTCAGCCCGACAAGGATCTCCGCGCCGCGCGGAAGCGGCGCGGCCGAGGGCTTCGCGCCGGCCTGCTCCTTCGCCGCCTCCTTCTCGGCCTCCTCGATCACGTCCGTGAAATCCCACGTCTCCTCGGCGGCCGCCTTCTTCGGCGGCGCCTTCGGCTCCGCGGCGGCGCGCGCGGCTTCGCCGCCCCGCAGGACCGCGTCGACCTTGTCGAAGAGCTCCTGGGACTCGAAGGGCTTGAAGATGACGCCGCTGGCGCCGCACTTCTTGAACTTCTCCTCGTCGAAGGGGGCGAGGGTTCCGGAGAGGATCAGGACCGGGACGGCCCTGGCCTTGTCGGAGGACGAGAGGCTGGCCGCGACCTCGAAGCCGTCCTTCCCGGGCAGGGTGACATCGGCCATCACAAGATCGGGCGCGATCTCCCCCGCGAGCCGGACGGCGTCTTCGCCGTTGTCGACCATCGTGAGCGCGACGTCCGACCCCCGGAACGTGAGCTCGAAGACCTTCTGGATCGTGAGGCTGTCTTCCGCAAGGAGAACTTTTTTGCCCATGGCCCCTCCCCGGACTGCCCTCATTTTATGAGGATTCCGGCATCTTTTCAATGAAAAGGAGGTCGATCTCGCCCCGGTCGGCGTCCGTCCGCCGGACCCGCACCCGCACCCGGTCCCCCAGGGCGAAGCGAGTCTTGCGCACCAGCCCGTGCCACTCGCCCCTCTCGTCGGAGAAGCGGTAGTCGTCGTCCCTCAAGGTCGAGATGTGGACCAGCCCCTCCACGTAGTAGTCCTCGAGCTCGACGAAGAACCCGAACCCCGTCACGGACGCGATGATCCCGGAAAACGTCTGTCCGACCCTGGCGGACATGAACAGCGCCTTGGCACGCTGCTCGACGTCGCGCTCCGCGTCCATCGCCGCCCTCTCGCGGGCGCTCAGGTGCTCCCCGACCCCCTCGCCCTTTTCCCCCAGGCTCCGGACGTAGGCGGCAAGGCGCGCTTCGCCCAGCGCGGCCTTGAGGACCCGGTGGACGATCAGGTCCGGGTACCGCCGGATCGGGGAGGTGAAGTGGGTGTACCGCGCCAGGGCGAGGCCGAAGTGTCCCTTGGTCTCGGGGCCGTACCGCGCCAGCATCAGGCTGCGCAGGAGAAGCATGTTGACGTGCTTCTCGTACTTGCCGCCCCGGGCCGCCGCCGCCCACGCCTGCAGACGTCCGGCCGCGTCCCGCCGATCGGTGACCCGGCTGCGCCTCAGGAGCCTCGCGGCCGCATCCTCGAACTCCTCGAGCCGGTTCCGGGCGGGCTCCTCGTGGATCCGGAACAGAAACGGGAATCCCCGGTCTGAAAGGAACTCCGCGACCGCCGTATTGGCGAGGAGCATGAATTCCTCGATGAGCCGGTGCGCCTCCCAGCGCGGCGCCGGGGCGACGCCGACCGGGACGTTGTCCGCGACCTCGATCTTCGCTTCCGGGAGATCGAAGTCGAGCGCGCCGCGGCCGGCGCGGGCGAGCGTGAGACGGCCGGCAAGCGATTCCATCTCCCGGAGCATGGCGCCCACCTCCGGTGAGATCCCGGGGCCCGCGGCGCTCCCCGCGTCCCCGGCGAGGAAGGCGTGCACCTGGTCATACGTCAGCCGCGCGCGGCTTCGGATGGCGGAGGGGTAGAAGGACGCGTCCCCGGGGCGCCCCTGCGCGCTCAAGGGAATGTCGACCGTCATCGTCAGGCGGTTGACCCCGGGCTTGAGGCTGCAGACACCCTCGGAAAGGTGGGGCGGCAGCATCGGGATGCACCGGTCGGGGAAGTAGACGCTCGTGCCCCGCGCGTAGGCGTCCCTGTCGAGATCGCCGCCCACGGGAATGTAGTGCGAAACGTCCGCGATGGCCACGAGGAGGCGGGTCCGCCCCCGCTCGCGCACGAGGCACACGGCGTCGTCGAAATCCCGCGCGTCCTCCCCGTCGATCGTGACGAAGGGAAGGTCCCGCTGATCGACGCGCGCAAGGGTCTCGGCGGCGGCGGAATCGCCGGGCGGAACGCGGACCGCCTGGGGAATGCGGGCGGCCTCGGCGACCGCGCCCTCCGAGAAGGCGGCGGGGATTCCCCGCGACGCGGTGACGGCGAGGGCG
>Ga0316628_100003238_pt1 | contig 12476 bp, 9 predicted proteins | sample OWC_Aug_M2_C1_D5_FD_207648 | JGI IMG/M metagenome (GOLD analysis project Ga0316628, IMG submission 207648) | Wetland soil microbial communities from Old Woman Creek delta, Ohio, United States - OWC_Aug_M2_C1_D5_C | ecosystem: Environmental > Terrestrial > Soil > Wetlands | place: USA: Ohio...
GGGAGACTGCCTCACAGCCTCCATATCTTGCCCGACTTCTTCCCGTTCAGCGCGTTTCTGGAGTCGAATATCAGCTTCGCCTTCTCGGTGATGAGGCCGTAATCGAACGCGCTGTGCGCCGTCGTTATGACCACGCAATCGACCTGCTCCAGCAGTCGCGGCGTCAGGGGCTTCGACGTTGCGCGGAAGCGCTCCGTCTTGAGCTCGGGTATGTGCGGGTCCGAATACCACACTTCCGCCCCGAGGTCCGTCAGCATCTGGTAGATGTCCAGGGCCGGGGACTCCCTCGAATCGTTCACGTCTGCCTTGTACGCCACGCCCAGAAGCAGGATCTTTGATCCGTTGACGCTCTTCTTGACCGAGTTCAGCGCCTCGCTGACCTTTGTCACGACGTGATACGGCATGCTGCTGTTCACCTGGCCGGCCAGCTCTATGAAGCGAGCCTCGAACCCGCTCAGCTTGGCCTTCCACGACAGGTAGAACGGGTCTATCGGGATGCAGTGACCTCCGAGGCCCGGTCCGGGATAGAACGGCATGAAGCCGAAAGGCTTGCTGGACGCCGCCTCGATCACCTCCCAGACGTCGATCTTCATTCTGTCGCACATCAGCGCCATTTCGTTCACGAGGCCGATGTTCACGCTTCTGAAGGTGTTCTCGAGCAGCTTCACCATCTCCGCCACTCTCGTCGAGGAGACGGGCACCACAGACGACAAAGTGGCCCTGTACACCTCGGCGGCCACCTGCGTGCACCTCTCCGTGACTCCCCCGACGACCTTGGGTATGTTGCTCGTCATGAACTTCTTGTTGCCCGGGTCTACTCTCTCAGGAGAGAAGCCCAGGAAGAAGTCACGGCCTACTTTGAGCCCAGTCTCCTCCAGCATCGGGAGGATGAGCTCGTCGGTCGTGCCCGGATAGGTCGTGCTCTCCAGCAGGACCAGCTGTCCGGGGTGCAGGTACTTCGCAATTTCCACTGCGGCGTTCACGATGCTCGACACGTCCGGGTCCCGAGTCTTCCTGAGAGGAGTGGGCACGCAGATGCTCACGCAGTCGATCTCATTCAGAACGGAGAAATCCGTCGTCGCGGACACTCTTCCCGCGGCTACCTCCCGCTTCAGCTCCGCCGATGGAACGTCCTGAACGTAGGAGTTCCCCGCGTTCACCCTCGCGACCTTCTCTCCGTTCGTGTCTATGCCCGTCACGCGGTAGCCCGCCTTCGCGAACTCGACCGCCAACGGCAGCCCCACGTACCCCAGCCCGATCACCCCTATGCGGGCCCTCTTCCGCGCGACTTTCGCTCTGAGCTCCTCGAACGCGCGTCCCTCGGGCGGAACCGCCCTACGGCTTCTTGGCACCCTTTTCGTCTTCACCCTCCTTGTAGCCGTAGTAATGGTAGTCATAGTAGTAAGGAAGTACCTCCTCCACGTTGTTTATTACCGCACCCAGCAGGTTCGCGCCGCCCTCGCTCAACAGCTCTCCGGCCCTGGCCACGACCTCAAGCGGCGTCTTGCCTGCCATCACCACCAACAGCACTCCGTCACAGTTCGCGGATATGAAGAAAGCGTCGGCCACCGGCAGCACCGGCGCCGAGTCTATTATCACCAAGTCGAAGTTGGCCCTCAGCTCCGCCACGGTCGCCTTGAACGTCGAGGACTCGAACAGCGCCGTTGGAACCCCGATCACTCTGCCGCTCGTGATCAATTTCAAGTTCGGCAGCTCGGTGCTCTTTATGACCGAGGCCAGCGGGACCAGCGTCCCCAACACGTCGGACAGCCCTCCGCGCTGACTCACTCCGAACACCTCGTGGAGTCTGGGCCGTCGTAGGTCGCAGTCCACGACCACGACCTTCTTGTCCGAGTGGATCGCGGCGCTCTGCGCCAGAAACGCGGACGTCGTCGTCTTGCCTTCACCGCGCTTGGCGCTCGTCACGAGGAGCACGCTAAGCTTCTTCTGACCGTCCAGCCTGGCCAGCTTGGAATAGAGACGGTGAAACTCAGTGGCCACCGGCGAGTCGCCGTCCAGCTCGCTCATGGGAAGCCTGCCTACGCTCCTCAACCCGGGCCGCAGACTCGGCCGCTCCGGGCTCCTCCAGACCTCCAGCTTGCTCATCTTACGGTCGCCGCCTTTTCTCCCGAGCCCTTGAGCCCAGGCGCAACAATTCCCTGATCGCTCTTGCCCGCCGCGCGCATGATCGGTCCGTGGATAGAATAGACCGCAATCGCTATCAGCATCGCAGCGAGCAGTGTGACGTAGGGCCACTTTCTCCTTTTGACCGGCTGCCAGAACTCACTGCCGGGCATTCTGGGTATGGTCCCCAACACCGGCAGCCCGAGCCCCTTGGACAGGTGATCCACTGACCTCACGGTGTTGTCCATGTACTCCGACAGGACCGCAAACGAAAGACCGAGAAACGGTCCCAAGATGCACGCCAGGAGAAGAATCCTCAGTTTCCTCGGACCGGCCGGCGCGAAAGGCTTGGCCGGCGGCTCTATGATCTCTATTCTGATCCCTAGGTTCGTCGACTGGGCCGCGGCCGAAATCTGCGCCGACGTCAGTTGATTCCTGAGGGACTGCAGCACGTTCCTGTTGTCCTCCACCTCCTGCTCCAACCTCGACACCTCCACCTCGGCCTGCGGCCTCGCCACGAGGGACCGGCCGTAGCTGGACGTCTGACTGGACAGTGTGGTCTTTCTCACCTTCAACGAATTCGCCACGTACTCGTCGTACACGACTTCAGTCACCAGGGACTGCAGCGCCGGGGGCGACCCGGTCAGTGTAGTCGCAGTGGCCTCCTCTATCCTCGCAAGCAACGCCTCCCGCGCCCGACCGATCCTATCCTTCACCGCCGTGCTCGAGCCCGCCTCGAGGAGCGCAGTCGCCGACTGTTCCTCCTGCCTGATCAGCTCGGAGTAAGCGGCCCTGATCGAGTTGCTCCGGACCAGGGTCGTTGGATCGATCTCGTTCGGGTAGTTGCTCCTCATGTTCTCTCTCGCTCCGGCCGCCTTGGCTTGGAGATCACCGGCCTCGAGGTCCGCCTCCCTTATGAGCGTCCTCGCGCCCTCAATGCTCCTGTCGTAACCACTGCCGCCGCTAGCAGCAAGCTGGGTCTTGGCCCGCTTCAGCGCCGCCTCGCTGTCCCGGAGCTTCCGCTCGTAAACTGGGAGCTGGTCCTGGCTGAACGTTCCGGCCGCGTGGATGTCGGCCAGCTGGCCTTTCGTGACGAATTCGACGAAGGACTTCGTGATGCCGTCCGCCAGCAGGTACACCATGTCCCGGTCGGGACTCGTGAACGTTATCTTGAAGAGGTCGGGGTCGGTTTCCTCCACCTTTCTGTTCTTTCTGCGTCGCTCGGCGATGACGCGCGCCTTCAGCTCCCCGACGTTCGCCCCGCCGTTGGCCGACTCCAGCTTCCGCGCGGCCTTTCCCGTCAAGTCCAGGTTCAGCTTGCGAACCACTTCCTCCAGGAACACCCTGCCCTTGATCTTCGTCTCGATCTGCCCCAGCCGCTCGGACTCTCTCGTGGTGTACTCCGGCTTCTGGACCATCATCTTTTCCATGTCGCCGGCGAACGGCAGCTTTTGCTCGTACAGCACCACGCTGGTGGCCTCGTACTGGGACGGCACCAGGCTGAGGGCCACGACGGCCGCACACGGCACGATCACGACGGGGAGCAGGACGACCTCCGCCCTCCTTCTGATGGCTCTCAGATACCGCAGGACTTCCGCCCCGGGTGACGAGGCTTCATACGATCCTGGCATGTCGTCCCTTCTTCGAGTGAACCGCTCGGCGCCGCTCACTCCAGCAGCTCCTTGCAGACGTCGCGCGTGCTGTCGCACGCAGGCCGGGCGGCGCGCGCCTCTTCCGTGGTTCGGCGCCCCGCTCCCACGACGCGGTTCCTTCCGCGTCTCTTCGCGCTGAACAGCGCGCCGTCGGCCGATTCCAAGAGATCCGCGATGCTCCTGCCGTCCTCAGGATAGGTGGCCGCGCCTATGCTGCAGCTTATCTCGCCGCAGGGCACCTCAGGAAACGCCTGGGTGACCACGGCAGATCGTATCCTCTCCGCCAGTACGAGCGCCCCCTCTTTCGGAGTCTGCGGGAGTATTATCAGGAACTCGTCGCCGCCGTACTTGGCTACGGTGTCGATGCTTCTGGCCGTCACCTTGATTACTCCGGCCAACTGCTTGAGCACCGAGCTTCCCTTCAGGTGACCAAACTTTTCATTATAGTCTTTGAGATGGTCCACGTCCAGCATTAGAACGGAGAAGACCTGACGGAAGCGCGAGGCTCTGTCCAGTTCCTTGTGGAGGGCGTCCTTCAGGAATCGGAAATTGTACACCTGCGTGAGCTCGTCCGTGACCGCCTGCTCCCGCACCCGCGCATAGAGGTTGGCGCTCTCGATCGCCATTGCCGTCTGGTTCGCTAGAACGCTGAGGACGCTCAGCTCGGCTTCGCTGAACGAAGTGGCTCCAACCTTGTTCGCGGCTATCAGCACTCCCAGCACCGTCTCACGAGCCTTGAGCGGAGCGCAAATGCAGCCGCCAGTGCTCGCGGCGGACCCCGCCTCCGGCTCCAGCCTCAGGTCGTCCGCCACCTTCGGTATGAGCACCGCCTTGCCCTCCATCATGACCCACCAGGCGATGCCCCCCTCCCCTGTGCGCTCGTGGCGCTCCATCTGAGCGTCCGGGCCTACGGATCCTCGCCGTTTGGCGTACTTGACCACCACCCCGTTTTCCAGAGTGATCAGAAACACCGCTTCCGCATCCAGCACCTCCAAGGCGCAAGACAGCACCTTGGAGAAGGTCATTCTCCTGTCGAGACCGGCAGTAATCAGACCCGTGATTTCGACCAGGGTGTTAAGGAATTTTTCTTCACGAAGCAGGGAAGTCATCCTTCGTGCCCCTAAACGTATGAAAATACGCCACTCCCCAATGAGCCCAACTGGAGAACAGCAAGTTCTGTGCCAGCTATTTCGGGTAGGATTTCGTGAGGATTTCTCTGAGCAGGGGGCGCACCACTCTGAATATCACGACCAGGGTCACCGCGACGATGACTACGGGGACGAACCAGAGCTGACGGACGTCCATCCGTATCGCGCGCACCATGCTGAAGAACTTGAAAAGCGCGTAGAGCAGCGCGCCTACCAGGGCGCCTGCCAGCCCCAAAGAGACGAGCCTGCCGGCTGTCCGACCGGCCCGATCGCGCGCCTCCGCCACAGGAGGCCATACCGCGCCGCCGGGCCGGAGGCGGCGCCCCACTGGGCCTCTCGGGAAACTCCGGCGTTTGTCCCCCGACCTCATCTTACAATCCTCGCCTCAACGCACAACGGCAAACCTGCCAAAACTGACTCTCTCGCCCCCGCCGTCGTTCACCCGGAGCCTGTAAGCGTACACTCCCGCCGCCAGCTCGGTCCCCGCGGTGATTCCGGCCAGGTTTATCTCATTGCCGCTGCCCGGCTCCAGGGCCACGACCCCGCACGAACCGTCGCTGCACCCTCCGACCCTTCTGCCGGACACGTCGTACAGATCCAGCCGGACGCTGCTCGCCCCCTTAGTCAGGAAGAACTTCAGCCGTCCGCCGGCGGCCTTTGCCCTCACCGGATTGGGGTAAACGTACGAATACCGCACCGACAAGGAGGCAGACGACACCGTCAGGCTCGTCCACGCCTTGTTGTTCGACAGATTCACCTCTCCGGCTCCCGCGTCCGCGACGATGTATATGGAGTGCTGCCCGGCGTCCCCGTCTCCAAGCAGCCACTCGAAAGGCTGCACCATCGGGCCCGCCCCCGCCGCCAGCTTGCCCTCGACGAGGCGCTCGCCGATGAGCGCGCCGCCCGCCGCCGGGTCACCGTCGTACACCCGCACGTAGACGTCGAGAGACTCGGCGGACGCGCCGCCCACGTTGTGGAACCTCGGGACGATCGTCACCACCTCGCCGCTGAAGGCGCTGGTGACGGGCAGGGCCGCCCGCGCCACCCTGAACTCCAGGTCTCCCGGTTTGACCTCGAGATCCCACGGGTCGCTCGTCTCCGCGAAATACGCGAGACTGGCCGCTCCCACGGCCGCGACTTTGCTGCACAGGTTGAAATTGAGCTTATCTTCCGTGTCGTAGATGGTATGGTAGTAGGGGTTCGTCGGCGGCAGCGACCGATCCTCGAAGAAATGGACGGCGTCGTAACCGTTCACCCAGAACGAAGAGTGGTCGCTCGCGTCGTACACGCCGTCCACGGTCACCACGCCGACCGCCAGCCCGACGCTGTCGTACACAGCCTGCGCAACGGCGCTCAAGTGGTCTGACAGCCACGCAGACGAGTTGTTGGTGCGGAGGAAGGTGCTGTCGGCAGAGCCGCGGAATCCGTGCATGTCGAAGTTCAGGGTGCCGATGACGTTCGAGCCCAGAGCCTCGTTCTCCGCCACGTACGCCTTGCTCCCCCACAGACCCTGTTCTTCGGCGCAGAAGAGGACGAACTCCAGGTCGAAGTCGAACTTCAGGCCACGCAGCGCTCTGGCGCATTCCAACACGCTGGCGATGCCCGTGCCGTTGTCGTCCGCTCCCGGCGCGGGGTCGATCCTGTAATCCCAGTACCGCCCCGGCTCCGAGTACGTAGTCCGGCTTCCGGTGTCGTCGTAGTGCGCGCAGACGACGAACTTGCCGGTGCCTGGGGTCCTGCCCGGCACGCTCCCGATGACGTTGTATCTGACGAAGTCTATCCCGCCGTAGCGAAACGTGAACTGCTGCACCGAATCCACGCCGAAGCCTCCGACGGCCGCGCGCATCCGCTCACGCAGGAGCTCGACTGCCACCGCAATCGAGGAATCCCTGTAGGTGTGGCGGCTCCTGAGCTCCGCAGTGGAGTCGATAACGCTCACCAAGTGCACGATGGCTCTGAGCGAATCTTCGCTGATGGAGCCCGCGACTTGTCTCATCAATCCCAGTCTCTCGGGGGAAATCATGGTCTTCCCCACCGCGCCGGAAGGCCTGGGCGCGCGCGGAAGAAGCGCTCGGGTCTCCACTCTTGAGGGGAGCGGTGCAATCGAGAACGCGAACCGAGCCAGCCGCTCCTCCAGCCCCTCACGCGCCGCGAGCAGGTAAACGCCCTCCTGCTTCAATCGCGTGAGCTTGCCGTAGGAGCACATCGAGTCCAGGTCCGCGGCCGACCCGGGCACCACCAACCACTGCCCGACGCCGGGCTCCAGAGTGTCCGTCACGACGACGCCGGGGAAGACCGCTCGGAGGCCGGTGAGGGCAGAGACGTCGACCTGAACTATCGCCGACCCGGCGTACGAGTATCTGACCGTGCCGCGCAAACCGCTCAGGCTCAGCAGGTCGGCCTCGTCCCGCCACTCCACTCTCACGAGCACTTTGAGCTCGCCGGCATCAGACTCCGCGGCAGCCGTCGCGATCGCCGCGCCGAAAAGGGTGAACACGCAGACCGCGCCGGCCAGTGCCAGGCACCTCACGCTCCACCTCACGGCATCGAGCCTCATGATGGACCTCTCCAATGCGGTGGCGCGCCCGAAAGGACTCGAACCTTCGGCCTGCAGATCCGGAGTCTGCCGCTCTATCCAACTGAGCTACGGGCGCGCTTCATCTCCTGTCAACGACCTCAGGCCCGGTCGCCTGCCTGGGCCGAGGCATACTCCAGCATTTCCCTGGCCTGCTTGAGCGTCACCTGGGAGGCGTTGTCTCCGGCCAGCATCCGAGCCAACTCCTCCACCCTGTCACTCTTGTTCAGGACCCTCGCCGTGCCGAACGTCCTTCCCGATTCAACTTCCTTGGACACGAAGAAATGGACGTCACCCAGCGACGCGATCATCGGTATGTGAGTAATGCATATTATCTGTTTTGCGCCGGACAGCGCTTTCAACTTCTCTCCGACTACCCTGGCCACTCTTCCGCCTATCCCCGCGTCGACCTCGTCGAACACCATCAGGTCCACGTCGTCGGCCTTCACCAGCACCGTCTTCAGAGCCAGCATTATCCTGGAGACCTCCCCTCCGGAGGCGATCCGCACCAGCGGCCTGAGCTCCTCTCCTACGTTCGGTGAGATCAGGAACTGCACGTCCCCGGCACCGGTGGAGTTGATCTTGACCTTCTTTCCCTCGACCTCCACGTCTCCGTCAGAGTCCTCCTCCAGCCGGACCTCGACCACGAACCTGGTGCCTTTCATGCCCAACCCGGCGAGCTCCTTCCGGACGTCCTTCTCCATTCGTGACGCGGACGCTCTCCTCCGTTCCAGAAGATCCGCAGAAAGCCGCTTGAGGGTCTGCGCGCCGCGGGCCATCTCCGTCTCCAGCGCCTCCGCGGTCTCAGAACCCGATTCCAGCGCGGAAAGCCGCTTCCTGAGCTCCTCCGCGTGGTCGATCACGTCCGCTACGCTGCCGTTGTGCTTCTTCCTCAGCCTCCCTATCAACGCGAGCCTCGTCTCCACCTCGTCCAGTCTGCCGGGCGAGAACTCGAGCGACTGCAGATACTGCGCCAGAATCCGCCCCGCTTCTGCCACGGCGATTTCGGCGTTCGCCAGCTCCGCGCCCAGCTCGGACAGCTTCGGGTCTATCTCGGAGGCGACCCTCACGGCCCTCGTCGCCCTCGAGAGTCGGCTCGCGCACGAGAGCTCGTCTTCGTACAGAAGGTCCGCCGCCTCCTTCACGTTCGAGGAGAGCCGCTCGAAGTTCTGAAGGACCTTCCTTTCCTCCTCCAGCCTCTCCTCCTCGCCCTCGGCGAGTCTGGCCGCGTCTATCTCGGCCAGCTGGAATCTCATGAAGTCCGCCTGCGCCTCGGCTTCCCTCGTCTGCGTCAGGAACGCCTCGAGCCGCGTCCTCGCGTCTCTCAGTCGCAGGCACGCCTCCCACACTCTCTGTCTCTTGTCCAGGTGTCCGCCGTAGGAGTCCAGGTACTCGACGTGCGTGCTCTTGTCCAGCAGCGACTGGTGCTCGTGCTGACCGTGAAAGTCCACTAGCAGGTCTCCGACCTTCTTGAGCACACCGAGAGGCACGGGCTCGCCGTTGATGTGCGCCCGCGTGCGGCCGTCGGCGGACACCTCTCGCCTGACCACGACCTGTTCGCCCGCGTCCCTCACGCCCGCGGCCTCCAGTCTGCCGGAGACGCCGCTTCCCCGGCCCAACTCGAACACGCCCGTGACGGCGGCCGACTTCTCGCCGCTCCTCACCATCTCGCCCCCGGCTTTTCCCCCCACCAGCAACCCAATGGCCCCGACGATTATCGACTTCCCCGCCCCGGTCTCGCCCGTCAGAACGTTGAGCCCGGGGCCGAACTCCAGTGACAGTTCCTTCACGACTGCCAGCCCGTTGATCGAGAGCTCTCTCAGCACGGCTCGTGTTCCTCTAGCGCTTGGCCAGGCCGCCCCAGCCCAGCTTCGTCCTCAGGACCTCGTAGAACGACCTCGCGCCCGAGCAGACGAGCAGGGTAGTCTCCTCGGCGCGCCTGAACACAATCTTCTCGTCGTGGCTCAGCTCGCGGCACTGCTGTCCGTCGAGCGTCAGGGCCACCTCGGTCTTTCCGGACACCACCTCCACGGCCAGCTCCTCGTCCCTGGAGAATATGAGCGGCCTGACGGCCAGAGTGTGCGGGCAGATCGGAGTGGCGATTAGGCCCTGTATAGTCGGCTTCACTATTGGCCCGCCGGCGGACAGCGAGTACGCCGTCGAGCCCGTCGGCGTCGACACGATGAGGCCGTCCGCCAGGAAAGTCCCCACGTACTGGCCTGAGATGGACATGCTGAGCTCCATGGCCCTCGAGAAGGCCGACTTGTTTATCACGGCGTCGTTGAGACACACGAACCGGGAGGCGGTCGCCCCGGAGCTCGACTTCACCAACGCCTCTATCATCATCCTTTCCTCGACCGGACAGTCCCCCTTCAGCATCCGTTCCAGTGCGGGAATCACCCCTGCCACGGTCAGCTCGGCGAGGAACCCGAGACCCCCCAGGTTCACGCCGAGCACCGGGATCCGGCGGCGGCACGCCTGTCGCGCTACGGCAAGAAGTGTTCCGTCGCCGCCCAGAGCCACCAACAAATCGCAATCCGCCGGGAGCTCCGCCAACTCGACTCCCGGCCTACCCTCCAGAGCGGCGATCTCATTCTCGAACGACACCGCCACGCCGCGCCGCTCCAGCCAGTCGGCCACGTCGCCCGCCACTTGGCGGGAGTTCTCTTTGTGCACATTAGCGACTATGCATACGTGCTTCATTTGCCTCTGCCGGCCTCCAACCAGCTCGACACCTCGCCGGCTATTCCCTCCGGGGTCAGCCCCATGTGCGCCAGCAGCGCCTGCCTACCCGCGTGTTCCACGAAGGCGTCCGGTATGCCGAGGCGCTTCGCATTGACGCACGCGCGCTGGCGCTCCAGGCACTCCAGCACGCCCGAACCGAAACCTCCGGCCAGCGTGCCCTCTTCCACAGTGACTATTCTACCGCACTCCGTCGCAACCCGTACTATGCCCTCCTCGTCCAGAGGCTTCGCGAACCTCGCATTGACGACGGTCGCTTCGACACCACTCTCCGAGAGAATGCGCGCCGCTTCAAGGCACGGGTTGACCATGGAGCCTATCGCGCAGAGCGCCACGTCGTTACCCTTGCGAAGGATCTCGCACTTCCCGATGGGTATCTCCTTCATGGCGGCCCCGAGGTCGCTGCCGACCCCCTCCGACCGCGGGAACCGAATGGCCGAGGGCCCGCTCAGAGACGCCACCGCGGTGTACAGCATGTCTCGCAGCTCGCGCTCGTCCCTGGGCGACATGACCGTGAGGCCCGGGATCGCGCGAAGGTAAACAAGGTCCAGGCAGCCGTGGTGCGTCGGCCCATCCTGTCCGACGACGCCGGCCCTGTCCACCACGAACACGACCTTCAACTTCTGCAGCGCGACGTCGTGCGCCATGTGGTCGAAGGCCCTCTGGAGGAAAGTCGAGTAGATGGCCACGACAGGAACGAGCCCCCTCGTGGCCAGTCCCGCGGCGAACGTCACCGCGTGACCTTCCGCCATGCCCACGTCGAAGAAGCGACCGGGGAACTTTTCGGCGAACTGCGTCAGACCGGTGTTGTCCTTCATCGCGGCCGTCACGGCGACGACCTTGTCGAATCGGCTGCCTATCTCGACTATCGCGCCGCCGAACACGTCCGTGTAAGTGGGAAACTTGGACTTCTTTTCTTCCGTCCCAGTGACCTTGTCGAAGGCGCCTATGCCGTGGAACTGGCAGGCGTTCTGTTCGGCAAACCTGTAGCCCTTGCCCTTCGTCGTCAGCGTGTGCAGTATCACCGGCACCCTCACCTCTTTCAGCTGCTTGAGGACGGCGATGAGGTCCGGAAGCGCGTGCCCGTCTATCGGGCCGTAATACTTGAACCCCAACTCCTCGAAGATGGTGCCCGGAACGAGGAGTCCCTTTATGCTCTCCGTTACTCTGCCGGCCATGTGACGCGCAGTCGGTCCCAGGTACGGAATCCTTCCGAGCAGGTTCCAGAGGTTGGCCTCGAACTTCCGGTACGTCGGGCCGGATATCAACCTCGTCATGTATTTCGCGAGGGCTCCCACGTTGTGAGAGATGGACATCTTGTTGTCGTTGATGATGACTATGAGGCGCCTGCCCAGGCCGCCGGCCTGATTGAGTCCCTCGAAAGAAAGCCCACCCGTAAGCGCGCCGTCCCCTATCACGGCCACGACGTGGAAGTCCTCTCCCATGGCGTCTCTGGCGCAGCTCATGCCCAGCGCCGCAGAGATGGACGTGCTGCCGTGCCCCGTGCCGAAGGCGTCGTGCTGGCTCTCGGATGGGCGCGGGAAACCGCTCAGCCCGCCCTCCTGACGGAGAGTCTGGAACCGGTCCCGTCTCCCAGTCAGTATCTTGTGAGCGTAGGCCTGATGGCCCACGTCCCACACTATCCGGTCTCTCGGGGAGTCGAAAACGTAGTGTATCGCTATGGCCAGCTCGACGGCCCCCAGGCTTGGGGCCAGGTGCCCGCCAGTGGACGACACGACCGAGATGATCTTCTCCCGTATCTCGGACGCCAGCTCGGTTAGCTCCGGAATTGTGAGGCGCTTGAGGTCCTCCGGCCCGCCGACCCGGTCAAGTATCCTGCCCAACAGTCGTCCCTCCAGATCACGCATGGGCCGCCGCTCGACGCGGCCCCGCCGTGCCGCGTTCACGCCGCATCAGTACCAGGCCAGAGCGTAAAGAATGCCTATGGCGGCGCCCACGAACACCTCGAACGGAGTGTGTCCGAGCAACTCCAGCAGCTTCTCCTCCCTGGCCTTCTTCAGATGCTCGTGCACCAGGCGGTTCAAGATGGTGGCCTGCCTGCCCGCCGCGCGCCTCAGGCCCGCGGCATCGAACATCACGATGAAGCTGAAGAACGCGGTTACCTGAAACAGCAGCGAACCGTACCCCTGAACGTTTCCCACGGCCGTGGACAGGGCGCACACCGCGGCCGAGTGAGAGCTCGGCATGCCGCCCGTCTGTACGAATCTCCTGAAA
>Ga0316628_100003239_pt1 | contig 12476 bp, 12 predicted proteins | sample OWC_Aug_M2_C1_D5_FD_207648 | JGI IMG/M metagenome (GOLD analysis project Ga0316628, IMG submission 207648) | Wetland soil microbial communities from Old Woman Creek delta, Ohio, United States - OWC_Aug_M2_C1_D5_C | ecosystem: Environmental > Terrestrial > Soil > Wetlands | place: USA: Ohio...
TCCGTTCGCGAATCACTCCCACGATGGGCAGATACACGGTATCGTACCAGTGGACAACGGCCTCATCGTCGGAAATATCGCGTTGCTGATCCAGCCCCATGAAATACCGATGAACGGCGATGTGCTCCAGGATCCGACTGTAGGCGTCTGGGATCGTCACATCGACGACCGCACCCGGCCGCAGGCGGTCCAAACCCGTCCGTTCCAGGAACTCCACCCGGGCGCCGAGAATCTCCAGATCCTCAGGGCGGAGGTCGGGGCCCACAGGCACCTTGACGTGACACTCCCGCACCTCCGCCTCGATGAACTCCTGCCCCTGCTGCCGCGCCACGGACACGCGGTGGTGCCCATCGACGACGAAGTACACGTCGCCGACCTTATAGAGCACGACCGGCGGCAGGCTGATGTCTTCGTAAAACGCGCGATCCACGTTCTGCCAACGATTGGCGATCCGATTATGGGTCGGGAAGAACGCGCGGTCAAAATCCCCGTAACGGTTGACACTTCCCACGATCCGCGCAATTTCCACGGTGCGGATGCCCCGGTAGATCGGGCCGCCGATGCGGAGTTTCTCCTTGACCTGATCATAGGACAACAGCCGCTTGGGCCGCCCCGAAAAGAAGGCGAAGATGTCGTTCAGAAATGCCCGGGACCTGGCTCGCGCGAAGTCTGCCTGGACCCGGCCGGCGATCTCATCCAGCATGGTCGGGCGTGATCTCGACGACTCGGTACGGGCACACGTTCAGCACGGTCGTGGATCCCACCTGGGTGGCAACCACCGTGTCCCGGCGCCAGACATGGGAATGGCCGTGCAGGAGATAGCGGGGCCGAAACCGGTCGATGAACCGATTGAACGCGGTGAAGCCGACGTGGGCGGGGTCGGTCCCGTCGTGAATGCCCTTCGGCGGCGAGTGAGTGATCAGGATGTCCAGCGCCCGCCCATATCGGATTCGGTTTAACCACAAGCGTGGCGCCATCGCCAGGACGCGGCGCGCCATTTCCCCCTGCGTGTACTGATACTCCCCGTCCGGCCGATAGCGGATGCTGCCGCCGAGTCCCACCAGCAAGAGTCCTTGCTCCCACACGACCCGCCCGTCCAGCTTCCCGCAGTCCGGGGGCAATGCCCCATGGAACGTGCGGTCCCCGTTGCCCGCCGCTGGGGGGAGGTCGTGGTTTCCCGGCACGTGGAATAACGGCACGTTTAACATGGAAACGACGTACTCCAGATAGTAATCAGGGAGGTCACCGCAACCCACGACCAGGTTGACATCCCCGAAGAGGTCTGTGACCCGTGGGCTGTAGATCTGCTCCACCACCTGGTCGCTGAGGGCGAGGATTTTCATGTGGGCGCCGTTGCCGGATGCGTTTGCGGCTCCGGTGTCACGAAGGGGTTGGACGCTACCATAATTTTACCGTACCCCGCTCAAGAGGGACAGCCGTTTCTCTGACAGCGCGGCCGTGGCGGCACCCTGCCGGAGTGGAGGACAGACCCAGCGCCAGTTATTGCGCGAACGCCGACAGCACGTCCGACTCGAGCATTCCATTCGGTCGGCACGCGACTGCGCCCGGAAAGGTCCCCTCTTGGTCGGTTGTGAAATTGATGAGGTGGGAGATCGTCTCCAAGCGGCCTTGCGTGTCACGAACCAGCATTGTTCGCGAGAGAACATATCGGGCAGTCGCGGAGATCTGCGTCTCCTTCTCTCCGACCGGTGTCACCGCCACCTCGATTCGCGCATCCAGCCCCATCTGGCGCGCGATCGAGAGGATTTCTCTTCCGGTCATCAGCTCGTACTCCGTCGAAGCCGTCGCGGCGGCAAATCGGTATGTTCTCTCCCCTCGGACGTTCTTGACGTACGACGTGATGTATCCGCAATCGACGTACCGCTCCGGGTCCCCGCTGTACGTGAGGGTGATAACACCGGTGTCTCTGTCGAGGCCCTGGATCAGGAAACGATCCCGGATGGGGCTCACGGGCACCTGCCGCCACACGTCCTCCCTGCCCTTTGCCACCGCCAGCGAATGCGTCGGAGTCTCGATACTCACGGGCCGCACATAGTCGAATCGCCCGACGCACGCCGCGAGCAGACCGAGAGCCGCAAGAAGAGTGAAGACGCTCCATGTGCTCTTCACCGTCCGCTCCCTGCAACACAATGGGTTCTGCGGTGTGATTGTGTTCCCGACACGTGCGGTATTCTCCGCTCCGCGAACCGTGGGACGCAACTGGATCCTGGCCGTCCGGCGTTGTCCTGGGAGACCTTACGCGACACAGCGCAGCAAGACAAACGCAGGAGGACCTTTCTCTTAGGTTTTTGCTCTTGGTAGACTTCTCCTCCACACCTACTTCTCTGGCAGCATGAGCCAGCGCACATTGACAGCCCGCCTCCCCTCGTCCTCGGACAGTCTGTCCCAGTAGACGCGATACTCCCGCCAATTCTCTCCGGCGTCCGTCCAGGCCGTACGGAGGAAATAGCAGTGGCCGGCCTCCACGTCCACCGTCACGTCGTCGCGTTTTTCGCGGACAACGGCCGGCACAAGGGTGTCGCGGGTGACGGACAGCACATGCCGACCCGGGGTGACCTCCAGGCGCAGATAGTTCTCCATCCCGAGCGTGCCGACTTTCCGGCCGTCCATGGTGACCGTGACCGCCGCGATGTTGGAGGATGGGACGACATAGATACAGGCGGAGTCTGCGGGGGCGCGGAAGAGCTTGGCGTTCGCGTCAAGACTCGGGTCCGCACGGCCGCTAGCACAGGCCGACAGCAACCCCGCGACGAGCACCAAACCGAGCATGCGCATCCGTCGTCCCCCTTTCGCCGCCTTGCGGCCGTTCCCCCCTCCGCCGCAACCTCCGCACCTGCGCCAGCAAAGCAACTCAGAGCCTTTCGAGCCTTTCAACGCAACGTGAGCCAAAAGAAACGGTCAAGCGGGGCGCCTACCGCCTGCCTGTCTCTGCCGAGGTACCCTATGACTCTACCACACCCGAGTCCCTATTCACCACGGGGCGCCTCAGACGCTCCCCGCTTCGTGTTCATCTCCCGGCGACGCAGGGTCTTCCCGAAGTTACATCCCGCACCAAGCCGTCAGCAAGCAGCCTAAATCTCCCTAACACTACATTTGGAGATGGGGTGGTTCCTTGCCCAACCCCCCAGACAATCCTTTAGAGATGCGTACTCCGCGTAACGACTCATTAGATTGAGGAATCGGGGTAGACCGCGTCGTGGGCGTATGCATTGTCAGCGAACCTCGTCGGCCCCGTCCGGATCCCGCATCACATGGCGTAAGCGATACAACAGGCTGAGGGTCCGACGGGCCTCCGTCTCGGGCATGTGCTGAGGGGGGAGACGGATGTCTTGACATCCCTAACGTAACTGCCTACCGTTTGCTTCACCCGGGGTAGCTTCCGGTTTCAACCCGTCACGCGCGGTCCTTCGCGGTGACCAGGAGATACCAGCATGTCCATGCGATTGCGCAAGGAAGTCGATGTGATCGTGGTCGGAGGTGGGACGGCAGGTTCTATCGCGGCCGTCGCCGCGGGCCGCGTGGGAGCGAAGACGCTCCTCGTGGAGCAGTACGGGCAGATTGGGGGCATGACGAGTGCCGGCATGACCTACCTCGGATTCCTCGATGGGCAGGGGCGGCAAGCGGTCCGCGGGATCCCTCAGGAACTCTTTGATCGCCTGCTCCCCCTCAAGGCCGCGACTCCGCATATCGCCGACCCTCTCCGCGGTTCCGTGACGCAAGCCGATCCCGAGATGCTCCGCCACACGCTCATGGGGATGTTGGCCGAGAGCAATGTGCAGCTGCTCCTCCACGCCTATCTTTCCGATGTGCTCGTTGACCGCAGTGCGCTGCGCGGCATCGTCGTCGAGACCAAGGGTGGACGCCAGATTCTCCCCGGCACAGTGGTCGTGGACACGACGGGCGATGCCGACGTTGCGGCCCGTGCCGGCGCCCCGTTTGAGCTGGGCCGGGCCGAAGACGGCCGGTTGCAACCGGTGAGCCGGATCTTCCGCATGGGGAACGTACATCTGGATCGGGTCTATACCTACCTGCGGCAGCACCCCGAGGAGTTCACCGTGCCGGAGGGGTGGACTCCCCCCGAGGGGCGCTCGTACGGTGCCGACTACCTCGAGGAGACCCCCGGGACCACGGTCCTGCTCCAGCGCGTGGTTCAGCAGGCACAACAGGAAGGACGGGCGAACCTCCCGAAGAATGTCATCAGCATCTACACGCCGCCCTACCGGAGCGGCCCGGCCGAGGTCGCCCTGAACGCCACCCGGATCCATGGTATTGACCCGACGGATCCCGACGAGCTCACCCGTGCCGAGCTGGAGTGTGAGCGCCAAGTTATGGAAGTCTTCCGATTCCTTAAGACTGCGATTCCGGGTTTTGAGGAGTCCCGGCTGCTCGGCACGCCTTACCAGGTCGGCGTGCGGGAGAGCCGCCGGATCATCGGCGAATACACGTTGACGGTCGATGACGTGCTGCGCGGCGCGGATTTTCCCGACGCCGTGGCCCGTGGCGCCTACCCGCTGGACATCCACGACCTCGCCAAAGACACGACGGTCATGAACCGCCAGGTTCACGGCAGGGCCGAGACCATGGTCGTCCTTCCCCGCTCCTATGCGATTCCGTACCGATCCCTCCTGCCCCGGACGCCGGACAACCTGTTGGTGGCAGGCCGCTGCATCAGTGCCAGCCACGAGGCCATCGGCTCCGCGCGCGGCCAGTGTGTCTGCATGGCGACGGGACACGCCGCCGGGGCAGCTGCCGCCCTCGCCGTTGCCGCCGGTGTTCCCCCGCGCCGTCTCGAGGTGGCCCGACTCCAGGCCACGCTTCGCGAACAAGGCGCCATCCTGACCCTTGACTGAGGCCGCGCTGCGCCATCGAATCCAGCAGGCTCACTGAACCGATAGCGAATCATCTCACCCTCCGCCGGGCACGCCACGCCAGCCCTGGAACGCAAGCACGGGAAGGCGTGTGGTCGAGGTGCCAATCGGGCGGCGCGACGTGGGGCGATGGAGGTGACTAGAAGCCCGTGGTGGCCCCTGCCGTCAGCCCCCGCAGGAAGTGCCGCTGGAGCAAGAGGAACAAGGCAAGGACGGGCACAATGGAGAGGATGCCGGCGGCCGTGATGCTCCCCCACTCCACGCCGTAATCCGTGAGGAAGAGGTGGATGCCCACGGGCACCGTGCGCATGGTGCCGGACGAGGTCAAGACGAGGGCCAGGATGAACTCGTTCCATGAGTGAATGAAGCTGACCAGGCTCACGGTGACGAGCCCCGGCAAGGCCGAGGGCAGGACGATCCGGTAGAGCGCGCCCGCCCGCGTGGTCCCGTCAATGAGGGCGGCCTCCTCCATCTGGGGCGGAATGGAGCGGAAGTACCCCTGCAGGAACCAGATGGCGAGGGGGGCGATAAAGGCGCTGTTGGCCAGGATAAGCACGCCGTACGTGTCGAGGATCCGCAGCTGGCTCCCGAAGAAGTAAAGGGGGAGGACCGTCGAGAGCTCGCCCATGGCCATGCCGGTCAGGATCAGAAACAGCATGGCGGACTTGCCGCGGAACTCGTAGCGGGCAGCGGCATACCCCGCGTGGATCGAGACCAGGACCACCACCACGGAGGAACAGACGGCCACGATGGTGCTGTTCAAGAGGTACCGCGGAAACCCCGCCGTCAAGATCCCGTGATAGTTCTCCACGGTGGCCGGCCAGGGGAAAAGCTTGGGTGGCATGCGCAGGATGTCCTCCTTCCCCTTCAGGGAGGTGCCCAGGGACCACAGGAACGGTGTCAGGATGATCGCCCCGACCACCGCCACGCCCACCCATCGGCACACGTCAACCCATGTCCGGGAGTCCCGCAGCCGGTTCATCGGTAATACGTCTCCGCGCGAATCATCCTGAAGTAGACCCAGGAGAGCACGAGGTCGAGGCCCACGAGGACCAGCGTAATGGCCGAGGCCGTGCCGATATTGTAGTACTGGAAGCCCTCGCGATAGAGCCGCAGGCTGAGCACCTCCGTGCTATTCAACGGCCCGCCTCCCGTCAAGTCCAAGGGCAGCACGATGATATTGAAGAAGCTGATGGTCAGCGTGATGATGCAGGCCAGCGAAATCGGCTTCAGCAGCGGGATGATGACGTACCAGATCTGTTTCCACCGTGACGCGCCGTCGATGTCCGCCGCCTCCTCCACCTCCACCGGGATGGCGGAGAGGCCCGCCAACATGAGGAGCAGGGAGAAGCCCGTCGCGCGCCACGCGTTCACGAACGTGAGCGTCGGCAAGGCCTGCACCGTGCTGATGAGCGGGTTCACCCCGGGGAGGCCCGCGAGGTCCAGCAGGTAGTTGATCGGGCTGAAGTCGCCGTTCAGGAGCCATTTCCACATCAAGGCCAGGACGACCTGGTTGGTCACCCAGGGAACGAGGACGATGGTCTTGAGCACGGTGTTGCCCCAGGTCTGCCGTCGCAAGAAGAGCGCCAACGCCAGGCCGAAGGTCCACGTCAGCCCGACCCCGACCAACACAAAGAACAGGGAGTTGAGCAGATTGGTGTGAAAGCGCGGGTCCGCGAGGAGTCGCACGTAGTTCTCCAGGCCGACGAACGCCAGCTGTTTGAACACCTGGGTGCGCATGACGCTGTAGTTGACCGCGAAGACGATCGGGTACAGCGTCACGAAGAGGACGAGGAGGAGGCCGGGGGTCATCAAAAGGTAGGGGAACAGGTCGACCCGGCGGCCTCGGGGCCGGCCCGAAGGCTGTGCCCTGCGGCGCCGGGTTGCTGCCGCAGAGGTCGGAGTCACTCCGGGCGCCGCGTGCTGATCGAGCGACGCCGTGGCGAAGCCGTCGCTCTCACTCACACCTGCGCCATCTGGTTATAGCGCTTCACCGCATCGTCCAGCGTCTGCTTGATGTTGGCCGACGGGCTGTTCAGCACCTGCTGCAGGGCGTCCACCATCACCTCGTTCAGCTGCGTGAAGGTGGGGACGTTGATGATGATCTCGCCCCGCTCCGCGGCATAGTCCATCCACCACCGCATGTAGGCGGCTTCCTTCGTCTGGAAGAAGGGGCGCTCCAACGCGCTCTTCCGCGTCGGCAGCGAGCCGGCGACGCGCGCGTTGATCTCCTGGGCCTCGGCGCCGATATAGTACTTGAGGTACTCCCAGGCCGCATCCGGTTGCTTGGACCCCCGCGGGATCCCAAACCCCCACCCCGTGATGATCGTCGGCGACGGCACCTTGGGGTCGTCGGAGGGCAGCTTGGCGATTTCCAGGTTTTCGGGACCGATAGCCTTCGCGATGTCGCTGTACCGGTGGGACCCCTCCTGAAACATGGCCACCCGGCCCGATTTGAAGGCATCGGTGACCTCGTCGTAGGTCATGGCGATGACCTGCGCCGGGGTGATCTTGTGCTTGTGAACGCAGTCCGAGAGGAACTGGTAGCTCTTCACCGCGGCGTCGCTGTTGAACGCCCCCTTTCCGGCCGCATCCAGGACCTGCCCGCCCCGCCCGTGGATGTGCGGCTGGAAGATCGTCTCCACCTGATTGAGCTGGGTCTTGGACCCGTTGAACATGTATCCCCACTTGCCCCCGCCGGTGACGGCCTTCCCGACCTCGACGAGCTCCGCCCAGGTCTTGGGGGTTTTCAGCCCCGCCTTGGCCAGCCAGTCCTTGCGCACGAACAGGGCTTTCGGCGTCATCTCGATCTGCATGGACCACTTGCTGCCGTTCACGACCACCGGGGGCGTGAAGTCCACGATGAAGTCCTTCCGCTGCGCCTCCGTGAAGGTCTTCTGGAGATACGGGTCGAGGTTGACCAGGGCGTCGGCCTTCAGGATCATCTTGAGGGTGTAGATGTTGACCCGCGAGCTTTCCGGCGGGTTGCCGGCCTGCACGGCGGCGATGAGCTTGGTCCCCAGCTCCTGCCACGGGAGCGTCTGGACCGTCACCGTGATCCCGGTCTGGGCCTTGAACTTCCCGAGGATCTCCTTGAGCGCCACTTCGCGGAGGCTCTTGCCGTCCGGGTTCAGGAGGGACCAGTGAATGATCGACCGTCCGGCCAGGCTGCCCTGGGCCTCCGCCGCGGCCGGGGCCAGCGCGTCACGCCCGACGCTCGCCAGCAGCCCCCCTCCCGCAACCGCCAGGCCGCCGTGGCCGACCGTTCGTAGGAACTGGCGCCGAGTCACCTGAGCCATAGCATCCTCCCTTCGCGTGTTGTCGCACCGCAGGCAATACCCTAAGCCTTGCCTTAATGTGGGAGCTCCATCCGTTTTCCCAGGTAGGCGCGTTCGCGCAGCAGTGCCTCCTGCGCGGCCCCGACCTTCACCGACCGCGGTCCCTTATCCTGCTTCGCCGCCAGCGCCGCCACCGTCCCAGCCGCCTGCGCCATCGCACCGCACGGCCCCATCCCCCGCGTACCCGACTGGGCCTCGAACGTGGCGGCGATACAGCGGCCTGCCACCAGCAGGTTCTCGATCCCCCGCGGGAGGAGGCTCCGAAGCGGAATCTGGTAGCCGGGGTTGTTGGGGATCCCTGTCTCCGGATGGACCGTGCTCCACCCCTGGGAGTGGATCACGATTTCTCCCCCGTGCGCGTCATGCAGGTCCGGCGGATACGCGCCCATGGCCACGACGTCGTCGAACTCCCGCCGCGTCACCATGTCCTCCACCGTCAACGTGTAGTCCCCCACGATCCGGCGACTTTCCCGGATGCCGAGGTCGTAGATCTGCGTCAGCGTCGCGCGCTCGAATCCGGGCACATACCGGGTCAGGAACTCAAGGATCTCTCCGGCCTGCCGGTGCAACCGTGCGGTGCTTCGCGCGATGTCGTCCGGCTCCAGGGACTCGAGGGGCGTATGCGTACAGTTCACGAAGATCTCACCGGGCCGCCCGTGGTAGTAGATCCCGAATTGCCGCGGAAACTTCTGCGCATAGTCCGGGAAGATCTTCCAGGGCGTCCAGTACCGGTGACTCGCGCGCAGGGGAGCGTTCTCAAAGGTCCAGGGCGTCTTCTTGTCGGTGTTGATCTTCGCTTCCATGAACTGTTCCACGGCCGGCAGATCGACGTGGCTTAGCCGGAACATGCAGGTCACGGCCTGCTGCCGGGTACCCCCGCCGCGCTCGAAGGGCACCCCTGCGGAGGTCGCGAGGTCGGCGTCGCCGCTCGCGTCCACGTACACCTTGGCCGTCAGGCTGAGGACGCCGGTCTTCGTCGACACGTCGACGGACCGGATGCGCCCCGCCTCGGCGTGCCCCCGGATGAACGCAGTATAGAACCACACGCGGCAGCCCGCCGCTTCGACCTTCTCCAGGGCGATCTGCTTGTAGACCTCCGGGTCGATCGATGCGGTGCTCGCAATCCACCGATCGACGTCGCGGAAGAAGATGTGGCCTCGCCCTCCGTTCAGTTCGAGCGCGCGGTCCACGAATTCCTGGGGGATGCCGCGCACGACCTGGACTTCGTCCCCGTCATAGAACCCGCCCAAGTTCATCCCGGTGGCCGCGTTCCCCCCGAGGAACCCACCCCGCTCAATGATGAGGGTCTGCGCGCCCGCCCGGGCGGCCGCAATCCCGGCGATCACGCCGGCCGTCCCGCCGCCGATCACTATGACATCCCACGTCCGCTGCGGTTCCGTCATCGCTCCACTCCCCACGTGCGAGATCCGTGCATGTCCGGATTACCGGAGGACGGCCGTCGCTTGGATCTCGACCAGAAACTCCGGATTGGCCAGATCCACCCGGACCGTCGCCCGGGATGGCGGATCGACCGGAAAGTACGTCCCATAGACCTCGTTCATTCCCGCATAGTTCGCCAAGTCCGTCAAGTAGACGGTCGTCCGCGTGACATCGAGCAGGGTCCCGCCGGCCGCTTCCACCAAGGCCTTGATGTTCTCCAGCGCCTGTTTCGTCTGGGCGCGGATGTCGCCCTTCCCGACGAGCTGCCCCCGCGCGTCGTGGGCCACGCCCCCGCCGATGTAGAGCACATTCCCAGCGAGCGTCGCCTGGGACAGGGGCAATTTGGATTCCGCCACCTTCGGTGAATGGATGACCTTTTTCGGCATGGTCGCCCTCCTGAGGCCGCCATATTCTGTCGTCGACTCTTCACGTTCTTGCTGTATCGACTCGCAGATAACGCAGACTAGAGGCGCCTTCCAGCCTGCACCCGGGTTCCCGCCGCGCCTCACGCCTGCCCCTGGAGCAGGAGTTTCACCACCTCCGGAACGATAGCCTCCGCTCGCTGACGGAGTTCCGCGTCGGTGAGATTCGCCGTGGGATGCGGCATGAGGAGAAAGGTGTAGTACGGGAGGCCCCACTGCTCGGCCATCGCCCGCCCCGTCGCCTCGAAGGGATCGGTCACGATCGCGGCGGATGGGACCCCGGCTTGCTCCATGAGGATGCCGTCGAGCACACTGCCCGATGAGCAGGACCCTCAGTCCCCGATGCCCGCGATCGCCACGTCGCAGGTCGTTCGGATCTCCGCCAGCGCGCTTTCGTCAACCGGCACGCCGGCATTCCGCTTGCGCCACACGCGGGTCTCGGCGACCCCGTGCTGCGCCTTGAGGATGTCTCCGACCTTCTGGAGCAATCGATCGGAGTTGAACTTGGTGTTGTCCACCAGCGCCACGCGCTTCCCCTGGAGGGAGCCCACCCGTGGCGCATACGACAGGGCCTGCGGGACCACCTCAGCGGTGGGATCGAGGAGTTCCATCATGCTCTGACCTCCTTGGTGACGGCCTGCGAGGATCGCTTGCTCCCCCAGCCCGGGATGTAGGCGGAGAAGGCCCCCACGGACCCGCCGGCCGCGATGACGAGGACGTCGTCCGGGGACTCGACGAGGGGCCGCAGCTGCGCCTCGTCCCCAGGCTGCACGGCGCCCGCCAACCGGTGGGTCTGCTTGAGGTGGGCAAGCGAGTTCTGGGTGTGGTCGAAGATGCACTGCCGGATCTGGGCCTTGGTCCACCCGTCCTGCGCCATCGTCCGCGTGTGCTCGCCCGCCAGGATCACGAGATACGGCGGTTGGCCGACCACGTTCCCCGAGATGCGCATGTCGTCGCAGAGCGTGGTGAGGATCCCCTCGGCGGTGTTGGAGAGTTGATTGTAGAACTGGTGCGGGGCCTCCGCCGCCATGACGGTGACGGTGCTCTGCGCGGGGCGAAAGCCGCGCTCGACGTGCAGGGGTGGCCAGGGGCTCTCAGTCTCGTTCTCGGCGATGACATAGGATAGCCGTCCGGGATGGCCGAGCGTGGCCCGGTCGAGGGTGCCCGGGCGGGAGCCGCACACGTTCCGCATGACCAGCCGGACGGCCCGCCCGATGGTGGCGTTGGCACGCCATCCCGGGCCGAACAGATTATCGCCGGCGTTGATGTCGAGGGCCCGCGCGATCGGTCCGTTGACAACCACGAGCACCGCCGCGCCGCCGGTGGAGGTCCCTGGGCCGTGATACCCCCAGGCGGGATCGCCGATCCCTTCCACGGCCGCCAGCACCACCGGCATGTATTCCGGCTTGCAGCCCGCCAGCACCGCGTTGATCGCAACCTTCTCCGCGGTGATGGTGACCGCCCGGTGAGCGATGGAGGTCACCGCGTGCTGGGCATCCAGGCGCGCTGCCTCCAGCATGGCCCGGACCCGGTCCGGGGTGGGCGGGATCACCGGGAGTCCGTCCGTCCACCCGCGCGCATGACAGAATTCTACGGCGTCCGCGTCGTCGGCCACGACGTGCCGTTTCGAGGTGAGCGTCCCTGCCATTCGTGACCTCCCACCAGGTTCCCAGCGTTCTCTACCTGACACTCCACGCACAACGCCACTGGATGACTCACGCAGAGCGCCGTACGCCTCCACTCGAAGCGAGCCCCCAGATACCCCTGTACTCTACTCCGAGCCAGGGATGTTATCTTTCTTTGCGATTCCAGACAAGGGCCAGGAATATCGGAGCCCTGGAGAAACACTCTCGAAACACCGACCTGACCGAGGTGTCTTGCATGCGGTGGGAGACCACAATGCGTGCTAGGATTTTGGCTTGGCCCGAAGTGCCCTTCGCAGTTCGACCATCGCAAGAGTGTCGCGCTCGCAGTACTTCAGGAGTGCCTCCCGGATGTGGGCCCGCTCGACGTCGTCGGTCGGGTCGAAGTTCATCCGGTAGAATTGCATGGAGGCCATGGTCCCTTCCCGGATTTCCAGATCGTCGTAGGCCAGCTGGGGCACGACGGCTGGCAGGACCGCCTTGGTGGAGAACGATCCTTTGAAGCCGGGGTGGTAGTAGTGCTCCCGGATGATGGCGTGGAGGTCCCAGAGCCGATCCAGGACAGCCAGCAGGTCGCGACGTTGGCCTGGAAGCGCGTCGGCCAAGCCGGACAGGACGGTGCGTTCGTAGTTCGTGTAGGTGCAGATGCTCCCCTCCTGCCCCACCGACTGCAAGAGAGCAAAGGCCAACTCTTCGCGGGGGTCCCGCGCATCGGGGCACAGGTAGGCTTCGTGCAGGAGTGCG
>Ga0316628_100003240_pt1 | contig 12476 bp, 15 predicted proteins | sample OWC_Aug_M2_C1_D5_FD_207648 | JGI IMG/M metagenome (GOLD analysis project Ga0316628, IMG submission 207648) | Wetland soil microbial communities from Old Woman Creek delta, Ohio, United States - OWC_Aug_M2_C1_D5_C | ecosystem: Environmental > Terrestrial > Soil > Wetlands | place: USA: Ohio...
CGAAAGGGTGTGATTTCCGGGCTCGGCTCCCTTCTCGATGACCATGACCTGCGGCGGTTCCATGGCGGGGGCCTGGAGATTTCCCGATTCCACCGACCGGTTGTGTTCCGCGACGCGTTTCATCAGGCGCAGCGCCGTGGCGAGCCCCGCCGGCCCGCCTCCGGCGACAACGACATCCGCCTGAAACCGTTCCCGCTTGACCGCATCTGTATCCATTCCTGCAAAACTCCTCGTTTGAAATGACCCTGAATTAACAAATGGAACACGGACACCGCTTGGCGGTGCGCGGACCTTCGGCGCGGATCAACACGGAAAAGGATCAAATGTAATAATTGCTATCAGATCCCATTTTAATCAAACATAAGAATATTCTTTATCCGCGCTATCCGCGTTCTATTTCTGTTTATTTTGTGTCCATGATCAGCGGCAGCCCGTCCTTGCCCGCGCCGACGATGATCACCTTGGTGTTCTGCGAACCGGCGAGTTTTTCGGTCGCTTCGATCCCCTTCCATCGGAGCAGCTGCTCGCTGATCCCCTTGGTGACGATGTCCTGGAACGCCGCGATTCCCTGGGCCTCGATTCTTTTCCGGTCCGCCTCCTGTTTCTCCTTCAGGAGCACGAATTGCATCCGCTGGCTTTCCTGATCCGCCCTGAGTTTTTCCTCGATGGCCTGCTGCAGGCCCGGCGGCAGCACGATTTCGCGCATCGGCACGGCCTCGACCACGACCCCCCTCGCTTCGAGAAGCTTGTCGATCTCCTTCTTGATGAGAACTGAAAGCATTTCGCGCTCCGACGTGTACAGCGCCTTGGCCTCGTAGCTCGCGGTCACTCCCCGGCACACGGACCGGAGCTGCGGCTCGAGAAGCACCTCGGCATAATCCTTTCCGACGCTCTTGTAGATTTCGGCGGCCTTTTCAGGATTGAGATGGTACAGGCAGCTGATGTGAAGCCGGATGTTGAGGCCCTCTTTGGAGGGGACCGCCAGATCCTCCTCCTTGACCTGGGTTTTCACCGAAAATTTGACCACCCGGGCCAGTGGATTGATGAAATTGATGCCGGCCTTCAGGGTCCGGTTCGAAACCCTGCCGAAAAGATCCACGACGCCGACGCTGCCCGCCGGAACCACGGTGAGGCACGCCGACAGGGCGACGAGGACGAGGAAGGCGATGGCGATCGCCCGCACGCCGTCCGGGATGCCCGTCTTGGAAAATCTTTTGACCATTATAAGGCCGATGATGACAAGAATGCTGAGTACAAAAAGCATGTCCCCCTCCTGTGGTTTGGCCGGATTGAATTGATGATAAATTTCAAATTAATGTAGCATTTTCCGAATTTACAATCAAGAAGATTCTTGACTCCGCCGCAAATAAAAAAGCCCGGAACGCAATTCCCGGGCTTTTGTCTGCCGCGCTGGACCCATCGGAGGGACGCTCCGGCAAGGTCATATTTCCATGATCTCCGCTTCCTTGGCCTTGATCGCCTCGTCGATCTTACGGACGAATTCATCGGTGAGTTTCTGCACGTCGGTGCCGCCGTTTCGCTCCTCGTCCTGGGAAATCTTCTTGTCCTTCTCGAGTTTCTTGAGGTTTTCCAGCGCGTCGCGCCTCACGTTGCGGACCGAGATCCTGCCTTCCTCGCCGAGCTGATGGCACAGTTTCACCAGTTCCTTGCGGCGCTCCTCCGTGAGGGGCGGAATGGGGAGGCGGATCATGAATCCGTTGTTGTTGGGCGTGATGCCGATGTCCGCCTTCAGAATCGCCTTCTCGATCTCTCCGAGAAGGCTGCGGTCCCAGGGCTGGATGGTGATCAGCCTGGATTCGGGGACGGCGCAGTTCGCCACCTGCTTGAGCGGCGACGGATTTCCGTAGTAGTTGACCCGGACCGCATCCAGCAAGGTGAGGCTCGCGCGCCCGGTGCGCACCTTGCCCAGTTCGGATTGCGTGCCGGTGAGACTCTTTTCCATCCTGCTCCGGGTTTCCTTCAAAAGCGGTTCAATCATGGGTCTCTCCCTGGACTATGCTTCCGATCTTTTCGCCAAGAATGACTCTTTTCAAGTTGCCGGATTCGAGCAGTTTGAAAATGATGATGGGGATGCGGTTTTCGCGGCAGAAGGTGATGGCCGTTGCGTCCATCACGCCGAGCTGCCGGTCGATCACCTCGGCGTAGGTGATGGAGTCGAAGCGCTTGGCGCCCGGGTGCCTCAACGGATCCGCCGTGTAGATCCCGTCGACCTTGGTCGCCTTCAGTATGGCCTGTGCCGACGTTTCGATGGCGCGGAGGGCGGCCGCCGTGTCGGTGGTGAAATAGGGATTGCCCGTGCCCGCCGCGAAGATGACCACCCTTCCCCTCTCAAGATGGGACACGGCCCTTCGGCGGATGAACGGCTCCGCCATGGCTTCGAGGCGGATGGCGGACATGACCCGCGTCGGGACCCCCTCCTTCTCCAGAAAATCCTGGAGCGCGAGCGAGTTGATCACCGTGGCGAGCATGCCCATGTGGTCCGCCGCGACCCGGTCCATGCCCCGGGCGCTCGCGGACAGTCCACGGAAGATGTTTCCGCCGCCGATCACGATCCCGATCTCGACGCCCATCTCCTTGACGTCCCGGATCTCGCGGGCGATGCGCTTCACCACGTCGGGATCGATCTCAAGCTGCCGGTCCATCCGGAGCGCCTCCCCGCTCAATTTGAGCAGGATGCGCCGGTAGACAGGCTGCGGCTGCGATGCGGCGCCGGACATCATTCGCCCAGCTGGAATCGGACGAATCTCCGGATGGACATGGCTTCGCCCAGTTTGCCCGAAACCTCGAGCAGGTATTCCTGCACCGTCTTGCCGGGATCCTTGACGTAACTCTGCTCGAGCAGGACGACTTCCTGGAAATATTTCTCGAGTTTTCCCGTGACGATCTTTTCCACCACGTTCTCGGATTTCTTCTCGTTCCGCACCTGGGTGCGGTAGATGTCGAGTTCCTTCTCGACGGTCTCCTTGGGAACGTCCCCGCGCTTCACGGCGAGGGGATTCGTGGCCGCGACCTGCATGGCCACGTTCCTCGCGAAAGTCTGGAAATCCTCCGTTTTGGCGACGAAATCGGTCTCGCAGTTCACCTCGACCATCACGCCCAGCCGGTTTCCGGGGTGCATGTAGGAGATGACGACGCCTTCCTTCGCCTCGCGGCCGGCCCGCTTCTGCGCCGAGGCCATGCCCTTCTTTCGAAGGTATTCGACGGCCTTCTCGATATCGCCCTGGGTCTGGGCGAGCGCCTCCTTGCAGTCCATCATGCCGGCCCCGGTCACCTCGCGGAGCGATTTTACGTCGGCAGCAGATATGCTCATATCAGAACTCCTCGGATTGGTCAGGATCAGTCGCGGTCTTTTTCAGGGATGGGTTTGTCTTCGGCGGCCAGGGAGGCCTCGATTTCGGCCTGTTCCTTCGGCCGGCTTTCGATGATCGAATCGGTGATGGTGTGCACGATCAGGCTGATCGATTTGAACGCGTCATCGTTCGCCGGGATCGGAAATCCGATCGGATCGGGGTCCGAGTTGGTGTCGATGATGCCGAAGACCGGAATGTTGAGCTTTCTCGCCTCGGCCACGGCGATGGCTTCTTTCTTCGTGTCGACCACGAAAATGCCGCCCGGAAGCCGCGCCATGTCCTTGATGCCTCCGAGGCTCTTCTCGAGCTTTTCCTTTTCGCGCTCGATGTCCAGGATCTCCTTCTTCAGGAGGTTGTCGTACGATCCGTCGGTGGCCATCTTTTCGAGGTTCTTCAGGTGCTTGACGCTCTTCTTGATCGTCGTGAAATTCGTCAGCGTCCCGCCCATCCACCGCTCCGTGACGTAGGGCATTCCGCAGCGTTCGGCCTCGACCTTGATGATGTCCTTGGCCTGTTTCTTGGTTCCGACGAAAAGCACCTTTTCGCCCTTCTGGATGATCTTGGTCACGGCCTTGCACGCTTCGAGCAGGTTGTTGAGCGTTTTGTTGAGGTCGATGATGTAGATGCCGCTGCGCTCCATGAAGATGTAGGGCTTCATCTTCGGATTCCACCGGCGCTTGAGGTGGCCGAAATGGGCGCCCGCCATCAGCAGCTGCTGCAGGGTGATTTCAGGCATGAACGACTCCTTCGTGTTTGGGTTTGGCCGCCATTCCCGTTGTCCCTTCAAAAAACCGAGGAACCTCATCAGTTCCTCGGCACCCTTTTGAAGACGGAGAATGTGAGTATTTTGAATAAACTTACCGTTTCGAGAACTGGAAGCGCTTCCGTGCTCCGGGCTGGCCGTACTTCTTCCGCTCCTTCATGCGGGGGTCGCGGGTGAGAAATCCCGCATCGCGGAGCGGCTTCTTGAAATCCGCGTTGGTCTTGATCAGCGCCCGGGCGATGCCCAGCAGCATGGCGCCGGCCTGTCCGGTGAGCCCGCCGCCGACCACCGTGGCGCGTATGTCGTATTGCCCTTCCGTCTTGGTCACGCCGAAAGGCTGCCGGAGAATCATCTCCAGCGTCTTCCTGCCGAAATACCCGAGCACTTCCTTTTCATTGACCGTGATTTTTCCCGTCCCCGGATAAAGCCAGACGCGTGCGATCGATTCTTTTCTCCGGCCTGTGGCGTACATACTGGCTGTCTTCATGATTTCCTCAATTCGCTGGGCAGGATTTCGGGTTTCTGCGCCGTATGGGGATGCTCGGCTCCGGTGTACACGCGGAGTTTCTTCAGCATGTGTTTGCCCAGCGTGTTGTGGGGCAGCATGCCTCGGACCGCGTGGAAAAAGACCTTTTGGGGCTTGAGCCTGAACTCTTTTGAATATCCGGTGACGCGCAGGCCGCCCGGATAGCCGGTGTAGCGCGTGTAGCGCTTCTGGCTCGACTTCCTGCCGGTGACCCGGATCTTGTCGGCATTGATGACCACGACATGGTCTCCGTTATCCATGTGCTGTGAGAAGGCGGGTTTGTGCTTTCCCTTTAGAATATAGGCCACCTGGCTGGCCAGACGTCCGAGCACCTGATTCTGTGCATCGACAAGATACCATTTGCGCTCGGGTTCGGTAATTTTCGGAAAACCGGTTTTCACGGTTGAGATTCCTCCTCTTGAAGATCCATAGACTTTTAATTTAATATATAATCAATGAATTGTCAAGAATATAATGCGCATTCCTGATAAAAATATCAATTTAAATGTCCTGACTCTTCTTTCTTCACAGGCCGGATCGGATTGGCTTTTCATAAACAACTGAATTTTTTAAGTTTATTTCTGGTTTTCAAGACCGTACCAGTACCCGATCATCCGGTAAAAAAGCTTCGCCGCACTGAACGCGCCGTACTCCGCGCCCGGAAGGGGACACAATTCGACCAGGTCGAATCCGACGACTACTTTTTCCTTGAAGGCGCGGCGGAGGAACCGGATCGTTGTATTCCAGTCCATTCCTCCCGGCTCGGGTGTACCCACGGCTGGCATGATGGACGGATCCAGGGCATCCAGGTCGAACGTGATGTAGACCGTGTCCCCCAGTCGCGAGAGGGCTTCATTCATCCAGGATTCGTCCTTCCGCATTCTGTGGATGTCGAAGACGACGAGGTTTTCGCGCTGGATGCAGTTGAATTCCTCCTGACAGAGGGATCGGATGCCGACGCTGACGAACGGGCAGCTTTCCTTGACCCTGGCCATGGCGCAGGCGTGACTGAGGGGGGAATCCTCGTACGATTCGCGCAGGTCGGCATGCGCGTCCAGATGAAGCACGGACAGGTTCGGAAACCGCTTCCGGTACGCCCGTACCGCCCCGACCGTCACCGTATGCTCTCCTCCGACCATGGCCAGACGCTTGTTCTCGCCGAGAATCTCGCCGACCTGCCTTTCGATGAGACGAACGGCCGCTTCGGGCCCCTCCTTCTTGAATTTCAGCGGCGGGAGGGTGGCGATCCCTCGGCGGTAGGTTTCGGTCTTGAGCTCATCGTCGAAATATTCCACCTGATGGGAGGCCCTGATGAGGGCGGCCGGCCCCTGCGCCGTGCCCTTCATGTAGCTCGTGGTCAGTTCAAGCGGCGCCTGCAGAACGACCACGCGCGATTCCTCCCAGCCGCAGAACGCGTCGATGCCCAGAAAGTTGTCCTCCCTGCCGAGGACCTTGAAACGTTTTTTCACGGTTCTCGCCGAACCTCGCTGTCTTTTCATGAAAGTGCGACGCACATTTCAGATGCGTCGCACCGGTTTTTAATATTTTAACCGATCATCATCCGCGCGAAACCCGCTCCGCGTCAGCGGGATCCGCTTGCCATTTTCCTTTTTAAACGAACACCGCCGCGGCCACGACCGTCGTCCAGAGACCGTCCTTGTGGCCGATCGCGCTCTGGGCGATGTTCCGCGTGGTCACGATCTTGCCGCTGATCTTCCAGTATTCCTTCGTCTCGTTCCAGCTCTTGTCCGGGTCGAAGGGCAGGCCGAGGATGGTGGCCAGCATGCCCGCCGCGAGGTCCTCGGCGTAGTCGCCCGCTGCGCTGTCGGTCTGGCCGAAGGAGTGGTGCTCTGAGAGGTATCCGTAACTGTCGGGATCCTTTGGAATGGCGAGGCCCACGGAGGCCGCGATCAGGCGGTGCGGTTCGTTCGTGGAGTTGTCGCTGATCACGCAGAACGTGATTCCGCCCGCCTTGAGCTTTCTCTTGCCCTTGTCCTTGGGACTCAGCCTGCAGTGCGGCGGGAATATGCTCGACACGCGGACCAGGTTCAGCTGGGCGATGCTGGCGTCCCTCAGCGCCATTTCGAAACTCTGCAGTTTTTCCTTGTGCCTTCCCACGCCGTTGGTCAGAAACACCTCTTTGGGAACCATCATGTAGGACATTTCGAAGATCCTCCGTTCGGAACCGTCTATGGATTCAGGACAAGTTGTCCGTTATGAACGATGCCCATGCTCCGGCCCTTCAGCGCCCAGCCGTGGAATGGCGTGTTTCTTGATTTGGACCGGAAGGCCTCCCGGTCCACGGTCCAGGCCAGGTCGGGCTGAAGAAGGGTCAGGTTGGCCTCGCCTCCCTCCCGGATCCGCGCGTCGCGGAGAGAGAGAATCTTTCGCGGATTCACGGCCATCTTGAGGACGAGTTCTCTGAGCGTCATCCTCTTCCTGTGCACGCCGTGTGTGAACATCAGGCCGACCGCGGTTTCAAGGCCGAGGATGCCGAACGGCGCGGCGTCGAATTCGGAATCCTTCTCCTCGGACGAATGCGGGGCGTGGTCCGTGGCGACCGCGTCGAGGGTGCCGTCCTTGAGCCCCTCCCAGAGGGCTTCCCGGTCGGCCTCGGAGCGCAGCGGAGGATTCATCTTCACGTTCGGGTCGTAACCCCGGACGGCGTCATCCGTCAGGACCAGGTAATGCGGGCAGGTCTCGGCCGTGACCCGCACGCCACGGGTCTTGGCCTCGCGGATCAGGCGGACGGATGCGGCCGTGGACACGTGCGCGACGTGAAGCTGGCCGGCCGTGAATTCGGCGATCATCAGGTCGCGTGCGACGGCGACGGATTCGCTGATCGACGGGATGCCCTTCAGGCCGAGCAAAGTGGACGCGTAACCCTCGTGCATCGCGCCCCCCTCAGACAGGCTCGTGTCCTCGCAGTGCGAAAGGATCGGCCGGTTGAACATGCCCGCGTATTCGAAAGCCCGTCGCAGCATCGCGGCTTTTTCGACCGGCCTTCCGTCGTCCGAAAAACCCACGGCTCCGGCCTCGGCGCAGTCGCCCATCTCGGTGAGTTCCTCGCCTTTCAGGCCTTTGGTGACGGCGGCGACCGGATGGACGGAGACCGGAAGCCCCTGGCTCCTCTCCCGGATGAATTCCACACGGCTGCGGTCATCGATGACCGGCTGGGTGTTCGGCATGCAGACGATTTCGGTGAAGCCTCCGGCTGCGGCGGCGTACGCCCCGGTTTCGATCGTCTCCTCGTCCTCCCTGCCGGGTTCCCGCAGGTGGACGTGCATGTCGACGAAGCCCGGGACGAGGATCCACCCGGCGCAGTCGATCCGCTTCCCCCTGAATCCGCGCGAGAGGTTTTTGCCGATTTTCTGGATCTTTCCGCGGCCGATCAGCAGGTCCGCGGTTTCGTCGAGGCGCAGCCTCGGGTCGAATACCCTTCCGCCCGCGAGCAGGAGGGCATCGATCCGCACGGGCCGAAGGTCAGGACTGGCCATGCTCTTCCCCTTCGAATTTGCCTCGCCCGCCGGAAAGCAGGTAGAGAACCGCCATGCGCACGGCCACGCCGTTGGTCACCTGGTCGAGAATCACGGAATGGCGGCTGTCCGCCACTTCGCTGTCCATTTCAACGCCGCGGTTGATGGGGCCCGGGTGCAGAATCGTGATCTCCCTCTTCAGCCTGTCCACGCGTTCCCGCGTCATTCCGAACATCGCCCGGTATTCCCTGAGTGACGGGAAAAGCCCTTTTTTCTGCCGTTCCAGCTGGATCCTGAGGATGATGAACACCTCGGCCTCCTCGAGCGCCTCCTCGATCCGGCGGTAGACGCGGACCCCGAGCCGTTCGACCTCGAGCGGCATCAGAGTGGCCGGGCCGCAAACGCCGACGGCGGCGCCCGCCGTCGTGAGTCCGTGGATGTTGGAGCGCGCGACGCGGCTGTGCAGGATGTCGCCGAGAATCGCGACCTTGAGCCCTTCGAGCCTGCCCAGTTTCTCGCGGATCGTCATCATGTCGAGAAGGGCCTGGGTGGGGTGCTCGTGCGTTCCGTCCCCGGCGTTGACGACCGAGGAGGCGAGGCAGTTGGAGAGAAAATAGGGCGCGCCGGCCGCGGAGTGCCGGATCACCACGGTGTCGACCTTCATGGCCTCGATGTTCCGGGCGGTGTCCTTGAGCGTCTCGCCCTTGGCCACGCTCGACCCGGACGCGGAGAAGCTGATCGAATCGGCCGAGAGCCGCTTTTCCGCGAGTTCGAACGAGAAGCGCGTGCGCGTGGAGGGTTCGTAGAACAGGTTGACGACCGTTTTGCCGCGGAGGGTGGGCACCTTGGGAATGGGCCGGTCGAGGATGGATTTGAGCGAAGCCGCGGTGTCCAGGATGAGCAGAATTTCATCCCGCGTCATTCCTTCCAGTCCGAGCAGGTGCCGGCTTTTCAACTGCATGCGGGCTTCCGCAGTTGGCCTGAAAAAATCATGTTTTCAAACGGTTCATGATTCACTTGGAAATCCTGTACACGCCGTCCTCGCCGTCCTTTTCGAGAAGCAGGACCTGGACGCCGTCGCTGGCCGAGGTGGCCACGGACTGGCCCACGTAATCGGCGTGGATGGGAAGCTCGCGGTGGCCGCGGTCCACCAGGACAGCGAGCTGGATGTTCGCCGGACGGCCGAAATCCATCAGCGCATCCATCGCCGCGCGGATGGTCCTCCCCGTGTAAAGCACGTCGTCCACCAGAATGACTTTCTTGTCGGTGATGTCGAACGGTATGTCGGTCGCCTGGATGACGGGATTCTCATTGAGCCTTTGAAAGTCGTCGCGGTAGAGGGTGATGTCCAGGACTCCCAGAGGGAGGCTGCTTTCTTTTTCAATGGCCTCGATGGACTTGAGCAGTCGCCCGGCGAGGATGTCACCCCGGTCCCGTATGCCGACCAGGACGAGATCGGCGCATCCCCGGTTGCGTTCGAGGATCTCGTGCGTCAGCCGCTGAAGGGTGCGCGCGATTCCCTGTTTGTCCATGATCCTGGACTTGTTTTTCATCGGATAACGGGATTCTCTTTCCTATGAACTGCGGTTGGAGGCCCTGCGCCGAAGGCCGAAGGTCGTGGCCACACGACCGAAAGCCTTGAGTCGGGCGCCCCCGCGGGTCGATCTGCCAAACGCGGTAAGGGGCAATTTTCGGGAAATATTTTAATCACTTTTTGGGTGATTGTCAAGGGCTATTTTCAGTTGTTTTCGCACTTTTTACAGCCTTTTCAGGCTCGAGATGATCATATAAACACCCACGGCCAGGATGAAAATCCCGAACAGAAGCCGGAGATAAACGACCCCGACCTTCAGGGCGAGCCGAGAACCGATCCAGGCGGTGACAAACATGCAGGCCGCGATGCAGACCGCGGCCCGGACGTCGACATTCCCGTTCCTGTAGTAGACCAGCACCGCGGCAAGACCCACGGGCGGAAGTAGAATGGCCAGGCTGGTTCCGGTGGCCGTGAGCTGTGAAAAGCCGGCCAGATAGACCAGTGCCGGCACGATGAGGATTCCGCCGCCGATTCCCAGCAGGCCGGACAGAAGCCCGGCCCCGAGGCCGATCAGGATGAAATAGACAATGGAAGGTTCATACGCCATGCCCGTTTTCCTTTCAGGAATTTTTCAAGGATTTTGTCAATCCTCTTTTGTTTTTATAGAGCCGCCGCATCTCCAGAAACGCCCCTTCGTAGATCCGGCTCTTGAAATCCGGGAAACTCCACGGATAAGGATCGAACCTCCCCTTTTCATAATGGAGCGTCAGGTCCGCCCAGATGCCCAGGTCGAGGTAGACCTTCTGGCCGTTGTACTTGGCGGACGCGAGAACGAACTTGTCGTAGTCCAGATATCCGGGATCGAGGTTGACCTTCCGCTTTGAACCTCCCGAAGGCTCGGAGCCTTCGGGAGGATTCTCAGCCAAAGCATCCTCGATCGCGTTGGTCTCGATCTTGATCCCCGGAAGCTCCCGCGGGTGGATTAGCCGTTCATGCGAAACGAAAAGCCTGAAAATCGGCGAGCCCATTTCGGGAACATAGTAATCGGTCTGCGCAAAGGGGAACGAGGGGCTCCTAAAATCCATGGGCCCGTGCCTTTCGGACAGCAAGGCGAGCGCCTTCTCCATCCGACCGCCGTCGCTGAAGAGGACGCCGATGACGAGTTTCACCGGGCCGGGCTCTTCGGGCCTCATCTTTCCTCTTCCCCGGCCGTTCTTCCGTCTCGTATGATCATCGCCATTTGCGAACCTGGAAATTTCGGATTTCGGATTGGGGATTGCGGAATGAAAGACCCTGCATTTCTATGATTCCCTTTGTCTCCGCCTCGATCCGCGCAAAACCTGTCCCGCGTTAGCGGGATCCGTTTCATCCGCACCAATCCGTGTTCCATTCTTTTTTAAACCCTCAAATCGCCTCATCATCCGTTTGAATCCGTTGTTTCCATCCAAATCCGTGTTCCATCTTTCTTTTAACCTTCAATCCCTTCTTTATCCGCGCTCATCCGCGCCATCCGCGGTTATCCGCGTTCCAATTCTTTTCTCCTTCGGCTTCCACAGCCCCAGCTCGCGCTCCCGCCCCATGTTGAATTCCAGCGCGGAAAGCGCCTGCTCCACGATGCCCGGCGCGATGCCGAACGCACGGTGGATGCGCTCGTGATAGTCGTTCTTGATGTTGAAATTCCTTTTTCCGTCAAAAGTGGATTCCCTCATGAAATGCTTGTGGATGTAGATGAGTTTCCCGCGTTCCGTGCGCGTCAGGCAGAGGCCGTGCATGGAATTCCACGAGAAGGAGGAGATCCAGTGGCGCAGGAATGTCCCGGGCGGGCAGGGGGCTCCGGCGCGGAAACGATACCGCCATTTCATTTCGGTCCTGTTGAAGGTGAACAGTTCGCACAGGTCCGATCCGGGCGTCCGTACGAGTTCCACGCCGGTGAATTCCGAATCGTGCACCCTCGGCCTTTCGTCGTCCATCCGCATCGGCTGGTTGAGGAGGTATCCGGGGTCCACGAGGAACTTCCCGTCTTCCAGGTCCACGATCAGGACGCAGTGTGAATTCGGACTCCATTTCATGTCCGCCATGAACGGAGCGCAGCGGTATCCGTTGTGGACGAGTATGGTTTCGAGGAAAAAGGTGAGCGAGAAACAGGTCCCCCCGAGCCGGTCCCGGGCGTATCCGTCCATGACCTCGATCGGGAACCGCAGCTTGAGGAGCCTGTCGTCTTCCCTGCTGTGCTTGATGATTTTGCTCAGGTTTTCGTAGGGAAATTTTGAGAAATGGTGGAGGATTTCCCTGAGGGTGTGAATGTCCGGTTTTTTGGTCGCGATCGCGAAATACGCGTGAAAAGCGGTGACGCCCGCCGTGTGCAGGAAGGGATCCAGAAGGCCGGGGTCAGCGGCCGCGGAGACGAGGGAACCGGCATCCGCCGGATTGTCGGTTCGCTGCGGAATCATGCAATCATATTTTACGCATTTTTCATGCCAAATCAAAATGCTTTTAAAACTGTAAAATGAATTCTTGTTTACTCTCTGACTCCTCACTCAGTTCTTTTTCCGCGGCCATCCGCCTGATCCGCGTTCCATTCTTTTCTCTTTTACCCGACAAGGGCGGTCACAATTCCCCCCCCGACCATCTCCCGTTCGGGTAATTCCGCAGGTCCAGCACCTCCGGCCTGATGTCCGGACGGCGGCTCTTCCATTTCAGTACCTCAACCTGTTTCCGCGTCCTCTCGAATGACTTCTCGAGAAGCGGGAAAAGACCCGCGGGCGAAGACTCGTCGAACAGGCTTTCCACCGCGATTTTCACGTCC
>Ga0316628_100003241_pt1 | contig 12474 bp, 8 predicted proteins | sample OWC_Aug_M2_C1_D5_FD_207648 | JGI IMG/M metagenome (GOLD analysis project Ga0316628, IMG submission 207648) | Wetland soil microbial communities from Old Woman Creek delta, Ohio, United States - OWC_Aug_M2_C1_D5_C | ecosystem: Environmental > Terrestrial > Soil > Wetlands | place: USA: Ohio...
AGGCCGAGGAGCTACGCCGCGCCGGGATCGCGGACCCGATCCTGGTGCTGGGGCACACCCCCGCGTCCGAGGCGGCGCGGGTGGTCGCGCTCGGCCTGCAGGTGGCGGTCGGAGGCATCGAGCTGGTGGAGGCGCTCTCGGCCGCGGCGCGCGCGGGCGGGGGCGAGGTCCCGCTCCACCTGGAGGTGGAGACCGGCTTCCACCGGCACGGCCTGGCGCTGGAAGATCTGGTGCGGGTGGCGGAGCGAGCCCGGGCGCTGCCCGGCGTGCGCGTGCAGGCCCTCTTCACGCACTTCGCCACCGCCGACGAGGAGGACCAGGCGTTCACGCGCACCCAGTTCGAGGCGCTGCGCGAGGCGTCGCGGCGGCTCCCCTGGATCGAGGAGCGCCACGCCTCGGCCTCCGCCGGGATCCTGCTCGCCCCCGAGCTGGCGCTGGAGTCGGTGCGCCCCGGCATCGCGCTCTACGGGTACCACCCGGCCTCGGACCGGGCCCCGGCGCTGGACCTGCGGCCGGTGCTCTCGCTCCGCAGCCGCCTGGTCCGGCTCGGCGAGATCGAGGTGGGCGCGACCGTCGGGTACGGCCGGACCTGGACCGCCCGGCGCCGCTCGCGCATCGGCCTGCTCATGTGCGGCTACGCCGACGGCTACCGGCGCGGCTTCGGCAACCGCGCCCACGCGCTGGTGCGCGGCCGCCGGGTTCCGGTGGTGGGCCGCATCTCGATGGACATGTGCACGGTGGACGTGACCGACGTCCCCGAGGTCGCCGTCGGCGACGTGGCCACCCTCCTCGGCCAGGACGGCGCCGCGCGCGTCGACGCCGACGAGCTGGCCCGGCTGGCCGACACCATCTCCTACGAGATCCTGGCCGCCGTGGCGGCCCGCGTGCCGCGGCTCTACCTGCGCGGCGGCGCGGTGGTCGAGGTGAGCACGCTGGTGGAGAGCGAGCCGCGACCGACCTGATGATGAGATGCCGATCGAGATCCTGCGGCGGGATCTGGCGCGCCCCGGAGGAGCGGATCGGCCCAGGAGGGTGCACGCTCCCGGCCTAAGCGCCCGAGATCCGAGGCGGTAAGCGCATTAATGCATACGCGTGGCGGTCGAGGTTCGCGCCCGGAGGCGGGTGGACTCGAGGGGCACGTGGCGAAGGTGAACGAGGAGCGACAACTCGGTCCTGCCGCGTCGGCACCGCGGCAGGGCACGCTCTCGTCGCTCATCGCCCAGATCCTCCACAAGTCCGGGCGGAACGAGCAGGCGACCTTCCCGCCCCTGCGGCGCGGCACGTTGATCGGGCGCTTCGAGCTGCTGGAGGAGGTCGGACGCGGCGGCTTCGGGGTGGTCTACGAGGCCCTCGACCGCGAGCTCGGGCGCACGGTGGCGTTCAAGCTGGTGAAGGGCGGTGGCCAGCCTGTGTCCGAGGAGCGCCTCGTGCGGGAGGCCGAGGTCGCCGCCCGGCTCTCGCACCCGAACCTGGTGACCCTCTTCGACGCCGGCCGGTCGGAGCACGGTCCCTTCCTGGTCCTGGAGCTCCTCCGGGGGCAGACCCTGGCGCGCCGGCTCGAGCAGGGCCCCATCACCTCGGGTGAGGCCCTCGACATCGCCACCGAGATCGCGCAAGGCCTCGCCTACGCGCACAGGAACGGGGTCGTCCACCGGGACCTCACGCCCGGCAACGTGTTCCTGTGCGACGACGGCCGGGTGAAGGTGCTCGATCTCGGGATGGCGCACGCCTGCGGGCGCCGAAAGGTGGAAGGCGGAACCCCCGCCTACATGGCGCCCGAGCAGTGGCGGGGCGCGCCCGAGGACGAGCGGACCGACGTGTTCGCGCTGGGCGTGATCCTGTACCGCATGCTGGCCGACGAGCTGCCGTTCCCTTCCGACCGGCCCAGGGCGCTGGTCTCCTCCCGGAAGGCCCCGGCCATCGAGGTCCCGGCGGTGCCGGCGCTCGCCGAGCTCATCGCCCGGATGCTGGAGAAGGACCCGGTGCGACGGCCCAGGGACGCCGCCCAGGTCCTGACCGTCCTGGCGGCCCTGCGCGCCGAGCACGGAGCTTCCCCGCAACCGTCCGGCGGACCGCCGGCCAGGAAGAGCCGGCGCCGGACGCCGCTGATCGCCACCATCGCCGCGGCCTCGCTCGCGCTGGGGCTCCTGCTCGGGCTGCTGCTCGCCAGCCGGCCGGGATGGCTGTTCCCGGCGCCTCCTCCGGCCTCCATCGCCGTCCTGCCCTTCCTGGACATGAGCCCGCAGCGGGACGAGGAGTACTTCGCCGACGGCCTGGCCGAGGAGATCCTGAGCTCGCTCGCCCAGGTGAAGGGGCTGCGCGTGGCGGGCCGCGCCTCCTCGTTCTCGTTCAAGGGCAAGAACGAGGACCTCCGCTCCATCGGCCACCAGCTGAACGTGGACTCCGTCCTGGAGGGCAGCGTTCGCAAGTCCGGGGAGCGGATCCGGATCACGGCCGAGGTCGTCTCGGTGCGAGACGGCTTCCGCGTCTGGTCCCAGGAGTTCGACCGCGAGGCCGACGACACGTTCTCGGTGCAGGACGAGATCGCCCGGGCCGTGGTGGGCGCCCTGGAGCCGAAGATCGCCCCCGGCCCGCGGACCGGACCCGCCGGCGGCCGGACCGAGAACGCACGGGCATACGCGCTCTACCTGCTCGGCCGGCAGCACCAGCTGCGAGGGACGGCGGACGACGCGCGCACGGCGGTGCAGGAGCTGGAGGGCGCCGTGGGCCTGGATCCCGCCTACGCGGCCGCGTGGGCCAGGCTGGCGCTGGCGCGGTTCCAGGCGTCGGACTACGCCCCGACGCCGGCCGACGTCGCCGCCGAGCAGCAGCGCGCCCTGCAGGCGGCGGAGAAGGCAGTGGCGCTGGGCCCGGACCGGGCGGACGGGTACGCGGCGCGGAGCTATCTGCGATCGAACATGCTGCGCGACTGGCCCGGCGCGCGCGACGACCTGCAGCACGCGCTCTCGCTCGCCCCCGGGGATGCCTACAACTACCAGCGGATGGGCTCGCTGGAGCTGAGCGCGGGGAGGCTCCGCCAGAGCGTGGCCGCGCTGCGCACCGCGGCCAAGCTCGACCCGCTCTCCCGGGGCGTGTGGACCCTGCTCGCCTTCGCCTACACGGCCAGCGACGATCTCACGCGCGCCCGCGACGCCGTGGGCCGCTCGCTCGAGATCGCACCCGGTTCGAGCCTGGGCATGAGCACGCTCACGGAGGTCCTCCTGCTGCAGGGCCAGCCCGCCCAGGCGCTGGCGACCGCGCGGCAGATCAAGGACGAGCTCTGGCGGCAGTGGGGGGTGTCGCTCGCCCAGCACACCCTCGGCAACGAGGCGGAGTCGCGGCGGGCCCTGGAGGCGCTCATCGAGCACAGCGGGGCGACCGCCGGATACCAGATCGCCGGCGCCTACGCCTGGCGCGGTGAGCGCGATCAGGCCTTCGCGTGGCTGGAGCGCGCCTACGCGCAGCACGACGGCGGCCTCTCCATCCTCAAGGTCGACCCGGTGTTCGGCGCCCTGCGCCGGGATCCCCGGTACGCCGCCCTGCTGGAGAAGATGAACCTGCCGCGGGACTGATCTGCTGGCCCGGTTCGGGGCGCGGGTGGGCCGAGGCGCTCCCCGAGGAGGGCGCTGCTGTTCCGGGGCCCGGACGCCGGTGCATACTCGCGGCCTTCCGTGGCGCGGAGGAAGCGGTGCGGGCTGCGTCCGCCACCATCATGCTCCTCGGGGTCTCGGCGCTCGCGTCGTGCCGCACGGCAGCGACCGGGCCCGGCGCCGCGAGCGCGTCCGCACTCCTCGTGCGGGGCACCGTCGTCGAGCCCGACGGCACCACCATCCCCGACGCCGCCGTGCTGGTGGAGGGAAACCGGATCGCGCGGGTCGGACGGGCGTCCGAGGTGACCGCCCCGCCGGGCGCCCGGGTGGTGGGTGGAGCGGGCGCCTGGATCGTCCCCGGCCTGTTCGACGCGCATGTCCACTTCTTCCAGTCGGGAGGGATCACCACCCGGCCCGACATCGTGGACCTCACCTCGCGCCTCCCGTACGCGCAGGAGCGAGCCCGGATCGCGGCCGGCCTGGACCGCACGCTGGCGCGCTACCTGCGCAGCGGGGTGACATCGGTCGTGGACATGGGGGGGCCGCTCTGGAACTTCGAGGTGCGTGAGCACGCAAACCGGACCGCGATCGCCCCCCGGGTCGCGGTGGCGGGGCCCCTGCTCTCGTCGGTCGCCCGGCCGCAGCTGGTGGTCGACGGCGACGCCCCCATCGTCCAGGTCGAGACGCCGGAGCGCGCCCGCGCCATGGTCCGCGAGCAGGCGGGGCGGCGGCCGGACCTGGTCAAGCTCTGGTGGGTGGTGCCGCCGGGCGGGACCGCCGCGAGCTGGCTGCCCGTCGGCAAGGCGGCCATCGACGAGGCCCACGCGCTCGGATTCCGCGTGGCGGTGCACGCGACCGAGCTCGAGACGGCGCGCGCGGCCGTGCAGGCGGGCGCCGACGTGCTGGTGCACAGCGTGGATGACGCGCCGCTCGACGATGGGCTGCTGGCGCTGCTGCGCGAGCGGCGCATCCCGTACATCACGACGCTGGTCGTGCTGGAGGGGTACGCCGAGGCGCTCGGGCGCCACGTGAGCCTCGAGCCGGCCGAGCGCGAGATCGCCGATCCCGTCGCGGTCGCGTCCGTGCTCGATCCGCCGCCCCTGCCGGAGAGGGCCGCGGCCGCCGCCCGGCGCATGCAGGACCGGCTCCCGGTGGCCCTGGCCAACGCCAGGCGCGCCGAGGAGGCGGGGGTCCTGGTCGTGGCCGGCACCGACGCCGGCAACATCGGCACCTTCCACGGTCCGGCCCTGCTGCGGGAGATCGAGCTCCTGGTGCAGGCCGGCCTCACGCCGGCGCAGGCGCTCCGCGCGGCGACGCTCGACGCCGCCCGCGCGTTCGGGAAGGAGCGGGAGCTGGGGAGCGTGGAGGCCGGCAAGCTCGCCGATCTGGTCGTGCTCGACGCCAGCCCGCTCGCGGACGTCCGGAACCTGGCGCGCATCCGCGCCGTCGTGAAGGACGGGGTGGCGCGCTCGCCCGAGGAGATCCTGCCGCCGGTGGCGGCCGAGGAAGCGCTCCGGCGGGCCAACGCGGCCAGGCTGGGGGAGTGATGACCGCCGTCAGCCGCGCACCGCTGGCAGCACGAACCCGGTGACGAGCGCGTCGAGCGCGAGGTCGGCATCCTTCCCGGGCAGCGCGGCGTTGAACACCACCAGCAGGTCGTGCTCGGGGAGGACGTACAGCTCCTGCCCCTGGTAGCCGCGCAGGGCGAACCCGCCGAAGCGCGGCACCCAGCACTGGTACCCGTAGTGCCCCATGGGAATGGGGGTCTTGGCGCTGGGGCGCGCCGCGGCGGCGATCCAGTCGGCCGGCACGACCTGGGCACCCTTCCAGCGCCCACCGGAGAGGAGCATCCAGCCGAAGCGCGCCAGGTCGCGCGGGCGGAGCGCCAGGCCCCGGCCTCCGAGGTGCGTTCCGCTCCGGTCCGCCTCCCAGCTCACGGCGCCGATGCCGAGCGGCCCGAAGATCCGCGCCTGCGCGTACTCGAGCGGCGTCCTGCCGGTGGCCCTGCGCAGGACCTCGGCCAGGAGCTGCGAGTCGCCGCTGCTGTAGTTGAACCGCACCCCAGCCTCCCAGACCATGGGGCGGGTCCAGTAGGCCGCCGCGACGCTGGGCGCCTGGAACAGCGCCTCGTCGTGCCCCTCCGCGTAGGCGATCCCGCTCTGCATGGTGAGCAGGTCCTCCAGGACGAGATCCTCCTTGCCCGCGGTCGCCTGGCGCAGCTCGGGCCCGGCGAGGAAGGGCGCGACCCGCGCCTGGACCGAGGCGATCTTCCCCTCGGCGATGGCCAGCCCGACCAGCATGGAGGTGAAGGTCTTGGTGACCGAGTAGAGCGGGTGGGGATCGGCGGGGGTGAGCTGACGTCCGTGGAGGGTTCCGTACCACTCCAGCACGAGCTTCCCGTGGCGGACCACCAGGAAGGCGTGCAGCGCGTGGCCGCGCTCCTGTGCCGCCGCCACCGCCGCCTCGAGCTTCGCCCCGTCCAGCCCCTCCGCCTCCGGCGTCGAGGTCGTCCAGGCATCGTCGGGAAAGGCCGGATCGCCGAGATAGCTCCGCAGGGTGGGGCCGGGCGGCTCGACCGCGCCTGCCGGCGCGGCCAGCGCGAGACCGAGGAGGACGAGGAGGGCGCGGGCGGTGGGGATCATGGTCGTCCTGGGTCGGCGGCCGGTGGCGGGCCGAGGGTCGCCGCGCAGCTTGGCGGGATGGCGGAATCCGGGTCAATATGCTTGCTCTGAACTCACTGTCCCAGTGGAGGGACGATGGCCGACACCGATCTGAACGCCGTGGCCGCCTTCGCGGGGGTGCTCGAGGCGGGCACGTTCCGCGGCGCCGCGCAGGCGCTGCGGGTGCCGCGCTCCACCGTCAGCCGGAAGATCGCCGAGCTGGAGGATCGGCTGGGCGTGCGGCTGCTGGAGCGCACCACCCGCTCCGTCCGGCTCACCGAGGCCGGGGCCGCCTACCACCGGCAGGTGACGCCGGCGCTGGAGGCGCTGCGGGATGCGGAGCGCGCCCTCTCCACGCGCCAGGTCGAGCCGTCGGGACGGCTGCGCATGATCGCCCCCGACGACTTCGGCGAGAGCGTCTTCGCGAAGGTGATCTCGGAGTACATGGCCCGGTTCCCGGGCGTCGAGGTCGAGGTGGAGCTGACCAACCGCCGCGCCGACCTCCTCCAGGAGGGCTTCGACCTGGCCATCTGGGCCGGGCCGCTGGCCGACTCGTCCCTCATGGCCCGGCGGCTGGGAAGGGCGCAGGCGGCGCTGCTGCACGCCAGCCCCGCGTACCTCCGCAAGCACGGGACCCCGCGCCGGGTGGAGGACCTGGCCGACCACGACTGCCTGCTCCTGACCGGGGCCTCGCACCGCTGGATGCTGCGCCGCAAGGGGCGCCTGTCCGTGGCGCCGGTGCGGGTGCGGGCCGCGGCCAGCAGCTTCGTGCTGCTGCGCGCCCTGGCGCTGGCCGGCCACGGCATCGCCCAGCTCCCGGAGCACATGGGCGCGGCGGCGGTGCAGAGCGGCGCCCTCCGCACCGTGCTCGATGGCGCGGCCCCGCCGGCCATCCCGCTCCACGTGGTCTACCCCAGCGCGCGGCACCTGTCGGTCAAGGTCCGCGCCCTCCTCGAGCTGCTCGAGGCGCGCTTCCGGGGGTTGCCGGAGGTCCGATGAATCCGGTGCGCCTCGAGCCCGCGGCGGGCGGCTCGGGGGCGATGCCGTGTCCCATGGCCCGCGACCCACGCGACCTGCCTCCCCAGGCCGCGCCGCCGCCGCCACCACCCTGACCCGACCGGCTGGCGGTCACACCACCTCGATCCACCCGTGCCGATCCGCCCTCTCCCCACGCTGGATGGCGGTGAGCTCGTCCCGCAGCTCCGCCCCGATCCCGCCGGTCTGCGGGAGCAGCAGGTGGTCCTCCTCCCAGGCCAGCTCCCCGATGGGCGAGACCACGGCGGCCGTCCCGGTGCCGAACACCTCGGTCAGCCTTCCCGCCCGGTGCGCGGCCACCACCTCCTCCAGCGCCACGGGCCGCTCCTCGACGGCCACCCCGCGCTCGCGGGCCAGGGTGATGATCGAGTCGCGGGTCACGCCGGCCAGGATGGTCCCGGAGAGCGGCGGGGTCACCAGCACGTCCCCGACCCGCACGAAGACGTTCATGGTGCCGATCTCCTCCAGCCAGCGCCGCTCGGCCGCATCCAGCCACAGCACCTGATCGAAGCCGCGCGCCTTGGCCTCCTCCGCCGGGAGCAGGCTGGCCACGTAGTTGGCCGACGCCTTGGCCGCGCCGATGCCGCCGCGCGCCGCCCGGGCCCGGGCCCGCTCCACCCATAGCCGCAGCGGCCGGTCCTCGGCGAAGTAGCCGCCCACCGGGGTCAGGAACACCAGCAGCGTGTAGGAATGGGCCGCCCGCACGCCCAGGAACGGCTCGGAGGCGAACATCACCGGGCGCACGTACAGCGCCGTGCCGGGCGCCGAGGGCATCCAGCCCGCGTCCTCGCGGAGCAGCGCCCGGGTGCCCTCCAGCAGCAGCTCGGGGTCGATGGGCGGCATGGCCAGCCGCCGCGCGCTGTGCACGAACCGTTCGGCGTGGGCGCGCGGCCGGAACAGGGCCAGGCCTCCGCCCGGCCGGGGAAACGCCTTCAGCCCCTCGAAGATGGACTGGCCGTAGTGGAGCGCCGACACGGCCGGATCCATTTCCAGGGCACCGTAGGGGACCACCCGGGCGCCGCCCCAGCCCGCCGCCGGGGTCCAGTCGGCGCGGAACAGGTGATCGGTGAAGTACCGGCCGAAGCCCAGCTCGGCGTCGGCGGGGCGGGGCCTGGGGGCCCCGGTGCGCTGCACGGTGACGGTGGTGGCCATGCGGTCCTCGGCTCCTCCCGGCCGCCGGTGCTACAGTGCGCCGGCGGGCCGCGGACAGGTCAACTACATTGACCCATGAAAACTGACCCCGCGGGAAACGTCAACATGATTGACCCAAATGCCCGGGAGCTGGACCAGTCGCAGGAGCTCCTCTTCTTCGCCTTCCGCAACCTGACCGCCGAGCCCGACCGGGTGCTGGCGGAGCGGGGCCTTTCCCGCGTCCACCACCGCATCCTCTACTTCGTGCGCCGCAACCCGGGCCTGGGTCCCGGGGACCTGCTGCGCATCCTGCGCGTCTCGAAGCAGGCGCTGGCGCGTCCGCTCCGGGAGTTGACCGCGCAGGGCCTTCTGCTGGGCGAGGTGGTCCCCGAGAACCGGCGCCGGAAGCGGCTGGCGCTGACCCCGGCCGGCCTTCGCTTCGAGCGGCGCATCTCCGAGCTGCAGCGGCGGCGCTTCGCCGAGGCGTTCGCCGAGGCCGGGCCCACCGCCGCCGCCAGCTGGCGCCATGTCATGAGCCTCCTGGGCACACCGGAGGGGCGCCACGCGGGGGTGCGGCGCGGCGTCCCGAGCCGGGCCTGACCTGCGCCAGCGTGCGGTAACCGGGCACTTCGTCGGCTCCGGTGTATATTTCCCCCCTCCATGGCCGTCACCGTCGAGACCGGCTCCACCCTCACCTTCGACCGCTTCTGGCGCTGGCTGAAGCGCCATCCCAACTGCATCCTGCGGGCCGGTACCCCGGACACGACGCTGTTCGACCAGGAGGATCTGCACTGGCACCTCGAGGAGGACGAGGAGCGGGTGCCGCTCATCCAGCTCCTGCGCGGCAAGCAGCTGCTGGGCGAGATCGCCATCGAGGTTCGCGAGGTGCTCTTCGTGCAGGCCGCGCCGGACCCGGACGGCGAGACGGGCCACTTCCTCTTCGAGCTGTGGGGCGGCGGCGGCGACGAGCCCTTCGCGGTCTATCACTTCGCCATGGCCCACTCGTTCGACGAGGACGGCGGGCACCGGCCCCAGCTCAAGCAGTGAGGGCGTGCGGCGCCCTGCCCCAGGTTGAACGCTCGGTCCGTCTCGCCTATCCTTCTTCCGTGGTCCTCGCGCTTGGCAGCGTCGCCGCGGCTCGATTTCTCGGCCCCACGTCCCGGTCCGGGCGCCGGGCGGGCCTCTGCGCGGGTCGCGCGTAGCCGGACCGCCCGCACCTCCCCCAGAATTGGCAGCGAGCGCAGGCGCAGCCGGATGAGGCTGCGCCGGAGCGAGCCGGGGGACTGGGGGGCCGAGCTTCATCCGGCCCCCCAGCAAGATCGTTCGGACCCGGCGGGGGGAACTCGTTCCCCAGCGTGAAACTCCCGTCACCGCCCGGGCCGGCGGCGGAGCCGTCCGCCCGGACCCTTCCGCACCGGAGGTCCGAACATGTCCCGCAACGTCCTCACCCCCGAAGCCCTCGCGCGCGCGCTGGCGCTGCGCGATCTCACCGATCCTGCCCAGGGCCGCCACGCCATGCAGGACCTGCTCCGCGGCCTGACCGCCGCGCTGGCCGGACAGTGGCGCTGCCCGGTGATGGTGGAGCGCCGCAGCCCGGTGGTCTCCATCGCCGACAACTACGATCGGCTCCACTACCCGCCGGACGGCGTGGCGCGCGAGGCGCGCTACACCCGCTACGTCGATCGCGACTCGGTGCTGCGCACGCAGACGTCGGCGCTCGTCCCGCCGCTGCTGCGGCGGCTCTCGGCCGCGCCGCCGCCCGACGTGCTGCTGGTCTGCCCGGGCCTGGTGTACCGGCGCGACGTCATCGATCGCCTCCACACCGGCGAGCCCCACCAGGTCGACCTGTGGCGGATCCGGCTGGGCCCGCCGCTCGGGGAGGGCGACCTGGTGGAGATGATCGCGACCGTGGCGGCGGCCGCCGCCCCGGGCCGGACGGTGCGGGTCACGCCCGCCGCGCACCCCTACACGCTCGACGGCCGCCAGATCGACGCCGCCGAGGAACCGGCGAGCGCAGGCCCAGCCGGAGGAGGCCGGGCCGGAGCGAGCGGGGGGACCGGGGGGGCGCGAGACGAGCAGAAGCGAGGCGAGCGTCCCCCCGGCAAGAATGCTGGATGGGTCGAGATCGGGGAGTGCGGGCTGGCGCTTCCGGAGCTGCTCCGCGAGTGCGGGCTGCCGCGCGGCGCCAGCGGGCTGGCCATGGGCCTGGGGCTGGACCGGCTGGTGATGCTCCGCAAGGGCCTGGAGGACATCCGCCTACTCCGCGCCACCGATCCGCGCATCGCCGGCCAGATGCTGGACCTCGGGCCGTACCGGCCGGTCTCGCACCAGCCCCCCATCCGCCGGGACCTCTCCGTCGCCGTGGCAGGGACGGCCACGCCCGAGGAGCTGGGCGATCGGGTTCGCACCGCCCTGTCCGAGCGTGCCGGGGAGGTGGAGGCGGTGGAGGTCCTGGGCGAGACGCCCGCCGACGCCCTGCCCGGCCCGGCCGCGGCGCGGCTCGGGATCCGCGGCGGACAGAAGAACGTGCTCGTACGGGTCGTGCTCCGCTCGCCCGAGCGGACCCTGACCGACGACGAGGCGAACCAGCTCCGCGACGCGGTGTACGCAGCGCTGCACGAGGGCAGCGTCCACCAGTGGGCGACGGGCGCGCCGCCGGCGGGGTGGAGCGCCTGATCATGGGGCGGGCTCGCCTGAGGCGGCGCGCCGGGGCGGGCTGACGAGGGACCGGCCTGGCGCCGGGAACCCTGGTACATTGCCTGCGAGGAACACCGCCCGTGCGTTTTCCCGAGTACGACCAGCAGGACGCCATCGGCCTCGCCCACCTCGTCGCCCGCCGGGAGGTGAGCGCCCTGGAGGTGCTGGAGGCCGCGCTGGAGCGGGCCGACGCCCGAAACCCGTCCCTCAACGCTCTGGTGGCGCGCTACGACGACGAGGCACGGGCCCGCGCGCGCGGGCCGCTGCCCGGGGGGGCGCTCTCGGGGGTCCCCTTCCTGCTCAAGGACCTGGTCACCGCCTGGGCCGGGCATCCCGTCACCGGCGGCTCCCGGTTCCTGGCGGGCGTGGTGCCGACGGACGACAGCGGGGTGGTCCAGCGGCTCAAGGCCGCCGGCCTGGTGCTCTTCGGCCAAACCAACGCGCCCGAGTTCGGGATCAAGGCGGTGACCGAGCCGGAGGCGCGCGGCCCCTGCCGGAACCCCTGGAACGTCGATCACACCCCGGGCGGCTCCTCGGGAGGCTCGGCCGCCGCGGTGGCGGCCCGCATCGTCCCGGCGGCGCACGGGAACGACGGCGGCGGCTCGCTCCGCATCCCCGCCTCCTGCTGCGGCGACTTCGCGCTCAAGGCCAGCCGGGGGCGCGTCAGCTTCGGGCCGGAGCACGGGGCGCTGCTGTCGGGGCTGGCCATCGAGGGGGTGATCACCCGCTCCGTGCGGGACTCCGCCGCCCTGCTGGACGTGCTGGCCGGGCCCTGCCTGGGCGATCCGTGCGCCACCCCGGCGCCGGCGCGCCCGTTCCTTGCCGAGGTCGGGACCCCGCCCGGCCGGCTGCGGGTGGCGGTCACGCGCCGCTCGCTCTTCGCCCGCACCACGCATCCGGAGTGTGCCGCGGCGGTGGAGCGCGCCGCCCGCCTCCTCAGCGACCTGGGCCACGACGTCGAGGAGGCCCACCCCGACATCGCCCGCGAGCCGCTCATCCACGCCCACCTGGTGGTGCTGGCGGCGCAGGTGGCGGCCGACGTCTCGCGCGCCGTGGCCGCGCTGGGCCGCCGACCGCGGTTGGGCGAGCTCGAGCCGGAGACGAAGGTGCTGGCGGCGGCCGGGCGCCGGCTCTCGGCCTGCGATCTGGTTCGGGCCGAGGCCGAGATGCACCGGGCGTCCCGCTCGCTGGCCGCCTTCCATGCCACCCACGACGTCCTGGTCACGCCCACCCTGGCCCAGCCGCCAGCACGCATCGGCGCCCTGGCGCTGAGGCCGGTGGAGCGCCTCGCGCTCCGGGCGGTGGCGGTGTTGCCGGCGCGGAGGCTCATCGAGGCGCTCTTCGACAGCATCGCCCTCCGG
>Ga0316628_100003243_pt1 | contig 12472 bp, 10 predicted proteins | sample OWC_Aug_M2_C1_D5_FD_207648 | JGI IMG/M metagenome (GOLD analysis project Ga0316628, IMG submission 207648) | Wetland soil microbial communities from Old Woman Creek delta, Ohio, United States - OWC_Aug_M2_C1_D5_C | ecosystem: Environmental > Terrestrial > Soil > Wetlands | place: USA: Ohio...
CACGTTCGACACGCCCCAGGACTGGACCGCGCGCGGCGCCACGCGGCTATCGCTGGCTTTCTGCGGCGACCCGAATAATGCAGAGCAGCCCTTGTTCGTGCGTGTCGAAGACAGTTCCGGCAAGGCCGGCACGGCCATACATCCGTTCAGCTACGCGGTCCAGAGCAAGTACTGGCGGCAGTGGGATATCGCGTTGTCTGACTTCAGCGCGGCGGGCGTGAACCTTACAGCCGTCACCAAGCTGACGATCGGCGTCGGCGACGGGAAGGGGTCCACTCAGCCGAAGGATGATCTCGACACGATCTACATCGATGATATCCGGCTCAGTCGTTAGCCCCAACACTGATCGATGACACTGGAAGAGGGCCGTGGATCGACTCTTGGACACGACGGGGGCTCACGTGCCGACGTGTGCCCCCAGTCGTGTCCAGTCCTGCAAAGCGGGGCCGGGAGTCTGGAATCTCGCCTTATCTTGAGGCGTATGTACCCGCCTCGGCCCGGGCGCCGGTACGCCTGTACTCCTGCGGAGGCACAAGCCGGGGCGTGGATGCCGCCAGGCTGCCCAGCATCGCCGCGATCGCATCGATGATCATCGCAATCGCAACACCGATGAGCGTGCCGCCGGTGACATTCGCCACCTGCTCGGTGGTCTGCTTGGCCTGCTGTGCCTTCTGCTCCAGGTTGTCGATCATCCGGTTGGCCTCATCCTGGCTCTTGCCTGTATCCCGAGCGATCACCTGCGCCAATTCCTGCCGCTCCTGCGGTGTTTTGTCGCCTCGGAAGTAGTTGTTGATGGCCGTAGTCAGGTTGCCGGTGCCCTGCTGACCTTGCGGGGTCGTACCGGCGCCCATCAACCCGGCGATCTCCTGCTGGATGATGTCCGGAGTCAGCCCCTGGCGTTCAAGCGCCTGCTGTCCTTGCGGAGAAGCCGCCGCCTGGCCGGCCGCCGAAGCGCTTTTGCCCAGCAGGGAGAGCCCGCCGCCCACAAGAGCGCTCATCGCCGTCGTCGCCAGCACGAACATGACCACGTAGAAGAATGCCCACGTGGTCAGCCCGTGCAGGGCCCGATCGAGTTTGTTCGGCAGCGAGGCAAACCGTCCTGCAACCCACCCGCCGATAAACAGCGAAATGAGCCCCGCGATCAGCCACCATACGGCCGCCCCAATGCCCAGCGACGTGCCGCTCGTAACTCGGCTGCCGGTCAGATCGACCGCTGACAGGCCGATCCCGGCACCCAGGATCTGGAGCGTCACAAAAATAGCCAGGGTGACGAACAGCCCCGCGAAGATCGCCCCCCACGACATCCGCCGCCAACTTGAGTACCATTCCCGCGGGTAACTACCCTCGGTGTACTCATGCTCGTGCTCATGCACTTCTTCATTGCCTAACATAGTGTTTCCCTTCAGATAGGTTGCCCTATGGGTTCTCTATCACAACTATTCGCCCAATATCTCACTCTAGCCTGCTTACACGCCGCTTGCTCGCGATCCTTCTGCTGATTCTCCGACAGAAAATGACGTGGTTGGCATCACGAAGCCATACGCGGATTTCAGCCGCAGCCGGGGCCGTTCACGGGTTTGGCCTCCTGGAGGCAGGGGCCGTCTTGGACAGTCCGCGTTCTCGGCACCTTCTGGGACGGGTTCGGACTCCGCCACCAGGGATGATCGTATGATCTTTTTTTGCGGAATCTCATTAGTCCTTGCGAGAAAAGAAGTTATGCGCAGCAGGTGAGACAAGTTTCATTCATTTTTTCATTGACGGAAGTGCATGGTTAATTTACCATATCAGCGATAGGCCCACCGCCGGTGTGTGGCCGGCCGTGGATGAAGAGTCAAGCGTCCAAACACATCGAGAAGCCAGCCAGGGTGCTGAGCGGAGGTAAGAGAGCCATGAAGAAGATCCCGTTGGGCAATGGCCTGAACGCGACGGTGGATGACGAGGATTACGAGTGGTTGTCGCGTTATCGCTGGTATGCCTACTACGATCCGCAGCGAGGCTACACGTATGCCGCTACCAACACCCCCAGCGGAAGACGTGTGTACATGCACGATGCCATCATGGGCCTGGATACGCTGGAAGACGAGCTGTGGAATTGAGACTGGCTGTGGCTCCCGGCCGGACCGGGAGTCCGCATTCGCCCGCCAGCAGAGCCTGTTAAACCTGCAGGGCTCGCACGGTCGATCATGCAAAACAAAGCCAATTCTCAGACGGCTCGCTGTGCGAAACAAAGCCAATTACCGGAATTGCTCGCTGGAGCTGAAGGGCCGCTGTGCGAAACAAAGCCAATCACCCCGCCGGGTGCGTTTGTGGTGTGCCCGTCAGGGCATGAAGAAACGCCTTACGGCGTCACTACAAGCAAGAGGGACCGTGCGAAACAAAGCCAATTGACCCGGGTGAAGACAGGCGCCAGGTACAGCTACCCTGCATGACCATACCGGCCACACGCCTGGAACGCTTTGGGCCGGTATTTCGTAGACAGTACGGGGCTGGCGGGGTAGGATAGCGGCCGGTTTGATCTTGAATCCCCAGCGAAGTGGAGCGGTTACGCACCTGCCGTGCCGTATATTGTAGAATCTCAGGGATATTGAGCGAATTGTATGCAAAAAGACAAGGAACTATCGGGAAACAGGCCCAATGGCAACGGAGGCGAAGGCGGGGAGAAGGGTCTGGACTTCATCCGCCAGATGGTGGCGGAGGACCTGCGGACAGGCCGATGGGGCGGGCGCGTGGCGACGCGGTTCCCGCCGGAGCCCAACGGCTATCTGCACATCGGACACGCCAAGAGCATCAACCTCAATTACGGCATCGCTGAGGAGTTCGGCGGCCAGTTCAACCTGCGCTTCGACGACACCAACCCCGAGAAAGAGGAGCAGGAGTACGTGGACTCCATCATTGAGGATGTCCGCTGGCTCGGCGCCGATTGGGACGGCCGGCTCTTCTACGGGTCCGACTACTTCGACCGGATGTATGAATGGGCGGTCGAGCTGATCCGCAAGGGCAAAGCCTACGTTTGCGACCTCACCGGCGACCAGGTGCGCGAGTATCGTGGCACGCTGACCCAGCCCGGCCGGGAGAGCCCCTACCGCAACCGCACCATCGACGAGAACCTCGACCTGTTCGAGCGGATGCGCAAGGGCGAGTTCCCCGACGGCGCCAAGACGCTGCGGGCGAAGATCGACATGGCCCATCCCAATCTGAACATGCGCGACCCCATCATGTACCGGATTGTGCACGAGACGCATCACCGCCAGGGCGACAAATGGTGCATCTACCCGATGTACGACTGGGCGCACGGGTTCGAGGATTCCATCGAGGGCATCACACACTCGATCTGCACGCTGGAGTTCGAGAACCACCGGCCGCTCTACGACTGGTTCATCGACGCCGTCAACGAGGGCCGCACCGACGACGGCTCCGGCCCGTGGGGCAGGAAGATCCACCACCCGCAGCAGATCGAGTTTGCCCGCCTGAGCATGACCTACACGGTGATGAGCAAGCGCAAGCTGCTCAAGCTGGTCAAGGAAGGCTTCGTTCGCGGCTGGGACGATCCCCGCATGCCTACGATCTCCGGCATGCGCCGCCGCGGCTATTCGCCCTCCGGCGTCCGCAATTTCTGCAAGCTTATCGGTGTCAACAAGTTCAACAGCACGGTCGATGCGGCCCTGCTGGAGCACTGCCTGCGCGAGGACCTGAATAAGACCTCGCCGCGCGTGATGGCCGTGCTGCACCCGCTCAAGGTCGTCATCGACAACTACCCCGAGGGCCAGGTCGAGGAGCTCGACGCCGTGAACAACCCCGAGGACCCGGCCGCCGGGACTCGCAAGGTCCCGTTCTCGCGAGAGCTGTACATCGAGCGGGAGGACTTCATGGAGGAGCCGCCAAAGAAGTTCTTCCGATTGGCCCCCGGCCGGGAGGTCCGCCTGCGTTACGGCTACTTCGTCACCTGCACCCGCGTCGTAAAGGACACTAAGGGTGAAATCGTCGAGTTGCACTGCACCTATGACCCGGCGACCCGAGGCGGCGACGCCCCGGACGGCCGCAAGGTCAAGGCCACCCTCCACTGGCTCTCTGCCGCACGCGCGATCAGGGCCGAGATGCGGCTCTACGACAACCTGTTCACCAAGCCCGACCCGGAAGACGTCCCGGAAGGCCAGGACTTCACAGCCAACCTGAACCCGAACTCGCTGGAGACACTGACGGATTGTTATGTCGAGCCATCACTGGCGGACGCCGCACCCTCGAGCCGCTACCAGTTCGAGCGCCTCGGCTACTTCTGCGTCGATCCCGACAGCACCGCCGACCGGCTTGTCTTCAACCGCACCGTCACCCTCAAAGACACCTGGGCCAAAATCCAGCAAAGCCAGCAACAAGGATAGCTGTATGGAGTGCATGCCGACCGTGACTCCAAGGGTGTTGTCCGCATGCCTGCGGCGGTGGCACGTTGTCTGGCTGTCGCTGGTGCTGGCCGGCGTGGGGCCGATTCTCGGATGCCGCGCCTCGGCGGCGAGCACCGGCGGTCGGTTGGAGGCACGTGTCGTCGATGACGCGACGGGTGCACCGTTGGCGGCGCGGGTCGCGGTCACGAATTCCGACGGCAAGTTCGTGGAGATCGAAGGGCAGCACGACCACGTGCAGTACCTGGGCAAACGCTGGTGCTACGTGGACGGCTCCTTTACTGTGGCCGCGCCGACGTCGGGAACGGAGATCGAGATTCGCCGAGGCCTGGAGACGTTGCCGCTGTCTGCGAAGATTTCCGCAGGCGACTCCGGCAAGAGTATCCAGAAGACCTATCGGTTGCGGCGATGGATCGACATGCGCAGCCAATGCTACGTCAACGGCGACATCCACGCCCATCTGCCCATCCCCAGGGACGCTTACCCCCAGATGCGGGCGGAGGACCTGAATGCACTGGTGCTCCTGTACCTGCCCGACCCGGAGAATCCGCTGGCGATCAACAAGTACTTCACGGGCCGGATTGACGCGGGTTCGACCCCGGGCTGTGAGATCTATGTGGGTCAGGAGGTCCAGGACTGGCAGATGGGGCACCTCAACATGCTCGGGCTGACCCGGCTGGTCCCCGGCTACCCCCGCGCCGGCGGCACGCTCGAATACTGGAAGAGCCAACCGCAGTGGGACCTGATCCGGGCCATGCGGGCGGTGCGGGAGCAGAACGGCACGGTCTTCTGGCCGCACATGTCGTCGTTGCCCGGCGAGGAACTTCCTGTTGGTGTCGCCCTGGGCCTCGTGGACGGGGTCGAGCTGATCACCTGGAACGATCCGACGCAGCTTCCGAACCATTGGGGCCCGTGGCTGAACTCCGGCATGTCCCAGGCCGAGTTCCCCACCCTGCGCGGCGTAGACCTCTATTACCAGTTCCTCAACGCCGGCTTCCGTCTGCCCATCGCCGCCGGGACCGACAAGCTCGGCGAGGAAATCCCGCTGGGCAGCAATCGCGTCTACGCGAAGGTCCAGGGGCCGGCGACCTACGCCTCCTGGCTGGCGGCCGTCAAAGCGGGCAAAGCCTTCGTCACGAACGGCCCGATCCTGGAGTTCGAAGCCGCCGAGGCCACTCCCGGTGACGTCGTCGAGTTCCAGGGCGCCAAGCGCATCAAGGCTCGTGTGACGGCCCGTTCCATCCTGCCCTTCACGACTCTGGAGATCGTCCTCAACGGCGACCCGGTCGGTCACAAGACCATCGCGATCCCGAACAACACCCCGAAGGATGGTCTCTATTCGATGGAGGTCGAGACTACTGTCGAGCTGACAAAGAGCGGCTGGCTCGCCGCTCGCGTGGTGGATCACCCGGACCTGAGAAATCGCATTCTTCCGCGAGACGTGTCCGTCTTTGCCCACACCGACCCGATCTATTTCCTGCAGGATGGGCACAAGGTCCGGGAGGAAGCCTCCGTTGTGTACCTTCGTAAATTCGTCAAGGGCGTGCTGCACTGGCTTGGGACCGAGCCGTCGTTCGCCAACAAGGAAGACCGCCGCGAAGCCCAGCGGGCAGCTGAGGAAGCCCTGCGGTTCTATGAGTCTCTGTGAGACCCTACGCTCCCTTAGCAAGGAGGCTGTATAGGAGCACTGCGAGCACGATCAGAGTCACGACCACATAGACGATGTCCCGCTCCATCGCAAAGGCGATGACAGAAAACACGACGCGCATGATAGGGGTGGCGATCAGCACCAGCAGACCCAACTGGATGATGCCGGAACTGTCGAGGGCTCGGATGTTTTGCACAATGCCCGAGAGACTGCCGGAATGTTTTGAGGCGGCGTGAAAGGCGTGGTAATCGGCAGCCGTGGAACGGTTCTCGATGAGGTAAAGGACTCCGCCGATCAGCACGATGGCCGCTGCCGTGATGACTCCGATGCGCAGCGTGTACCCGATAACCACTTCGAGCCTTCGATCGATCGCCGTCTGTCGGGTTGTCAATGGAAACCTCCGGTAAGACCGTTGTAGATCATCTCAATTCCTAGCGCGAGAATCGTCAGCGTGAAGATCAGCCGCAAGACCCGCACGGATGCTCCTCCCAGAATCCGCGAGCCAAGCATCGAGCCCGGCAGAACCCCGAGCACCACCGGCATGGCCAGGGCGGGCTCGATGTACCCGTTGCCCAGATAGATGCCTGCACTGGCCGCCGCCGTGACACCGATCATGAAGTTGCTCGTGGTGGTGGAGACCTTGAAGGGCAGGCGCATGATCATATCCATCGCCAGCACTTTGAGCGCCCCGGAGCCGATGCCCAGAAGCCCGGACAGCAGGCCCGCCACCGACATCAGGCCGAACCCGCCCAGGACGTTGCGAGCGCGATAGGGTCTCTCACCCTCGGCGGTCGGATAAGTGCCCTTCATGCGCAGCCGGGCTGTCAGCCGATCCGGCACACTGTCGGGGTAGTCTCGCGGCCGGCGGGAGCTTAGATACGAGGAGAGGATCAGAACGCCGCCGAAGATGACCGCGATGATGCTCGGGGGAAGGACTGTAGTCAAAGAAGCGCCCGCGATCGCGCCGATGGTGGTCGCAACCTCCAGAAACATGCCGATGCGGATATTGCTGTAACCCTCCCGCACATAGGCCGAGGCGGCGCCCGACGAGGTGGCAATGACAGAGATCAGCGATGCGCCCAACGCGTAGCGGATGTCCACCCCGAAGACGAGCGTCAGAAGCGGGACGATGACGACACCGCCGCCGAGCCCGGTCAAAGATCCGAGCAAGCCCGCGGCAAGCCCTCCTGCCCACACGAGCAGGGTGAACACTATTGCGTTCACGATCAGCCTCCGGTTTGCCAGTCCCGTGGTCCGGGGCTAAGCCCCGGGATGACAAGCGAGCGCACGAGTTTCTCGTGATCCATATTCCCCCTCAATCCTGAAATGACTCACCCGAAGAGCTCGTTGAACTTTGCCCCTATGTCAGGCTGCTCGCACAGAGTTTGGCCGATGAGGACGGCCCGGACGCCGGCCGCTTTCAGCCTTCGCACGTCATCCCGCGTCCTGATGCCGCTCTCGGAGACCAGCTCGCTGCCCTCGTCGAGCAGGCCGGACAGCCGGATCGTCGTGCCCAGGTCGACCTTCATCGTGGTCAGGTCGCGGTTGTTGATGCCCAGGATGCTGTAGCCCTTCTTGGGGAATCCGATCAGGCTGCGGACGGCCAGCAGTGCATCAGCCTCGTGCACCTCCACCAGCACGGTCAGGCCCAGCTCGCCCGCGGCGATCATCAGGTCGATCAAATCGCCCGGCCGCAGCGCCTCGGCAATCAGCAGGATCGCGTCCGCCCCGGCTACGCGGGATTCGTACACCTGCCACATGTCGATGATGAAATCCTTGCGCAGCACCGGCAGCGACACCGCCTGCTTCACCTGCTCCAGGTATTCCAGCTTGCCCTGGAAGTACTTCTCGTCGGTCAGGACGCTGATCGCGTCGGCTCCGCAACGCTCGTACGTCTTCGCGATCTCCACCGGGTCGAAGTCCTTGCAGATCAGCCCCACGGAAGGCGAGGCCTTCTTGACCTCGGCAATGACGTTGATCCCGCGGGGATTGCGTTTCATGATCGCCTTGTAGAAGTTGCGGCATTTCGGCACGTTGCCCGCCTGCTCTCGGAGCTGCTCCAAGCTGACTCGCGATTGCCGCTGTTTCACTTCTTCCCGCTTATCTGTAATGATGCTGTCCAGAATATTTGCCAAGACTCTATCCTATCCACAGGCAGGCACGGCCCGCCCCCCATTTGCCAATACGACCATCCACTTATACGATCACTGCTGCCCGGCGAGCTGATTGGATATGTTTACGTATCCCATGCGCAGGTCGCTCAACGTGTTCTTGAGCAGCTCCTGCTCTTCCGGCGTCAGGTTGCCCTTGGTCTTCTGCTCGATGGCCTCCAGCAGATCGATATTGTACCTTGCCAGCTCGAGGTCCGGCTCCCGGTCCTCCTCGCCCCGGACCTGGATCAGGCCCAGGGCAAACAAGGCCTGCGTCGTCAGCATACTGATCAGGCCGGCCAGGTCGCCGCGAGGCAGCCCACGAGGACCTTTCTTGGGCTCTTCGGCCGCTTCTTTCTTCTTCTCCTCCGCCTCCTGGGCGGCCAGTTTTTCTTTCTCCCGCTGGGCCTCGCGTTTCCAATCCTCATCGATAATGAGTTTCTTTTCTTCGTCGGCCATATCCGTCCTTTACCTTCCCCTGTACTTCTTCATGCTTCGGTCGATATCACGCTTCTGCTCGCGCTCGGTGATCGTCCGGCGCTTGTCAAACTGCCTCTTGCCCTGCGCCAGGGCCAGCTCGACCTTGGCGATGCCCTTCTTCGTGAAGTAGATTCGCAGCGGCACCAGGGTAAAGCCCCGCTGCTCGAGCTTGCTCCAGAGCCGGTGCAGTTCGGCCTTGTGCAGGAGCAGCTTTCTCTTGCGAGTCGGGTCATGGCCCAAGTTCCCCGCCTGCTGGTACGCCGCGATCTTCGTCCCGACCAGCCAGCACTCGTTATCCTGCATCCTGGCGTACGAGCCCGTCAAATCCGCGGCGGCCGCCCGAAGCGACTTGACCTCGCTGCCGCGAAGCTCGATCCCCGCCTCGAACTTCTCCACAAGCTCGAAATCGTGGTACGCCTTCTTATTGACGGCTACAGGATTTTCTTTTTCTTTCGCGGGTTTGTTCGCCATTCCGCCATCATAGCGGCAAGAAAATCCTTTTGCAAGGCGCATGAAGGCCAGGATAAGCACCCATCCACCCTGCCCGCCGGCCTGGTCGGAATCACCCGGCCGGTCGTCTTGCCGCACCGAAATTGACGCCGCGACCCGCATCTGCTATACTACGGACAGCACATCAGCGATGGAGCAATGCCATGTGGGCCACCGGGCAAGCGGCTGTCCCCTCGCCCGGAGCTGTGGAGAGGAGAAAGGCTATGATAGCGGAGCGGAATTCGCGAAACCTGTGGGCTATCCCCCTTCTAGTTACGATCTGTCTCGGCAGCATCCCCGCCCGCGCCCAGTATGGCGGGGGCAGCGGCAAAATATATGACCCCTATCAGGTCTGGACGGCGGAGCAGATGAACGCTATCGGCGCCGAGCCCAACGACTGGGACAAGCACTTCAAGCTCATGGCCGACATCGACCTGGCCGATTACACGGAGGGCGAATTCAAGATCATAGGGCATTGGGGCCGGTTCACCGGCACCTTCGATGGTAACGGCAAGAAGATCGTGAACTTCGTTTATGAGGTCCGGGTCTATGATGGTGATGTCGGGCTTTTTGGGCGTCTCGGGGAGCGTGCATGCATCGAGAATCTGGTCATTGTCAATCCCAGAGTGGAAGTCAGGGCTGCGCATTATGCGGGCATACTCGCAGGTATAGTGTGCGAGGGAACCATCACAAATTGCCGCGTGGAAGGTGGCAGCATCACCGGAGGCTACCATGTAGGTGGTCTTGTCGGATTCAATGGAACAAGCCCAAGCTTCGGAGGCACAATTTCCGGTTGCCAGTCCAGCGCCCGCGTGTCAGGGGAGTTTGCAGTCGGCGGTCTTGTCGGGGTCAACTACCATCTAATCACCCTTAGCAGTTCCTCAGGCGACGTGCAGGGAGACGCCAGGACCGGCGGGTTGGTCGGGGTGGAAGGCATGGGCAGCATTACCCAATCATGCTCTACGAGCCGCGTGTCCGGCCAGACGTCAATCGGCGGCCTGGTGGGATATAACGCCGGGGGCGTCATCAGCGAATCCTACGCGGACGGTCCAGTGTCCGGCAACTCCGTCGTGGGGAGCCTCGTCGGAAGCAACATCGAATATGGTCCCCCGGAGCATGGTCCCTGGGCCGGGGAGATTCGCGCCTGCTACGCGACGGGAGATGCGACCGGAAATGAGCAGGTCGGCGGACTGGTCGGGTTCAGCGGCGATGTCACGGAAATATCCGAGTGCTATTCCACCGGCCGTGTTTCTGCCAGGACCTCCGCGGGCGGGCTGATCGGCCTGAGCTTTGGACAAGTTGACGGCTGCTTCTGGGATGTGGAGACGAGTGGCCGGTTTACCAGTGCAGCCGGGATTGGCAAGAGCACTGTGGAAATGCAGATGAGAAGAACCTTCGTGGATTGGTATGGCCCCTGCGTTGCAGCTACGTGGACGATCGATGAAGGGAACGATTACCCAAGGTTGCTGTGGGAGAACAGGCAGGGAGAAACCCTGGCCATAGGACTCTCCGACTTTCTCGCGGGCGAAGGAACGAAGGAAGACCCCTATATGGTCCGTACCGCGGAGGATATGAACGCAATAAGCCTGGTCCCATGTGAGCGGGACAAGCATTTCAGGCTGGCATTTCTTGACGGCGACGGAACAGAGCAAAGCCCCTATTTGATCGATACGGCCGACGACCTCGATCTGCTCGGCATGTTCCCGTACGAGTTGGATGTACAATTCAAGCTCGTGACGGATATCGACATGAGAGCCTGCACGGGTCAGCCATTCCACAGCATGCGCCGCTTCGCAGGCGTCTTCGACGGCAATAGGAAGGCGATCTCGAACTTCACGTGTGCTTTAGCCAGCGAGGATGACGTTGGACTCTTTGGCCACGTGGCAGGCGACCATGCATGTATCCGGGATTTAGGACTGGTCGATCCGAATGTGGCAGGCGGCGTCTGCGTCGGATCGCTGGTGGGCTACGCTGAAGATGTCACCATCGAGAATTGCTATGTCAAGGGCGGCCGCGTGAAGGGAAGGGAGTCTGTCGGCGGGCTCGTGGGCAAGAACCAGGGCACCCTGAGCGGCTGCTATAGCGCGGGCACGGCCAATGGCGATACGAAGGTCGGCGGACTGGCGGGCAGCAACACCGGCATCATCAGGCACTGTTACGCGACCCGCGATGTTGTCGGTGACGCAGGCATCGGCGGCCTGGTCGGGACTAACACCGCCTCATGCGAGACGATTGACTACGGGGCGATGGGGCACGAATACGTGTGCCACATCGGCTATATTTATCACTGCTATTCGGCAGGACCCGTGACTGGCAATACCGATGTTGGCGGGCTCGTTGGGGACAGCGAGAGTATGGTCATCGGCTCGTTCTGGGACACCGACACCAGCGGCCATAAGGGCGGTTTCGGCGGGACAGGCATAGTGACCGCCCGGATGCAAACGGCAAAGACCTTCCTCGACGCCGGCTGGGACCTTGTGGGCGAGACCGCGAATGGCACCGAGGAGATCTGGTCGATTCGTGAAGGCCGGGACTACCCGAGATTGTGGTGGGAAGGCATGGAAGAGTGAAACGCACCCTCGTGCTTCGAGTTTTGCCCTCAGTCGATTCGCGGTTTCAGCTTGCTTTGATGCGTCCGGCGAGCTGGTCCTCGCCGGGGACGAGGGTTCGCTGGTGCTCGGCAACCTCCTTTTGGATATCGGCGATTACGTCAGGGTGGTATTTGGCGACGTCGTACTGCTCGGATGGGTCACGGCTGAGATTGTAAAGCAGCGGCGGGTCGTGCTTTTCAGGTTGGTCGTTTCCGTAGCCGGATTGTGTGATGAAGTGAGCTTTGAATGCGCCTTTGCGGACAGCGTAGAGGTGGACGCCGCGATAGAAGAATACAGTCTTGCGCGGGCTGGGCCCCCCGCTGAAAAGCACGGGCGAAAGGTCCAGGCCGTCGATGATGCGGTCCGACGGCACTTCCCCTCCGGCCAGTTTGACCATCGTCGTGAACAGGTCCATTGTGCAGCCGATCTCACGGACGACCGCGGGCCGGATTCTGCCCGGCCACCACGTGATACAAGGCTCGCGCATGCCGCCTTCGAAGGTGCAGCCTTTGCCCTCTCGCAGCAGGCCGGCGGAGCCGCCAAGCAGGTTGAAGGTCAGCCACGGACCGTTGTCTGAGGTGAAGACCACAAAGGTATTCTCCGCCAGTCTTTCCCGCCTCAGCGTATCGAGGACCTGGCCGACGCTCCAATCGACCTCTTCGACGGCGTCCCCGTACAGCCCGCGCGGGCTCTTGCCCTGAAAGTCCTTGGAACGAAACA
>Ga0316628_100003244_pt1 | contig 12468 bp, 4 predicted proteins | sample OWC_Aug_M2_C1_D5_FD_207648 | JGI IMG/M metagenome (GOLD analysis project Ga0316628, IMG submission 207648) | Wetland soil microbial communities from Old Woman Creek delta, Ohio, United States - OWC_Aug_M2_C1_D5_C | ecosystem: Environmental > Terrestrial > Soil > Wetlands | place: USA: Ohio...
AGCTTAAAAAAAGATGTCCGCAGATTACACTGATTACACTGATTTTTTTAATTTTTTTATAATCTGTGTTAATCTGCGTAATCTGCGGACTTAATTTCATGGTAGGTAAAGATAAACATGGATGAGAACGAAAAGAGTAGAATTGTCCGGGAGTTGACGTTGGTTTTAATTTCTTTAACCGGTTGGGAAGAAGATATACGTAATTCCCCCGGGGAAAAGTTTTTAGGGCCTATATAGGATATCGCTTTGAAGCGCTTGATGAACTGGAAAAACAGGAATTTATCCGGCAAGTCCCGGGTGGTAAGTCTCTTGTTCTTACCGATGAGGGCAAGCAGAAAGCTGAGCAATTGAAGAGAATGTACCTGGCTAATTAGGGTGCCGATATTCACGCTGCACCTGATGAAGTATTCGGATCTGGACCGGACTTTTTCTAAATTTGCAGTTATTGGAGATAACCTGGTAGAGAGTCCACTTTTCAAACCCTCAAAAGGGAGAGACCGGAGAAAACAAATCGGATCTTGAAAGCGAACCTGAATCGTTTGATAACTCATGACAACACCTATGATTAATCCCGGTTGTTACTGCTGTGTCAATGAATAAAATCGCCGGTTCAATACTTCGGCGGTTTCTGTCATCAATTTCTCCGCGATTTCATCCACATGACGGTTTCTCCAATTTTCCAGGGGTGTTCCTTTGACCCATTGATTAAAAGCCCCTAAGGCCGGGCCGCAGTGCACCTGGAAATCCACTCTTTGATCGGTGATTCCTTCCAGGGCCAGGCGCGTTGAATAACCAAAATACCACCTGAAGATTAAAGCCATTTTATGCTTAGGGTTTCGTTCGGCTCTCTCCAACTCCTGGGGGGGATAGAAGGCCCTGACATCCTGGTAAATCTCCTCGAAGCTTCGCTTGAAATATCGTTCCTGCAGTTGTTTCTTTGTCTTTTCGTCGATTTCTTCCAGGGAATTATAGTGCTGGTAAAGGTCATAAAGCTTATTGGCCCGGGCCGGGAAAAATACGCCTTTTTTTAATACCTGGACCCTGGCTCCCAATTCGAACATATCACCGGCCGGGGCATAATCGGTATCCTGGACATTGATGTCCTGGAGCATATTCTTTACTTCATCACTGGTCCCGGCTTCTACCGTACATTGGTTGATGGAACCGGTGAGAATAAAGTCGGCTCCCAGGATAAAAGCAGCGGCTGCCGCCCCCGGGGTACCGATACCCCCGGCTGCTCCCACATTGGGCATAGTGGGAAATTTAAATTTCTTCATCATTTCATCCCGCAGCGCGATCATGGCCGGCAGTAATGCATAAGGCATTCTTTGATCGGTGTGTCCACCGGAATCGGCTTCCACGCACAGATCGTCTGCCATGGGCACTTCTCGCAGCAATTCCCCTTGCTCGGGACTAATTTTATTCGTATCCAATAACTTTTTTACGATTCGTTCCGGGGCTGGCTGTAAAAACTGCTCCGCCACTTCGGGGCGCGAAATTTTCGCTATTATTTTATTGTTGATAGTAATTTCGCCGTGGGAGTTTTTCTTTAACCCTTTGGCCCGGTACTTGACCAGGGCCGGGGTAATTTGCATAAATGCGGCTGCCTCAATGACAGGAACACCGTGTTTAAGGAACAAATCGACTATCTTCTCTTCTTCTCCAGGGTCTAGAGCATTTGCCACCAGGTTTATCCCATAGGCCTGCCCGTTGTTGAGTTTATCCTGGATATACTGGATGCCCCGGGCTACCTGGTCTAGGGCCACCCCACCCGTGCCCAAAAAACCCAACATACCGGCTTTTCCCATTTTTACTACGATTTCTCGGGAAGCAATGCCTTTATACATTCCCCCGGTAAGATAGGCATATTTGAGGTTGTACCTTTTTTTAAATTCTTTGCTGCCCAGGCTGTCCACGGTAACTTTAGGCAGGTTTGCCGGGGTTATGGCCGTTGGCTGGGGGGATACAGCTTCCCGGGCCGCGGTCTCTTTGACTTCCTGTTTTCCTTCTTTTACTCCTGCTTCTGCCTGTCCTATTTCCCCTGTTTCCTCTTCTTCATCTTCATCATACGTTTCTTTGCTTTTCAGCGGTTTATTTATACCCGCCCCGGTTTCTAATTCGGAAGGATCGAAGGGACCGGCTTCATTAGCGGTGCGCATGGCAAGCGCTTTGACAACGCTTAATCCCTCCACACCGATCTCCTCGAAATTTTCAATATTAATCCCCTGGGCCAATAAGTAGCGAATGCTGTCGTTCCAATTCACCGGGGTAGTGATTTGTTCGATGATATTGGCTTTTATATCTCCCGGCTGATAAGGCCTGGCCGTGACGTTAGAGATGATGGGTATGGTCATCTCTCCAAATTTAAATTTACTTGCAAATTTCTTAAATTTTTTCCTGGCGTCCGCCATATAGGGAGTATGAAACGCACCGCTCACGCTCAATACCCGGTAATGAGTGGCTCCTTTTCCCAGGAAAACGGACTCGGCTTTTTCGATATCTGTTTTAAGACCGGAGATCACGATCTGGCGAGGGGAATTGTAATTGGCAATATAAAGGTTGTTAAGATTTTTTTCTTCCAGGATTTCCTTTACCTGGTCCGCGGTCAGCCCCATGACCGCTGCCATTCCCCCGCCGGTGGCTTTTCTCATTAATTCGCCCCGTTTTTGTACCAGTGCTAAACCGGTTTCAAAATCCACCACCCCGGAGGCCAGCAGGGCGTTGTATTCTCCTACACTATGGCCCAGCACATAATCGGGTTTGGACTCTGTTTGGATTTTTTTAAAGAAGCTTAAGGCATTGACAACGTATACGGCAGGTTGGGTGAATTGGGTCTGCGCCAGGAGTCCGTCCGGGTCTTCCAGGCAGAGTTCTTTGATGGAATAACCAAGGATTTTATCGGCTTTTTGAGTGAAATCCTTAAACTCATCGAATAGTCCTGCGCCCATGCCTTTTCTCTGTGCCCCCTGTCCGGGGAATAAATATACTTTCATTGTTGTTTCCTCCTTTTTTATGGTGTACCTGGTTTGATTTGATCCGGTACTGAAAGACTCTTTAAATTTTTCTATTTTTTTTAATTCGCCGCCAAAAGGGGTCATAAACATAAAACAATTATCACTATTGGCCAGGTTATTTTTCACAAAATTCGCCAGGGTACCGGAGGGGCCCAAATCCAGGAATAAATAATCTTGCCTGGGGTCGAGATTCTCCAGCGCCCCGGGTAAAACCATGGGTTTTCGTAGGATTTGCCAGAAATAACCGGGAGGAATTTCCCTGATAATCTTGCCATACAAGCAGGAACTGTAGGGTATGACCGGAGACTGGAATCGCTTATCCTTCAAATAATCCCGGTAGGGGATTTCGGCCGCTTCGATTAATGGAGAATGAAAAGCAAAAGATACCGGCAATAACTGGGAATCGATATTTTTCCGCTTCAAAAATGTCCCGATCTCTTGCAATCGTTCAACCTTCCCCGAAACCACAAAATGAGCCGAATAATTGACGGCAGCCAATTCGCAGTTTTCAAACAGCCCGGGATTTTCATGATAAATAGCCGGATCGTGCAGGATAGTGAGCATGCCCCCTTTTTGGCAGTGGATTTCCAAAATTTCAGCTTGTTTACATACGAGTTTCAACGCTTCTTCGCTGGTCGTCACTCCTGAGACAGCGGCAGAGGCGAATTCCCCCAGGCTGCTGCCCAACACGACATCCGGCTGGATACCTTTTTGCAGCATCGCCTGTGCTAAGGCAACCTCCACCATGAAAATGGCCGGATGCGTGTGCAGGGTACGGACAAAGCTGTCACTGATCCGGTTATTCTCATTGTATAATTGTTCTACTACAGACTCGCCGATCATCTCATAAGCAATATCATCAAACCTGTGCATCCATTCCCGGAATATACGGTCGTGTATAAAAAGTTCTTTTCCCATATGATAATACTGGGAACCTTGACCGGAAAACATAAATACAATTTTCTGCTTCATCATTCGTAATAGTAGTTACTTACAAGTACCCTTGCCGCTGCAGCACAAGGGTAAAGGAGTTTACCATCCAATCTTACAGAACACAATAAAGATATTAATTATATTATTATACAATGGTTTTATAATTTATTCAATACCTGTTTCCCTAAATCCACCGCCAAAATGTGGTGAATTTGTTGTTTAGCATTCAATGTTCATCGTTTGCGGGCGAGGGGACCTCGCCCCTACCTTGACAAAAATAAACAGGTCCTCAATAGCCCCGAATTCATTGTAGGTTTTAAATGTCAAGGTAGGGGCGGGGTTTCCCCGCCCGGCATCTTCTTTTTCATGATTTTAAAAAAACAGACGGTGGATTTTGGTTTCGGCTTTGGGTTGACAGGACAGCAAAGTTATGTTATATAATAACATTTTGAAAACGATTTTCACTCTTACACAGTAACAAAAAAAGCTTCGTCAAGCATGATGCGTGTGTATATTTTAGGTTGTAAATTTTTTTGGTAAACCATAAGGAGGTGACAATGCGCTCCAAAGCGAATTTTTGTTCACTAAAAGTAATGATGTTTAACTGCTATCCAGGGCAGCGGCGTGACGTCGTACTTTAATATGCTTATCGATGCTTTCATGGTCTTCCCTAACATTTGCAGGGGATGAAGACCGGCTGCGAGGAAAAAATGAATTTAATAAGAGCATTAAAGGTAATTATATTTTTTTGTGTCATTATTCCTCTCGCTGGCAATTTACCGGCCAGTGAAAAAAGCAAAACCCTGGAAAACAAATTGCCATCTCTTTCCGGCCGGCAAAAAGTAGATGCGTTGACCACAATAGCCGAGGGCTATTCCGGGAAATTACCCGGGAAAGCGCTTCATTATGCTGAAGAGGCACGTGAATTGTCGGAAAAAATAAAATATAAAAAAGGAGCAGTTGAAGCGTTAATTATAATGGGAAAATTATTTTATAAACGCGGGGAATATAATGAATGCCTGGAATACCTGCGGCAAAGCCTGCTGTTGTCTCAAGAAACCGGGTATTCCTTAGGGATTGTGATGAGTTTAAACCTGATGGGGCAGACTTACGCAGACCTGGGTGACCTGGCCAGGGGAGAGGAACTCCTATTAAGGGCCCTTAATTTGAAAGCAAAAGATATGAGTGTATTATTTACCGCTTTAATCTATGAGAATTTAGCCGGTGTTTACCAAAAAAAACGTGAGTTCAATAAAGCACTGGATAATTTTATGAAAGCGCTGCAATCGATTAAAGAGACCAATCATCATGAAGTCATTGCCCGTATTTCCAATAAAATCGGGGAGACCTATTCCTATTTCACCCAATTCGACCTGGCATTAAAATTTTTTTCCGCGGCATTGGCAGCCCACGAAAAAACCGGCTCCTCCTATAATAATTGCTCGGCAAGGTCCTTGACCTTGAGCAATATCGGGGTAGTGTATGTTTACAGGAGAGAGTACGGAAGAGCGTCAAATTACCTGGATCAAGCATTAAAGATCGCAGGAAAAATCAATTGCAAAGAAAACATCCTGGATATCTACAAACACTATTTACTCCTGTATTCCAAAAAAGGAGACCCTGGCAAAGCGTTCCAATACCACGAATTATACACGGATTTACTGGGAAAAGTTTTCGAGGAGAAAAAACAGCAAGAGTTTGCCGGGATGAAATATAAATTCGATATCGATAAAAAGAAGCGAGAAAATACGATATTACAGCAAAAGAATCAAATCCAGGAACTGGAAATAACCAAACAAAAAAATTTGCGCAATTATATACTTTTTACCCTGCTCATTGCCCTGGTGCTGATCGCGGTGATATATCAACGATTCCTGGCAAAGAAAAAAGCCAATCAACTGCTGGAAGAGAAAAACCGACTGATTACCGAGCAAAAAGAAAAATTAAACCAGGTGCTGCTGGAGTTAGGTAAAAGTGAACGAAAAATCCGGGCAATTTTCGATAATGCCGGTGTCGGCATGGGCACCATCGATCAAACCGGGAAATACAGCAACGTCAACGATAAATGGTCGCAAATGCTGGGCTTTTCCAGGGAAGAACTCCTGCGGAAAACCTTTTTGGATGTCACCTCCCCGGAAGATAAAACCGCCGACCTGGAATATTTTAAGGCGATACTCAATAAAGAAATCCAGGATCTGAATATTGAAAAACGCTATGTAAGAAAGGATGGAAGTATCTTTTGGGCTGACCTGACCGTTACCCCGGTCTTTACCAAAGACCAGGAACTGGAATCGCTTATATTTATGGCGATCGATATTACCGGGCGTAAGGAAGCCGAATTTTCATTACGGGAGTCCGAAGAACAATACCGCGGGGTGGTGGAAAATGTGGATTATGGGATCATTATATCCCAGGAAGGGATAATCAAATTTGCCAATCCTTATATGGTTAAGCTGCTGGAATACCCTGGAGAAGAGCTGGTGGATTCCAATTTCTCCAATTATATCGAGCCCGGATCAGGAGCCCCGGGTTTTAATTTCTCTCACTTTTTCGATAAACATGCCCACAAAAGAATCGAAATTCGATTGGTTTCTAAAAACCGGCAAAAGATAGAAGTAGAGATTAGCAGCAGTGAGATATATTATGGTAACCGGTTTGCCGATTTGATCATTTTACATGATATCACGGAAAAAAAATTATTTGAAAAGGAACGACTGCGAAGCCGGCAATTGGAATTTACCGCCAGTATGAGTTCATGGCTGAGCAAAAATTTTCATTCCATGTACAACAACTTTATTGAATCCATTGATTTGGTGGAGTTGTCCAGGGATTACCCCAATGAAATCCAGAAATTATTGATAAGGGCGGAAGATACTTCCAAAGAAATGCTGGACCTCTCCGCTGTTTTTTCTTCTTTGATACAGGGGAAAAAGCCTTATAAAAAAGAAATACGTATCCAGGAGGAAATGCCTGCCTGGCTGAGTGTTTCTAATTTTACCGCACCGGGGGTCACCATACAATGGAATATCCCGGACAACACCCATGCCGTCACTTGCGACGTAAAACAATTGCAAACGGGTGTGCTGGCTTTGTTTAATAATACCATGGACTTCTTATACCCCGATGGAAAACTTAATATCGATGCTGAAAATGTAAAGGTAAAAGAGAATGAATTCAACGAATTAAGCGCGGGTCGATACGTAAAATTGACCTTTAGCCTCCATGGCAGCGAAATCAGGAAAAAAAGTTGGTTCCGGGTAATCGAACCGATATGGTCAACGGAAACCAGGGAAATGGATGATCTCAAATTTGGAATTCTCCTATTTGATTGGGTGATTAAACAGCAAAACGGTACCTTCCGGATCAAAACCGGTGATATCGATTTTGTCATCGTCGAACTGTATTTACCGGTTTGCGTCTCCCATCAGGATAAGGATACCGGCTCAAGTGAGAAGGTGAAGAAGCGAGTGAACCATGAATGAAATACTGGAAAAAGTCATCTGGGACGTTTTCGAACATAATAAAGTTTCTTTTGCCATGGTTTATTCCGTTTCTGGCGACGTATTATGGTATAAAGGTAAAGAAATAAACGGGGACAATTTGCAATCCGGGGATGGTTTCTGTACGGAGCTGATATATAAAATCATGAAAAACCCCGGGTTTCTAAAATACCCCGGCAAGTCGGTTAATTTATTGAAAAGCCATCCGGTGGAGCTTCCTCCCCCCGGTATTAAATGTATCGTTATTTTCCATCTTTTGAGCAACTACTTTTTATACCTGGAAAGTAAGAAAGAAAAAGATTTTATCCCTGCCGAGGTTGATTTGATGGTGCGCTTGACCAGGACGTGGCTTGAAGCCACCCAATTTGAAAGGAAAATTATTACGGGTATCAGCGGGGACAGCGAACTGATAAAGGATGTTCAAACCCGGGTGATAAAGTATGCGATGGAAGAAGAACTGATTCTTCTATTGGGAGAGACAGGAGTAGGGAAAAATCGCGTTGCCTCTATTATTCACCAACTCTCCGGCCGGAAAGGAAAGTTTGTTGTGGTAAATACCCCGTCCATCCCTGAAAATCTTTTTGAAAGCGAAGTATTTGGGCATCGCAAAGGTGCATTTACCGATGCCCATGCTCACCAGGTGGGCCTGGTGGAATATGCGGAAAACGGCACCCTTTTCTTTGATGAAATCGCAGTCGTCCCCATCTCATTCCAGGCCAAATTATTGCAATTTTTAGATACCAAAAAATACCGGGTATTGGGAGACCCGGAAGAAAAGGAAGCGGATGTACGAATCATTGCCGCCAGTAACTGCGATCTTGAATTAGAAGTGGCCCAAAAACGATTCCGCAAAGATTTATATTACCGGATCAATGTCCTTCCCATTGAAATTCCCCCGCTGCGGGAGCGAAAAGAGGACATAATCTCCATTATAAAAGAAGAATCCCATTTGCTGAGGGATAAAAAAATCGACAATGGTTTTTGGGATGAGATGTTGAACCACCACTGGCCCGGTAACATCCGCGAATTGATTAATGTGTTGAAACGCCTTGGCTTTAGTTTGAAAGACCAAATCACCGGGGAAAATGTCAAGAAAATCATCGCTGCCGATGAGAAAAATTCAAAAAAGAGCAACCCAGGGGAAACGTTTATCGATGATATATTTGAAGAATTGTACGAGGGAAAAACCTTTTGGGACGTGGTAAAAAAACCGTTTCTCAACCGGGACCTTAACCGGGAAGAGGTCCGGGCCATCATTAACAGGGCCCTGGAAGAATGCGGGGGAAAGTATAAAAATGCGTTGGAGCTTTTTGGAATCGAGGAAAATGACTACAAAAGTTTCATGCGATTTTTATACGATAATGATTTAAGATAAAAATCGACCCGCTCAACGCAGCACAGGTTCGTTTGCACCTCCCAGGAAATTAATTTATCCACAGAGGACACAGAGAGGGCTTTAATTTAATGTTTTTCGGGCGAAAGTGCGATTTCATGATGAACTGCCTGGGTTTTTTTTGTCTTTCTTCCCGCGGCCTTCTTAGTTGTTTTTTTCTCTGTTGAGGAAACTCCTTTTTTTCCTGTTTTTTTTGCTCTTGCCCGTGGATGATTTGAGAAATTCCGGGGAGACACCTTTTTCAGAATATAAGGATTGGCAAAATGCAGTGATGGTTTCGTAGGCTTTGGGGTCGGATAACATTATGAAATGATTGGAGGAATCCACTTCCATCATATGAAACTTTGGAAACCGCCGTTCCCATTCTTGCCAATAATTGGAATGATCCAATGAAATTTGGTCGCCTGCGATGGTAAAATAGGGTTCCAATTCACCAAAGAACAGCCCGCTCTTATTGCGAAAATAGTAACAGGTTACCGCTTGAGGATGAGGCAGCGGAAGGGCAATATAATTATCTACATCATAAGCCTGTTGAATTTTTACATCCTCCTGGATCAGGGAGCGTAATCGATCTCCTGTTTTTTTCAAACCGCGTGTTTTTGCCAGGGAAATGAGCTGTTCTAAAAATGCCTCCACTGCCGCATTGGTATCGACTTCCTCACGGTGAATGAGTGTTTTGCGTATTTTTCCCGGTTTCTGTTTGATGGTTGATAATAACGCCGTGTTAACTTCTTTCAAAATCCCTGTTTTATCAGAGAGTTTTATTTTATTCACTCCAGTGCTGTCGATTGAATCCACCATGACAATCGTATCGACTTTTTGTCCCAACACTTGCAATTGACGCGTGATTTCATAGGCAATCATGCCGCCCAAAGAATATCCCCCCAGGTCATAGGGACCCTCCGGCTGCACAGCTTGTATCATCCGGATATAGTATGAGGCTATGGCCTGGATGCCATGTGATTGTGAGCGCAGGAGCAAACCCCCGGCCTGGATGCCATAAAAAGGTCGTTTAGTCTTCTTAGCTATTGCATGATATACTTCTACTCCGCCATTTATCCCGGGGATCCAGAATACCGGCCGTCCATCGGACCCCTGGTTGAGGCGAATAAGTTCGGGGAACTGGGGACAGGTTTGCTGCCCGTCTATCACCTGTTTTTCGTCATATAATGGCTGTAAAACGTTAATTATATCCCGGGCGGTAGAACATCCCGTTAACCGGTCCAGGTCGATCCCCGGGTCTACGCGGGTTTGCAATTGTTGTAATAATTGAGTCGATAGGATTGAATCATAACCATATTCCCGCAAAGGTTTATTAAGATTCACTGCGGTGGGAGTCATTCCTAACAGACCTGAGATGATATCGATGATAATATCGTCCAGGGAGTTATGGGCGGTTTCGGTGGTGCTTTTAACCTGGACGAACGACTGCTGCTTAACAGTGGATTCCCGTGCCGTTTGATACCGGATGGGGTAGACCTGGTTCTCAAAAGGATAGGTGGGCAGGGATTGCCTTTGGACTTTTTCTCCTTCATGGAGCGATTCCCAGGGGATATTGCCTCCTTGTATCCAATAGGATGCAAGTTTTTCGAGATTATTTTCCGCCAGAAGTACTTGTAAGACAGCCTCTCCTGTACTCCCGGAGAGCAAGTTCTTGAGCCCGGTGTGAAGGGTTTCCAGGTTCCCGGTAAAAATCGGTAGGGAAAGGGAAGCCGCTGCTTCTTTGCCTTGTTTAACACATTCCAGGTAGTCCTTCATTCCTTGAACCAGGTCTTCCCGGTTATTCGCTACCATTGCTAATCGTGATTCCATGGCTTCCCGGCCTAGCTGCAGCGTATAAATAAAATCCTCGAAGGAAAGTTCCTTTTCATGTTGGATAAACTCCAGCATCTGACCGACAACTGCCTGCAAACGCCCCGGGTTCCTGGCCGAAAATACCGCGATTCGAGGTAAGCCTGTGGAGCGGGTATGAGACGTTTCTTCCCGGGACGGGCTGTATTCTTCCAGCACCACATGCGCATTTACCCCGGTTAGTCCATAACTATTAATACTGGCTCTCCGGGGCAGGATATTGCCGTTGGCATCGGTCGATGGTTCCCAATCGTGGTTTTCCGCGGTAATTTGAAAGGGACTCCCCGCTAATGAAATATGTTCATTGAGAGTGGTAAAGCGAGGGACCCCCGGGATAATGCGGTGACGGATGGCCATGATCGTTTTGATTAAGGCGGCCATCCCGGAGGCCCATTCTCCATGCCCGATACAGGATTTTAAACTACTAATATAACATGGAGTTTCTTTTTGAGAATCCCGGGGAAATGATGCTGCCAGTTCCCGGTACCCGGATATTAAGGTATTGATTTCAACGCCGTCGGCCAGGGGAGCGGCAATCCCATGCGCTTCGATATAGGATACCGTTCTCGGATCGATCCCTGTCGCCTGGAAGGCCCGGATCATGGCGGCTTTCATCCCGGCTGCATTGGGAGCGGTTAAGGACATCCCTTTGCCGCCGTGGGACACCCCCGTGCCTTTAATGACCGCATAAATATGATCCCGGTTCTCTATCGCCTTTTGTAAAGGTTTGATGACCAGGGTCCCTACTCCTTCGGAACGTACAAACCCGTTGGCCCCGGCCTGGAATGGCCGGGTATGTCCACCCGGGGTGAGAAGGCCTAACGATTCGAACCCGATGAATTCCCTGGGAGATAGGAGTAAATTAACCGCGCCCACGATGGCCTGCTCACATTCGTGACGCTGGATGGCTTGAATGGCACGATGTAAAGCCACCAGCGTTGAAGAACAAGTGGTTTCACAATATTCACTGGGTCCCTGCAAATTGAATAAATAGGATATACGATTGGGGGCCATGGATGGAACCAGTGCGGACATGGCTAAGGGAGCATCCTGTGCCTGTGGAGTGCCGGTAATATTCATGTATTCGCCGGGACTAATGGCGATAAAGACTCCTGTGGCATACCGGGACAGGGCTTTTGCAGTAAAGCCGGCGTCTTCCAGGGCCTTCCAGGCATAGGTTGTCAACAGGCGGTGCTGGGGGGCCATGAGTTGGGCCTCCCGGGGGGAAATCCCGAAGAATAAAGGATCGAATTCCTCTACCCCTTCAATAAAACCACCCCATTTGATGCCGGTTTTATCGGCATCTTTTCCAGCATCGCCGTAATACTCCCGCCAATCCCAACGGTCAGCGGGAATCTCTGTTATACAGTTTTTACCCTCCAGCACGTTGCTCCAAAATTCATTCACATCGCTGGCCATAGGGAATCTACCACTCATTCCTACAATGGCAATGTCATCTTCCTGTCGAGAAGCGGCGCTCTTTTCGATTTCCTTCATCATAACAGGTTTTGATAATCTTTTTCGTCCCGGGAAACGATTCGGAGAAGAATAAATTGGCTGCTCTTTTTGGTTAACCGGGGTTGAATCATGATCAATCTCCAGCGGTTTTAGTTCCTGTCTTAAAGCTGCCCTGAGTTCATCCCGGTAATGAGATATCATATATTTGGTTAGTTGACTAATCGAGTTATAATTAAACAGGATGGTGGTTTCTAATTTAACCGTCAATGCCTGGTTGATGAGTTGAATTAATCGAACCCCGGTGATGGAATCCAGTCCA
>Ga0316628_100003245_pt1 | contig 12467 bp, 5 predicted proteins | sample OWC_Aug_M2_C1_D5_FD_207648 | JGI IMG/M metagenome (GOLD analysis project Ga0316628, IMG submission 207648) | Wetland soil microbial communities from Old Woman Creek delta, Ohio, United States - OWC_Aug_M2_C1_D5_C | ecosystem: Environmental > Terrestrial > Soil > Wetlands | place: USA: Ohio...
CTGGCGATGCAGGGCGTTTCATCAGCACGCGCACAAACCGGCCGGTTGCCGGAGGTGAGAGCTCGAGATCGTCGGGCAGCCGAGTCTCCGCCGGCAGCTGCCGGACATCTATCCATGCTGACGCATCATCAGATACCTGGATGATGCCTTCGGCGGCGGGCAGGATCCAGTGGAGCTTGACGCGATCAAATGTGCAGCGTGTACCCAGGTCCACGTACGCCCATTCCTCGGCTTTGCCTTCCGGCATCCAGGCGCTGCTGAAGTGGTAGGGCCCGGCGGCCTCGATGCGCCTGTCTTTGTTGAAGAACGCCACCTGTGCCAGGGCCCAGGCCCTGCCATCTGTGGAATTGAGCGCGATGCGATAGAAACGGTGTTGCGCCGGCCGTGCAAACAGAATCGAGGGCTTCACCCTGAGGGTGCTCCGGCCGAAGCCGACCGGAGCGCCAAGAGTCCGGCTTCCTCTCTTTGGAGTCCTGCGAGCCGGGATGACGCCTGTCGCACGGCCCAATTCCTTCCACTCCATTCCATCCTCGGAGCCGGTGATGGAGCAGCTCCATTCTCCGCCCGTCGGGCGGGTGCGTGCCTCGACTTCGATGCGATCGATCTCGTACGTGGATTCGCCGCCGGCGAATTCAATCTGCACCCAGGGATTGTGGCCACTCAGGCTGAGCGACGTGATCGGGTTGTGGTCGAACAGAATCTCGCGGTCGGCTTTGCCCAGTACACAGCGCTGGCTGGTTGTGACTGCCAGCCAGCGCGGAAGCCCCGCTTCGATGATCCCGTCCGTCAGCAGCTGGGCTGTGAGGTTGTAGTCGTAGCTGCTCGAGTGATAGGCAGGCCGGCGCAGTGCGAGGTTCCGGTATGTTGCAGTGTCGGGAACCAACGCCGGGGCGGAGTCCTCCTTCGGGTCGCCGGGATACACTCCGACGCCGCGCGTGTATTCCTCCGCAGCGATTGGGGAGACACCGTTCCTACTGCTTGTCATAGACGACCGTCATGTCGCCTTCGCCCATCGAGCTGCTGAAATGAGTCTTTTCTGTCAGGGTTTTCCCGTCTTCGGACAGTGTCCAGCGGCTGGTGATGGTCGCGGCATTCCCTTGGAAGTCGGCCTTTGACTCGCTCACGAGGACATCGCCATCCCACTTCAAGGTACTTTTCATCTCACCCATAGGCGAGCTGTTGGTGCACTCTTTGCCGTCGGTGGTGTAGGTGAAGTTGCTCGTCATTTCGCCCTGGTCGCCTGTCCAGGTGCTGGCAACCTTTAGACTTGGGTCCTCGTGCGTGATCTTCTGGACGATGTTGCTTGGGGGCGGCATCTGGCCGAAATCACTCTTGCTCGCGTTCATCTTCCATTCGCCGGTGAAGTTCGGACTTGCGAGCGAGATGGCCGCGCACAGCAACAGCAGCAATCCTGCTGCCAAAATGCTCTGTTTTGTCTTCATGAACGTCTCCTCAGTCAACTCGAATCTTCGGAGTATAACCGAAGTAGCTCGGGTCTGTTAGGCCGGACCCCTTCAGTTCTCGGGCAGGACACTTGCCAGGATGAAAACGAGCGGAGCGTTCCAGTTGATGCACGTTTCGTTGGATCCATACGACGCTTCTTCGTCCAGGTAGACCCTGGCGGGCGGGAGTTGCGGCAGGTTCTTCGTCGGCGGATCCTGGCGGTTCTGGTTAGGGCCTCCGGAGAGCAGCCCCGGCCACGGTTCTGCAATCCCGTCGGCGCCGCTCGGGCGGTGATGGGGATGGCGGTAGGGATTGGCTCCCACCTGCGTGATCCACGAGAGCGAGAACGCATTTCTTCCCAGCATGTAATGCAGGTTCTCGAGTGCGGTCTGAACGTAGCGCGGATCAGGGCTGATTGCATTGGCCACCAGGAGCTGCATCCCGTAATTTGCGGCGACTCCGTTTGAGCCCCAGACGTAGTCCTTGGAGATCATACTGATGCGATATCCATTGCGGTTTGTCCGCTCGACGAACCGTTCGGCGGCGCTGACGGCATCCTGGCGGATGGCGTCGGCTGCGCCGGCATCCTTCCCGCCGCCGAGCACGTAGGTCCATAAGCCGAGCGGCGCGACGTTAGCCCAGCCTTCCGCCGGCACGGTCTGCACAGTCTCGCGGTACTCGGCGTAATGCGCGAGGAAATAGCGGTGATAGATATCCTCCCCGGTCGTTCGGTAAAGTTCGGCAGAAGCCCACAGGAGTTCGTCGCCGCAGTTAGGGTCACCGTACGCCCCTGTGCTCACCCCGGGGGGATTCTGAAACGTAACGTTCGGGTGCTTCTCGACCCAGGTCCAGGCCCGCTTCGCTGCCTTCAAGCACTTTTGGGAATAGCCGGCATCAAAAGGCCGGTAGGTGCGGGCGGCGATCGCCATCACTGCGGCGAAGTCTGCGGTAGCGCACGTACTCTTGAATGGATCCCTGCCGGTCCCGATGACATAGCTCACCAGCTTGTCCTTATCCGGCATTATGAAGCCGCAGAAGCCCAGGCTCGTCTGCTTCTGCCATAAGCCGCCGTCGTCGTCCTGCATCGAAATCATCCAATCCAGGTTCCACCGGATTTCATCGAGGATGTCGGGCACAGCATTCCCTGATTCCGGGATATTGAGCGAAATCTTGCCGACTCGCGATCCGAAGAGCTCCCAGGTCCAGAGCAGCGTGCCCGTGGTGATGCCGGAGTTCACGATATAGCGGCCGTAGTCGCCGGCATCGTGCCACCCGCCAGTCGTCTTCTTCGGTCCGCTCTTGCCGGACGAGGCGTGATATGCGCCGTCCAGGTGACAGGCCGTGTATGAATATCCGGGGAATTCCGGTCCCAGTTCCACGGCCGTGCCGCAGCGCTGTCCATAGTAGGAGCGCATCGCCAGGTAGTAGACACGGTTGTAGACGTCCGGGCCGATGGAGAAATCCCAGCTTCTGCCGACTCCGGGCACCTCCATGTAGTACGTTCCATTGCGGGTGAACCTGGTGAAATCAGCCGCCTGGACTCTCTCTCCGGAATCTGCATCTTCAACAGGCCCCGTCAGCCTGCCCAGGAAAACCACGGCACCATCGGAAGCTTTCCGTACTGAGAAGTCTGTCGCAGGGACCTTCGCGACCACCATTGCCAGTTTTGGCATGCCGGGAAGATACCCGGCCTGGTCGAGCCGGATATCGGGAACGGGGCTGGCCGCAAAAGTGATTGCAGCGGTCGAGAAGAGCACCCATAGAATGACGGTCTGTTTCATCGCGATTCGTCCTTTCTGTCGACGGCAATTCAGGCCGTGAAAGCGGGGTGACCTGGAACCACGGGGCATTATACAACCCCCGGGGTATCGCGGGTTCATCGTCCCTGCCCTCCTATTCTGAATTCTGCGTTCTGAGTTCTCAGATCTCTTCGGTCCTCCCCATCGTGGCTCACGACCGCTCCCCGTGCTATGATCGCCCGCGAAACACCCTCAAGGGGGACAAATGTTCAGCCTCAACTGGGTCGACATCACCATCGTACTCGTCTACTTCTTAGCGATGATCGCCATCGGCGTTGCAGTCATGAGAAGGGCTTCCAAGAGCATGGATTCCTATTTTCTGGCCGGGAATGCCTTGCCCTGGTGGATCCTCGGGATTTCAAACGCTTCGGCGATGTGGGATATAACCGGGACCATGTGGCTCGTTTACAACCTGTTCGTTTACGGGCTCAAGGGTACCTGGCTGCCCTGGCTCTGGCCCACCTTCAACCAGGTGATCCTGATGGTCTACCTGGCAAGCTGGGTCCGCCGCTCGGGCGTACTCACCGGTGCGGAGTGGATCACGACGCGCTTCGGTGCGGGTCGCGGCGGGGAACTGTCGCGCATCATCATCGTCATTTTTGCCCTGGTGAGTGTGATCGGGTTCATAGCGTACGACTTTCAGGGCATGGGTAAATTCTCGAGGACGTTCCTCCCCTGGGATTTTTCGCCGAATACATACGCCGTTATTGTAATGGGAATCACTGCCATATACGTGCTGCTGGGCGGCATGATCAGTGTGGTCATCACGGATCTTGCCCAATTCTTCATCATGGCAGCGTGCGCAGTCATCGTCGCGGTCATCGCCATGAGCAAGGTGCTGCCGGGCGACATACCGGCGCTCGTTCCCGCCGGCTGGAGCGATCTCTCATTCGGATGGAAACTCAATCTCGACTGGTCGCAGCTCATCCCATCTCTGCAGCAGAATCTCGCTTCGGATGGATACTCCTTCTTCACCTTCTTTTTCATCGCGATGCTCTTCAAGGGGATGCTGGTGAGCATCGCGGGCCCGGCCCCCAATTACGACATGCAGCGCATCCTGGCTGCGCGCACGTCGAAGGAGGCGAGCTTCATGAGTGGCATTGTATCCCTGTGTCTGCTGCCGCGCTGGATCCTCGTCGCCGGCATCACGGCGATTGGCCTCAAGTACCTCAGCCCGATATTCAAACCACAGACAGGCAGCATCGACTTCGAAATGGTGCTTCCCTTTGTCATCAAGGAGTTCATACCGGTGGGGCTGGTGGGATTGCTGCTGGCCGGACTGCTGGCTGCCTTCATGTCGACCTTCTCGGCCACGCTGAACGCCGGCGGGGCCTACCTGGTGAACGACCTCTACAAGCGCTACATGAAGCAGGACGCTTCACCCAGGCACTATGTCGCGGTGAGCTACATCTCGCAGGTGCTGATTCTAGCCATAGGTTTCGCATTCGGACTGATGGCCCAGTCGGTGAACCAGATGACGCAGTGGATCGTGAACGGGCTCTGGGGCGGGTACACTGCGGCCAACGTGCTGAAGTGGCACTGGTATCGTCTGAACGGGTTCGGCTACTTCTGGGGCATGCTGGCCGGCATCGCCTCGGCGCTGATTGTTCCGACCTGGTTCCCGAATTCCGGACTGGGTTCCCTGGCCGGTTTCCCGATCATTCTGGCGATCTCCGTGCTCGGTTGCGTAGTCGGCAGCCTCATGACGAAACCCGAGACGGAAAGCACCCTGAAGAAGTTCTACAAGCAGGTGCGGCCCTGGGGGTTCTGGGGTCCCGTCCATGCTGCGGTCATCAAGGAGGACCCCTCCTTCAAACGCAACACCAACTTCGGACGCGACATGCTCAACTGTGCGGTCGGCTTGATCTGGCAGGTGCCGCTCTGGGTGATCCCGATCTATGTCGTGTTCCGAAGCTGGAAGGCGCTCTGGATCTCGCTCCTGGTCCTGTTGATCACGTCGGCCTTTCTCAAGTTCAATTGGTTCGACAAATTGGAGGACGACCCGCCCGCCGGCGCCAAGGCATAGAGGGGTCTGCCTGGGATAGGAAGGCTAGCCGGGGTCGGAATCGGTATCGGGGTCGCAATCGGAATTGGTATTGAAAGAAGATGGATGACTTTCGAACACGAGCAGCCGGGTGTATGCCGAACAGATATGCCAGGGCCTGAATCGAAAGCGATTTCGATCCCGATGCCGATTCCGACAGCGATCTCCTTAAAGGCTGGACAAGCTGCATGGCTGTTCGGTCTGACAGACCGGACCTACTCTCGCTTTCCGAATCGGCAGGGTGTTGGAGGGAGAAATGCGCTACGGATATTTTGACGACAACCGTCGGGAATATGTCATCACGCGTCCAGACACGCCGCTTCCCTGGATCAACTATCTCGGATGCGATGCCTATTTCGGGATCATTTCAAACACCGCCGGCGGATACTCGTTTTACCGCGACGCGCGCCTCCGGCGAGTCTCGCGATACCGTTACAACAACGTCCCATTCGACCTGGGCGGCCGATACATCTACCTGCGCGACCAGGACAGCGGGGAATTCTGGTCCCCGACCTGGCAGCCGACGCGGCGGACGCTGCACGAATACACGTGCAGCCACGGTCTTGGTTACACAATCATCGGATCCAGGTATGCAAGTATCGCGGCCGAGGTGCGGTATTTCATCCCGCTGGGAGAGAACCTCGAAATCTGGCAACTGAGCCTGAAGAACGAGCACGGGCATCCCACCCGGCTTTCACTTTTTTCCAGCATTGAGTTCTGCCTTTGGGATGCGTGGGATGACGCCACCAATTTCCAGCGGAATTTCAGCACGGGGCAGGTCGAAATCGAAGACGGAGTGATCTACCACAAGACGGAATATCGCGAACGGCGCAATCATTTTGCCTATTTCGCCTGTTCAGAGAGACTTTCCGGGTTCGACACACAACGCGACGCGTTTCTCGGCCCCTACCGGGGCTGGGAAGCCCCGGCGGCCGTCGAACGCGGCCGTTGCTTCGATTCGGTGGCCAACGGCTGGGCTCCCATCGGTTCTCACCAGGTCGATCTGACCCTGCTGCCAAAGGAGACCCGGGAAATCATTTTCCTTCTGGGGTACCACGAAAATCCTGCAGATCAGAAGTTCGATCCGCCCGATTCCCAGACGATCAACAAGAAGACGGTCCTGCCGATCATCCGCAAGTATCTGGCCAGGCCGAATGCAGACGCGGCATTCGAACAGTTGAGAGATTACTGGAACCGGCTGCTGGGCTCGTTCCAGGTGCAGACACCGAGCGCAGATGCTGATCGCATGGTCAACATCTGGAACGCCTACCAGTGCATGGTGACGTTCAACATGTCACGCTCGGCCTCTTTCTATGAATCGGGCATCGGCCGCGGAATGGGATTCCGTGATTCCAGCCAGGACCTGCTGGGTTTCGTGCACATGATTCCGGAACGGGCAAGGGAGCGGATCCTGGACCTGGCGGCCACGCAACTCCCCACCGGTGGAGCGTTCCATCAGTATCAGACGCTCACTAAGCGGGGCAACAACGACATCGGCAGCGGTTTCAACGATGACCCTCTGTGGCTGATCCTGGGTACTGCCGCGTACCTCAAAGAGAGTGGAGACTGGTCGATTCTGGAGGAGAGGCAGCCTTATGAGAATGAGCCCGGGACTGAGAGGCCGCTCTATGAACACCTCCAGCGCTCTCTGCGCTACACGCTGGAGAGGCTTGGCCCGCATGGTCTCCCCCTGATAGGGCGCGCCGATTGGAACGACTGCCTGAACCTGAATTGCTTCTCTGACACTCCGGGACAGTCTTTCCAGACCACCACGAACAAGGACGGCAGGACAGCTGAATCCGTCTTCATCGCGGGTCTCTTCGTGATGGCAGCACGCGAATTGGCCGTTATTGCCCAGAAAGGCGGCCTGGGAGAGGAAGCCGCACAGTACATGGCGGCAGCCGGAAGAATGGAGGCGACCCTGCTCCAACACGGCTGGGACGGCAACTGGTTCCTGCGCGCCTACGACGACTATGGACATAAGATCGGATCGGACGAGTGCGACGAAGGCAAGATCTTCATCGAAACTCAGGGCTTTTGCATAATGGCGGGGATCGGGCTGGAGAACGGCAATGCTATAAAATCTCTGGCCGCGGTGAGAGAACACCTGGCCACGCCGCACGGCATCGTCCTTCAGCAACCGGCATATTCCAGATACTATCTGCACCTCGGCGAGATCTCCTCGTATCCACCCGGCTACAAGGAAAACGCGGGGATCTTCTGCCATACCAATCCCTGGATCATGATTGCAGAGGCCATGGCGGGACACGGAGACGAGGCCTTCGACTATTACCTACGCATCAACCCTTCGGCGAGGGAGGAGATCAGCGAGATACATCGCTGCGAACCCTACGTGTACGCGCAGATGATTGCCGGGCGCGACGCTGCGACGCACGGAGAGGCAAAGAACTCCTGGCTCACCGGGACGGCGGCCTGGAACTACGCCGCCATCACGCAATGGATCCTCGGCATCCGCCCCGAGTATGACGGGCTACGGATTGATCCGGTGATTCCTGCTGCGTGGGGAGGTTTCAAGGCGACGCGCCGGTTCCGCGGAAACACCTATGTCATTGAAGTGAAGAATCCTTCATCGCTGAATCGGGGTGTGAAGAAGCTTCTGGTCGAAGGAAGCGAGATCCCCGGGAATCTTCTTCCGGCTGCCGCGCCCAATGCCGCCGTAATCCACGTCGAGGCGGTGCTGCAATGAGCGGGGTCAGCCACAAATGGCACGAAGGTAAGTGGTGATCCCTCTTACGCCCATCAGGGGCTTGCGCAGTGTTCCAGATGGACGCTTAGACAGCAGCTGGGGGTGAGTAGTGGAGGAGCTGTGAAAGATCGCGATGTTTGAGCTTGCCGCATGCTTCCTGTACCGCACGTTCGGCGCTTCGATTGTATGGTTATTCTGATCCCGGCCTCACGAGGGTGACCAACGGTTGATTTTGGGCTAAAACGGGCATTGAGAACAAAGCACTTACGGCGCCGTTTTGGGGCATTTTCGTAACCGTCGGACGTCCTCTCACGGCTGGGCCTATTCACTGCCGCCTCTTCGAGGCTGGTCTGGACGTCATTGACAGGCATGTGCCTCGACCGAATAGGCAACAAGACGAGGCGCGAAGCGCCGGCGGTTAATAGCCACGCGCGTAAGCGCGTAGGAAGGGTCGTAAGGCTTAACTTCGTGGCATTCGTGACTGTCCCTCCAGAGTCTGGTACCTGGCGACCGCCTGCTCGAGATTGAAGAACATCCTTTCCCGGCCCAGAGTCTCGCCGAGAGGCGAACGCTGGACCATAGCCAGCACTCCCGGATTGAGACCGACAAGCCACAGCAAGACGCCACGTTCACGATGTCTCTGCTCGGCTTCCGTCAACGTCTTCAGCGCCGTGTACTCGAGATCGAACACTCCCGCGAGATCGAGCGCCACAACTTTCGGCTTGGCCTCGGCGACGAGCGGCTTCATCTTCTCCGCAATGCGCGCAGCATTTGCGAAAAAGATGCGCCCTTCCGTCCGCAGCAACAGCAGGCCCGGAAAGGTCTCGTCCTCGGGATGCTCCTTGGAGCGGGGTCGAAAGACGTTGGTGCCCGGCTTGCGCCCCAGCACACGGACCGGCGGGTCGGCCACCTGGTATGCGAGGGCGATGAGCGAAACGATGATGGCAACGAGGATCCCTTTCAGGGTTCCCAGCAGCACCACTCCGGCCAGGGCAACCAGGGCCCATAAGAACTCTGTTCGCCGCACCCTGAGGATCGTGCGGAACTCCGCAGGCTTGATCAAGCCGATCGAATAGACGATCACGACGGCTGCCAGGGTAGCGTCCGGCATTAGCCCTATAAACGGGGCCAGCAGCAGCATCGTCACGAGCGTGCCAGCGGCCGTGACTAATTCCGCCGCCTGGCTGCGCGCTCCCGCGAGTCGGTTCACCGCCGTCTGTGTGGTCCCTCCGCCGGCCGGCATGGCCCCCACCAGCGCGCCTCCCGCATTCGCGAGACCCGTTGCCAGTAGTTCACGATTTGGCTGAGGAGTAGGCTCGCCGCTGCCTGCGAACGCACGCCCGGCCGCAATCGTTTCAGTGAAGCTCATCAGCGCAATGCCCACGGCTGCGGGCCAGAGCTGGACGATCAGCGAGAAGTCCGGGAGGGTAAACGGTGGCAACCCTGTCGGGACCTGGCCGACCGTCCGCACTCCATAGGCCTGTAAGCCCAACAGACTTACACCGGCGATCCCGGTGCCGACCGCGATAAGCGGTGCCGGCGCTCGCGGAAACCAATGCTCGATTGCCACCAGGATTCCTACCATTGCAGCGCCCACCGCCACCGTCGCTATCGATGCGTCCGGGAGGTTTCGAACAATGGCCAGGACATTATGGAAGAACGGGCCCTTTTGAAAGTGAATGCCCAGCAGCTTCGGGATCTGATCCAGCACAATCACGAGCCCGATGCCTGCCTTGAATCCAATCAGGACCGGTTCGGAGATGAAGTTGGCCACGAAGCCCAGGCGCAGCAACGCAGCCAGCACGAGCACAACTCCTACCAGCAGTGTCAACGTTGCCGAAGCAGTCAGCAGCGATGCCGGGGCGCCGTCTGGAACCACCTCGCCGAACGCGGCCGCGGCGAGAATCGCAAGAGTTGTAGTTGTGCTCACGCTGAGCGGCCGCGATGTCCCAAGCACCGCATAGATCACCATGGGCAGGAAGGCTGTATAGAGCCCGACCTGCACCGGCAATCCGGCGATTGTGGCGTAAGCCATCGCCTTCGGAATCACGACCGCCGCAGCAGTCAGGCCTGCAATCAGATCCCACCGAATCCAATCCTTTTGATAATCCCGGATCCAATCCGGCACCGGAATGCGAGAACTGCTGACACGGTCGCTCGACATTGTGTCCTCTCAAATCTACGCCTTGTTCCGGATGAACAGGCCAGGCGACCAAGCGGCATTTGCGTCGAAACGTTTCTTCAGCAGGGTTTGGCTGACTTTCCACGCGTGCATAACAGTGTCGCCTGGAGGTCTGTCTTGATCCCTCCCGGCTTCGACGTTGATGTTATTTGCCCGGATTGCCCACGAGAACCGACAGCCTCTGATGGGCGCGACAGCGAGTTTATCACAGAGGCAACTGATAACACTGCGATTGTCCGGACTCTTGTGATCCGGCGGATCCGAGGCAGACGAGAGTGATCGTCGCTCTTGCCGTGCTGACGCTTTCGTATGTACCCTAGTTGCGCCGGTTCTCCAAAAAGACACCCCCGGCAACTCACAAGTGGACGGGTGACATGCGAACACGATACTTCGCTATCGAGACTTTTTCGTTTTTCTTATCCATGGCTCTGGCTCCAGCAATCCAGGCGCAGTGGAATCCCCTGAATCCCATTACCGGTGACCAGAAGGAGCCGGACGGTGTCCTCTTGAAATTGCAGTCGGGCTCGATGCGGGTGCAGGTATGCACCGATTCGATCGTCCGCGTCACATACTCACTCGAATCCTCATTCCCGAACCGTCCGGAATATGTCGTGACCAGGACCAGCTGGCCGGCCGCGCAATGGACGATGCAATCCACCGAGAAAGCGGTCAGCCTGTCAACCGGGAGGTTCAGCGTCACCGTGAACCGCAAGGACGGCACGATCCTCTACAGTGACGGGGCCGGCAGAAGGCTGGTTCAGGAAGGCCCGAAGACCATGACCCCCGTTAGAGTCAACGGCGAAGACACCTGGCGTGCGGAAACCTTCATCGGGCTGTGGGGTTCCACGGAGGCATTTTACGGACTGGGCCAGCACCAGGCCGGCGTCTGGAACTATCGCGGCGAGTCGGTGGATATCTCCCAGGATAATACCAACATCTCGATACCTTTCCTTCTGTCCAGCAATGGATACGGCCTTTTCTGGAACAACACATCCAGGAGCAGGTTCAACAACCGCTTCCTTCATTCCCTGTACATCACTTCGGAGGTGGCCGACGCGATCGACTACTACTTCATCTATGGGCCGGATTTCGACCGGATCATCGCCGGCTACCGGGAATTGACAGGCGCCGTGCCGATGTTCGGCAAATGGGCATATGGATTCTGGCAGTGCAAGAACCGCTATAAGACACAACAGGAATTGCTGGACGTCGCCCACAAGTACCGGAACCTGCGCATCCCTATCGACAACATCGTGCAGGACTGGTTCTGGTGGACACGGAAGGGTGAACATGTATTCAACGATAACTACCCCGACCCGAAGGGCATGATCGATAATCTCCACAGGAACAATTTCCACCTGATGATTTCTGTCTGGCCGTACTTCGAGCGCGGTTCGCAGGCCTACGAAGAGATGGACAAACGCGGCTGGTTTGTCGATCGCACCAAGGTTGCCGGGTTTCACCCGGAGGGCATGGCCCTTTACGACGCCACGAGCGCGGAGGCGCGGTCCTACTACTGGCAGCTGATGGACAAGGCTCTTTTCAGGATCGGCGTCGACGCCTGGTGGCTGGACACCGTGGAGCCTGAAACGGAGGCGCGCGAGGAGAACATCCAGCTCGGCCACAAGCTCGCGATCGGCAGCGGCGATCGTTATGTAAATCTCTACCCGCTCATGGCGACCAGGGGAGTCTACGAGGGTCAACGGTCGGAGACCGACAGGAAGCGGGTGTTCATCCTCTCCCGCTCGGCATTCGCCGGGAACCAGAGATACGCCGTCACCGCCTGGTCGGGCGACATCAACTCGGATTTTGAAAGCCTGAAACGCCAGATCCCGGCCGGTCTGAATTTCGCGCTCTCAGGCATTCCGTACTGGACGACGGACATCGGCGGGTTCACGTCCGGCAACACCAACGACCCGGCCTATCGGGATCTGTTCGTGCGCTGGTTTCAATACGGCGCTTTTTGCCCCGTCTTCCGGGTGCACGGCTCGCGCACCAACAATCAGAACGAACTGTGGTCTTACGGGCCCGAGGCTCAGGCCATCCTCACCACCTTCGACCGCCTGCGTTACCGCCTGATGCCCTACATCTATTCGATTGCCTGGATGACGACGAGCGGGAGCTACACCCCGATGCGTCCCTTGGTTATGGATTTCCTCGCCGACAAGAGAGTTCACAACATCGGGGACCAGTTCATGTTCGGCCCGGAGATACTGGTCAATCCCGTCACTGAACCGGGCGCTGTGACGCGCCATTTGTATCTGCCCGGGGCGAAGTGGTACGACTTCTGGA
>Ga0316628_100003246_pt1 | contig 12467 bp, 9 predicted proteins | sample OWC_Aug_M2_C1_D5_FD_207648 | JGI IMG/M metagenome (GOLD analysis project Ga0316628, IMG submission 207648) | Wetland soil microbial communities from Old Woman Creek delta, Ohio, United States - OWC_Aug_M2_C1_D5_C | ecosystem: Environmental > Terrestrial > Soil > Wetlands | place: USA: Ohio...
TTCCCCCTTCCCTACTTTCTCGGCGCGTCCTTCTTCGCGCTGGGAAACCGCGTCGTGAGCTGGCTCTTGTACGGGCGCTCGCCGTAGCCCACGTAAATCTGCCGCGGGCGCGCGATCTTCTGCTCCTTGTCGTTGAGCATCTCCTCCCATTGCGCGAGCCATCCGGCCGTGCGCGCGACCGCGAACAGCACGGTGAAGAAGTCGGTGGGGAAGGCCATGGACCGGTAGATCAACCCGGTGTAGAAGTCCACGTTCGGGTACAGCTTGCGTGACACGAAGTAGTCGTCGCTGAGCGCGACTTCCTCGAGCTTGAGCGCGATCTCCAGGTCCTTGTCCATCCCGACCTGCTTGAACACCTCGTCCGCGAGCCGCTTCACGATCTTGGCGCGCGGGTCGTAGCTCTTGTACACCCGGTGGCCAAAGCCCATCAACCGGCTGCCCTTGCCGCCCTTGACGCTTTCTACGAAAGCGTCAACGTTTTTTGGGGAGCCGATCTCGTTGATCATCCGGAGCACCTGCTCGTTGGCGCCGCCGTGCAGCGGTCCGTAGAGCGCCGCGACGCCGGCCGCGACCGCCGAGAACGGATCGACGTGCGACGAGCCGACGGCGCGGACGGCGTTGGTCGAGCAATTCTGCTCGTGATCGGCGTGCAGGATGAACAGCACCTCGAGCGCCTTCACGAAGACCGGATTCGCCCCGTACTTCGACTCCGACATCCGCGCCACCATCGACAGAAAATTCTCGACGTAGCTCAGGTCGTTGTCGGGGTAGATGAACGGCAGACCCTTCACGTGCCGGTAGCAGAACGCCGCGAGTGTCGGCAGCTTCGCGAGCAGGCGAACGATCGAGATGTTCCGATGATGCTGATCCTGAATGTTCTTCGCCTCGGGGTAGAACGACGAGAGCGCCGCCACCGCCGAGCACAGCATCGACATGGGATGCGCGTCGTAACGAAATCCCTGGAGGAACGTCTTGATGTTCTCGTGCACGTACGTGTGGAACGTGATGTCCTTCACCCATCCGTCGTACTCCGCCTGCGTCGGCAATTCGCCGTGGCGCAGCAGCCACGCCACCTCGAGAAACGTCGCGTTCTCGGCGAGCTGCTCGATGGGATAACCGCGGTATCGCAGAATCCCCTTGTCCCCGTCGATGAACGTGATCGCGCTCTTGCACGACGCGGTGTTCATGAACGCCGGATCGTACGTCATGAGCCCGAACTCGTCTGGCGATGTCTTGATCGGACGCAAATCCATCGCGCGCGCCGCCGTGTCGCCTTCAACGCCACCCTGCACGATCTGGATGGAGTAGTTCTTGGCGGTGCGGGAATCTTTGATTTCGAGGGTGCCCGTTGCCCGAAGCTCGGCAGACGGGGACGTCGGCTGCGAAGTGCCCATGCTCACGTTTCTCCCCGGAGTTCGAGACGGAGCACGCGCTCCGCCTGAGGTACACAGAGAAATCTAAGTCCCTCGGGGGTGCAGCCAACGTCCGGCGGGAACGCCGGCGTGCGCTAGTGCGGCGTGATGGGCCCCGGGCGCGCCCGGTCGGTAATCGCGGGAGCCGCGGCTCGCTCGGCCAGCACGCGGGCGGTGAAGCGCCGGGCCTCTCCAAGAATCAGCCGATCCACGACTCCGCCGATCCACGACTCCGCCTCTGGCAGCGCCGCGCGCCAACGAGCTCGCCTTACGTTGACCGACCCTCGGGCGGTTTTGGCGCGGACCGGCAGAGCGACCGAACGGGGCAGCGGCCGCAATGCGCGATGCGCGCCGTACACACCAGCGCCCCGAGCTCCATGACGGCCTGGTTGTGTGTCCACGTCGCGCGCCCCGTGCGCGGCAGGAGCTCCTCGGCAATGGACCAGATGCGTCGCTGACCGGCCGTCGTCTCGAGCCGCGCGCGTGGCGCGAAGGCGCGCCTGAGCACCCGAGCGACGTTGGTGTCCACCAGCGCCGCCCGCCGCTCGTACGCGAACGACGCCACCGCGCCGGCGGTGTACGCGCCAATCCCCGGCAATCGTCGCAGGCTGTCGGGGTGGGACGGAAGCGCGCGCTCGGGCGCGCGACCGCCGTCGGTGACCGCGCGGGCCAACCGGTGCAGGTTCCTCGCGCGGGCGTAGTAGCCGAGTCCCTCCCACGCCTCCATCACCCTGGCGGAACTCGCCCGCGCGACGTGACCCAGCGTCGGAAACTCCTCCAGGAACTCCGCGTATCGAGTCACCACGCGCGACACCTGAGTCTGCTGGAGCATCAGCTCGGACACCAGGATCTCGTACGCATCGCGCGTACGGCGCCAGGGCAGGTCGCGCGCGTTCCGCCGGTACCAGGCACGGAGCTGTCGGCCGAAGGCTCGCTTGACTGCGGGGTCGATCGTCGTCGGCATCGCTTGGTCGCGTCGCGGTCGGGAGAGGCGCAGCACAATCTACTCCTGGCGATCTCAGGTTTGCGCGTGGCACTCGCGCCCGCGCATCTTAGGTCGTGCGAATCGGAACTCGTCTTCAACTGCTGGGCGTGGCGGCGTCGGTGTGTGCCGTCGTCCTGACCCCCACGCTGCTCTACGCCCACGCGCGCCTCGTTCGCAGCACGCCGGCCGCCGACTCCACTCTCGCGGCGCCGCCACCTTCGTTGACGCTCTGGTTCTCCGAGAAGCCGGAGCTCCGGTTCACCACGCTGCGGCTTCTGGACTCCGCGGGCGCGCCGATGCCGCTCGGGCCGGTCGCCGCACCGATCGGCGAGGCCATGGCCATCGCCGCGCCGGTGGCGGGCAGTCTGGCCAACGGCAAGTACACCGTCGTCTGGCGCACCGCCGCCGCTGACGGGCATGCGACCGCCGGTCGGTTCTCGTTCGTGGTCGCCGGCCCCGCGGCGGCGACGGTCGCGCGCGATACCGCCATGCGTCGCCCGCGACCGGTGACCAACGCCGTCATCGAGCCGGCGCCGCGCACTGGCGTCTCCACGGCGATGCGCTGGGCCGAGCTCGTCGCCGTGCTCACGCTCGTCGGCGTCCTGGTGTTCCGCCTGTTCGTGCTGCCGGGCTCCCGCGTGCCGGCCGACGTCGCCCGCGACGCCGTCGATCGCGCGCGGCGCCTCGCCGGCGCGCTGCTCGTGTTGGTCGCCGTCACCACGGCCACCCGGCTGTTCGCGGAGGCGGACCTCGTTCCGACCGCGGCAACGGCGCGGATGGCCGCGATGCTCAGCGTGGTACGCGGCACTGCCTGGGGTCACGGTTGGTCGATCGGTGCGGCCGGCGTCGTCCTGATGGCGATCGGTCTCGTGATGGCTCGAGCATCGGAAGGGGGCTGGTCCGTCGCGGCCCTCGGCGCCGTCGCGATCGCCTTTGGCGAGGGCCTCACGGGCCACGCGGGCGCTCTGGCCAGGCACGCATCGCTGGCGACCGCGCTCGACCTGGCCCACGTGCTCGGCGCCGGCGGCTGGCTGGGCGGGCTCGCCGCTCTGGTGCTGTGCGGGCTGCCGGCCGCGCGGCGGCCGGGTGGCAACGCCGCCGGTCTGTCGCACCACCTGGTGCGAGCCTTCCACCGTTCGGCCGTGGAGTGCGTGACCATCGTCGTGCTCACCGCGCTCGCCGCATCCTGGCTTCGGCTGGGGGCGTTGAGCGACCTCTGGATGACGCAATATGGTCGCACTCTGCTACTAAAAATGACCCTCGTCCTCGGCCTGTTCGGGTTCGGATTCTATCATTGGCGCAGCGCGGTCCTGCCGGATTGGGACGACGACACCGGCTTCCGCTTCCGGCGAAGCGCGGCGGTCGAGCTGCTCCTGGGCGCGTGCGTCGTCGCCGTCACAGCCGTGCTCATCTCCACCGCGCTGCCGGGTACCTGACGATCATGACCGCACGCCCCACGTCCGAGACATCATCCGATTTCCCCATCACCTTTGCCGACGTCCGCGCGGCGCGGGACAGAATCGCCGGGTACCTTCCGCCCACGCCGCTCCGCCCGTATCCACAGCTCAGCGAGCTCGTGGGACACGGCGTCGAGATCGTGGTGAAGCACGAGAACCACCAGCCCACGAACTCGTTCAAGATTCGCAACGGCCTCTCGTTCATGACGGCGCTCACGCCCGCCGAACGGCGGCGCGGCGTGGTGGCCGCGTCCACCGGTAACCACGGGCAGGGGATCGCCTATGGCGGTCACGTGCTCGACGTGGAGACCACCATCTGCGTCCCGGTGGGGAACAATCCGGAGAAGAACGCCGCGATGCGGGCGCTCGGGGCGACGGTGGTGGAGGAAGGGCGCGACTACGACGAGGCCGTGGGCGTGATGCAGCGCCTGTGCGCCGGCGGTGGCCGCGTGCTCGCGCATTCCACCAACGATCCGCGCATCCTCGCCGGCGCGGGGACCATGACCCTCGAGATCCTCGAGGAAGATCCCCGGCTCGACGCGCTGGTCATCGCCGTGGGCGGCGGCTCGCAGGCGGTGGGGGCAATGACCGTGGCGCGCGAGATGGCGCCGGGACTCGACGTGTACGGCGTGCAAGCGGCCGGCGCTCCCGCGATCCACGATTCCTGGCACGCGCGCCGCCGGCTCACCACCGACCGAGTCGACACGTTCGCCGACGGCGTGGCCACCCGCGGCACGTACGACCTGACGTTTCCCGCCCTCCTGGCCGGCCTCACCGACATGGTCACGGTCACCGACGCCGAAATCGCCGAGAGCTTGCGCACCATCCTCGCCGTGACGCACAATCTGGTAGAGGGCGCGGGCGCGATGGGCTTTGCCGCCGTCCGAAAGATGGCGGAGCGGCTCGCTGGCAAGCGCGTGGGCGTGATCTTTTGCGGCGGAAACCTCGACACCGCGACACTCCGGCGGATTCTTCTCCGGGAGCTCTGAGCGAGGCGGGCATACCGGCAGCACCCGGCGCCCGACGAGACATGACCGAGCTCGTGGATCGGCTCCGGCAATACGTGGGCCGCGATTTCGTCATCGAGCGGGAACTGGGTGGCGGCGGAATGAGCCACCTGTTCATCGCCCATGAGCGGACGCTCGGTCGCTCGGTCGTCGTGAAGGTGTTGTCCGCGGAGGTGGCCGGCGCGCTGAGCGTGCAGCGCTTCCGCCGCGAGGTCCTGCTCCTCGCCCGGCTCCAGCATGCGCACATCGTCCCCATCCTCGCCACCGGCGAGGCGGACGACGTCCTCTACTACACGATGCCGTTCATCGAGGGCGAGTCGCTGCGCCAGCGGCTCGCGCGCGACGGCGCGCTGCCCGTTGGGGACGTCGTCGTCATTCTCCGCGACATTCTCGGCGCGCTGTCGTACGCCCATCGTCGCGGCGTCATCCACCGCGACATCAAGCCGGAGAACGTGCTGCTCTCCGAGGGCGGCGCGCTCGTCGCGGACTTCGGCATCGCCAAGGCGATGAGCGACGCGCGAACGTCCAGTGCCATCACGGCCACGGGCGTCATGGTCGGCACGCCCGCGTACATCGCCCCCGAACAGGCCGCCGCCGATCCGACCATGGACGAACGCGTGGACATCTACGCCACCGGCGCGATGGCCTACGAGATGTTGAGCGGCGAGGTGCTGTTCAGCGGACTGTCGCCGTATCGGCAAATCGCCGCGCACGCGCTGAACACGCCCGTGCCGCTCGCCGAGCGACGCGCGGCGATCCCGCCCGCGCTCGAACGGCTCGTGATGCAGTGCCTGCAAAAGGACCCGAACGATCGCCCGGCCAGCGCGGACGCCATGCTTCAGGCGCTCGACAACGTGGCCACGGCCGGCGGGCGCGTTCGCTCGTCGGCGGTGGCATCAGCCGAAATCCCCCGTGGGGGAATCGCGGCGGCGCTCGCCGATGCGTTCAGGGCGCTGATCTCGCCGAAGCGCTGATCCGTTGCGCGGTCGCCCGCGCGGTCGCCGTAGCCGGCGCGCTCGGGGAGCGGGCGCTCGCGACGTTCACGTCGATGGTGAGCGGCACGTCCGCCCACGATTGCGACACGTTGAACATCCCCTGCCACAGCCTGGCGAAGTCGAACCCGACCGCCGTCGGCGGCGATGACATGCTGAAGCCCGTGCCGCTGGCGATCCAGAATGGCGGCGCATCGGTTCGGCCGGCCGCGCGGAACGCCTCGACCGACGCGCCATAGAGCGACGTCGCGTTCGACTTGGCCGCGTACACGCCGGGCAGATACCGGCCGTCCGCGAGCACACCGCGAATCCAGGCGCGGTAGTAATCGAGCAGCGCCGGGGTCACCTGCGAGACGTACTCGACGTCGAGGAACACCACGCTCTGCGCGGGGAATCCGTCGGCGCTCATCTTGGTCGCCGCGTCCGTGGCTTCGGCGAGACCTTGCTCGATGGTCAGCAGGCTGGCCGAACACACCGCGAGCGCCGACGCCACGCGCAGCGCGTTGGGCGACGACTCGGGATCCACGGCGCGGTTCATCGGCGCGATCGGGATCTGCGTCCAGTCCTGTTGCCCCACGTAGATGGCCGTGACGCCCCAACCCATCGACGACAGCGTGCCGAACTTGCCGGTCCAGGTCGGGTCGCGATGACACGGCGCCATGAGGTAGTAGCCCGACCAGAAATACGGCGACGCGGGGCGGAGCCACGCGCGCATTGCCGCGTCTCCCGGATAGACGGCGATATCGAAGCCAGGGTACGGGCCGCCACCCGGATTCGGTGTGCCTCCAGGCTCGGTGGTCGCCGGGCCCCCGCCCGATCCGCACGCGCCGAGTGAGACTCCGAGCGCGACGGTCGCGACGCGAATGCCGATCTTCATGCGGCGCGACTGCGGCGTCAGCTGACCTTGCGCGTCTTCCGCTTGAGGAAGTCCATGAGGATGAACTGCCCCAGCGTCATCGTGGACGTGAAGTACGCTTTGCCGCGGCTGATCTCCGACACGCGCTTCACGAACTCCACGAGGGTGCGGTCGCGCGCGAGCATGAACGTATTGATCATGATCCCGGATCGCCGGCAGCTCGCCACCTCGCGGATCGTCTGCGCGATCACCGTGGTGTCAAGACCAAACGAATTCTTATAGATCTGGCCGTTCGGCATCGTGAGCGCGCTCGGCTTGCCGTCGGTGATCATGATGATCTGCCGCATGTCCTTCTTCTGCGCGAGCAGCAGCCGACGCGCGAGCTTGAGCCCCTCGGCGGTGTTCGTGTGGTACGGCCCCACCTGCGCCGTGGCGAGCGTGGCGAGCGGAATCTCCTCGGCCGAGTCGTGGAAGAGCACGACCTTGAGCGTGTCGCCGGGGAACTGCGTGCGGATGAGGTGTGTGAGCGCGAGCGCGACCTTCTTGGCCGGCGTGAATCGGTCCTCGCCGTAGAGGATCATCGAGTGCGAGCAGTCGAGCATCAGCACCGTCGCGCAGCTCGAGCGGTACTCGGCCTGCCGCACCATGAGATCGGAGTAGTCCAGGTCCATCGGGACCTCGATCTTGCCGGTGCGGGCGAGCGAGTTCTTGAGCGTCTCGTTGACGTCGAGGTTCAACACGTCGCCGAACTCGTACGCCTTGCTCCACCCGTCGGCCTCGATGCCCGTGGCGAGGTACGCCGTGTCGTGGCTGCCGAAGCTGGACTTGCCGAGCGACCCGAGCAGGTTTCGCAAACTCTTATAGCCGAGGAAGTCGATGCCCTTGTCGGTGAGGTTGAACTGGACGTCGCGCGCGGCCGCCTTGGCGAGGCCGCCGGGGCCGGTGACGGGCTGGTGGCCCGCCGGCATCTGCGGCGCGTTCTCCAGGTTGAGGTAGCCTTCCTGCATCAGCCGCTGCACCAGGTCGTCGAGGAGCTTGGCGAGCTTGGCCTGGCCCTCCTCGTCCTCGCCGCCGCGGAGGGCGTCGAGCATCTCGGGGGTGAACTGCCCGCTCTCCATGAGCGCGTCGAGGATCGCCTGCTTGAGCGCCTCGAGCGAGCGGTTGTTCTCGTCGCCGGCGTCCCAGCCGTAGTACGGCTGGTTGTCGCCATTGGCGAAGCCGGACTGGAGCAGAAAGTCCGCGAGCTTGTCGAGCAGCGCCTGGAGATCGATGGCGTCGGCGAGCTCGGGGCTGTACTTGCCGTACGTGTGAAAGCGCATCCGGGCTACCCCCTCTCTGGGGAAGAATACTCGCGGGCGCGTCGGGTGGCTACTCGGCGCCCGGAGCGATCCCTTCTTGTCGTTCTGGACGTCCGCGACGAGACTGAGAGGGCCAGGCCACGCCTATGAAAATTCTCTCGGGACTGACGGCCCTCGCGCTCCTTGTCCACGGAACTGCCGCCGCACAGACGCGCCGTTCGAGGCCGTCTGCTGCCCCGGCTCCGATCGGCATCCTGATTGGCTGGGTCTCCCGGGACGGTCTTCGCCCAAGCGAGCCGGATTCCGCAGCGACGACGACGGACTCGGCATTCTCCGGGCTCACCGCCACGCGCGAGGTCACCCTCGCTGATGGGCACAAGGTCGTTCACGTGAATCAGACGGAGAGGGCGGACCCGCTGTTCAGCGTCTGGATCGTCGTTTCCGGCGGCAAGGTCACGACGCGCCTGCTCCACCACATCGTCGTCCCGCGCAAGGACGGCTTCTGGCTGCTCGGAACCAACACCGACTCGGCCGACCTCGAAGGGAGCTCGGCGGAGGAAGATTTCTTCTGGGCGGCGCCGTTCGGCCAACGACCAGCGTTCAACGCCGTCGACTCGGACGGCGTCATGTGTAGCACCGCCACCACGACGCGCGACCTCACGTATGTCGGACCCGAATACCTCGGCTACGCCGAATTTCGCGAGGCCATCTGCGCGCATTATGGCGAGAGCCATGGCTTGTCGGTCGAATCGCTCGACGCCGTCCGCGCCGCCAACCTGACGGGTCTCTCGCCGGACGTCGCGGACGTCGCTGTTCTCGGGCCGCGCGCAGCGGCGGAGCATCGCCGTCTGGTTCGCGCGGCCACGCGGTGGCCGAATGACTGTGGAGACGCTGGCTACGCCGGACTGACGACCGACTGGACGATCCGCCGTCGCCCAGGCCGATGGGAGGCCGTAGCGATCTTCTCGGGGAGCGGCGCCGGCATCTGTGGCCGCTACAGTGAGGAGCGCGTTCTGCACGCGCCTCTGCCGCGTTCGGTTGCTTCGCCGGAAACGCCATTGCCGGTCGCGTGGAAGGTCATAAAGCAAGCCTTTCCCGACGCGACCGATGCCACGGCGTCGCCAGACGGAACGCTCGTGATGGTGCTCACGCCCAGTCTGGCGATCGTGACCGCGGTGGACGGGGCCACTCTCCGCGTGCTTGGTGCGCCGATCTCTGTGTCGAGCGGCCGACCCGTCATGCTGGAGTGGGCGCGGGGTTCGCAAGCCATCCAGTGGGATGAGGTGCTCTCCACGATACCGGCTTTCAACGCCGCCGCAGTCTCGCCCGCGCCATAGTCGAGGTTCGTCTCCTGTCCCGGCGCGGGCCCGATCTGACCGCGCTGCCGGCACCGGTCATTTCGTGGGTATCGTCGTCACCGCGATGTACGACGCCTGCTGCGACGTATGCCAGACGCGGTGCGTCTGCGCCTTGAAGTCGCTCGCTGTCGCCTGGAAGATGTTCGGCACCCACGTCTGCGGGTTGCGATCGTAGAGCGGGAACCAGGTGCTCTGCACCTGCACCATCATGTGGTGGCCCTTCTTGAACGTGTAACTCTGCTGGTGCAGATCCACCGTGAACGTGAGCGGCGTGTTCGGCGTGAGCGGCTTGGGTGTGGTGAAGCCTTCGCGGTACCGGCCCCGCATGATCTCGTGCGCCACCATCAACTGATAGCCGCCGAGCTGCCAGTTGTCGGGCACGCTGTCGGGGAACACGTCGATGAGCTTCACCACCCAGTCCGCGTCCTGACCGGTGGTCGAGGCCACGAGATGCGCGACGACGTCGCCGGCGATCGTCACGTCCGACGTCAGCCGCGCCGACGTCCAGGTCAGCACGTCCGGCCGTCCCTGCACGAAGCGTTGGTCCTGCGTCTCCCACGTGCGCCAGCGCGAGCCGCGCGGGTCATACGTCTGCTCAACGGGGCGTGGGCGATAGGGAACGGGATGCGCCGGGTCGGACACGAACTCGTCGAACTGGCTGGATTCTGCCTTCGGCGCGTCGAACGAGAGCGCGCCGCCGGCATGCAGATAGAGCTTCCGCGGCGTGGCGCCCGTCGTCGGCGGCCATGCGTCGAACGAGCGCCACTGCCTGGCGCCCGCGTCGTAGACGTACGCGTCCGGCTCCCTCAGCGAGCCCTTGTCGTGGAGCCAGTAGGCGAACCACGGCGCCTCGACATCGCGGAGGTACGCTTCGGCGGTGCCGGGATCGACGACCGCCATCGCCCGCGCGGGGCTGCGCCATCCGCCGTGGTTCCACGGGCCCATGACGAGGAAGTTCCAATGCTTCGCATCCGCCGGCTCGAGCGCCTTGTACGTGGCCAGTGGTCCGTAGCGGTCTTCCTGGTCCCACCAGCCGCCCACGGTGAGCGTCGGTACCGCCGGCGTCTTGAGCGTTCTCTCGACGGCGCGCGACTGCCAGTACGCGTCGTACGCCGGATGGTGCGTGAACGCCTCCCACGTGGGCACCCGGCCATGGAAGTACTTCGCGTCCACGTTGGACAACGGGCCGAGGCCGAGGTACCAGTCGTACGTGTCCCAGCGGTCGATCGGGACCGGGACCGATTGGTCCTTGCTCAACTCCAGCGCCCCGGCGTACTCGAAGCCATACGACAGCCTGAACGCGCCTTGATGGAAGAAGTCGTCGCCCATCCAGGTGTCGGTCATCGGCGCCTGCGGCGAGATCGCCTTGACCGCCGGATGCGGATTGATCCCCGCCATCGTCGCCAGGAATCCCGGATACGACACGCCGAACACCCCGACGCGGCCGTTGTTGTTCGGCACGTTCTTGATCAGCCAGTCGACCGTGTCGTACGTGTCGGTGGTCTCGTCCGTGCCTCTCGGATTCGCCGGATCGTGCAGCGGCCGGTTCATGAAGAACTGGCCCTCGCTGCCATACCGCCCGCGGATGTCCTGGTTGACGAAGACGTAGCCGTCGGCGGCGAGGAAGCGGTTGTCGGGCGAGATCAGCGTGTCGCCCGCGATGCCGTACGGCGTTCGCGTGATGAGAATCGGCAATGGGGGATGGGCGCCGCGCGGTTCGCAGATACTCGTGTTCAGGTGCACGCCGTCGCGCACGGGGATCATCACGACATGGCAGGCGACGCCGGCGGTGGCCTGGGCGGAGACGATGCGCGCGGCCGGCGACGCGGCGAGCAGGAGCGCGGCGCCCACGCGGGCGATGTGTCGTGTCTGCACGAGGACTCCTCGAGGCCAGTGAGTTGCCGGTAATCTGCCGAGCCTTGGGCGGCGCGGACAGGCGTACTTACTTTCAAGGGTGCCCGCCGCCGACATCGCGTCCCTCAATCCGTTCAAGACCCTTCAGCGGCACCGCAATTTCCGGCTGTTCTGGTTCGGGCAGACGCTGTCGCTCATCGGCACGTGGATGCAGACGATGGCGCAGGGGTGGCTGGCATTAGAGCTCTCGAACAGCGCCTTCCTCGTCGGCCTCGTCGCGGCGGCCGGCTCGCTTCCGATCCTCGTCTTCTCGTTTCACGCCGGCGTCGCGGTCGATCGCTCCGACAAGCTGCGCCTCGTCCGGCTGGGGCAGATCCTGTTCTGCGTCCAGGCGGCGCTGCTCTGGTGGTTCACCTGGAGCGGCCACATGACCATCGGCTGGCTCCTCGCGCTGGCCACCGCCAACGGCCTGATCAACGCGCTCGAGATCCCGGCCCGCCAGTCGCTCGTCATCGAGCTGGTGGGCCGCGAGGATCTGCCGGGCGCGATCGCGCTCAACTCCAGCGGGTTCAACCTGGCGCGCGTGGTTGGCCCGAGCATCGGCGCGATCGTGATCGCGAAGCTCGGCATGGCGTGGTGCTTCGGGCTCAACGCGATCAGCTATGTCGCGGTGCTGATCGGCCTCTTCATGATCCAACTGCCCGCCTGGCTGCCGCCGCCGCAGCTCGTCGCGCCGCTCGACGGCATCCGCGAGGGCGTTCGCTACGTGCGCGGCACGCCCGCCGTCTGGGCGCTGGTTCGGCTGGTCACCGTGTTCTCGATTCTGGGCGTGCCGTATCTCACGATGATGCCGGTGGTGGCACGCGACCGGTTGGGACTGGACGCCGGCGGCTACGGCGCGCTGCTGGCGTGCGTGGGCGTTGGCGGGCTGACCGGCGCGCTGACGATCGCCGCGCTGGGCGACCGGGTGCGTCGCGGCCAGCTGCTCCAGGTGGCGTCGTTCTGCTACGCGGTGCTGCTCATCGCGTTCGCCCTCGTGCGGACCGCGGCCCTCGCCTATCCGCTGCTGTTCGGCGTTGGGTGCGCGATGATCGTCAACAACGCGGTCTCCAACGCCACGTTGCAGCACATGGTGCCGAACCAGCTGCGCGGCCGGATGATGGCCGTGTACTCCTTTCTTGCCGTTGGGCTCTCGCAGGTCGTCGGCTCCATGTACGCCGGCAGCGCGGCGCACGCGTTCGGCGTGGC